>Ga0222713_10000012_pt1 | contig 198534 bp, 215 predicted proteins | sample C33_649DmetaG_FD_165061 | JGI IMG/M metagenome (GOLD analysis project Ga0222713, IMG submission 165061) | Estuarine water microbial communities from San Francisco Bay, California, United States - C33_649D | ecosystem: Environmental > Aquatic > Marine > Unclassified | place: USA: California...
CCCTAAATGCACCAAAAACATTTGTGCTACCGCTACACCATCGGGCAATAATCTCAAGCATTCTACTCCCCGCAGTACGGAATTGTATCTTACTTAGCCCATCGTTAGCGGTATGGGTACTTGAGTTGAGCAGATGATAGGAATCGAACCTACGTCTCCTACTTGGAAGGAAGGAGTAATGACCATTATACGACATCTGCATTTAGTGGATGAACAACATCTATCGTTCTTTTGGCTTCCCACTAAAGCCCATTGGAGCGGAAGACCAGATTCGAACTGGCGACCTATTGCTTGGCAAGCAATCGCTCTACCAACTGAGCTACTTCCGCAATTTGTGTAGGATACGCCCACCTACACCACACTTTTAGTAGTATGTTACCACACTACCACGTTTCGAGTTGTTTAACGACCTACTCTAAATGTCATCCGCCAGGGTGTGCTTCACGTTAAACCCGGAGACGCTTATGGTGGACCAAACAGGGCTCGAACCTGTGACCTTGTCGTTATGAGCGACCTGCTCTAACCATCTGAGCTATAAGTCCAAATTATAGAAAGGATTCGGGTCTTTCAGGGTTACTGATGATGAATGCGGGCTTAAAGTCGTACTACTAACCCTTTTTCAAACCTATACCCCATAAGTTCATCATTACAGCTTCACTACCTTTCTATTGTGGAGGTACAGAGATTCGAACTCTGGATTCCTGCGTGCAAGGCAAGTGTGTTAGCCAACTATACCATACCCCCAATCGTACTCGGGGCCGGACTCGAACCGGCACGGACCTTTCGGTCCAAAGGATTTTAAGTCCTTCGTGGCTACCATTACACCACCCGAGCATTTAATATCCTATTTCATCTTTAATCTTCCATTGGGTATCGTGTGGAATTCGTTCAATTCTTTCAACTGGAACAAACCCATCAAACCCACTTTCTTTAACATCTTCAAAATGTTCAATGGTGTCCAAATAGAAACCAAATGAATATCTGATGTATTGGAATTTATCACCATCCCAATATGCCACATGGTTGTTTCTACTAAACCCGTTATACCAGCCTTCCTTTATTTCACTTTTTGGTATCATAATAACTTTTTTAATTTACGTGATTCGGATAGGATTCGAACCTATGACCTACTGCTTAGAAGGCAGTTGCTCTATCCAACTGAGCTACCGAACCATATGCGGTGTATACGAGATTCGAACTCGTGGTCTCTTCCGTGACAGGGAAGCATGTTAGGCCTCTACACCAATACACCAAATTTTCGGAACTTATGGATTTTCACCACCGAAATCTCTTCTCCCAACTAGCCTCATTGAGTGAGTGTTATCGCGTAATTCGTCATTCCTAATCTAAAGTAATTAATTTTAGATTTGAGCCTCCAGTCGGAATCGAACCAACGACCTACTGATTACAAATCAGTTGCTCTACCTGCTGAGCTATGGAGGCAATTTGTAGTAAGAGAGATGTCACAGCCACCTCATCTCTCTTACCTATTCACATACTAACGGCTCAATGTGGCTTGACCGAATTAAAGTGGCTGATATGTGAGTTGTACTCCGTACGGGGTTCGAACCCGTAAGCTCTCCCGTGAAAGGGGAGTGTCCTAACCAATTAGACGAACGGAGCGTTACTTATTAAACCATTATTTCAAAGAACATTACAAATATACGAAAAGTTTTTTATAATGTCAAGTACTTTTATATATTTATTTTTTACATTTTTACTAAATGGTCCGCACAATATGTTGCGATTGGACCTAAAGTTTTGTATCGTACATTATAACCCATACCTTCAACCATACCTACCGCTTGTCTGAACACTTCATTAGATTTGTATTTAGGGTCTGGATTTAAATCCACATCAATCCAAGTTGCTTTTTGAACTCCGGCATTTCGTAATTCTTCTGCTACTTCAACTGAAAACCAAACTTCATTTAATAATCTTACTGAACGAGTGTACTCTCTCGGTGCATTCCACCGATTGTATAATACATGCGCTCCTCTACCTGGCGTATATAATGCTACAACAATTGCATAGATAGTTTTATCTCTGAAGTTTTGTGAATCACATCCAATTAGTATTTCAACTCCTTCATGTTCATTCATATATTCAGCGATATATGTTTCTAATTCAACTTTCGTTCCATCATGTAGTTTTCTATAAACCATATCATTATTATTTATTGTACCCATAGAAGGACTCGAACCTTCAATTGTGTGGTGTCTAAAGCCACTGCGTATTCCAATTCCGCCATACGGGTGTGTTTCCGTAGAGAGTAAGGGGTTCGAACCCTTGCGACTTTTACATCCTACCTGTTTAGCAAACAGGCCCCTTCACCAACTTGGGTAACTCTCTATTGGGGTGATTAATGGGATTCGAACCCATGCTATCAGTACCACAAACTGACGTGCTAACCGCTAACACTATAAACACCATATTTTGTATAATATATTATTCATTTACCCCTAAATACCAGGGGTTTGTATCATATATTATACATCGTTGCATGTATGAGGTTCGAACTCATTTGGTCATCCTTATGAGAGATAACTCTTTTCCTCTAAGCCATGCAGTTTGAGTCAAGTATTGGATTCGAACCAATGTAAAAGGTTTTGCAGACCTCCACCTAACCAACTCGGTCAACCTGACATTATGTAGTCCTATTAGGATTCGAACCCAAACTTCTTCATCCGTAGTGAAGGGTGCTATCCGTTACACCATAGAACCATTATTACTTCCATTGAGTTTTTCGGTTGTGTTTCCAACTTTTATACTCTCTGAACTTATGTGAATAAATTGGTTTACCATTTCCATGTCTACCCCAAATCTTTGATGGTGCACAATCATAATACCAACTACCACATCTTTTAGAACAAATGAAACAATAGTTCCATTCCATTCTCATTCGTTTTACTCTTTCTTCTTTCATTTTACATTAGGTTTGTTTACCTAATGCTTGTCAAATAATTGTTTCATAGTTTTACATTTTTGCACCCCCTAAAGGATTCGAACCTTTATCTGCGGTTTTGGAGACCGATATGCTACCATTGCACCAAAGAGATATTTAATACGAACATTGACCGGGTTGTGGGTATTCTCCACTACTAGTCAGGTTTCAGCCACCCGGTTGATTCGTATTGTTGGTAGTGCGGGATTCGAACCTGCCACCTTCTCGGTATCAGCGAGATGCTCTAACCAAATGAGCTAACTACCAGTGTTGTCGGAATGGCTGGATTCGAACCAACGAGTTCTCCACGTCCCAAACGTGGCGGGGTAACCTGACTCCCCAACATTCCGTTATTGTACTTCCTATGTGCAGAGTTGTCTAGTACTAACCATTCTCCAGTGAACCCGAATGGACTCGAACCATTGACTCCCTCATTAAAAGTGAGGTGCTCTAACCGACTGAGCTACGGATTCATAATAAAGTTATTTCTGTCTAATAAAGATAATCACTTTATTGTTCAAATATCACTTTAGTTGTGGAGCCTCAAGGAATCGAACCTTGTCCTCTAGTTCTTCAGACTAGCGTACGCACCAGCTATACCAAAGCTCCATTTTGTGCCGCCGGTAGGACTCGAACCTACGAACTCCGAAGAGGAGGGATTTACAGTCCCTTGCAATTGCCACTATGCGACGTCGGCGTTAAATGGTAGAAGATATAGGATTCGAACCTATGACCCTTTGGATGTAAACCAAATGCTCTAACCGACTGAGCTAATCTTCTATTTTGAGGGAAGGGAGAATTTCGAAATCTCGACCTGATGATTAACAGTCATCCGCTCTGCCTCTGAGCTACCAACCCAAAACAAAAAACCCCTTAACTTTGTTATCAGTTAAGGGGTTCTTCAAATATTTTCTATTTAAATCTTACATCATTATCCTTTGTTGATGTCCCTTAACTTTGTACTAATATAATCCACCTTGCCTAAATTCAAGACTGCCGGATTTGCTATCGTACTAAACATACCAATCCCTTGCCACTCATTTCTTTGAGTTGCCAGTGAACAAATTGTATGTAAGTTAAGAGTTTTCATTGTTAATATATATCTAAAAAAATAATAATCGTTTGTTTTTATAAAAAAAAGTAATTCAATTTCAAAATACGCCAACCAAGTCATGCTCTGGTTAATATCAGCCTCATTAAATTACTTTTACTAATTAGCTAAAAGAGGAAAGTTTTGTAGGGTGGTACTTTCCAAAGGCCTAGCTACAGCCGTTGATTACCATCAACATAATTCGTATTGTTGAGATTGTTTAAGGTAAAAATCCCCTACGGAAAACCATACTATTCTATATTTGTCATTTTTTATTTAAGTGGAACTTTTAGTTATGGAAAGTACATCCAGCTATCTACATTAAACCACTACGAAGAGCGGTGCGAAGGTTTTGCTCCCCCTCCTCCTATCTGGAATGATAGGCGTGCTACTATTACACCAATACCGCTTATATAAGGATGAGAATACTCCTTTTTGTGAACCAGCTTTCGAAAGATTATTGTTTCCTTTCTTTTCCACTTCCTTTTGAGAAGTACCAATTCAATGTGGGTTGGTAATGCCAACCAATCATAGAGTTTCAGATTACTCTCTCCCTACTTATTTTCTTCAACCCTGCCGAGCTGATTCACACTTGCGATGTTAGAAACCTTTCAAAAGAATCACAGACCTCTTGCGGAGGTATCGTGGCAGGGAACAACTCCCTACTATGTACACACCTTTCATCTGAAACTGGTAAACACTTTTGCTCTTTTAGTTTTATAGTTTGCACCTAAAGCAAATTTGAGTTTTGGTTTGTAGATGGATTCGAGTAGTGGTTTACCACCAGCTCCGTTATCTTTTGAACAACAGAATACTTTACTACTCAATGTGATATCCCTATCACCATACTTCAAGTCATCTTCAATAGAAGGGATTGGTGTCCCAGTCTAAAGGATAATAACAACACCACTTGTACATTATCTTATCTTGCGTCCTTTCGGATAGCTTGATTCTCAAGACCACTTTAGTATTGAATCACGCAATGATAAGGAGAGATTAAGTCCTTACTTCTCACAATAATTCTATGAGTTATTCTTATTGATGTTCCCATCTCAACTGAACAATCTACATTTGCCCAGTCATTCCGGCTCTTCGATGATAGTGTTACCCCCACCTACAAAGTCAGAATGATATCTCACTTGCCTACTTGAGCTTGCTCTCTTTTGGAGAGTAGCCGCAAACCGTCTAACCAAACGATTCACTTTATCCTACTTTCGTAGTTTATTTCACGACCATAGGCGGCCGTTGTTACACTATGTAGAACGAATCTACTATGTGTAATCTTTTTACGAATAATTGAAATGTTGTACATTTAATGGGCGTCTTATTTACGATTAGTCTACTATCCCACAATTATTATATGTTAAAGAACTTTTGTTTTGTTTTAACAAATATACGAAAACTTTTTCAAACTTCCTAATATTTTTAAAACTTTTTTTTTATAAATTTGAATACCGAGTATCTTTCATCACCTATAAGTTTCTCATTTACTATGTAAAGATAATACTTTTTTTTCAGATTTCCAAATAAACTTTCAAATTTATTTTAATTTTTTTTGTTGAACATTTTCAGCTATGTTTACTTACACCATATATGCTTCTTACTTCTGAATCAACAATACAAATATACGAAACTTTTTTCATATATCCAAATAATTTTTCAATTATTTTTTCTTTAGTTGCGCAGGAAGGAATCGAACCTCCATCTCTGGGTTATGAGCCCTGTATGCTACCTTTACACCACCGCACGATATAATTTATAAGAACTTTTACAAAATGGTAAGTGATATCCGGCTTTATTAACCCCCTACATATAGAGGAAGTAGTCACTCATTCGGTTTTATTAGATGATGGCTTCAACCACTCTCTCATTTTGTTATACAAATATACGAAAGTTTTTTTTAACTTCCAAATATATTTATATATATTTTTTATTTTTTTTAAAAATATTTTGAAAATCTTTTATAAAGTATTCTTCAACAATATTTTTTTTATGCTCTATACTTTTAAAAATAGTTTTATTATACTCAATAATTTCCAATACTTCTTTTGTATTGTATTTATTTTTCAATTCAATTGCTGATGTTATTAATTTATCCAATTTAACATCTATGTCATCTTCAAAATCATAACTTTCATCTATTATAGTATCAAATGTTTTAAATCCAAACTTATGCAAAGTTTCAATATGTCCATTTGTAGCACTAATAATGAAAGGGACTCCTATATATATTGCTTTCCAAGTTTTTTCGGTAATATGTATAGTATCATTAAATCTATCATCTAACCTATAATCCAAAAATGTTTCGGATATAATATTAACTTTTGTTTTAAAAAATACATCCGTATTCAATTTATACAAATATGCATCATCCTTTATTACATCTTCAACATTAGCAATATCATTATCTAAACTAATTGGTAATCTATTTAATCCTATACGATTACCCACCTCATTTAGTTCCGAATATTTAGTTAAATTATAAGTAGTATCCGATAAAACTGATAATATTGTATATAGACATTCACCCAATAATCTTTTATCCGAAATTGCTTTTAATAATTTAAACTTATTGAATCCTAATCTTCTATTTAATATCAGAAAATCTTTTTCTTTTTCAAATTCAGTTTCAATTGGTTCTGGCAATTCAAATAATGTAGATATAAAAAAATGTGGAAAATGAAATGTATTTAGATTATAATCTCTAATTTTAACAGATGAGAACCCCATAGTTATACTATTGTTATAAACCATAGCTAACCGATTGGATTCGATTTTCATTTGTTTAAATTTTTCTAAAAAATAAACCATTTCAGCCGTTATATATACATCAGCTTCCATTACATTATCTATCAAAAAATTAAATCCTTTTTCAGATAATATAGCAATTATTTCAAAAAACTTTTTAGTAAATATAAATCCTTGCTTACTATATTCCCCCTTATCAACGGGTTCGTTATAGTAGTCTGGTAAATATCTACTCCAATTAAAAATTAAGAAATTGGTTTTTTCAATATCGATTGAATCATAGTTAAACGATTCATCTATCAAATATTGCGTAATATTATAATCTAATTTTTCTAAATCAGATAATACATTACTTCCTTGAAATGTGTAAAAAACACATTTATCTAAATAACCAATTTTCACAAAACTATCGTTTCAATGCCGTTTTAATCATAGCTTTAGCAGCTTGTTTTGCTTTTGAGGTATCATCATACTTCAATGCAGATTTAACCTTAATCATTTTACCCGTATCTGGATTCTTAACAGTCTTATCCAATATTCCCTTTGGTATTAAGGATTTCAACTTCATATCATCTTTAGGTTCTTCTTTAGGTTCTTCCTGTGGTTCAAATGTGAATACTTTACCACCTTTCATTTTAGAATAACCTTGTGCTATTTTGCCAGGTGCAAACTTACCAATATTAAATGCTTCACCTGATTTTGAATCAATGAATGTTGCTTCACCTTTAGCTTTAGTTGCTTCATCTGCAAATAGTACACTATCTTGTTGATACTTTTTACCTAATGCCTGAATGTGTTCTTGCGATATATTAGGTACAAACAATGATTTCTCTTCGGTTGGTACTTTCATATCTTCGGGACAATCTTTATATTCAGTATTTGGTTGTCTACATTCCTGCCACATACCATCTACATGTACAAATCCATATCCCAATTTACGCAAATCGTTTTCTAATTCTTTGTTTCTTTGTTTGTTTTCAGCAGGTGTTAATTCACCTCTACTCGCGGTTACAACTCCCCAATTTTTCATTTTTGGATTTGAAACTACATGTTGATATATTCTACCTAAAGATGCTTCATTTAAATCGTATCTACCTGCCTTTATCATTTTTTAATTATATTTGCGTTTTTTAAAATTCTTGCATTCGTTATCCACTTTTTACCAACTGCGTTTCTTAATGGTTCTCTTATGAATCCATCAACTGCTTTTTGAATGCTTGATGTTATATTGTTACCATCTTTTGTGTTATCTATGATACGGAAATTACCACTAAATAGAGTTTGAAATGCTCCTAAATTGTGCTGACATTCTTTCCATATTTCATTAACCAAACTTTCTGGCAAACTTCTACTTCTTTTAGCGTTACGAGCTTGAGCTACTTCCAATGATGTATTCACAAATACCATATATGTATCATATCCCAACTCTTCTGCTCTTGCTTTTTGCTTTCTGATTTTAGCCACATCATCGCCCGTACCATCTATAATCATACCCAATCTACCTTCCTCATAGAATGATTTGGTTTTTTGAGTAATCCCTTTACCTGTTTCTCTCGGACCTTCTTTTGATTTAGTAATGTAATCCCATAACGCAGGGTCTTCTTTTTCAATCTTACCTAAATCTTTTGGGTCAATACCACTCTTTTTTAATTGAGCCTCAAATGCAATATCAGAGTTTACCATTTTCAATCCACTTGCTGAAAATGTTGCTATACCTTGTACACCAAACAAATCTGCGGCTACTTTGGATTTACCACTACCAGGTCCTCCTGCTAAAAATACACATTTAAGAATACCCGGGTCATCTACACCCTCATTTAATATGTTTGAATTTAATAAATCTTTTAACTTAATCATTATATTTTTTTTATAAGTTCATCCATATCCACCTCATAACCGTATCCTGCACCTTGATATTTTGTATCTGGAATAAATTTTACACCTGTTGCTTTTTGTAAACGGATTATCACTAATTGATTAAATATTTTATCCTTATTACCACTACCGATATTTGATTTAATCTTATCAATAATATCCAATCCTTTACTATCTGGAATTAATATTAAAGTAGAACCTTTCGATGTTATGGTAAAGTTTATACTATCAGTATCGAATTTAATAGTAGTTTTATCTTCGTTTAATAATCCCTTTAACTTAATCATCGTACTTCAAATTTTTCTATGATTGCAATAGCTGCTTCACAATGTTTAACTACTTCCTTACTATAAGGTTTAATATTATGAATTACATCTTTAAGATTATCCAATGCCGTTTCTCTTGTCATATTATGCATTGTTGCTTCTTTGAGAGGTTGCTTCTTTAGGAGTTCTTTTAATTTCATTATATTATCGTTTTTCATTCCAAACTACTTGTCCGCCACCATCTTCGATGTGAATTTTAGCTTTTGGATTTTCTCTTCTCATTGCTTCAAAGTGAGCAGGTAAAAGATTCTTATCTTTAATGTTATTTTTTTGAGCAACAACTTTATTGTACTCAATAGCAACTAACGACCAAGGGCCTGAACCACCTGCTCTAACACCTTGCATCATTTTAGACCAAGATGTAGTTGCTTCACTTATTAAATCAGTTAGTTTTATCATACTAATAAGTATAAATTTTTTTCAAAATGGTGGAGATGGACGGAGTCGAACCGTCGTCCAAAATATGGTTTAATAAACCTCATTCACAAGCTTAGTCAGTTTTTCTTAACTGACAAAATAGATAAAGATTTATACATTCGTTATCATTAATGTTTCCAATTCGATTTTGGGTTCAATTGGTATCCACCTGGATTCACATTCTATTTCAAGTCCCATGATGTGTACGGGAGTGACTATGCAGCTACTGCTAAATCAGCACCAACGAATGCCATAGCATCTTCGAAGGTCATTGTAGATAATTCTACTGCGTTTATTGTTCGATAGGTGTTTAAGGATTTCCATCTAATCCTGCTTGCAATTATACTAACACTTCATACCTGTCAAAACCGGGCATCCCCATTGTTGTTATATATATTATATTTTAATTATAAACCAACAGATTCAAAATCAATTTGATTAAACCCACCATCTCTAGCAACTGGCACTCCAAATGCTCGATTTCGTTGTGGGTCTTTTGAAGAGTTGTTATTGATTAAAATTCGTTCCTCTCTACCGATACCCATTACTAACTGATGGTAACGAATCCCTGCTACTGCCATTTGATGGATAGTAACCTCTCTTAAATGTTCTGGTCTCGCAGTTGTTAGAACGATGTAATGACCGGCATTGTACCATTCATTCATTTTCTCTTTAACACCTGGTAAAACATTTACCACATTTGGGTCTAACTCTTCGAAACTAACTTGCTCAATTAGAGTCCCATCGATATCACTAAAAATTGTTTTGTATCCTTGTTCTTTTTTCATAATGTTTATCTCTTATTACTTAGTAAATGTACGAATTTTTGTTGGTATTGCCAAACTTTTTATCAATTATTTTAAAAGAAAAATGCGTTCCAAGCCCAACTAATTGGTACTAAATATCTTTCGCCAATTCTACTTTCATCGCCTGAACGATATGGTGATTTTACTACCTCAAAAGTACAAGTCTTTTTATTTACTTTTAACAACTTACCACATAATGTTGGTGATTGATTTTGAGAAATCTCTTTACCAATTACCGATTTTAATTCCTCTATCTTATTCATATTTTTAGATTTTAAAGTTCATTAATCTCATCTAACTCACCATTGTAGTAACATATGTTCAAGCCGTACTTTGGTAAATCCACATTGTAGTATTCATCGTTGTAATTGGTTAAGGTTACATCTAACCAAGTCACATCGATGTTGTTATCTTCACAAAATCTATCAAACCCAACTGCATCTTTAACAGCCGCTATAGCTTTAATCTCTTCTTTAGTGTATTTGTTCATATCTTTTAGATTTTAAAGTTTAAGGAATTAAATATATTGTAACGCCTTCTGAATATCAGAATCTTTGGCTTTGTAACCCTTAACTTTTTCAATTGCTTTTTCCAATGATAACGGGCCCCACACATACTTACCCTCTTGCATATCGATTAACATTCTCTTTACATCAGGCCAAGAAGCGAAAGGAGCTTTAGGTTGGAAATGAACATATTTAGAATTGAACTCTAAAGTAGTTCCGTTATCGGTTTTACCACTATCAGAGTATTCGTAGATATCTTCCATACCATTGTAACGACCTCCTTGCATCATACTAGCAAAAGAGTTTAAATCGTTGTACTCTTTAGAACTATAATCAAGTTCATCACCATTGGCTTTACACACATATAAGTCTGAAGAAGAACCATTAGCGAAAGTGGATGACTTACCCCACACTAAAAAGTCAGGATATTTAGCTTTTACATATTGTTTGAACAACAAAGGAACTTCTTTACGGCCGATACTGATGTAGGGATTCTCTAACTTCTTACCCCAATAATCGGTAGTTCTCAAACACTCTGATGGTAATTCAAAATTAACACCTAACCAAGTAAATTTCATTTTAGATTTCATATTTTTAAATTTTAGATTTTAACAATTTTAACTCTCACTCTCAATTACCTTACAATATACAAAAAATATCAATACAAGTCAAGCCTTTTACGAAATAATTTTTAAACATTTTATCAAATGTTTTTCAGTTCGTTTATAGATTGCTTTGGAAATATAATCGTTATGGTACATCAGGTCATTTTTGATAATCAAATCAACAATGTCACTTTTAGATGAAATTGGTTTGAAACCTGAAATCTGACTTACATCACCAAATAGATAATTAAAGTAAAAATCGTAGGAGGTACACATTTTAGAAAAAGTCATATTTTAGGGGTTTAAGGTTTAACTCTCAATTACTTTACAATATACAAAAAAACTGAATACAAGTCAAGCTTTTTCTCAATTATTTTTTAATATTTTAACCATTCTTCGTAAATGTAATCATAGGTATGACCGGATAATTCTGAAAGTTTCTCAAACACCCTTTCTCTAATTACGGAATCAAACACACCAATGTATTCGTAAACAATACCACCACGAATTGCGGTCCATAAACCACCAAATGTAGCTTGTGAATTAATCTCAACGCCCAATTCATCAGTTGGGTAACTTTCCAAATAAAATTGCTTAATATTCATATCTTTATCATTTATTACATAGTAAATATACGAAAAAAAATCGATATTGCCAACAAAAAACCCAACTATTTTTTAGATAATTGGGTTTCAACGAGTTATGTATTATATTTTTTTACTATATTAGTTATGGTTTGCATCCAACACAATATACTTCTTTAAATCACCACATTCAGCCGGTTCTTCTAAAGTTTCATTGTTTGTTCCTAACCACTCTAATACTTCTTCCATTGTCATAGATTCACATCCTTCAACTGGTGTAGATGTACAAGCCAAACAAATTTTAAATGGCCCCTTATCTAATTCTTTTTCTTCCATTGTTTTATTATTTTAGTTTCTATAATAAATATATAATTTTTTTCATTTCCAATGATTATTATCTCTTTCCCACCAAAAAGTTAAATCCTGAACCGAATCATCGTAGTATTGGGCAACAAAATCGGATTTAAATTTACTTCCTACATTTTCAAACATAGATATGGTGATGATGGGTAGACCCGAACCAAAATGTTTTTTCATCCATGTCGTTAAAAAATCGTAATTTCCACCTCTAATTACCCCAGCTTCCACCAATATAGGAGTTTTTCTTTGTAAAAGATATCCGTATATTTGGAACACACGGGAAAGTTCATCCACATATCTCTTATTCCACACCTCATCCGGATATGGAACATCGACTCCAAACCCATCACATATTTCTCCCTCATAAGAAAGATGATGTCGTAGGATTTGACCGGCAATGGATGAATAATCCGTACTAACCGTTATGATAACCGAATTAGATGAATTATACCCCACCTCCAATAGCTTGTTACCCAATTTATGGATAACCTCTAATTCCTCTATATGTGATACGAATCTTACCTCTCTCATATTATTGGTTTCTTTCTATCATACATTTCCAACATACCCCATCCGAACCGATTACCGAAGAGCATTTTGGACAAATATCGTTTTGTTGCATACTATCAAAAATTTTTGGGTTTACGACTTGGTCTCCCCAGCCCCTCTCCGTTTTTAGTGTTTATGTTTAACTTCGTGCTCTTGCCAAGGTTTAGTTGGTTTACTATTAGGAAAACTGAAACATCTCCATTTATCCGATTTATCAAAATGAATATGTTTTACCATAGTAGTCGGAACAGTAGCCCCCGTTGGTAATTTAATTGAATTTGCTCCGAATATCAATTCCACTTTAATTGTAAGTGGTTCATCATCATCCCATTTTCTTTCTTGCTCTTCCAATAATCTCCACTCACCTCTATTCATATACTGGTCTTGCAATGCACAATTTAGATATGAGAATGTTTGTTTAAGGTTTTCCATATTATCAGAAAATGTTGCAGCCGGTGCCAAATGTCCTTTATCATATACATTTGTTTTGTAATCAGCGCCATCCGATGTAATGATTCCTTTTTCAGTATAGAAATCCATTGTACCTCTATTTACATTGGTAGGTCTATTAGTTGATTTGTATACTAATTCAATTGGTTGTTGTAATTGTTGTGAATAAATTACTTGAAATACTTGATTTGTAATTTGCACATTTTGTTGTGCTTTTAGAGTTGTTGCTATAACCAATAGCATAACAATAGATAAAATTTTCTTCATTTACTTATGTTTAATTTTCAATAAATATATAATTGTACAATTTAAGGAACTTTCATCAACTTATTAGGAAAATCCTATTTTTCTTACTTTTTTACTATTTAGGCCAATATATATATTAAAATAATATAATATATGATAAACTTACTTATAGCAATTGTACTAATGTGTGGCTCATTTGGAGTTACTATTTCAAAAACAACAAAGGATTACGGATTCCGTAAACAAAGAGAACATACTGAACCTTTAAAATTAGATTAAAGCATCATTCTCGTTCCAATCAAAAAGTTACTTGTGAATCGTTGTGTAGGGTCTGTATTAACATTCAGTTTGTAATTGAATGAGAACCCAAATCTTCTACTGATTTTATAATCAACAGACGAACCTACCAAAAATCCAAAGTGTCTACCTACTAATGTATTTCCGGTGAATGTATTATATCCTATTGGAGAATACATAGCAAATACTTGCGGTGAAAGAGTCAGTTTCTTACTATACTGAAATGGTCTAGTCCAAAATGCTACTGCTGATGTAGAAAGGGATACATCCCAATCTTGTTCAGTGCCTTTAGTCATTAAATTCACTACACCAATATTGTATCCATACACACCAAATTTAGGATGTGGTTTAATCCAAGTGTATCCAACTAATGCCATATAGTTTCCTTTCAAATATGCGGTTGTTAGAGAATAAGAATTGATTGCTTTTAATGTACCACCTTCAAAGTCCATTTTGGTTATACCACCACTTAATGCGAATTGGTCTAATGTACTCCATGTCATTGATGTTAGGGAGTATGTTACATCTCCTGCCATAGAACTTCTACTAATACCCACATTGGCTATTGCACTAAATGTACCATCTTGATTTTCAGCAGTTGTTAAATCCGATGAAATCAATAATGGATTAAGGTTTTGAGATTTCTTTTGCTCTTTTTTCTCTTCTTTCTTTTCTTCCTTTTTTTCTTCTTTAGACTCTTCCTTCTTCTCTTCTTTCTTTGATTCTGATTTAGATTCTTCTTTCTTTTCCTCACTCTTACTTTCAGATTTTGATTCTGATTTAGATTCACTCTTTGTTTCCGATTTAGTTTCAGTCTTTGTTTCGGTTTTACTTTCAGATGAACTACCCGAACTTTGTGAAGAAGATGATGAAGAACTACCCGAACTTTGTGATGAACCACCACTTGCTGGCGATGGGGTACTACTTCCGCTTGATGGTGGAGGTGGAGTTGATGTAGTTGGTGGCGGTGTAGTTGGTGGCGGTGCTACCGGTGGTGGAGGAATTGCCGCAGATGCCGCTGAACTTGCAGCTGATGATGCCGCTGAACTTGCTGCTCCACTTGCAGCTGTTGATGCCGCTGAACTTGCTGCTTGTGAGGCGGCTTGCGATGCCGCCTGATTTGCTGCTTGTGAGGCGGCTTGTTGTACTGCGGCCTGTACTGTTTGCTGTACTACTACATTAGTAGGACACCCCATAGCGTTATATGTAGTGTATGTTGCAGTTATCCACATTTGTACTGCCCCACTTTGCACTTCCAATGGAGTGAATACTCTGACCTGATTATAAAATGAAACAGTTGCGTATCCGTTTACCATTGTGGTAGTAGCTACTTTAATTTCACCACTACACTTATCTTTATATGTTTGGGTATAGGTTTGTCCGTTCGCTTGTGGAGCAAATAATGAAATAACAATTATCGTTAAAATTAATAGACATTTTTTCATTTATTACTTTTCAAATACACCCTTCTTAACCATCTTACCCAATATGTTTGCACAAGCTATATCCAATGCTTTCTTTGTTGCAATACTAATAGTTGATTGGTTGAATTTGATTGGGTCTATCGTTGCATCCGATAATAGAGTTAATTCTCTTTTAGTAGTTGCTTCACCTAAACCAGATGCCGCTATAATTGTACCATTCTCTGCATTTGTGAATCTAACCTGTAAACCTAAACGAGTTACCATATTATCTTTGATACCATCTTTTAAATTAATGGTTTCATCTTCTGATACTGAATAATCATATACTTCGATTTCAACAAAATAATGGGCTAAACGAATTTTACCCATGCCATCTAACTTATCCTCCGAAATACCTTTTGCAGATGCCTGAAATTGTTTAACCATTCGGTTTTTAATTTCTGTCTTATCTTCCGTAAATGTAAATCTGTTAAGATTATCCAAATATTCAAGCGTGATATTAGCCACACCCAAACCAACTCTCTTTTCCTTGAGTTCCGGATATTGGTCATAAACTTCATCACCAATACCACATTTAAGGATTTGAATCGGAATTTGTTTTCCCTCATAATTTAAAAATTGGCTAATGTCCGATTTTGTTTCGAAGGATGCTTTGTATTGCTCTGTTTTAGTGCTTCCTATTGTTTGAGCAACAACCGCAACACTGCTTAACAAAAAGAAACTTAATAATACTAATAAATTTTTCATACATAAATGGTTTTTCGTTTATGTATAAGTATAAAAAAAGGGAGAAACTATGTTCTCCCTTTAATTAATTATCCTAATTCTTCTTCTTTAGGTTCTCCCTTTTTATGAGTAAACTTATCTAATGTATCAGCTCCCATTCCAATTGCTGTTATTACCATTACTGCGTTTACCAATTCTGCCGATGGTTTGATATCACCATGTGAGAAAGAGTTTACTAACATTGTTCCACATAGGAATAATGCTCCGAAGAATGCAATTACAGGTTTTACTGATATTGCTCCTCTTTCATCTTTGAATAAATCAATTACCCATTCTTTAAAAGTCATAGTTTTACATTTAAATTGTTAATACTATGTAACCTATTATTATCCTGCCATTTCGGCATCTTCATCTTTAATCTTTCCACACTTTAAACACTCTTCTTCACCATCACCATCTAAATCACCCCAAACGTGTTCACATTGTCTATGTGCAAAGTATTCATCAATTTTACCATCACCATCGAAATCTAAACCATCCATTGTACCATCTCCATCTTCATCGATTTCAACACCTTTCTTTTCGGTTTGTTTTTCTTCAGTTTTTGGTAGTGATACTACTGATTCTCCAGTTTTTGGTAACACTAACGGTTCTATACTCATTGGTACTATTGGAGTATCAGTCATATCTGCTGTATTACTTAAAGATACACCATCTTCTTCATCCATCTTCTGAACTAACATCTTATCCTTATCAGTATCACTAAACCAATAATCGATAATCTTACCATAAGAACCAATGAAAGCACCTAACATCAATAATAGAAGTTCTTTCCATTCTGCCGATGCCGATGTGTTCGATGTAATTGCACCAAAGATACCTCCGATGATTAATATAAATGAACCCAATACTAAAGCGGTGATATACCATCTACGCTTCATCATTGCGTTTAATAATTCTTTAAAACCGCTTGGCGGTTGGTTATTTTCTGCCATATCTTTGTTTACTTTGTTGTGTTGCATGGTATATTGCCCATGCAAAAAATATTATAAAAAATCCCGTAACTCCTATTTTATACCAATCCATTTATTACCAAGCCGATTCTTTCTCTTTGAATTCATCACCATCCTTTTTAGGTTTTGGTTTTTCAGCCGGCGCAGGTTGTGCATTTCCACCACCAACTGCTTTCTCTTTGATGATTACCGTCTTACCACCACCCGCAGATTGTTGTTGAGTTTGGTTGTTTTGGATATTGATAACCGGAGCCGCTTGTTGTACTGGCGCTGCTGTTTCTTCTCCACCTGTTAATTTAGTTGTAAACCAACCACCCACACCTAATGTGATAGTTGATACAAGTCCTAATAGGATATTCTTCAATGAACTTCCTGTACTCTCTGATTTTTCTTCTTCTGCCATAATTGTTTAGTTGTTATAATTTATTAAAATCCGTTATTCCTAATTGTTTACCACTTGCATCGAATAATCCAATTCTATATCCAGATGATGGTAGTGCTGATGTATATACTTTCAATAAGTTATCACCTGCTTTTACATTCATAGTTTCTTTCGATACTACTTTATTTGCAATATCAAATATCTTAACAGTCACCGAACCTGCGGTTTCCATTTTTATATTCATAGAAACTTCTGATGTTACAAATGGAGTTTCTAATTTGATACCAACTGAATTTTGAATTTGTAATTCAGGTTTTACTTGTTGAGTTGGTTCAATAAATACCTCCTCTTTTGTACACCCCACAAATCCAATAGTTAATAATGCTACTATAAGTATTTTTTTCATTTTATTTTATTATTATTGTTGTTTTTGCTATTTCTTTTTTAGTAACATCTTCTAATAACAAATATAAATATTGATATTGTATCGAATTCGTATAAATCTTTTTTACATTTTCACCATTTTGACCAATAAACCTCTCTCTACTAATTACTTGCCCACTTTCTTTATCAATTAAAGTCAATGTATATGTTCCAGCCGATGGTAAATCAAAATGTATAGATTGCCCGTTTACCACTTTACTTTCACCTACATTGAATATTTTTTCAACAGGCATAGTAGGTGTTGGTAAATCGGGTTTAGTACACCCTACTAACAAAATTAACGATATTAATATTATCTTCTTCATTAGTTTACCTTTACTTTTAATTGTGTTCCACTCTTACTAACCGCATCCGTATTTGAAATTGAAGTCAATCCCAATGTACTACTTAATCCTTGTAATGGTAAGAATGTTATTTTATATTCAGTTGTCTTATCCAATGTAGTTGAACCATCCGTTATCAATGAACCCAATGTTACATATGTACCTCTATCAGTTCCAAAATTCGTAGGTGTTCCTTTTGTAGTGAATTCTACCTTTTCAAAACTTAATGCGGTATTATCATAGTTTAAATTGAATTGAGTACCTACTAACTCTTGTTGTAATGGGTCTATTGAAATTGTTACTATCAATTTACCACCAACATTTTCACCCATTAGATATGCATTGATTTGATTGGAAACTGATTGAGTTGATAAACTCATTGTTTTCATCGAATTACTTGCAACACTACTTGTGGTTTGTTTTGCAGAATGGGATAGGTTTACATCGCCCACCCATGTTACATTTAGATTGTAAGTATTGTTTAAGGTACCAGTATTTAAACTAAATGGATATAAACTTCTTGTTGAATTAAATTGTGTATTCCAATTAGATTTTGTTATAGCATCATATTCGGTTTTACTATATAGTTTCATCAAATAAGTTAGTGCCGAATATTGTGTTAATGGTGCAACTCCTGTTAAATGTTGTAATAGTTTATAGGTATCCGCTTCATTGAATACACCATTACCATCTACATCTGCGTTCATATATTGTAAACCTGATGTAAATTCCAATCCACTTTCATTTCCAAATATTCCACCATTTGATAATTCTTTAAACGCCAAATAGACATCTGTTACACTCACAATACTATTGTATAATGTATTTAGTTCGGTTTGTGAATTTGCTACTATATTAATTCCATGTTGTTTATATATGGAATTTGGTGTAAACGAATATTCTGCTTTGAATGCATACCAACCATCTTGCAATCTTATATTACTCTGAAATGAACTTACTGCCACTTTACTAGCTAAATCTATATTTCCAGGTACTACCCATTGTTTCCACCATCCGTTGAAATCCATTGGTACAATAGGTCCTTCGTATATATCAAATAACTTTACCGATTTTATATCATTCAAATTTAAACCCAACCCATAAAATTCTCTCTCATCAATTTGTAATCTATGTCCATTTCTTGATGCTTCATATGGATTTATAAGTGACCATTCTACTTGTCCCGGTGTTATCGTTGCTTTATATCCATCGGTTAATTTGGTCGTATCTAAATCGTTTGTGATATCTACTTTACCCAATCCACTTAATGCTCTTGTAGTATTATTAGTTACACCCCATACATTGTTTACATAAGTGTTTGCTTTTGCTGAAAATTTAGTTTCATCTACATTACCACCGAAATCAAAATTGAATCTTGCAGTTAAAACTTCCCCATTTGAGTGTGTTACTGAATTTGTATAAAACTCCGTAAATGTTGCATCATCCGGATTAGACCAAGTTCCATATTCAATTACATATGGACAATTAAACTGATTCGGTAAATCGTTCCATTGAGAACCACCACCCCATTTAGTTACTGCATAATCTTCATTACCACTATTGTTTGGTTCACCACCTGCCCAGTTGTTATACTGACCAACTATGTTACCATTCAGTTGTCCATTTGATGTTTTGATTAAAGTTCCCTTTTCAGGTCCTGCATCAATTCTCCATTGCCCTTCAACTACTTCATCGGTTAATGCAAACCAAATGCTAGTTTGAGGCACATTATTAAAAATAAATACATCTTCATCGGATGATGTAATTGTTACTAAATAACCTTTTTGTCCTTTAAATGTTGTTGCTTCCGATGCAGTTCTTGCACCTGTGTATGTATTTCCGTTTGCTATTGGTCTATAAAAGTGTCCGTTTACACCATTGTAGTAATATCCACTTGGATTGATTGTTGCTGCAACTGATAATTTCACATTACCTTTTGTTGCTCCGGTGTTTATTTTTAACGATGCTAATGCGGTATTGATATTTGCCATTGAACCCGTTACAACTAAACGAGTCTTATTTCCCGTTAATGTAAATCCACTTGCAGCAGTTAAACCTGTTGTTGTATTAAGATAAAATGTTGTACCTGTTGGATATTCTACTAAACTGATTGATGCTAATACTACATCGGTTGTTGCGAATCCATTTAATACAAATCCACTTGCATCTTGCCCCGTTGTAGATGGTATAAATGATTTAGAGTCCGGAGCAGATACACTCTGTCCGAACCCTAAAAATGATATTAGTAAAAATAATGTAACTAATAGATGTTTCATATTATTCAACTATTAAGTCAATTTTATTACCTTTTGCATCTACTGCATCTGAAAGAACAAAGTAGAATAAACCTGCTGTGTTTGTTAATTGAACTTTAGGAGTGAATATTAATTTGTATGGAGTACCTGTTTTGATTCTTGCTATCTTTGTTTGGTCAATAGAACCAAATGTTAATCTACCATTATCATGTGTAGAAAAATTTGTAATTGTACTTCCTGCATCAAATATTACATTATCCAAAGTTAATTTAGATTCATCATAGTTCATTATTACTTGCAATCCAGCTAATTCAGCTCTTGTCAATGTAGTAGTTAATACAACCTTACCACCTTCCAATGTAGATGTAATACCCAATGTTGCTTTTTCAGCTGCCAATGTTTGGTATGCCATTGGAGCATTAGTCATACTCATAGATTTGATTGAATTTGTTTGAATATTAGCTACTGAATTTGTAAATTGACCTGCTACTATTTTAGTTGCTATTACCGCAGGGTCTGATGAATGTGACCAGTTTAAATCTCCACCCCATGCAAATACTGCGTATACTTCTTTTATAGGAGTATCGATTAATACTTTACTTGTAGGTGTACCATCTAACCAACTTTGATTCAACAAACCACTTTGCCATCTAATTGATGTTGATGTTGGAGTTGGAATCATTGATACAGATGTCATATCTTGTCCCATCACATGAGCGAATAATGCGTATGAATCGGCTTCTCCAAATGGATTTGAATTATTAGTAACTTTACCAACTCTTTTTTCCAATGTAGGATATGTAAAGAAATTAGCAGTTCCACTAATATCTGTTTGTGAGTGTCCTAAAAATGCTTTATAAGCATCTGATACAGTTATGATGTTACTCATCCAACTTTTTTGAAATGCAGGTCCAACGAATACACCAACCGAATCACCAACTTTTACTTGTGTTGTGAAAAGTGCTTCACCACTAGCATCTAATGGTAATTGTGCAATAGGTTGTTGTGCCCAATCAATTGTACCATCTGTTTTTAATCTCATCAACTGAACACTATGGTCCGTAATTGTATATCCTTGTGGATAAAGAACTTTTACTTTAAATTGAGAAGTATTGCCTGTTACACCTGCAATAGAAGTCCATCCTCCACCATAAATAGTTCCAACATTAGAACCATCAGTATCAGTACCAGTTGCCAAATCTATTTTGAAAATATTATTATAAGCGTTTTGGTCTTTTAGGATATACTTTTGAGTAGCAATTAAACCACTAATAGATGCATCGGCTCTTTGAACTGTCAATTGTCCAACATTCCAATCTGCATTTACTGCATAATTCCACGGAGTTAATCCATACTGAACATCCAAATCATTATCACTTGCTCCACCATTGAAAGTAAACTTATAGTTACTCCAACCTGTATAGAATGTTTGTGCAGATGTCCCTTGATTAAATGTAGTAGATACATACGCCAATGCTTTGTTGTTGTATTGATATCTGAACCAAAGATAACGAGGGTTTTTGATTACCTGTCCCTTTGTTAGATTGTATTTTACAGTGATAGTATCACCTACCTTTAGTCCGGTTGTTGGTGATAGAGATTGACTGATTGTCAATTGTCCATAAGATGTTAAGGATACCAATAATATCCCTAAAAACATAATTAATTTTTTCATTTTACTTTCCTAGTAGTTTGGTGATAAGTTTATCGCAACCTTTTTTCAATGCATTTGACAATGATGTTTGGTTGAACTTACCACCTTCATCTACTATGAGAGTCGACATTGAGATTTCAGATGAACTTTCTTCAACCATAACCTCTTTGTCTTTTTTGCCATCCTTATATAAAGTTCCCTTTAAACGGATAACAACTTCCTCCTCATTAGAGTGGAATACTGATATATTCTTTTTTGTAGTCAGAACATCTAAATAAATGATGTCCACTTTTAATCTTTGAGTTGCAGATGGAGCTAAATCCAATCCCTTCTCTTGTAAAAATTCTTCTAATATATTTTTTAAACCGAATTCTAAATTTCTATTTCCGGCTAACTTACCAATTTTAACTTGATTAGTCACCGATTCAACCCATATATGGTCTTCGGCATTATACATAATGTTGTTAGGATTATTTTTGTATCTACCATCCAAATGCGTATCAAACCAATTTACAACGGCATTTGTCATTTCTTCCTTTCCAGCGAAATGAAAATAAACCATTGTTAATTGAAAGCATAATGCGAATACTACCCATATGCATACAAAATAAACAAAACCTTGTAGAAGTAAATCTCCTATATACGAACTCAATTGAATAGCTCTATTTCTCATACCTATAAATTATTACATTTATAAATATAGGAAATAATTCAAATCGAAATTAATTTTTTATAATTTAAATGCTTCGATTGTATGTTGGAACGGGTTACCCTCAATTCCCTTCACTAAATCTAACATTTGCTGAGCTAATTCTCTTACTTCGACTTGTGCATGTTCACTATTTCTTAATCTTTGAAAATGTACAAATGACCTGAAATTAAACATCAAATCCATATCGATTTGCGAATTAAATGTTTTAAAAAATCTCGCACTTTCCTTAGCTCGTTTTCTACCTAACAATGGTGTCAGTTCTTCTAATGCTGCGTGATAAAATCCATTTGCCGCTCTTGTATACACATCCAATTTATCTTGCCAATCTTTAGGCCAATCAGTTGGAATAAATGTTTTATCCTCTTTTAATTCTTTGTATCTTGCACTTTCTCCATTGATACTAACACCAATACGATGTTTCAATAAATGAATGTGTGTGGCTTGGTCAACTGTTACTAAAAAGTGAAACGAACTCTTTTCAAAAGGAGTTTCATGTCCTTCGCTTGCTAACATTGTTAATAATTTTGGAATACGGGCTTTTTTTTCTTCCGTAATATCTCTACTTGTCGAAGTCCATGCCGATTGAGCATGTGTTAAATCACTTCCATAGTAACCTAGTAATTCTACTTTATTATTCATTTGGTGTTGATATTGATTTTAAAAACTCATTAATTGGTATTAGCATACAGTATAATCCTACTGATTCTAAAAAGTTTAAATCTGGTAAATTTGGTAATAAAATTGTTACATAAGATATTGCTAATCCTATAACGGATGTTACAACAAATACATTAAGAGCAATTTTAAATTTGTCTAAATTAGTCATAATATTTTTATTTGAATATAAACAAAGATAATAAAAATATTTGATTAAACCAAATTATTTTTAATAATATATTCATAAACATAGTTTGCCAATGTATTATATCCTAAATCACTTAAATGACCGGCTATATCTGTTGTATATTTATTGGCATTTTCTAATTCAGAAATACTATCTATATTATGTGTATTTTTTAAAATAGATACGCTCTTATCATTCATAAATTGGTTTCCACCCAAATTTAAAAAATACTCAACAAATGAAAATTTCATTTTTTCTAAAATAGTATCATTATCATTTAATGATAAATAATTTTTAGGGTCTATAAATTGTATCCAACTTTCTCTTGCCCAAAGAACATTTGAATCCAATTTGCCCATATTTAAAAAAAGATGTGGAATACCTTTTTGCTTAAAAAAGTTATGAAGGGATAAAGTATACATGATAGTATCATCAGTTCCTTTTGGTTCTAATTTTAGAATTTCAGCAAAATCTTTATTATGATACGGAATTTGATGTTTATATCCGTACATAGATTCATTCCATTTTGTTCGAAAAAATTTCCTATCACTATCCTCTTTTAACTTTTCATAATCCAAATCATTGTATATATCTGTTACGAAAAATCTTTCAGGGTGAGACCAAGAAATTAAAGCAAAATCAAAATGATTTTTTGAGATATCAATTAATGTTCTTCTGAAAATGGATTCATTACTACTTCCGCCAACAGAAGCTCTATGGCTTCCATTGGCTTCGGTATTAAATATTTTATATAATGAATTATTTTGATTTATAAATCCATCATTATCCAAAAAAGAACAGCTGTTCCAATATAACTTTTTTTTATTCACAAATTATGCTAATAAGTGGTAATATTCCTTAAAGTGTTTAATTCTATCTGGTAAACCAATAGTTCCACCATTTACTCTTTTGGTGATTGATGTTACTACAACATCACTTGCTCCGTTATCTGCTAATTTGTTCAATCCGTTTTTAGACCAGAACCAAGCTGCCGATGCTAATGCGTATTTAGATGATACTAAATCTGGGTTAGATGGAATATCTACTCCAATTGCTTTACCAAATTGAGTGTAGTTATCTCTGCCCGTTAATTGGATATATCCTCTTCCTCTGAATTTGTAGCCATCCCCACTTGCTTCTGAACCATTTGCCATACGATTTGCATACACTTTGTTTGCAATCTTTTGTGGGTTTCTAGCGTAAGCTGCTGCTACCGCTTCAGTTGGGAAATATTTTCTAAAGATACCATTCAAACCTTTTGCTGAATAGTTTAAGTTCTCTTGCGTTACTCTGAATCCACCACTCTCATGTCCACATTGTGCTAAGAAGTGTGCAACTCTTAATGGGGTATTGATTCCAAATTTAGAAGCAACTTCTGGTATTGAATCAATTACAACTTGAGGAACATGTCCTTTAAGTTTATCTAATTTTAATCCTGCAACTTGCGGTGCCGGTGTAGATACTACGGGTGGAGTTGGTGTAGATAATGCTACTTGAGCTTGGATTGATTCGCCCATTATCTTTGCCCAAGTTGCTGGTCCTACGATTCCATCTGGAGTTAATCCATTAGCCGATTGCCATTTCTTTACAGCCTCTTCAGTTTTTGGTCCGAAATTACCCATAGGTTCTACACCCAATTTTGCTTGTAATTTCTTTACATCTTCGTTATTATCACCTTTTCTTAACAACATAGTAATTTAAGTTTAGTATTTTTCTACTTTTTTATAATCTAATATAGATATTGGTTTAACAACTATTTCGTTCCAAAGATATGTTTTATCATTTTTACATTTCTCCCAATTCCTACAAAGATTGTTTTCATTATCTGGGTAGGAAAAACGAAATAAGTTTGCGGCTCTATTGCCACGGTCTGTAACCAAAGTCTTCGCATCAGATTGAAAAGCTGCTACTAACTTACCTTTTACTTTAACTAACACATTACTTTCGGGTCTGAAAAACTCTTTTGCCTGTGTAGTGAATGTTGAAATGGAATACTGAAATCCTTCTTCAATTCCATCTATAATATTTTTTAATCCTTGTTCTGATGCCCAGTGTAGTGTTTCTACTTCGATATCAGTACTACCATATGTTTCTTGTGTAAATTCCTTATCTAATAACACATAAGGTTCTAATGCTCCTCTTGAATAGAAGAATGCAATTTTATCATTGTCGATATTTGCAATATATTTTCCAAATTCAGTTTTCAATCCCCATGCTCTATGGTTCACAAAATCTTCAATGAAATCTAATACTTGCTTTTTAGTATATTCATCATATAATTCAGTTTCAACATATAGCTGATAACCAAAGTATTTATTAATCAATCCTACTAATGTAGCGTTATCATCAATAACACCACCTCTTGTATCGTACCCTTGCTTTTCCAATGCCAAAAACTCATCAGCTATCTTTTCCCATTGGGCGATAGTGAAGAATAGATTTTCTGGTTTGTAATATCCTCTAACTGGGTACATAATTATCCTTTAGTGCCGGTATCAGCGGCTTTTGCTTTAATACCAATTGCTTCCGCAAATTTATTTGAACGATGTACTAATGGTACAATTGGTTCATCGATAACTCTTACATTCATTGGAATTTGCTTATCAGGATGTGATGCATTATATGCTACAACTGCCGCCCATCTATGATGTCCATCTAATACATACCCATCATTGGATACATATATGGGTGCAGTGATTGCAGGATGTTGTGGATTTTCTTCCAATGCCTTACTCATACCTGCTACTTTTACACCAACTAATTCTGATTGAGTTGCTTTTAATCTATCAGGTGGAACTGCTACCGGATTGGATACATTAATACCTTGTTTCTCCAACATTTGTTTAAAGAATTCTTCTGTATCGGCTTCTCCATTTTTATCTTTTGGCAACTTATCCGCCGGAGAACCTGGTTCAGGCGTTCCTTTAAATTGTGGCATATCCTCTCTCGGAATACCTTTGTTACCATCACAATATAAGTTAGTACCTGGAATTGAAACCTGGCATAAATTAAAGTTTGGTGCTTTTTCACCACTTGCTTTAGCCTGATTACCTAATTCTGCTAACTTATCAATGATAGTAGAAATTTGTTGTCTTTCTACGGGAGTTACTTGAGATAAAGGTTTGTTTGAAAAATCTCCACCTGGCATTAAATCTTTCAATTTTGGAATACCATTACCTTTTTCAGCAGATGTTTTCAAATCACTACCACTTACTTTTTGACCTGAGTTTGTTTGTGTAGTATTTTGTGGAGTTTGAGTTGGCTGTGGTTCTCCTTTTGGTAATTGTCCGTTATTAGCTGCTTTAGCTTTTTGAATTTCCGCAGGACTTGGTTTATCGTGTTTATTTGGGTCAAAAGTTTGAACCACATAAACATTACCAGTTTTTTTGTTTTTTACAACTTCCTCTTCCTTTAATAAGGATTTTAATCTAATCATTTTAGTTTATCTTTCCTTGTCCTCTGTATTTCTTTGGCTTTTGTGCTTTTGGGCCATAACTCTTTGTACCGGAACCTGGGCCTGTTCTTCTTTTACCAAACGAAACTTTCTGCGATGCCGCAGATGATTTTGCTTTTGCCATTTTGTTATTCTCTGATTTTTACTTTACTGATTTATTACTTTGTTGCCTTAGCTTTCTTAGCTCTTACTTTAGCAACCGATGCTTCTACTTGTGCTACCGTAGCTTCAACTTCAGCTTTTACTTTCTTAGCTTTTGCAGTAGTTTTTTTAACTTCCTTAATTACTTCAGGAGCTTTTTCCGCTACTTCCTCTACGAAAGATTCAACTTGCTTTTCAATAGTATCTGCTTTTTTGAAAAGACTTTTTAAGAATGAAAATAATCCCATTGTTTTTTGGTTTTAGTGAACAATTTATTTTAAATATAAATATTAATTTTTTTTGGAAAATACTTGTCCGTAAAATTCGTAATTTTTATGTACTGATTCTTCATCATCTAAATCGATTGCTTCCTTTTCATCTCTGTAAATGGCATCAACAGGACATTCGGGAATACAAGCGCCACATAAAATACACATTGACGGGTCTATATAAAGTTGTTTATCAAAAAGTTCGTCTTTTGACATTGATTTTACTTCAGCTCCCATCCTATCAATGTGAATAGGTCCGTTTATACAATCAACAGGACACGCATCAACGCACGATGTATCCACACATCCAACACAATTTTTTCCAATTATAAAACTCATAGAGTATCTCCTTTATATATTCTATAACTATCATAATCAAAATGTTCTGTTGAAACTTCAAATACAATTGATTCAGGTTCCAATGCAATTAGTTGATGCGGCTTTCCTCTTTCGATATATACCGAATCACCGACATTAAGTATATCTTTATGCAATGTTGCGGTTTTGGTATCAATCCAATGAAATTCAAATGCACCTTTTTGAATATACCAAGTTTCATTTTTAATCATATGGTAATGCATTGAAAATCTACTACCTTCGTTTGTGAATACTAATAGTTTTCCACAATATTGAGAATCATTATGTATCCATAATTCATATCCCCATCCTTTTTCTACTTTTGTAGGTTTCATTTTCATAATTGATTTTTTAAATGCGATGATGATTGAATTTTATCACCCAACCCATCCACTAATTCAATACCTAATCTATTGCATAATTCTTTTTCTAAAATACTATCTCCAAACTGGTCTCCACCATTAGTAAACAAGTATTTATCTGCTTTAAGAAATTTATGAATGAATTCTATACTACGATTTACACTTCTGTCATCATCTATTGATACTAAAGTATAATCGACAGACTTTAATTCATCTATGATTGCTTTTCGTTCTAATTCATTCTGAAATACTTTAGAGCCTTTTAATCCGACTTGTATATCGTTATTAATTATAACCATAAGCGAGTCTCCCAATTCTTTACTTCTTTTAAGATATTCGATATGTCCTCTATGTAGAGGGTTAAAATATCCACTTGCGATAACTAATGTTTTAATCTTCGCCATATAATGAGAATCGTTTTACTACTTTTTCTACTTCTGCTTGCTTTACTATTTCTACCGTTCCTTTTCTTGCTTCAATATAAAAGTTGGTATCTCCATTGATTTGAAACCAACCTTCTAAAGCATCAGTAAGAGATGGATAAATGCCTTTTTGACTACCATCGGCAAATATCCATCTATCTCCTGGTGGAACTCGTTTAAGAACTAGTATTTTTTCTTCTTTGAGTTCTTTTTCCATATTAGAATACTTCAATAATGTTTGTTTCTGATACTTTTACTACTTCGTACTCCAAGTTTACACCTTCTGATACGAACTTCTTAACTAACTTAGCTTCTGCTTCCGTTACAGACATTGCATCTACTAAATAGTTTTCCTTTTGTTTTTTGATTTTACCTTTAGCATCTTCAACTTCGATTGCTACTTGTACTGAATAAAACTTTGCCATAATTGTTTGTTTTTGTTTATAATTGATTTAAATTTTACATTCCGAAACCACCTTGTGGTAATTGAGGCTTTTCATCCTCTTTCTTTGTTGCTACTACACACTCCGTTGTTAATAATAGAGATGCAATTGATGATGCATTTTGTAATGCTAATCGAGTTACTTTGGTTGGGTCAATAATACCTGCTACCACTAAATCTTCATATACTTCGGTTCTAGCATTGTAACCCATATTGTTTTTACCTTTTCTAACTTCGTTAATTACAACTTCAGCAGAACCTCCACCATTCGTTACAATAGTTCTTAATGGTGCTTCGATTGCTTTAGATACAATTAGAATACCCGTATGGTAATCATCTGATACATCAACTTTTAATTTATCCAATGCAGATTGTGCTCTAATCAATGCAACTCCACCACCTGGAACAATACCTTCTGCTACTGCTGCACGAGTTGCATGTAATGCATCATCTACTCTATCTTTCTTTTCTTTCATCTCAACTTCGGTAGTTGCACCGATGTAAAGAATTGCAACACCACCTGCTAATTTAGATAATCTTTCTTGTAACTTTTCTTTATCGTAATCGGATGTAGATTTTTCGATTTGAGTTTTAATCAATTCGATTCTTGCTTTGATATCTTCCGATTTACCAGCTCCATTGATGATTGTAGTTGTATCCTTATCAATTGTAATCTTTTCAGCTTTACCCAATTGATTCAATGTTACTTTCTCTAAACTCAATCCAACTTCTTCAGTAATTAATGTACCACCTGTAATAGTTGCGATATCTTGCAAAATCTCTTTTCTTCTATCACCAAATGCAGGTGCTTTTACTGCTGCGATTTTCAATGTACCTCTCATTTTGTTTACAATAAGAGTCGCCAATGCCTCACCATCTAAATCTTCCGAAATGATTAATAGGGGTTTGCCAGTTTGTGCAGTTGCTTCCAATAATGGTAGAATTTCCTTCATTGCCGAAATGCGTTTGTCATAAATCAACACATATGGTGATTCCAACTCTGCTTCCATTGTTTCCTGATTGGTTACGAAATAAGGGGATAAATACCCTTTATCAAACTGCATACCTTCTACAGTCTTAACTGATGTTTCAGTTCCTTTAGCTTCTTCAACTGTGATGATACCATCTTTACCAACTTTATCCATTGCTTCTGCAATCATAGAACCAATTGATGAATCATTGTTAGCTGAAATAGTAGCTACTTGCTCAATCTCTTTTGATGTTTTAATTGGTTTTGCAATCTTTTCCAATTGCTTTACTACAATACCAACCGCATCATCGATACCTCTCTTTAAATCCATTGGATTTGCCCCTGCCGCCACATTCTTTACACCAAGTGCAAAGATTTCTTGTGCTAATACCGTAGCCGTTGTTGTACCATCGCCGGCTTGGTCTGCCGTTTTAGATGCAACCTCTTTTACTAATTGTGCACCAATGTTTTCAATTGGGTCCTCCAACTCAATTTCTTTAGCAACTGATACACCATCTTTTGTAATATGGGGTACACCAAATTGTTTTTGTAGAATTACATTTCTACCTTTAGGACCTAGCGTAACCTTAACGGCATTAGCTAATTTGTCCACACCTTCTTTTAATCCACTTCTTACTTCAGTGTCAAACTTAATAATTTTTGCCATAGTATAACTTGTTTTTAATTTTGTTTCAACAAAGATAATACAAATATTTTAATTTTCCAAATAAAAATGGGGAGAATTTCTTCCCCCCATTAAAATTTAGTTTATATTTGAAATTATTTTCCAAAGATATAACGAATACCTAATTGAGCACTCCACACATCAAATACTGATGAATTGTACTGATAAGTATCTCTAGCTAAGATAGTAGAACCATCTGCTAATTTTTGAGTTGCCATCTTATAAACTGGTTCACCATTTGTCACAGTTGAGTAGTTTAAGATAGTTGGGATAGTTGCTCTTTGAGAAACACCCCACTCATTATTCAATAAGTTACCAAAGTTTAAGATATCTGCTCTGATTTGGATAGTGTTCTTTTTACCTTTAACATTCACATAGATATCTTGTACAACCGATAAGTCGAATCTATGTAACATTGGTAAGAATGAACCATTTCTTTCAGCGTATTGTCCTCTACGGGTAGATAAATACTCATCTTGTCCGATGTAAGAATCAAATGCTGCTTGTTGTTCAGCTTCAGTATAAGTTCTTGTACCTACTACCAATGGTGCGAATTTGATATCAGAACCTTTGTTTGGTACAAAGATTAACTCATTATTAGAGATTCTATCTCCGTTCATATCTCCACCGATTGTGTAAGAGAAAGGAGAACCCTGATTTCCTACATAACCTAATGTGAATGAAGTTGCTCCACCCATACCTTTACCATATTCTAATCTATATCCTAACAAACCAACTAAACGATTTGGAGATAAGAAATCCGAATTGGATAAAGATAAATCATTATTACCATTGATACTTCTAGCACCTGTCCAAGAACCACTAGCGATTGAACCTGCACTCATAAAGTCTTTAGCATCTGAAACTGTCCATGCGAATGAACCGAAAATACCTTTTTGATATGGATATTCTAATTTCAATGTCAATGAATTGAAACGAGTATTATCTGAATTAGTTAATACGATTGCGTTTGAAACATTACCATTTACTCTAACACCAGCATCAGTTCCTGCATACTTTGCTCTCTTATCAACTCCTGCGAATACACCAGTTGGAACGCCAAAGTTTGCGTTGTAATAATGAACTGCATTTAAGTTTACATTTTGGATATATTCAGCCGTACCGATGAAACCAAATGGTAATTTTTGGTCAACTGCGATATTTGATTTCCAAACTTGTGGGAACTTATAGTTCTCTTCAGTAAATGCTAAATCAAATGTGGATGGTAAAGTTGGAGTTGATGGAATAAAGTATTTGTTAGGGTCAGCGGTGAAACCATATTTAGCTGCTGCTGAACCACTCACATCGATATATCCTGTCAATACACCATTGTTACCAACTTGGTTTGAAATGAATACATATGGAGGTCTACCAGTGAAGATACCCGTACCACCTCTAACTTGCGTTTTTCTATCACCAAATACATCGTGATTAAATCCGAAACGAGGTTCAAAAAGTGTTTGTGTTTTTGGTAACACACCTGTATTAAATCTCAATCCACCTGCGAATGTCATTGCTGATACCGCTGGATTTTCTAATGCAGTTTGTTCGAATGAAATAACTGCCGCTCTTAAACCAAAAGTAAACTTTAAGTTTTCAGTTGCTTGGAATTCATCTTGTCCGTAAACATCCAATCTATCAGTTTTCAATGTTTGCATTGGGTCAACTGCTCCTGGTAATGCCGAATAACGGAATTGGAAACGAGCTGGAACTAATGTAGAAGGTGCTCCACCATTTGCTAATGATTGATTAGCTGCTGTGTAGAAATCATTTAAACTATTGAAGATATAAACACCATTAGATGCTGGGAAGAATAAGTTATTAGATTGATACTTCTCATAGTTGAAACCAAATGTTAAAGTGTGTTTGTCTGCATACTTTGTTAAGTTGTTTGTAATATGGAAAGTATTGTAATCTAACTTATTTCCTGGAGTGAATGGGTCAAAACCCACTGATGTAAGAGTTGTTGCACCATCTTTAATATCAATCGTTGGGAACATTTGAGAACGATACGCTCTATCCTCAATCTGCTTGTCATATCCAACGATTAAGTTATTATGTAATGTGTTTGATAATTTAGAGTTCAATTCCAATACATAAGAACGAGTGTTATCCATAATAATGTAACCACTATTTTGGAAACTCATTGCTAATGCCGAAGTTGTTCTATTACCAAATCCTGCAGATGTAGAGTTTGAAATATTAATCTCTGCATCAGAATCATGTTGTACATAACGAGCCGTTAATTTATGCTTATCATTGATGTTCCAATCCATACGAATCAAAAACTTCTTTGATGTATTTGCGTTGGAATATCCTTCAAACGGACCCGTTGTGTAGTTAAACTTATCTTGCATAAATTTAGATAAGTCCGATAATTGTGTATAAGTTGGTCTACTAACTTGCGAACCTGTCAATGGAGAACCTGTTGAAATCCAAGTTGTACCTGGTTCAGTTTTCTCAATTTGTTCGTAGTTACCAAAGATGAATAATTTGTTCTTAATGATTGGTGCACCTAAACGGAAACCTTGTACCTTCTCATCAAATTTGGATGCCGTTACTTTAGTTCCTCTAGCGTTATCACCTACATATGTAGAACTATTATTTCTTTGTGTTTGATATACAGAACCTTCAATTTCGTTTGTACCACTTCGTGTTACTGCATTGATACCTGCGCCAGTAAACCCACTCTGACGAATATCAAAAGGTGCAATATTAACCTGAAGTTGCTCAATCGCATCTAAAGAGATTGCCGATGCTCCCGTTCTACCACCTGCCTGTGCAGATGAACCTAAACCGAATCCATTATTGAATTGAGAACCATCAATTGTAAAATTGTTCAAACGAGAATCTTGTGCTCCGAAAGAGTTTCCGTTTCCGTTTGGATTGTATTTAGTAATACCATCGATTGTTCTTGCTCCCGTAATTGGAATGTTTTGTAAATCTCTACGAGTAAATTGTTGAGATGCACCTGTTCTTTCTCTCGATATAATATTGTTTCGAGTAGAAACTACAACAACCTCTTTTAAGGTTTTGTTCTCATCAACTAATAAGAAATTCACATTTGATGTAATACCTAATTGAGTATTAACATCTGTAACTTCCTCTTTCTTCGTACCAACAAATGTTGCTTGAATTGTGTAAGGTCCTCCTACTCTAACAGCAGGTAACACATAACTACCCAACTTATTGGTAGATGTAGAATACTTCGTACCAGTTGGAGTGTGTACTGCTTGGATTGTTGCTCCAACCAACACTTCGTTTTTCTCATTCTTTACAACACCTGAAATTGAGGAAGTGGTTACTTGTCCAAATCCTACAAAAGCAGATACTGAAAGGAGAAGCGATAAAATCACTTTTTTCATACTTGTTTTGTTTTTGTTAAAAAATTGTTTTAATTGTTAAAATAAAAAAGGGGTACACTTTCATGTACCCCACTGGGTTTACTACTTCGATTCCTCAACAGATGCCTGTCTATAATCCGTAACTAATTTTTTTAAGTCACCGATTGCCGTTCGAGCGTTCTTTTGAGATACTTTTGTTGTCTTGTTGTGTTCTTCCACAAATGTGTTCCATAATTTACTCATCTGTTCGAACAATTCTTGCTTTTTAGCCATAATTTAAAATTTTAATTAAACAAATATAAGGAAACTTTTTTACATTTCCAAATTATCTTCCTCTTCTTCTACGAAGTTCCATTTCTTTTAGATAGTGAGCCTTCCAATGGTATTCAACTGAAATAGGTCCATTTTGAAACTTATTCAAATCGTATTTCCATACACATCTTGAATCTTCATCTTCGAATACATATTCAAATTTTTTCCGATTTTCCGGTTTACTATTGTTTTCTTTAGTTACTTTTAGTGCCATATTTTACAAATATACAAAAAATATTTATATTTGCCAAGTCCTTAACCCAAATTTATTAAAAGTAAATGGCTGATTGTATCCAATTTTTAATTTATCCAATTCTTTTATTACTTCATATTTTGTATTATTCGGGCAATAAAAGAAAATAAACCCACCACCACCTGCTCCACTTATTTTACCACCGGTAGCCCCATGTTTAAGTGCGGTATTGTATAATTTTTGAATTTCTGATGTTGTTATTCCACTAGCTAATTGAGTTTTTTGTTTGAATCCGTAATCCAATACCTCACCCAACTCTTCTATCTTTCCTCTAATTAAACAATCCTTTATAAGTTTTGCTTGTTCTACCAATCCATGCAGAGATAGTAACGATGTCTTATTATCCTCTTCGATTTTCTTAACTTGTTCTTCCAATACATCCGAGCTCTTTCGGGTGAAATTTGTAAAATAAAGAACGATATTGTTTTCCAATTCATCTTGTACTTTATCTTTTATACGAAGTGGATTAACTATCACATCATCTCCCTTAAACTCCATATAATTCCATCCACCAAATGCGGCAGCATATTGGTCTTGCTTTCCACCATTCTCTTTCAATTCATTTCTTTCGATTTGAACTGCCATATCAGCAATATCATATTCTCCTAAAGGTAAATTGAATAATTCCATATAAACACCTATAATCGAAACTATAAGAGTTGATGATGTTCCCAGTCCACTACCCGTTGGTACATCTTGATATGAAACTATATCACAACCAAATGGTTCTATTTTAAATCGTTTACAAATGTGATTATGAGTTGCTTTAAAGAGTTTTAATCCATATGAACAATCTAACTCACTACTGAAATCGTGCTCTTCAAATTCATCCTTATTTACCCACTTAAATGTAATTTTAGTATCATCTCTTAATTCTAAAGATGTGTGTGTAAATAAACGAATAGTTGTATTGATTACTGCTCCAGTATGATTTTTTGTATAAGATGGCATATCAGTACCACCACCACCAAAACTAATCCTGAACGGAACTTTGCTCCTGTAAATTTTCTTCATCCTCTGGGTTTCCATTTTCTGCATACCAATTTTTTACATTTCGTTCTCCAACTAATAAGAAGAAGCAATTATAACACAATGCTCTAATGTTTTCTAATTTTCTATTATTAAGATTACCATCTAAAAAATCAATCAATAGTGGCATTTTTCCATCAGTAACTCTTTCTTCGCTGAATCCACAACTTGAACATACTTTTGGTAGGTATCCACTATCAAACAATTTGTTTTTGAATTTGAATAGAGGATATTTTAAATGCTTTCCTGCAATTAAATCATCGATGTGATATTTTTTGTTTTTGATTTTTTTGGCTCTCTCAATACCAATACCATATGGATTTTTTAAATCTTCAAAAATACCATAAAGTTTAGCATATTTCTTATAAGTGTTATAAGAGATACCCAATGTTCGGGCTGCTTCGAATGCTGAACGTGATTTTTCTTGTGCCGCTTTTATTTGTGATTCTAATATAGGTTTGGCACCCAACCCTCTTTTTGTAATTCTACTTGTTTCTTCAATGTTTGGGAAGAATCCTTCCACTTCTTCGTTTTCCATACTAATAACTATTTGATTATACTAATAAGTATATCAAATTATTTTTATAGAACCATTTTTGGAAATAAATTTATTTGAAATTAGATATTTTAAAACAATATTTGCTATTTGTATATTACCATTTATACCGGCATGCCCATCTATTTTAATCTTTAATTCATCGTTAATTGTCAAATTATTAATAGTGAACCATCTAGCCATCTGAACATTATCAAAATTAACAAAATTAAAATCGTGTTTCAAATTATTTGTTTGTAAAAATTCTTCAAAAAAAGTATTATCGATTAATATTACATTTGCATTTTTATATTTTAAAAAATACATCAATCCTAAAAAATTATTCATACTTTTTTTATATTCAAAATCAGTATTTATAAAATTATAAAAATACGATTCTAATTCTTTGTGAATTTTTTTTAAATCACCAATATCATATCCGGCTGCCACATCTGTCATATCGGTAGTGGGTTCTTTTATAGTTCCCCAAGTAACATTCATCAACCTATCCAATTGATTACAATATACTTCTTCTCTCCACATTGGTGGTAATTCTAATATAAAAAGAGTTTCGGAAATTGTTGATTGGTTATCATAGACATATTGATATGTTTTTCTAATTAATCTATTCATAGAGCCGCCCGATGTGGCTTCATTATGAACACTCATTGATAATTCTTTACCTAATATATTTGGATATGCATATTGAATATAATCATCATCCAATTTGATTCCCAATATTTCTGAATATTTTTTTCTGATATATTCAAAATTAAGTCCACCTGCTCCGGTAAAACTACATCCATTTGCATATATTTTTCTAAAATAATTCATTAAATTAAAACTTTGATTAATTTAGAAAAAGTAGAATCAATATTATCGGATGTATCCAAGTCTATAAAAAATTCAGTAGGTGGTTCGTAATCAGTTACGACTCTATCGGTTCTCATTTTTTTAGTATGACAATATATTTCCTGAACTTTACATTCCGATTTAAATTTTTCTCTAAAAGTTCTATTTGGAAAAATATAAGTAATGACCACATCGATACCACAACTATCTAAATACCGTGCAACATCTAATGGATTATCGGTTTGTCCCTCATCTATGTGAAACACCGATTTTCTCCAATTTTTTTTATCAGTTTGTAACCAAAATTGTAATTTTTTACCCAAAGTGGTTTTACCACTACCCGGCTGACCTGTAAAAAGGTATATCATAACTTATTTGTTTTTTAATGCAAATTGTGCTGCTTTAAATGCTGGTTTATCTTTTTCGTATCCTAATGCTGTTTTTATTTTAATCATTTTACCCGTTTCTGGGTTTTTAATTTTCTTATCCAAATCCTTTGGTAATAGAGATTTTAAACTCATATCATTACCTTTTACCGATTTTGGTTTAGTTACTTCCTTATCTTTTTGTTTAGAGGTTGTATCATTTTTTTGTTTAGGTGGATTTGGTATACCATGCTGAACATGTCTTACTTTCAATGATACTTCTGGATATTTTTTAGAAAGAGCTTTTACTGCTGAAATGTTTTTGTGAGAATCATCTATAAAAAACACATCGTTTACTCCACTTTTGATTTTACTTTCAATCCAATCAGCTTTCTTTTGTGGGTCAGAATCAGCTAATGCTACTACATATAATTTATCTAATCCTATATCAGATAAATAATCTTTGATTGGTTTATATGCGGCTCTAGCTGTTAATATTACGATTTCCGAACCACCTACTCTTACTATATTTTTAAGTAATCTTGTAACACCCTTAATCTCTTGTGGTTGTTTTACTTTTTCAAAATCAGAAAAATCAAATTGGTCACCTTCTTTTGGTTCATATATTGCATATTCGCCAGGTGTTAATGTTGATTTCTTACCATCTTTATGAGTAATGTATATGTTTGATTTTGTTTTAACTAATGTATCATCAAAATCAAATATTCTTAATTTCTTTTCACCAGCTTCTTGCAATGAGTTGAATGCAAAAGCGTTCATATTGGAATATACTTTTCCAAATTCTACTTTCATTCCATTCCACATTCCTGATGTTGCTGATTTTGAAAACATTATTCTTCTATTATTTCTATTTTAATTTTAGGAACATATCCATCTGGTAATTGTGAATTTATTCCTTTAAATTCTTTAACCTTATCTTTAAAGTAAGTAATTTGTAATATTTTATCAGTCAAATTCATTACTGTTTGAGATGATGTGGACATTTCAGCCGTATCTCTTTTCATATTCAGTTGTGGTCTTTTTGGAAAAAACTCTTTTCTCATAGCTTGTGCTATTTCTTTCCAATCCTCCACTTTATCAACTGATTTTTCTGCTGATATTTTTCTCATTTGAGATGAAAGGTATTTCTCGCCATGCGTATATCCTGCATCGGTAAACATATGTCCGTGATTTGTTCTAACTACTGCTGATTCGGTATTTTGTATTTGGATATCCGGTTTGTGCTTTGATGTAGTTTCAATACTAACCATATGTTTCGGAGATGATATAAATGTATGTCCTTTTAAAGATAATCCACTTTTCCCCTTATATGTTATTGCCGCTTTTATTGCTTGTTTTAATGTTGGTTGTTTGATGATGTTTCTCATTTTATCACCATCTGGTCCGGGCTTACCACCTTTTTTTACAATTTTATGTTCTGCCTCATCGTGTCCTACTAATAGAGCGGAATTCACAACACCAATACCATTTTCATTTAACCCCTCACTCCAATCGGTTATAGTATCGTGTAAATATGCTACTTCAATTCCATCCATTACAGTATGTATAATTTCTAAAGTTGGTTGATATGCCCTATCTCTATTTTTTGCTAAGATAAATTTATCATTAATTTCTTTAGATACAATAATACATTCTTGTAGAATCTTAGCCATTTAATGTTTGTTTCTTTGATACTTTCGTTTTCTTATTAAGTTCTTCGTTTTCTCTGGTAAGATATTCTACTTTAACAGTTAATGCGGCTACTTCCTTTGTTAAGGATAATACCATATTACGAAGTTCATCCTTTTCTTTTGCGGCGGATTCTAATAATGCTTCTAATTTTGCAATTCTATCTTTACAATCATGCCTAATGAAATCTTCATCTCTCTCTTTAGCCATTGCTCTCTTTTCGTAATATCTCCAAGCACCAGTTCCGCCTAATACTGTTACTAGCGTTATTAAAACTGTATACAAATTATCCATTGATTTTATTTTTTATTTATTTCTTTACCAGCTTTAACTGCATCTTTATATGCTTGAGAATTTTTAGGTGAAGGTTTTTCACCTCTAGCTCTCTTAGCTCTGATATTTGCCCACAATCCAGGTCCTTCCTCTTTTACAGGTTCCTTTTCACCATCATCGCCATCCATTGCATCATGTACCGAATTTAATTGGTCTACTGCTAATGTGATTTGTGAATACATCCAAGAGTCTAAAGTTTGTCCTTCTTGCATTCTTTTTGCAATCATACCAGCGTAATCTCCAATTCTTTCGAGTTGTCCCATTGTCATTTCGTTCAAACCTGATAGAGTTTCTTCTGGTGAAGATTCATCACCTTCTTGCATTTTATGCTTCAACAATTCTGTCATTTTGTTGAATATTTGCTCTCCTCCATTTTTCCCTAAACGATACGCACCGCCTAACTTCTCATACACCTTAATCTTATTGGACATTGGCATATTTTTTTCATTTACTGCTTTCCAAGCTTTAGGATTGGTTACTTCAAATTTCATATTATTTTTTTAATTTCTTTGTATTCATTTAATACTATTACATCATATAAATATTGAAAAAAAAATAGATGGCCAGTTTTATTTAAATGCTTATCATAATTATTTACCCAATATTCTGGAGTTTTTTCTATAATGTTAGCCATTAAACTATAATTGTTTCTGAATTTGATTATATTTTTATCAAATTTCAATACCAATGATTGTTGAAATTCTGCAAAAGCATTTGGTTCTGTTTTATAGGATAGTTCGGTATCCAAAGACCATATATAAAATTTTATATTTCGTTGTTTTAAATATTCACATATAAATGAATATTTTATAATATCCTGTCTTATATACTCATCCATATCCAATACCTTTCTACTGAAGAATTGAAAATCCAATTCATCAAATCTTTCATCGTATTCTAAATGTATAGTTGTATTTTTAAAATGGTCTAGCAATCTATTATAAAATCCAATTTCCAATATAACAATATCATCCGATTGAATACATTCGTACTCTTTAAAAAATTTGTTGATTATTTCACCATTACATGCTCCTACCAATGAATGATTTATCAACCCCATTCCTAATTTTTTAGAAAGTAATTGAGGCCAACTATCTTCTATTTTAACCGAATCATTTGTTGTGAAATGAGTTGAAAATGAATCACCAAAAACAATCAAATTATTCATTTTAATTTATCTTATTTAATTCTTCTTGAAAGTGTGAATAAGCAATTTGTTTAAATTCCTCTTTTCTATCAATTCTTTTTACCAAAGAATCGTAGTGTTTTCTATTTCTATAAATATAATTCTCACAAACTACATGATTTTTTAATTTAAATTGATAAATTGCTTCACCCTTTTCATTTAGTTTTTGAATACCCCACATCAAAAATGTATCATCTGGTCCATATGCTCCCATAGATTCTGGTAGAGGAATTCTATCTAATAGAGATTTAGATAATAATGTAAACCAACCTGCTCCAAATTTTGTAGTAGGTTGACCTGGTACCATATTAAATACACTTTCTATACCAACTTCACCATATTCACCCGCATCTACAAATGGATTATTTGTTTTACAATAATCTAATGGTTTATCTAAAAATTTTTCATTAACTAAGCAATCCCAAGTTGTATCCCAATATTTAACAATTTCAGGTGTTATAAAATATTTATCCGATATCTTTTCTTCTTCAATTGCATGAATTGCGTTTTCCATATAAAACAAAATTCTTTCATCAAAACAAATATCAGTATCCAACCAAATAAAATGAGTTGCATCGGCACATTCTAAATGTGCATATCGTTTACATTGAAATGCTCCAATAATCTCATCTCTAATTTGAAATGTAGATTTACCAGCCCATTCTGTTAATGATTTTAAAGAATTAAATCTATCAATAAAGAATTGTTTATCCACTTTAGAATTTTCCCAATCAAATAAATAATCCGATACTGAAAAAGAAATATAAAATTCATAATTGGCCCCATCTACATATTTTGATGTTTTATTTAAATCAACCAATACTCTTTCCAAATCATCCAGCTCATGTGGCATTACGAATGATGTAATAACTATTTTTTTCATTTGTATTTATTTTCTATTAACTTTTTAAGTTCTTCATTTCTATCATATTGATGAACTAATGTGTACAATTCTCCAATATCCGTTTTAACATCATTTCCTTCTATCGTTGGTAATTTTTCAGTATATGGCAATGTATCACCATTTTTTAATGTTAAATGCAATTGAGCAGCAAACCCCTCTTGTTGTTTTACAAATTGAACCTTATCTTTAAATTGATTCAAATGAATAAGAATATTATATGCCGCCTGGTCTGCTAATTGTTCTGGATTAGAAGTAGTCAAACTCCATCTATAAATGTCAATAAATAAATCTCTTATAGCATCTCTCTTACCAACAATGGTTCCAGCGCAATGTATTTCTTCATGTTGTAACCACTCCCATTCCATAGGAAATGATGTACCTGCATTTAATCTTGCCCAAGCCTCATCTCCAAATTTTAAAGATTCACTAAATGCAAGAATATCTTTATTCATATGGTTATTCAACCATTCAGTTGGGTCTTTTTGAAATACAATATCTTTTACATCTACCCAAATAACTACATCAGTTTCATATTGATGTAGGACCTGATACATATCTCTAAATCTTTGTAAAATGATATGTTGTTGTGGTTCTGATTGTATTAATAACCATCCTTTATTCGTAAGATAATCGATTGTATCTTGTGTAATCTCATACACCAACATCAATTTATCTCCACTAAACCCACTTTGCTCTATTGATTCAACAAATGGTTTAATTTGTTCTACTCCATATTTGGTTATACAACCTACTATCGTATATTTCATCGTTTTCCGTATTTTTGCCAATCATTATGCATAAACAAACCTTCACCATGTGCTACTCCGTAGTTTTGTTGAACCCACCATTTACCAATGTTTCCTTCCAATGCAATACCATCTCCTGCAAATTGATTCACAATATCTAAATAAAATTGTTTTTTATATAAACAAGGGTTGTTTGTCCAATTACCATATCGAGAATTAGTCAAAAAGTATTCTCCAAATTGTCCAATATGTTCTGGAAAAGATTCTTTAGGATTACACCAATGAACTGAATCTAAAAGATGTGGCGATGTTGCTCCTATTTCCTCATCGTAATAAGTTAATTCATTTCCTTGATGTCTGAATGAGAAATGTGGAAACCCTGGATTCTTTCTATGTCTATATCTAACCACATCTACACTACCATCTAATAATTCTAATCCAGATGATAATCTATCATATGCAGTTTCTTTATTTTCAATTAAATTCCAATCGTGTTCTAAAACTAATACATTATCGGTTTGTGAATTTTCAGTTAATTTGATAAATGCTTTACCAATACCAATGTTGCTAGTTTCGCCAATAAAATCTAATCCAAAGTGTTTAGCTATTTCATAATCTTGCATACTAAACTCCTGAAATAAAATGGTAACATCGTTTGTAATATCAAACAATCCGTTTTCATAATAAGTTGTCAATGTATCTACCAATACTTGCCCACTATTCCAAGCTAATATTCCAATACTAATTGGTAATTTTTGCATTTCTTAAATAATTTATAAAGTTATTGTAATCTTCTTTCTTTATTTCATCCCAAATAGGTTCATCGGAAGTTGTACTCATTTCAGTATCAACTTTAAAATTACGCAATACTGCTTTTGACGATGGGTTTACATCTTTTATAAAATTATCCCCATACCATATTTTTATATTGTTTGGAATTTCTATCCAATTCGTTCTATTCAACATAATAAAACAACCCCACCCCCAATCATTTACACCAGGCTGCCATACATCTAAATAAGGTCCTCTTTCTTCATCGATATTCCCCCTATAATTTCCTTCCCCCATTCCGATAATCCCATATTGATTTAATATATCATTTGTAATTAAACCAAAAATATTTGGGTCAAAATTTATATCATCGTTTAATAATGCTATGGATTCATTCTTAGCTAATTCAATTCCCAAATTCCATGCAGGATTTACATAAATGTTTTTACCAAATGAAACATGTCTAACTTTTTCTACTTTTCCATCCAATACATCTGTCAATTGATTATTTATTACAATAATCTCATCTACATATTCACACTCATTTAAATCTGAAAGTAGTTTTTTTGTTCTGTTTGATTTCCAAAGTGTTGGAATTACTATTGAGAATTTGCCCATTGTAAGAATTGTTCTGGTGATATAATATTTAACATTCTCCACTTATTCATAGAATAGTGATAATATGATTTATAGTTATCGGTTGTTTCGTATGGGATATTTGTTCCCCTACGAATGATTCCACAGCCGTAATCAGTATCAACTACTTTAATATCTAAAACAATACTTTCAACTCTCAACTCCGCAATTGCTTTCCACACATCACCAGTCCATTCTCCACCATGGTCATCTCTTTCTTGCATCTTTTCAGTTGTTGGTAAACAATCGTGACAAACAATAGTTCCATTATCTGATAAATGGTTTAAGGAATTTTCAATATCCTTTAATACTTGGTCTGAATGATGTAATCCATCTATAAAGATTATATCAAATTTTGCATTTTCATCTATTGATTCAAAATATTCATCTGATGTTCCAACGAATGTAACCTCCCCTCGTGGAAATGGGTCAATCGATACTTTACATTCCGTATTTATTAAATCAAAATTGGATGATGGGTCTTGCGTTCCAACTTCTAAATAAGATTTATATCCATATTTTTGGATTAAACTATTGATTATATCTGTTCTTTTCATTATATATTATTTAATCTTTCTAAATCATTTGAACAAAGTATATCAGAAATTTCATCTATTTTACTTTCTTCCATATCCCACCATTTTAATTCTAAAAGTTTATTAATAACTTCATCACTAAATCTTTTACGAATTTGTTTAGCAGGATTTCCACCTACTATTGTATATGGTGGAACATCTTTTGTTACCACACTATATGCAGCGATAACTGCCCCATCACCAATTTTAACACCACTCATAATAACTGCATTTGTTGCAATCCATACATCATTACCAATTGTTACATCTCCCTTTGTTGCAGGATGTCCGTGGTCTCGTTTTACTTTTGGGAATAAAGATTCTTTTATATGGCCAAATGGATATGTAGTAAACCAATCTATTCTATGATTTGCTCCTAAAAATACAGTAACACCTTCTGCTATTGAGCAAAATTTACCAATTCGTAAAGTTTTACCTTCACCTCCATGTATAATTTTTATACCATCATGTCCGTAAGTATTACTTCCTACTTCTTTCATATGCCGATATTAATTTATCTACTAACTGAATTTGTGTATAATTGTGCAACACTTTCATCATACCATTGTGTGCGATTCTTTCCCTCTCCTCTTCGTTTTCATTGTAGTAGTTCATCTTTTCTATACAATCAAACATTTCATCGTAGTACACAATATCCTCTCCATCTATGAACATTTCAGAAAGACCTGTTGATTCATCTAATCTATCGGTTAGAACCATCTTACCGCAAGCCATTCCTTCAAATATTCTACGAGTGATTTCTTTCCATCTACTATTCTGAATAACCATTAAACCGGTATTCAAAAACTCCGTATGTTCTTTAGCTCCTAATCCATTGCGATTGCCAACTGCTCCTTCTGCCCAATGTGTTAAGTAATCTAAAAATGAAGAATTACCAATACCTCTCGTTGTAACTGCTACATGCTTTGGTTCTAAATTCATAGGAAATTGAACTTGTGTATCTGCGAAGTGATTTATCCACTCAGCATTTATACCCATACTTTTGTATGCTTCCGCACATTGTTTATCCGGTGTAATTGTGAAATGAAATCTATTTGCTTTTGGTGAATTTCTTTCAAAGTTTTGTGGGTCATCTCCACTTTCTTGTATCCAAAATGAATTTGGTTTTAAATCTTTATTTAGATAAGGAGAATCAAATCTACCCCAATCTAAAAACATAATAATTGTAGGTTCTTTAGGTCCTTCTACGAATTGTTTAAGTAATCCATCACCATCTGCAATAGAAACTATATCAGTTTCCCAACCTCTTTCTTTGAATTCATTGAGAATAGCTAATGGCATACACCATTCTTCTCCTTTGTAATCAAATATAAATGTTATACTATTTTGCATAATCTTCTCTTTTAAAATTTATAGAATAATTATCCTGCGGTTCTACATCATATGGAGAATATGGTTTCCAATTTTTACCAGATTGAACAAATTTTATTTCAGCATTAAATCTATTCTTCTTCATACCGATTGTATCAATTGTTCTGGCATAATCACCTCTCATCCACCAAAAATTACCTGAATAAAAGAATCCATAGAAAAGTATTCCATATGTATTAAATTCGGTTTTTTCAAATAATCTAAATACATCATATACTTTTTCAATATTAAAATAATTCATAACATGTCTCCATGTTATTATATTTTGATATTTTTCATCATTTTGTTTAGATGCGCCTTTAGTATGAAGATACAAAATATAATCGGAATCTCCAAATTTTTCTTTATCTTTTTCTAATAAATCCAATGTAACAAATTCATGCCCCATTGCCCTAATATCTCTTATCAATCGTTTGTCTAAGATATCCAATACATTGGAAATAGATTTATTTTCATCGGCTATTGAAATTCCAATATTCAATCTATATGGAAAATCAAAATGCGTTTTGATAAGATTTAATTGCTCATCTATTATAGATTCAACACCATCCACTGCGTATATGTGATAATATATGTGAACCATTATAAAGTATCGTAGTAGTTATTCTGACGCTCTTGTCTTTCGATTGTTTTTGGATGTATAATACAATATATTTCATCCATAGGAAAATTAGTATATGATTCAAATCCTACGATTCTTTCATGTACTTTACCACTCCATCCTATTTTATCAGAATTTTTATAGATACGAGTTTGAACATCAGGAAAGTTTACCCATCCTTTTTCATTCACATTCCAACCCCATTTTTGAATATGTGATTGTGTTAATCCTTCAACGGTATTAATACGAGGAACTACAATCATATCTTTATCGATATTTGCATCTAATAAAGCTTCCATATTTACAATCAAATCCGGTGTTAAATATTCATCAGCATCTAACTGAAATATCCACTCACCTTTACATTGTGAGTTTAATAAGTTCTTCCATTGTGCAAAATCATTATCGAATTCAGATTCAATTAATGTAATGTGGTCTGCGTTCGCTTGTAATTCTAAATACTCTAATAATTCGATAGGTGCTTTGGGTGTATCCAATAGAACTACGATTTCAGAATTTTCTTCTTTGTAGTTTAATAACTGATTAACCAAACGAATGGTTTCATCGACTTCATTACAAGCCGTTATTGCGTAACTTAATTTCATTTAAATATTCTTTTAATTGGTCTTTTGGTTGCCATCCCAATCTATTTAAGGCATCATCATTAATTCTAATAGTTTCTCTATAATTACCTTTTACATCATCTACATATCTAATTGGATGCGGTGCGAACCAACTAGCTACTTCATTTAAAGAGTAATTGTGACCCGTTCCTAATTCCCAAGCATCTTCATGCTTTTCATTACTTTCTGCGATTCTGATTAATCCATCTACAATATCATCAATATGTGTAAAATCTCTCCTTTGCTTACCATCTCCGTGAATTAGAATAGGAGTACCATTTTTTACAGCTGCCCTCCATAATCCAATTACAGCCGCCATATGAGAGTCTACCAACTCACCGGGCCCATAAACATTATAAAACCTAACTATCTCCGCATTTAACCCATATACCCCTTTAAACATCTTTATCCACTCCTCTCCCATATGTTTACTCATTGCATAGGGTGATAACATTGGATTGTGATGACGAGATGATGAACCTGCGTAAATTAATTTAGATTTATTGTGGTATGCGTATTCAACAACCTGTTTTGTACCATCCACATTTACTGAAAATGTTAGCGTTGGATTTTTAAATGATGGTTGAATTCTACTTAATGCTCCCAAATGAAAAATATAATCATATGGTGTATTTTTAATATTATCCATTGCTCTAATATCTCCACCCAAAAATTTTACATATGGGGAAACTTTAGCTTCAGAACCAATTGATAAATTATCAATTACATGAACTTCATAACCTCTTTTAAGTAATTCAGCTGAAAGAGCATATCCAACAAATCCAGCTCCACCCGTAACCAATACTTTTTTCATTAATCTTCTTTTTCCTTTTTTATAACTTCATCAGCACCACCGGTTGTATATGGTGGTCTATATGTTGAATTAGTATAATTCCAATTAGAAGTAATTGGTGATTCGAGAATTAATGTTTTATCCTCTACTTCTGCTAATTTATCTTTTAGTATATCCCATTGCTTTGGGGTAATATTGAATTCATGCACTCCTTCTGAAAATCCTCTTAACCAAAGGACAAATTCTTTTGATGTCATAACTATTTATTTTTTAATTGTGATTTCACATCTATATTATGTATAATTACTTTTTTTGGAGTAAGTTCATTTACATCCATATTTAATTCTACAACATTTCCCAATCCACTTAACTTATATGTTCTATATGAATCATTTGTTATAATTGGTACTTTACTAACTACTTTTTCATAAAATGCCTTAGCTCCACCTTTCATTTGCAATGATTCTTCTTCTTCATTTACAAATTTACCAAAAAACTTTTTTATTAAATCAGGTCTAACATTTGATACTTTTACAGCATGTACTACATCTTTTATTTTAGATACAAATAGTGTGAATATAATGGGAGCATCTGATTCTGTATATTTACCCTTAGTACCATCCACATATTCATACTCTTTGATTAAATAAAATCGGCTTCTAACCATATTAGTAGGAACAATTTTATTTTTACCATCGATGTATCTACGATATATGGGATTATAGCTGCTCATTATTTATTTAACATTTTCAATTTAGGTAACTGAAGTTGTTGAAACTTTGGTTGTACTTTAGTATAAATACCATACTGATTTAAAATAATATTAAATCCTTCGGTCATTTTTTCTAAACTAAAATTCTGTCTATTGTGTTTTGCTAATTTAGTTGAATCAGGCAAATACTTACTATAATTTTTATAAACATCTTTGATTATCGGCAATGCTTTTGAAACATTTACATTAAACCATTGTGATTCTTTTAGTAAGAATTGGTCAGCTGCCGATTCGTGTACATTTTTCAATTCACCTTCCAACAACACTGCTCCACTTTTTAAGAAATCCAAATGCCCACTCCAATTAGATACAATTACAGGCTTACCTGTCAAACTGAATTCCAATAGTGGTCTACCAAATCCTTCACCTTTTGTAAAGTTTAACATAGCTTTTACTTTTGGATGTTCGTATAATCCGTTCATTTGAGATGGAGTTAAATCACCATGCAATAAATAAACCGGAACTTGTCCATAATCTTTACCCAATACCTCTCTAATTTTCTTAATAGTGTTTTCTCTATCAATTACACTAAATCCTGCTGAAGATGTTTTTAAAATTAATGCGGGTTTAACCTTTTCTTTTTTGAATGCAGTTGCAAATGTTTTAATCATCATTCCCACATTCTTTCTATCTTCACCCAAATCACCTCTCAACCAGTGTCCTACAAATAGAAATGCGAAATCTTCTTTAATTGTATCCAATTCAGAAATACTTGCAACTACTTCAGTTCCAAAATCATTTTCATCAAATCCTTCAAAAAGAACTTCAACTGGTTTTTGTATTTTATGTTGTCCAATTAATTGACCTGTTTTTTTATCTTGCTCATTATAAACAGTTTTAACTAAACTATCTTTTGAATGCTCGGATGGAACAATAATTAAATCCATTCTATTACATCCGTGAATCCAATCTAATGCGCAATGTGTAGTTTCAATTGCGGCTGTTATACCAATGTTATAGAATCCCAATGGCTGAAATTCGTTTGGTACAGTAACCTGAATATAGATATCCGGCTTAGTTTCTATTTTTGGAATAATATTATCCACTACCCATTTATGAAATTCGTTATCATAATTCAATGCATCCATTGGAGTCATACCCCATCGTGTACTGATAACTTTAATATCAAATTTATCTAATTTATAAAGAGAATGTAATAAATCTCTCGCGTGGTCACCATATCCACTTCTTGTTGCTACCGGTGCCTGAAATACTAATGTTGGTTTCATACTATAACTCTATTAACTTAAATTTTTGTTTTGGTTTCCAATTTGTAAATGCCCCTTCCATTCCCTCAACTAATGCCTCACACATCGCTTCTTTACTCAATCCTCCTTCTGCTAAGAAATGATTTCTACCTTTTAATCCTGCAGATTTTCGTTCTTCTCTTCCAACTCTATACCAATCCATAATCAATGGTGATACATCTTCAAAATCAACTCTATCATCAAAGATATATGGAGTAGGAACTGAACCCGTTGTTGAACGAACTGGCCAAATTGGTTTAACCCAATCTCCCCAAACTACACCTGCTTTTTTATGTCTATCGTGTAATGACCCAATTTCCACATAATCTTCTGCGGTTAATAATTTACCCGTACCTTTATCTCTGAATCCACATTGGTCTTGTAATCCACCAGTCACATTTACAATGATAGGTGTTCCCGCCATTACCGATTCTGCGGTTGCTAATCCAAACCCTTCATTGGAAGCAATATTAATTGTAACATCAGCTATATTATAGAAATAATTTAATTGTTCTTCTGTATATTTGTTTGGTGCAAATATCACATTTGTTTCTGGTAAACAACATTCTGCAATAGTTCTCGGTAAATCTGTCCCATGCTCTTGAACCGGTTCGGTGTGCATCAATAAACATACTTTATCTCTATCTTCGGGAGCCAATGCTTCTACAAACTTATCAAATGCTAATATAACATCAATTGGTTGTTTTCTACGAATGTTTCTATTATTCCAATAAAGAACAAATTCATACTCTTTATCGCCAAATATAGATTGTTTAAATTCTTTTGGAACTTCTACTGGTTTATACAAATCCGAATTGATACCATGTGGTACATAGCTCACTTGCCAATCAGCCGGTTTAGTCCAATGTTTTTCTTTATCCCAACTCCAAACTCGTTTAGTAATACCATAAGTTTGTTTTGAAATAGTTCCAATCCAATCACAACTTTCGTAATAATCTCTATTGTATTTTGGGTCTGGCAAATCATCCCAAATATGATAAAAGAAAAGAGGAACTGATTGTCTAACTTCATGCTCCATTTCATATAACCAAATCCAATATCTTGGGTCTGTAAAGTGTAAGATTGCATCCGGCTTTTCCATCATCAATAATTGACGAATGATATCGGCATTACCATACCCATCGGATGGATATATTTTTACTTCAGCATCCTTTACCCCAGTTTGCTCTCTTACGCTATCATTCAAATCTAAAATTTTCCCAGCTTCAGGGTGTTTAATTGCTGCACCTAATTGTACCCAATCGTATCTATCAACAGTTCCCATAACTAATTGTTTGGAAACATTGGCAATACCACTTGTCATTCTTAGGTCATCGGAAAGTAAGAGAATTTTCTTTTTTGCCATAACTTTTTTTGTTTCTTAAAATTGTGAACCACTTACTTGTAGTATAGTGTATTCGTTTAATTGTTTTCTAAATTTTTCATTTTTAGTGTAAAGGTCTAAACTTCTATTAACGAGTTTTTGAAAATTAATACCACCTTGTATTGCGGATATTTTAAAATCTTCATCGTATAACTTTTGTATAACCTTAACAGTTGTTAATTTTAAATCTGCCATAGTTAATTTGTATTTATATATATACATATATATAGATAAAATTATTTTCCATCACAAATTCCTCGTTGCTTAAATTCACACCAATCGCATAACTTTGATGGCTTCTTAGGATAATCAATATCCATTCTATAATTACCAGCTTCATCAAACACCGAATCAACAAATGCTAAAAATCCATTCCAAGCTTTATTAACCGATGGTTTGCCGCTTGCAGGTACATGTCTACTGATACGTGGGATTGTGTAATCTTCTACCTCAGCTACTTTTCGTTTTAAGATGATAAATTCTACCTCAATCATATCTTGTGATATGTTTAACATTTCGGCATAAAACTTCTTATACAAAAGTATTTGTGAATTTTTAACGGGGTCTGATTTCTGATATTTACTCCAACCTTTTGTAGATGTTTTGAAATCGGTAATACGATATCTACCTGTCTTTTTATTTCTGACAATGAAATCGATGAATCCTAAGAAGTTTACATTCTCTGCAATCTTAGTATTAATTGGTTGTTCGATAGCAACTAACTCATCATCTTTTAATGAGAAAAAGTTATTGAAGTTTTTTGGCTTTTGAAAATAATCTAATATAAGATTACCATCTTCCAAAAATTCTACCATCTCTTCTTTTGTGGAAATGTGTGTTTTGTATTCTTCGAATTCCTTTAGATAAATGTCTTTCATTTTTACTTTCAACATATCTTTAAGATTCATCATCTTATCGGCTTGTGATTTCGAAATGCGAAGGCATTTATCCAAGTATTCTTGTAGTGTTTCGTGCATTGCCGAACCAAATACTGAATGTATATTTGATGTTGATTCGGATAACTTATCAATATAACTTAATTTATATTGTTGTGGACAACTACTCCACATACTATATTGAGAAAATGAAACTCTTGCCATATTATTTGTTTATAATACAAATATACAACTTTTATTTCATTATTCCAAATTAAATGATTGGATTTTTTCTGGTATCTTCATTAATAATATCATCTATAAATGAAAGTTTTTCAGGTAAAAATGTATCATTAAATATCATACCATGTGTAGTATGGGCTACTAAATATTTTTTAGAATTAACTCTATCCCAACTTGTAACTTTAGCACTTTTAAGATAGTTGATGTATTTTTCTAAATATTCTTTTAGTTTAACAGACTGAATATTATTAATTTTATCTTCATATAAACTTATTAACTTCGTTCTATGTTCATCAAAATTAACAGGGTTGTACCACCAAGGAAAACGAACATAGTGAAAATTAATTAACTCATGTGATTCATTTAATTCTTCTAAAAAATCAAAAAAATCATAAGCGTTTAATAAAGAAGCAGTATATTGGAAATCATATGTGATATTTTTATATTGAGTCATAGCCCATTTTAGTACCATCATATTTTTCTTAAATACTTTTGTATCAAATCCGGTTCTAACATATTCACCAACTTCACCTAATCCATCTATTGATATTGAAAAATGTACTTTTCTAAAATCTTTCAAATATTCAAATATAGTTTTTCCTTTATATTTTAAAATACTGAAGTTTGTATTATACATTAAGGATATATCTTTCTTATTCTTTAATGAATCTAATAATTTAAAATGCTCCTCCAATACAAAAGGCTCACCACCGGCAAAATATAATACTTCTATATTTTTCATAGATTCCTCATTTAATTTGAAATCTACTTTACTTAAAGATTCTACTTTCTCTTCACCAAATGCAAGAACTCCCATATTTGTTTTATAGAAATCCTCTTTCTCTTCTTGCCATTTAGTTGAATAAGAGTCATTGCAAGTTCTACATTTAAAATTACAAATATTAGATGGTCTTAAATCCAATGATACAAATTCCGTAGCTACTGTACCATCGAATTTTTCATCACTAATATATTTTTTATCAATATCATTCAATCTCGCGCTATGATGTTCATTCCATCTAATTCTGGATGATTTAATATCTTGCTTTTCTAAATCGTAACAAGCACTACAATAATCGTTTTGTACACCATTTACCATATCCAATCGAAGTTTTTTATATTCTTCTGAATTGAATGCATCTTCTATCGAAGTTCCCTTTAAATTAATATCGGTAAATGCCTTTTGTGAATCACAACATGGTTTTGCTGTTCCATCCATATACCCATTTAGGTGTATAAAAGGTAATATACAAAAACTCTTATTCATTATATCTTTAATTTTAATTTTGTAATTTGCTTTTTATCAGTACCATACTTTTCAGAAATATATTTAATATTTTCTCTACCCTCTCTAGTAGAATACAATATATCTAAATATTCTATTGCTTGGGTTTCTGAACAATCATATTCTTTTTTAATAAGTTCTATTATAAACGATTCATACTTTTCAGCCGATTTTCCTTTCATATACTTTAGAAAGTATCTGCCTTTTGGAATTGCATTAATATATAACTTATACATATCCTTTGGCTCAAGTGTTTGAGTCAAAGGTAGTATAGTTGCAATCAATTCAACCCAATCTGGATTCATCGAAAGGAATCGATTAATCATAAAGTTGCTCCAAGACTTCTTATCCTCTTCTGATAGATTATCAAAATACTTTGGGTCTTGTTCGTTTGTAATAGCCTTAATGTGGTCAAATAAACTTTTACCAGCCATATTAATTAATTAATGGGTTTGCTTTTTTTTGTAATTCGGGTGGTAACAATTCTTGCAAAGCTTCTCCACAAGCCGTACATAAATACATTTCAATTGGTATAATTGTATCTTGCGATTGTCCGGTCATTATTTTACTTAATTTCTTAAATCTAACACCTGGCATAAATACTTTACCACCACATTCACATACCATATCTCTTGCATCATTTAGGTTAATACCTAATGGCAATCCGTTTTGTCCTTCCATTATCGTATAATGTTTATAATTTGAATTAATAATGATGCGAATATAATTTCCTTATCGACAACCAATGCATCTTTGGATTGAGCTTCAGCAATTGCTAAAATGATATTTGCTGTGTTGCCACCTGCGTAATCATCAACCTTATCATAAAGATATGTATACATTTCGGTATAATCGTTCATTTGATTATCCAACACCATTTGTCTTGTTTTTAAATATAGATTTCTTTTATCATCAGAACCTTTTAATGCATCGACCAATTTTGTTTTAAAATCGGATTCAATCATAATAGCTTTATCCACTTTCAATTCGCCTTTATTGGATTGAAGTTGGCAAGTATTTAATATTCTACGAATATCTGGGTAATAAGAACTTACAATTTCCGCAACATTCTTAATATCATATGTAATCTTTTCAGTATCTAATATCTTACTAACCTGAATTGCTACATCCTTTTTAGTTGGAGGTGTGATTGCAAATGATTGACATCTACTTTGAATCGGGTCAATAATCTTTTCAATGTAATTACAAGTCAAAATGAATCTACAATGTTTACTGAATGTTTCCATTAAGTTACGAAGAATTGCTTGTGCATTTGGAGTCATATAATCAAACTCATCCAAAATCACAACTTTGAATCCTGCGAATCCAACCGATGATGCGAAGTTCTTTACTTTATTACGAACTGTATCCACATTGTTCTCATCCGATGCGTTGATAATCATATGGTCACATTTGATTGTGTTTACGATTAACTTTGCTAATGTGGTTTTACCCGTACCTGCTTTACCATAAAGTAGTAAGTGAGGAATATCGTTGTTATCCAAATATTGTTGGATAGTTTCTTTGATGGTTTCATTACCAACATAATCTGCAAGTGTTTGTGGGCGATATTTTTCTACCCATAAACTATGCTCTCTTTTATTAATATCGTTTGCGAAAAAACTCATAACATTATTTTTTTTAATTCATTTAAAATGTGGCCGTTATGTATCATATCTTCAAGCCTTTTTAAATTGTTTGATTTAATATTTCTTTCTTTTAATTCAATTGTATTCAAATCCGAAATTTCCTTAACAATTTTACTTTCATATGAAGTGTATCCAATTATATCAAATCCATCTTTTTCCAATTCGGATTTTATTCTATGCTGTAAAATATGAATGGTTGGTATACCCAATGATTCCATAATAAATCCTTTCAATATTTTATCAGAACAAAAGAATGCAATAGCATCCGTATTAGATGATTCAAAACTTAAAAACATCTCACAATCCATAAAATTAAAAAATTGTACAGACCATTGCTTATAACTATCAGTTATATTAGGTCCTATTAATAATTTAAATGTTTCTGAATTTTTTTGTTCTATAATTTTAAATATATCTACATAGTTTGATTTTCTAATTTCTTTTAATAAAAAATCTCTATCATTTCTATAACCCTCTCTATGCCATACTCCACATTTGTATTTTTTATCACAAACTATTTTTTGAAATTCAAAAAGTTCTACTGCAAATAATACATAATAATACATCAAAGATAATGATACATTTAAATATGTGTTGGGATAATCCAATATTTGTCCTTGAGTACCACCATCAATTGCGCTTGTAATTATTTTAAAATTATCATATTTTAAAAATTCTTTTCTATTTTCCAAATGAAATCCATCACCATGAATACATAAAAGAAATACTTTGTAATTATTTTCTAATAAAAATAAAGCATCATTTGGTTGAAATTGTTTGGTTGAATAGATAAATCCATCGTAGTTTTTATAATCTATTTTACGAGGGGATACTCCCATAGTTACATGAAATGTTGCTGGAAATTTTATATATTCCAGCAACTTCATTTCAGTTAAAGCATTTTCGTGTACCCAAATATTCATTAATTAGTTTTTTACGAATACACCATTTACAGTCTTACCTGTTCTATCTTTGATTTCATTCCAAGCTGCTTCCAAACAATCAGCGGGTTCTAATCCCAATTGTTTAGCTAAAATGATAAGTGTTACAAATGAATCACCAATACCATCTTTGATTTCCTCATCTTTGGATTTCAATAATGCCCCAGCGGTTTCACCCACCTCTTCCAAAACTTTCAATAATTGTTTTGGTGCATTTTCTTTTTTTAGGATATCCTTATCCGATGCCCATTGGGACACATTTTCAATTAAATTATCAAATGTCATATTATTTTTCTTTTACTCTTTCTAATTTTGTTTCTTCTGAAATTGGTCTTGGGAATATTTTAAATTCCATACCATTTTGTTTAAAGTGCAATGCACGTCCTTCTATTGATTCAATTTGTAAAACCAATGGAGCACTATTGCTATCTTCATTTGAAAATGCAAATACAACAGGCTCATTGTTAAAAAATTGAAAACACCATTCAGCATCTACAATTGGAGTTTGTTCTGTTGGTTGAATTTCTTCGTTTGGTGCGAATCCGTTATCTTCTATCATAAGTTTATTAGTTTGAAATTTCTACTAAATAGTATTTACAAGTAAACTCATCAATTTTGAATTCAACATGGGCTAAACCATCAGTAGATACTTTTAATTTAGCAGTAGTTGCTTCTTTATTAGCCGTTAAGATTTCTTTTAAATATTTCGCTGAGAATGAAATTGGTTTTACATCACCATCATATCCTTTAACTGCGGTAAATGTAACTCTATTTGTAGAGATTGATGAATAACCGATTGCCATTTTTAAATCACCACCTTCGGTAAATACAGTGAATGTATCGATATCAGATAATGCACCTTTTGCTTTGATAAATTTATCAATCATATTCGATGCCATTTCAATACCAATACCAAATTCTGGCATTTGCTTTAAATCAGGAACAGATGGAATAACACCCAAATCTGCTAATTGATATGATGTTTCGGTTTCATCCGAAGATAATTTCAATACAGTAGCTTTATCACCAACTGAATCTACTTTTAGATTAATATCACTATCCAAAATACCCACCAAATTCTTTAATAAAGAAGTTGTGTAAATACCAATGTTAAATGGCGTTGATGTAAATCCATCAAAATCCACTTCTCCTAACATCGTTTTGTCATCCGAAATGAAACGAACTGATAATTTGTTACCTTCAGCGTTCCATGCTACTGATTCGATTACTCCACCTAATGAATACTTTTGGATAAATCGTAAAAGATTGTTTTTGTTCATAACTTTTGTTTTTTAAATTTTAATTATTGTTCTACAAATATACTACAAATTTTTGATAATACCAAGTCTTTTTATATGATTATATAAATTTTCTGCATAATTTTTATTTTCTTCAGAAGTGGCATGTTGATGGGAGTCTGTATATTGTTTATATTCGCCATCAAACCTATTATCATCTGAATATTCTGTGTTTAAAAATACTCCATTCCAAATAAATGGTATTTCTTTCGATTTTAAATAGTATGTTATTAGTTGATGGTTCTTATACCAGTTTATATAATCATCTTCTATATTTGATAATTTTTCTAACATTTGGAATTCATTTATACCATCCGGATGTTCTTTATAATATCCCCACGGATTTAAAGCAAATGGTTCAACCCCACCATCCGATTTGTAGTATTCTCGGCGTGATGGATAACTATACATTACTAATACCAAATCAGGCTTTACTTTATCTACGAATGTTAATATAGTTCTTGCTATATAATCATTACTCCTACCACTATGTCCAAAATTCAAATCAACACCATTATTTACTAATTTGGAAAAATAATGAGGCCAAGTTTCATCATCATTTACACCAATTCCTTCTGTATGTGAACACCCTACACTCATAACTTTGTATCCTTGTTTTAAAAAGGAATCTCCTCTAAATCCAAGTTCATTGTAAGTGTATGTATTTTTATTTGAATTATCGGAGCCTGAGCCTTGGAATCTTCTTCCTTTTCGTTCACTCAATTTCCATCGAAATGATGTAACATCAAATGTTATTGATTTCCAAAATTTTAATCCTTTCATATTAAAAACTAAAAAACTTTTTAGCGGTTTGAGCTTCTACCGATGCTTTTTCCCATTTTAAGGCGTTGTAAAAATCATCAACTTTGTTTTCTAACTCTGCTTTATAAATCATATCCCTATCAACATATTGTTCTACGAAGTCCATAATTTCTTTAGGGTCATTATAATCTTTAAATGCCACAGTATCCAATCCTAATGGGTTCGTTTTAAGATATACCCACTTAACTTTATCACCATCTCTAATTGGTTCATTCTTAAATGGACAATTGAAAAACTTTAATAATCGATTGTAAGTGATACCAGCTTTAACATGCGCCGGAGTTCCTTTTTCAAATGTCGCAATTGCTTCACCACCATCTTTTCTCCAAGTTCCATTATCATATTTACTCAACTCTTTGATTGCTCCACCTTTGGCTATTTTATTAACTGGCAGATTAACCATATTGTTTTTGAATTCTAATAATTTCTTATCAACATATTCGTTATCTTTACCCATAAGAATATCTTTCAACATACCACTCATTTGGTCCTGAAATGCTTTGGGAAACGATGAACGAACTACATCTAATCCTTTTACATCCAACTTATCACATTTGATACCATTCTTTAATACCATCCATTGTGCATATCGTTTCTTTGCTACCCAAAATCCTGCTTTACTGATATATTCTTTCTTAATCTCAAAACGATGTTTCTCTTTTGGAATAAAAAAGAATCGCTCTGCTAACATATCATAGAATGTATTTAAAAATGATTGAGTTTCTTCAGCGATTGTGTTTACTTCCGAAGCCATTCGTTGTTCATCAAATTCTTTGTATTCTGGGTATCTATGTTTTACTAAAGGTTCTGCCATCATATAGATTGAATCCGTATCGATGTACACATTATAATCTTCTTTTGTACCCAACTCCTTCCAATATTTGATATTAGCCATTTCAGCTGTTTTCTTAATAACTACTTGTCCTGTCAATGTTACAGCTTCAGCGTTATCCACATCATAGAATCTAAATGCCGGTAATCCTAACACACCATACATTGAGTTCAAAAGAATCTTTTGTACTAACTGACGTTTAGCATAGAATTCGTATTTTTCGGTATCACCTGCTTCACCATACTTTTTCTCTAACTTTCTGAATTCCACACGCTTATCAAACCAGTTGTTAAGAATATCTGCAATTAGACCGGGTTTATCTTGTGTATAAAGAACTCCATTTGCCGCAACACCCAAATTACTATCCTTAATAACTTCCTTCAGTTCCTGAGTCGTATATTCGTAAGTATCACCATCTTTACCAACTAATTTATAAGTGGTATCCAATCCTTTAATATTGGCTTCCGCATCCCAATTCTCAATCTTACCAATTTTTGTTTCGGGACTGATATTTAGGGTCATAATGATTGATGGATATAGAGATGTTAAGTCCAAGTCATAAATCCAATCGTACTTACCAACAATAGGTTCTTTTACATATGCTCCAATGAATTTCTCCTGATTGTTATCTTTCAATGCTTGCATTCGTTCCTTTCTATCTTTTGGTTTATTGGTTGCTACCAATCCCTTCGTTTTGAGATATCCCAAACAAGCTCCCTCTAACCACTTAGAGGAATAGATGTAATCTTCATACGGAACAAATCCAGCGTGACAAACGGCTCTACATAATTCAATAAATTGTAATTTTTCATCCATTGCTACAACCAACTCCACATCGACAATATTATACTCAATGAATTTTTCTAAATCGGTTTCGAATAAATCATCCAAACTTCCTTCATACTCTACCTTACCTCTACCTAACTCTTTGGTAGCAATGTAGTTCAATGTATAAGATGCTTCTAATGTATAAGTGTAGGTTTTGTATAGATTGATATAATCCAAAATACTTACACCACCAAAACTAAACTTCTCTCTATATGGTGACCAGAATGCTTCTCCGATACGAGATAATCTTTTAGCATGTCCTTCACCACATACATTCTTAATACGATTATACAAATACGGAATATCAAAGAAATCAATATTCCATCCCGTTAGAATAGTCGGGTCAACTTGTTGATAATAATTAAGAAATGCAAGTAACAAATTTTTCTCATTATCGAAGATGTGTACTTTAACCTCACGGCCGTTTTTACTAAAATTACTAGCATTATTTTTAACTTTTCTTTCTTTATCCAATACAAACACTTCATATTCTTTTGTAATAGAATCGTGTGCTGCTATTGCTGTGATTTCGTTTTGAGCTTCTCTTGTATTTGGTAGACCTGATATCATTTCTACCTCAATATCAAATGTTAATACAGTATGTCCTTTTGATGGTAAATCATTATCATAAATATCTACTAACACTCTCGTTGTTTCCGGCACATCCGATTCAAATAAATCTTCAGCATCTTCTTTTTCCCACTTCGAAATACGAGTTAATTTATCGCCATACATTGATAAATGTTGACCATATGGGTCTTTTTTATAAGCATATTTTCTATATGGAAATGTCTGATACCCATTTGTATCATCCCATAAATGAATTAAATTTTTTGCTCTTTCGTAATAGATATTTTGATACATACTATGCTCTTAATTTTTCATTTAATAATTTAATCATCTTACCATCATTTAATGATAATTCTTTTGCTCTTTCTATACTCTTAATAGATTGCTCCAATCTGAATTCATTATTATCCAATAATTTATCCAATGTTTCAAACAAATCTTTTTTGAATTTAAAGAACATCCCATCTGGCTCAATCTCTCTATAACAATCTGATTCCTGATATATCATAGGCGTTCCATTCATCATACAATCGGTTGCAGCAACACTCCATCCATAATTTGTTTGTCTCATTTGAACTCCAACGGTACAAGATTGTAACTTTTTATAGTAATCATGCTTAGTTACCTTCGTATTATCAATCCAACTATGTTCCGGCTTACCATCCAATTGTGGCACCCATACAATAAAATCTTGTCGTTTTTCTCTATACTCTTCCATTAATTTAATAAAAGCAGGGTATCCTTTATATGCAGCTGCTCTATGATTAAATACAATGATGTTTTTCTTTGGTTGCGGAGTTTCTATTATTTTAGAATTATCTACTCCCAAATTCCACACTACAAAGATATCATTTAATTTTTGAATAAACAAATCATTGAACCATAATTTTGCTTCTTCCAATACTCTATTCTTTTGGTCTTGTGTATTTAAGAAACAAGTTTCCATTTGAGATACGCCCAATAATTCTATTGGCATCCATCTCCATTTATTTTTTCTATCTTCGGAGTTGCACGATTTCATTTCCCACCAATGCCCATACCCAATGATTTTAGTATCAAAATCATTTTTATATCTACCTACTTGCGGCCAATCTGGTAAATGTGAATAGATTACATCATAATTTAATGTTTCCATTAATCTATTCATATCCGGTGGATATGTTCTCATTTTAATCATATCACCTGAAAATGGTATGATGTGTTGTTTCACATTTATCAAATTCAACTTTTTAACTGGCTGCGGTAGTATGATATTCCAAAAGAATTCACCCTCCGATTCCAATCCTTTGATGTGATTGTATATAACATCTACAAAGGAATCTTTTTCAATATTACCAGAGTTAGTGATATTTGGTATTACTAATACTTTTCTGGCTTTATTGTAATCTATTGTTTCCCAAAATGTCATATTATCTCCCCACTTCTTTTAAGTAACTTTCTTTCATTTGTTCCCAAGTCATTCCAATAGCATCTACATAAAATAGAACTTCCGGTTTGATTTTACCATCTTCAAACAATTTTTCATATCGTTTGATTGCTTTATCTTTCCACCATTTTACAGTGTATTCATTTCCATCGGCAAATTTCTTTTTAAGAACTAAATCTTTTTCTTCGATTTTAGAACAAAGGAACTCATTACCATTCTCATACATTTGTGCAAAATATACACCTCTTTGGAATCCATGGTCATAAGCGTTACCTTTGATACCCAACTCTTTGAAAATCGCCTGAATAATCTTTTGTTTGATTCCACTTACAGGTCCGTTTCTATCGTAACCCATATTAGCACCATTTCGTTCTCTCTCATCCATAATGTGCATTTTATACCATTCTGAACGATTTTCTTTTAACCATTGATGCCATGGGTCATATACCTTATCATCCGGCTTTGTAGAAATCTTACCTTTGGATTCTCCCAATGTTTTGAAATGAGGAATACCATTATATTGTGAGTGGATACCATATAAAGATGTTGTACCAACTCCAATCAATGGGTTATTGTATTTCTTTTGCCAGTAATCTCTAATTTCAGGTGCGGTTGCCAATGCTGCAATTAACTTACCACCCAAAAAATTGTAACCAAATGGTTGTGTTGATACAATAGTAGTTGCAATAGTGGTACAATTCAATTTACCATTCTGAAACTTATCTTCCTTTTGCCATCCAATGTAATTATCTCTAACTCCTAATGATGTAATATCCGAACCTAAACAAATCTGCCCTAATATCTTACCACTTGTTCTATCTTTTACATAGCACTTTACATTACGACCTGGGTTAGCTTGGAATTCCATTGTATGAATTAATCTACGGATTTCAGTCCATCTAGTAGATTCTTTTGGATTATCATCTACAATATCGACATAAGGGTCTATTGATTGAATTTCCGCAATAGTTAATTCCTTATTCATTATGTCCGTAGGTTTCCACAACGAATCGTAGTGAGATTGTAATACAGGTAATTTTTTCATATTACCAATTAAATCTTCATTCCACTCCATCCATTTTTTGTATAGAGTTTGTTCTTCAACTGACATTTCTTTAAGATAATCTAAGTTCTCAATAAACTTCTTTTTCATCTCATCGTAGTCAAATACCTCTGTGTTGGTTTGTTCACCTGTATCCCAAAATTTCATATTTTAGATTTTATTATTATGTTTTACAAATATACGAAAAATTATTAGTATTACCAAAATTTAACGGATATTTCTGAATCTGGTTCAATTGTAGTATGGTGCTGAACACCTTTATTATATTCTCTAGCATTTTTAGGATAAGGCCTAACTTCGTGTTTTAACCTCTTAATCAAATCTTTCTTCTCCTTTTTATCTGCTCCTATGATTTGTATGTATCTATGCTTTGGTGGTTCTTCTCTTCTCCAAAATTCTTTGTAACCATCTTTACCGATTTCTCTACGAAGATGTTCTAAATTACCACTACCCCATTTGGTAAACACAGTCCTACTATGAATCCATTTAAATGGGTCATTTGATAGAGAGATACCATAATTTGGCATTAGGGCAATATCAGTATTTAACCCCTGATAAATCCAATTGGTTGCTTGATAAATTCCTCCCAAATGTTCTTGTCCGTTATCTGCATAGGAAATAAGTACTTTGATATTCTTATCATTTTCTCTGAACCATTTGAATGATTGTCCTAATGCATATGATTCTATATTTGAACCATATCCATCATCACAATATAAACGAGTCAATTCCAAAATATTATCTTTGGTCAATCCCTCACATACCGATGTAGATGCTCTCGCACCTACGGGAAATCCATAAACCATACATCCAATTAGAATCTCATCATCACCAATTACATTTTGATTATCAGTTTTGTAAAATATACCCAATGCATATCTACAAGCAGTCCAAGCGTGAGTATAGTGTTTTTTAACAATAATCTCTTTGGCTACATTACTATTGATTTCTCTTATGGATACTTTACTCGTATCACAATATAACTTATTAACTTCTTTCAATTGGTTCTAATTTATGTATTTCTTCAATAAATTCCTCTTTTGCTTTTGGATATGGTAACGATGGATACTTTAAAGATTTTAATAACTTCTTTTTTTCCCTACCACTCAAAAGTATATAAACATATCGATGCTTTCTCGGTTCTTTTTTAATCCAAAATGGTACGGATACCATTGTTTGGATTATCTTTGGGTCATTAGTACCATATCTTACAAAAGATGTTCTACTATGATGCCATTCATCATCTTCCTTCCACTTAAAACTCCAACTATCATTTGGTCTGATTCGATTTCCCTGATATATCCAATTTGTTGCTTGATATACAGTTCCTAAATGACCTGCTTTTGGGTCTGAATACGATACTAATGCTTTGATATGTGATGCGTTTTCTCTCAACCATTCAAATGATTTACCAACAAACCAACTTTCAATATTACTACCATATCCATCAAATACAAATAAACGGGTTAGTTCTAAAACCTCCGTTCTATCTAATAGTTCCGAAATGGATGCGCCGGAATGTCTACCAACCGGGTCACCATAACAAGCTACTCCAATAAGTTTTTCGTTTACTCCACCAAAGAATTTGTGTTCATCGTTTGAAACATGAAACAAACCAATAGCATAAGATACCTTCGTCCATATACCACTATAATGGTTATTGACGATGATATCTTTTGCTACATTTTTATTTATTGCTCTTACGATTAATTTAGAAATATCACAATATAACTTATTAGGTTCTTTCATAAGGCCACTTTATCATGTGTGTCCACGTTTGGTTTGTAACTATTTTTTTAATGTTAGCAGGGGATACTTTATAGTTCCTAGCAATAACATTTATATTCCTATGACCTATTTTGTATAGTTCTCTGATTTGCAATATCTGCTCTTCAGTCAATTTGTGCATTGGATGCGATTCTCCTCTTAACATATGTCTAATATAACCAATTTTTTTGATAATCACAAATTTATTTTACTTTAAATGTTCATTTAATGCATTTACATAGGTTAATTTCGAAGATGCTCCGGTGAATCTATCCACTTCTTTTCCATCTTTTTCGATAATTACCGTAGGTACGGAACGGATTCCGTATTTTGTAGCTTCATCGTATGCCACATCAACATCATAATCTTCAAATATTACATTTGAAAATTGAGTCTTTACTTCGTTCATAACCGGAGCTAGTGCTCTACAAGGTCCGCACCATGCTGCGGAGAATTTTTTAACTGTTACCATTCTTTTAAATTTTTAGTTCGTTCTATTGATGTTAAATAATGTAAATTCATCATTTTAATTTCATTTGGGAATATAGTTTTGAAATTTTCATTCATTTGTTTTGCATGATAGAATATTGATTTTCTATTATGTTCGTAATTATCTATACATTTCTCCCACATTGTATAAATTTCTTCTTTAGATTTTTTTGATAAATCTAAAATTATTTCTTGTATCCTATCCATTCGTTCCGAATCAGGCAAATCATCATAACTTTCATCTATAATATCAGAAAATGTTCTGAATCCCATTTTTTGTAAATTTCTCAAAGTATGTCTTTGCCCTATTACAATAAATGGTCTAGGAAATGCCAATGCTCTAAATGTTTTTTCAGATATAAAAGTATATGGTATTGATAATATTTCAGAAGAATATTTAGATTCATTCAATATATTAATAGCACTATTTTTATATATTTCAGTTAATTCATTATGGTTTGCATGCGTTGATTGATTGTAATTTTCTTCAAAATTACGCTCATTATTCCATAAAAATGAGTAATATGATATGCTTTTTAAATCATTAGAATCAAAAAATGTTTTGAATTGTATTTTATGTTCTTTACTCGTTCTATTTAATGTTAAAAAATGTTTTTCAAAATTCATATCCAATGGAAAAGGATATTCTCCTGAATTAAAGTATTCTGCTGGTGTTACAAAATTTAAATGAAATGGATAATAATAAAAATTAAATTGAAAAAATCCCAATAAACTTTCATATTCTTTACTTCTATTTTCATATAGAATGTGAAATTTTTTAGTATTAATTTTCTTCTCTAAAAAAAATTCATGTATTCTATATAAATGTAATATAGATGTTTGTGTAAGCGGTTCTCCACGTTCACAATATATTAGTTTATATTCTCTATAATTTGCTTCATAAAACTCCAACAATTCATCAATTTCTTTGTTTGAAAAAAATATAAGAATTGGTCGATTTATTAACAATGTTTTAGATATATCATCTATTACAATATATTCTTTAAAATTATTCATTTCATTTATTTTAACCTTCGCAACTCACACAAGTTTCATCCATTGCTCTTGCTGCTATATCACCTCTCAATACTGATTCGGTTCTCATATAGTACAAAGTCTTAACTCCTTGCTTCCATGCTTCCATATGAATTTGGTTAATCCACTTTGGTTCTGCTGTTGCAGGGAATGCTAAGTTTAGAGAAACTGATTGGTCAATGTATTGTTGTCTTACACCGGCTTGTCTTACTAAATCCAATTGATTAATTTCCTTAAATGTTTTGAATACATCTTTAACTGAACTACATCTATGTGCTCTCTCGTCAATTGATACTTCTTTACATTCAATTAGTTTACCATCCGAAAAACACCAATCATCTAAGAAATCTAAATCTTGTACCGAACCACCATCTGCAAGGATTTTATCCCATACTTCCTTAGTGTTCTTACCAATTTTCTTAAATACTCTTTCCAATTCAGGGTTCTTTCTAATGAAAGTTCCTTTTGATGTTTGTTCGGTAAATACATTGGCTGCCCAAGGTTCAATACCACTACTTACATTACCACTCAACTTAGAGTTTGAAACAGTTGGTGCTACTGCTCTTAGGTGTGTGTTTCTAAATCCACTTTCTTTACACCACAATGGTTCACCATATTCAGATGCTAAATCTCTACTTGCTCTTTCGGATTCAATCTTCATTTGAGAGAAAATCTTACGAGTTTCAAATTGAGCTTGCAATCCTTCAAATGGTAATCCTTTTTGTTGTAAGTAAGTGTGCCATCCTAATACACCTAACCCCAATGCTCTACCTCTTTCTGCAGAACGAACCGAATTCTCAAATCCCTTCATATTCTTTGCTCTCTGAATGAACTCTTCTAATACACCATCTAAAAAGATAGTAGCAGTGTATACTAAATCAGTATCTTTCCACTCATCGTATTTTGCTAAATTTAAAGAACTTAAACAACAAACAAATGAGTGTTGTTCATCGGTATGTAAAACGATTTCAGAACAAATGTTAGTCATATGTACTTTTAATCCGTTCTTCTTATACATTTCAGGGTTTTGTTTGTTTACATTACCCTTATACATAATGTAAGGTTCGCCAGTTGCTTTACGCTTCTGAAGTAACTTACCCCATTTTCTACGAGCTTCCGAATCACCTTCCTCAACTTTCTTCATAAATCTATCACTAACTACAACGCATTGATGTAAGTTAAGTGATTGGCGATTTACATCTCCCTTTGGTTCTCTGATTTCTAAAAAATCTTCGAAATCCTTATGTTCGATTTTAATGTTTACCGATGCTGCCCCTCTACGAACACTACCCTGATTGGTTGCAAGTATCGTAGAATCGTAGATTTTAGCAAATGGTACAATACCATCACTCGTTCCATTGCCGGTGATTTTAGAACCTGCGGGTCGTATCATATTGATTCCAATACCAACACCACCACCATGCTTTGCTAACAACATCAATTCTAAGTTCTTAGAACCAATTTCATAAACACTATCACCCACATCGATACCGAAGCAAGAGATTGGTAAACCTCTATCAGTACCTGTGTTTGATAATACAGGCGTTGCTAAACACAACCATCCCTTCCAAATGTAATCAAAGAATTTTGTTGCTAATTGCGGTTTATCCAATCTTTTAGCAACTGCCGTAGCAACTCTCCAATATGCATCCTTTGGCTTTTCGCCAGCTTGTAAATAAGTTTTCGATATAGTTTTTACATATATCTCATTATTTCCCCACGATGGGAAATCAACATCGACTTCCCATCCGTATTCTTCTCCGAAATTTTTCATAAATTATAATTTAAAATATATCATCCCAATTTTCACCTTCTCCTGCTTTTGAGTAATCCGTTGGTCTCATTGCAAAGAAATCGGTATGTGTAACTCCTCCTGTAAGATGATAAAACCAATCCAATTCAGATGCTTTCTTCTCATCAAATTCAAAGTAATCATCTCCTCCTGGTATTGGATTGTAACCTAATTCTGCTAACTTTTCATTAACTCTCTTTGTAATGAATTCTTTTAGGTCATCTTTTTTAAGATTCTCCAAATCACCCATTTCGAAAATCTTATCAATGAATTTGTGTTCCAAATCTCTAATTATTTCAGCTGCTTTGTAGATATCCTCTTTTGCTTCTTCTAACAATTCAGGAAACTCTTCACACATATGTCTGAATAATTGTACTCCCATCTTTGAGTGTAGTGATTCATCCCTTACACTCCATTTCATTTGTTGTCCAATTCCTTTTAATAGGTTTCTCATTTGAAATGAATACAATACAGCGAATGATGAATACAATGCAACTCCTTCAGCGAATGCTGAAAAGATTGCAAGTGAACGAGCTACTTCCTTTCTAGCAATTGGATTTGTATCCAAATCTTTTGGAGTCCAATCTGCGGTTGTATTTGTTAATAACTCAAATCTCTCTTTCATTGCTTCATCGTGTAAGAATCCTTCAAAGTCATCTAACCCCAATGTTTCATTTAAGTATGAATATGCAATTGAGTGAATTGTTTCTTGTGAACCGAATGCCATTGCCATCTGTCTAATCTCATGCTTTGGAAACCATTTGGTAACCATACCAGTCCAATAATCAGAAACGGCACATTCAGTTTGAGCAAATCCTAAAAGAATATTACCTACTAAATGCTTTTCTTCTTTTGTTAAATTTTCATTCCAATCTTTGACATCCCCTTGCATTGGTATTTCAGTATGTAACCAAAACGCCTGCATTTGTTTCAGCCAACCCTCATTATAATAATCCGGATATTCAAAGGGTTTAAAAGGAATTCTTTCTGTAAATAATTTGCTCATATTTTTATTTTGTTTATGTTTGAAGTGTAGGTATAACTATGTTCCGAATTTATAAATTTTCCTTTTTCTTTAGAAAATTTTATACAATTATCCCATATTTTCAACATACTTTTTGTGTAATAATTTCTTCTCTAAATTCTCTCCGTTTTTAGAGTCTTTGGTTGCATTCATACCATCTTGCGATGTTGCTGCAAATACATCCATCACCCCATGGAATGTATCAATCTTAGCTGGAAAAGTCATTCCATCAGGTCCAAATCGATTTTTAACGATGTGAATACGACCTGTATTTGATAACTTATCCTTAGTTTTTCTACTAACACTCATAATAAAGTCGGCAGTTTGAACTTTCTTATACGAATCTCCAACCGAATCCGCTTGAATAACTTCATGCTCAATAGCCGCTCTATTGGTCTGTGTTGCTGTCCAAATTGGAATACCGGCTTCTCCACTTAAACCTCTAAGTTCTTCGTAGATTCCACCTAATTCAGCGTATAAACCATCTCTACCACTGCCACTTTTTAATAAATCGGCGTAATCGATGATGATTAAATCTGGTGCAAATCCAATTTGTTTTAACTTTTCAATATGAGCTGCAAGAGTTTTAGAAGATGCGAACTGTGGTGGATAGTACTTAATACGAACTCTGCCCGGCGTACCTTTAATCTTTCTGATAATCTCATCCTTTCGTTCTTTATGTTCTGATGTTTGGATTCCAGTCAAAATTGTAGTATATCTTTGTCCTACATAACTTTCGGATAATTCCAAAGAGTAGTGTAAAACATTTTTACCTTTTTGTAATGCCGAACATGCTATCTTTGATAAGAACCAACTCTTACCAATACCAGATGGTGCCATTACAACTCCTAATTCACCTGGTCCTAAACCACCATCCATTAATTCATCAATAACTTCCCATCCCGTTGATACTGAATTTCGTTTGACATCTTCCATAATGAGTTCAAACTCATCAATGTAATCCAAACCCAAATCAGATTCTACACCAACTTTGGATGCTGCCATCATTGTTTCTATAATCCTATCGTAATTACCTGCTTTAAGTAAATCTACGGATTTTAGAAGAGCATCTTTAACTTTTTGATTTTTAGCGAATGTAAGATATTCTTTCTTAACATAAGGTAAATCATTTGATTCAATTTGTAGATAAACATGTTTTAATTGTTCAACTACGGTTTGCTTTAATGCCTTATCTTCAATACTTCCAACTTTGATTTTGAACACTTCCATAGTTGGAACTGCACGGAATTCGTTGAAGTAATTTTGTACCTCATCTACAATCCATTGGTTTGCTTGTGATTCAAAAAATGCCGGTTTAGTGATTTCGTTTACCTGTTCAAGAAACTTAACATCCGTTATAAGTGAAGCAACAACTTTTGATTGATACGATTGTCCATATTTTACCAATGTATCTACTGCTTCCATTATGCTTCAGCGTTTTGTTTTCTTAATTGTTTTTTAGATTTAACCGTTTCTACTTGGTCGGTTGCTTGGTCGGTAGCTTGGTCGTTCTTTGGTTTACGAATTGCTGCTTTCCATTCTGACTTTGGACAGAATGCCCATACTTTGGTACTTACTTTTGTATCTGCTTCCGAATCTGTTACTCTACGGATTGTACCTAGTTTGTTGTCTTTTGTTTCTTTTACTACTTTAATACACTTCATACTTTTTGTCCATGTTTAATTTAAAAAATTATTTTACTACCATTAAGATTTCCGATTCTCTTAATAAGATGTATTTGTTACCACCTACTTTGATTTCTTGTCCTTGGTGATATGGTGGAAGAATCACTTCATCGCCTACTTCAACACTCATTGGAATTAATGTTCCACTTTGTGTATAAATGCCAGGTCCTACTGATTCTACTTTTGCTCTTTTGATATCTTCACTTCGAACTGAATCGGGAATAATGATACCACCTGCTGTTTGTGTAACTTCTGGTTCTAACTCTGATAGAAGAACTCTATCTCCTAAAGGTTTTGCTAATCTGTCTGCCATTTGTTTAAAATTTTGCTATGTGAGAGAATGTGGATTGTAACCAGTCCGTAACATTTGGAAATGAATCCAATACACGCGTTTTCAATCCGATTTTTAAAAATTCTTGCTTACTGAATTTATCCGTTGGTTCGTTGTATCTATCCATAATTTTCATACGAAGATTACCACTAAATGTTGGTTCAGATAATTGCATCAATTTACGATTTCTTTTTAAGATTTCCAAATTATTCTCAAATAAATCGTGAGCTTTTGTTTTCTTTGGTTGCTCTTTGATATATTCTAATAAAGATTCGGTAGTTTGTACTTCCTCTTCTGCTAATATTGGAAATGATTTAATAATCGTTTTCAGTCCTAAACCAGTAATACCTTCTACATTATCCGATTTATCACCATCAATCATTCTGAAATTGATAAAATTATGTGGGTGAATACCAAATTCTTCTTTAACTTCATCAATATTGTAAACTTTCTTTTTAGATGGTGAATATACACTCACATCCTTGTTTACCAATTGTAAGAAGTCCTTATCGGTACTCATTATAATAACTTTCTCATTTTCTTGCTTCAATTGAGTAGCAATATATGCAATAACATCATCGGCTTCAATTCCATCATAAATCATAATGGAAACGGGTAGAGCTGAAAGTAACTCACCTAATCCAACCATTTGGCGTTTCATAGATGCGCTTTCTTCTTCAGGATTCATTTCAACCGAAGCGGCACGATTCAATCTCATTTTGATTTTGTTCTTACCTCTTTCGGATTTGTAACCCGAATATATATCCTTTCTGCTTTGTGAACCCCCTTTACCATCGAAAACTACGACTACTCTTGTAGGGTTTAATGTACGGATGGCGTAGCCGATACTTTTTAAAGTACCGACTATTCCTCCAATGTGGTCACCATTATCATTAAGATTTGGTGCAGTTGACCAGGAACGAATGAATGTGTTTAATCCATCAATTACTAAAGTTTTTGAATTACGATGTAAATCGCCAAAACCTTTGTGTTCCTCATCTATTTGTTTTAGTATATCTAAATACTTTTTGTTAATCTGACTCATTGCCTTCATCCGTTGTTATTTCAACTTCCTCTGATGCTGATGTTTTGTATTGTAATATAGTTGCTTCACAAATCCTACGATAGATTTGGTCTTTCAATTCTTCGTTTTCTAGCATTTTTGCGAAATCTTTGGATTGAAACTTCATAATCTCTCCGGTATCGATATCAGTATATTCGTACCAAGCACCTGCTTGCTTTACTAATTTACCATCTTTCATAACCGATAACCAACCTCCGTAGTTATCAATACCTCTATCAAAGAAGATATCGAAATCTGCGTGTCGTAATGGTGGTCCCATACGATTCTTAATAACCTGGCAACGAACTTTAATACCTACGATTTTATCTCCGGCTTTAAGTTGTCCCATATTCTTCAAACGAACTCTAACAGAAGCATGGAATGCTAATGCTTTACCACCCGATGTTGTCCAAGGGTCACCAAACATTGCGTTCATCTTTTGTCTTAATTGGTTTGTGAAGATTAAAGCGATGGATTGTCTACCAATCATATTGGTAATCTTTCTCATTGCCTTACTGATGATAATTGCTTTATCAGTTGCGTAACCATCTTTATCATAATCAGCTTCCAACTCTTTTTTAGTTGATGCGGCTGCTACTGAATCGACTACGATTGTAACTAATCTATCCTTATCGCCTTTACGAACCTGCTCAATAATTGTTTCACATGCTTCGAAGATACCTTCAACGGTATCAACTGAAACATATAGGAGTTTTGAGATATCTACTCCAATTGCTTCCAAAAATTCTCTACTAACTGCGGTTTCGGTATCAATCAATACTGCAACACCACCTTTTCGTTGTGTTTCAGCAAGGAGATGGGCGGAGAGCAAAGATTTTCCACTTTGCTCTAAACCCGTAATCTCACTAATACGTCCTACTGGCAATCCACCATAAGGTCGGTTTGATATTGCTACATCCAACATTGCGTTACCCGTAGATAACCAATCTTTAACATTTGTAGGGGCATCGCCTCCTTCATCTGTCAGGAAGTATGCAATCTTACCATCCTTATTTTGTTTGTTTAGAGAATCGGCAAGTAAACCTGCTAAATCTTCTTCTCTTTTTGCCATTGTAACTTTTTAATTTTAGTTGTTGAATAAATCATCAAATGCCGATGCTACATCATCTTTTGGTGCTGCTGCTTTAGGAGCTTCTGCTTTTGGAGCCGGAGTTTCCCAAGGCAAGTCACCGAATTCTTGTGTACCACCCAAATCTGCCGATGGTTGTGTTGGTGTTGGTTTTGGTGCTTCCAATGCCTCATTTACAGGGTTACCTGCGCCGTTAGCGTTTGCTGTTGGGTTTAACCAATTTTCTAATACACCTTTTAATTCATCATAAGATAATTCCTGATATAATTCAGTAATTTCTTTTTGTCCATCTAACAATTGTTGAACCTGTGTCGCATCATCTAAGATTTTAGAAGTTGCCGGCTTAACTCTGATTGTAGTTGTTGGATAAGCCGCATTTGATTCTTCAGCTGATACTACTTCTAATACGATATCTCTACCAGTAATTGGGTCAGTAATATCTCCGTAATCAGGGTCAGCGATGTATCCTAAGATGTCCTGATAAACAGTCTTACCAAATCCCCAAAATTTAACACCTTCATTTTCCTTACCACGAACGATAACTGGTGCAAATGTTCTTAACTTTGGCTCCATCTTCTTACCTGCTTTCCAATCATCAGTATCACCTGTTCGTTTAAGTTTTTCTGCAAACTCTACGATTGGGTCAGGTCTACCAAATGACATTGGAGATAAATAAGTTTTGTTGTTAATATTGTAGTGAAAATACAATTCAATAAAAGGATTATCTTTGTTGAATTTGTAAGGTACTAAACGGATTTGAGATTTTCCGTTTGCCGGTTTCCAGATTGAATCCGACTTTTTTGTGTTGTTTTGAAGAGAGCTAAATCTCTTTAGTGCTAATGAAATGTCCATTGCTTTTTTGTTTTAAAGTTTATAAAAATTGTTTAAGTTTTAAGGTTTTATATCGATACTTACCTATATCTAAATATAACCTTTTCGTCTTTTGTTACACAAATATACGAAGTTTTTTTGGATTTTCCAAATTATTTTGCCCATTTGTTTCTAGTCACCAATTGTGAGATAACCGAATAAACTGCAAGGTCTTGATAGGTATCTTCAATCGATTCTCCTACCTCATCTGGCTGACCTAATACTACTAATTGTTTTAATCTTTGGATTTTATCATTTTTTCTGAACCATAATCCACTTAATGATAACTTAACATCTTCTTTGGTTTGAAGTGCCGTTCCTACCGAAATGTTACCAGGTCCGTAGTTTCGTTGTTTCTTACAAAATGTAACATACATTTCGTCTAAAATGTTTTTGAACTCATCCGTCATTTCAGGATATGTTTCTTCGCAATATGAGATTGCGGATACATTTTCAATTGTTGAACCTTTTTCTTTTTCCATAACTTATTTTTTTAAATTCCACTTTTTATTTAAATACTCATAATACTCCTTGTGCTTCCTACCATTGTATAGAAAATACACCAAATGGATATCAATCCAAAATTCGATTTTTTTCAGTAACTTTTTCATTTGATTTATTTATTTTTTGTTTAAGTTTCATAGCTAAAGCGCACACTTCATACTCCTCATATTCAACGAGAGTTTTTACATTTTCATCCAATAAATCTAAAAATTCTTTACTGTCAATTGCAAGTGTAATTACAATCATACCTCGTACAATGATACGAGCAAAATCGACTTTGTTTTTTTTATTACGAATTCCAAATTCAATACCTTTAATGATAGCAGTGGATATTTCCATACGATGTGTTTCGAAAATATCCGATGGGTCATTTGCTTGTATTTCGATAGGTTTGAATCTATTTCTTTTCATATTACAAATATATGAAAAATAAATTAGAATTCCAAATCATTAGTATTAAAACTTTTGAAAACTTTTGTAGGGATTTTTTTGTAACCTATGTTAGATGTAGTGATTATGCAATTTCTGAATTCATCCCAATCAATCATATATGAATTATCCAACATACCACCTGTTTTTGATTTAACTACTTCGTTTAAAGCGTTAATGGTATATATGGTATTTGATTGTTTTTTTCTATGTACCAAAATAGTTTTCCATTCTGATGGAATAGCAGATGAACCTTTACCCACATTAAATGTAATAAAGGCTTCTTCAGGTTTTATTTTGCTTTCTAAAATGAAAACATTTGGATTTGTTAAAGTATAGTTTGTTAATACAAAACTAACCGATTTATCTAACTCTTCCTTTGTCGTAAATAGGCAAAGTAATTGTGTATTCATTATGCTTGATTTATTTTATTGTCTATTTCTTTACAAGCCATCTGAAATTCTTTTGATGGTAAACATTCTAAAGAAACAGCCCCATTATATCCAACTCCCTTTTCTCTCATTTGAATATTAGCTATTTTTAATGGTTTTGCATTATTACCCTTTGCTGAATATGTTAATGATGCCACACCATTTGTAACTTTAATACTTAAAAATTCTTTTATATTATCCCACTTATCAGTTCCAAACATTTCTTGCATATGTTTTTGTGTGATATACATACTATCAATTTGCATTGTTTCAACCCCCTCAACCATTGTTTTAACAGGAATTGCTTCTTGCAATTTTCTCAATAACATACCTTGGAAATCTTTATTAGTTGCCATTTTTTTAGCAGCTTCTTGCATAAATCCATATGTTATTTCTTTGTGAGATTCTAACCAATCGGTTTTACCAGAATATGCTCCTAACATTTTATGATAAACCATTACTGCTTTTTTGAAATCCTTTGCACCTCCACCAATATTTTTTGCAAAATCTTCCATATCCATTTGTTTAACACTATTTAGATATGATTGAACTCTTAATGCCAATTGAGCTTCATTTTTATCCATAGCTAATGGGTCATTTTTCTTACGGCTTGTACAATCTTCAATTACCTTATTAAAATCTTTCTTTGGTATTTCTCTAATCAATCCAAATCCTCTTTGTGCACTTTCTAATTGTGCATCTTGCAACTCTTTATTTTTAATAGGTGCCTTTGATAATGCGATTTTAGAATATTCTCTTAATTCTGCATCTTCATTTTTACCAAAACGAGGGTCTTTTGCATCTTTCATATTCTGCAAATCATTAGCTCTACTCTCTTTTTCCGGTCCTAATGTATAGAACCAGTTTTTAGCTTCACCTAAACCTGCATTTAATAAAAATATTTCCCAATTCTTTTTACAACTGATTTCAATGTTTTCAATTTGCCCTTTTATTTTAACTTGTGCATTAATATCAGTTGAATCACCTTTATCATCGTAATTTGCACCCAATGCTTCTTGTTGTTGTCTAACATCCCAAGTCATACCTGTAACTTCCCAATTTCCATCACCATATTGTCTGTTCATATTTTTAATGAACGCATCATGTGCACCTGAAAATTCTTTAATCCAAGTTTTATCTAATATAGGAGTTCCACCTGCTTTTTCAATTGCATCAGCGTTTTGTACTAATGAATCTATAAATTGATTTCTCAATTGAATACCTTTTGGCGTATTTGGAAACGAATATACCGCTTGTAATGCCAACTCGTTAGCTTGTGCTGAAATTTTACCTGCGCCATATTGGTCGGTAATCATACTAATAGGTGGTTCGAAATCACCTTGCTTAGACATTTTTAAAATACTTTTTAAAGCATCATATCCAGCTGGTGGTAATTTACTTCTCAACATTGCATCCGATTCTTTTGGATATTCATATTTTGTAGTAATACCTTGTGGATATGTTTTCTTAAAATTAGAAAGAGCCTTTTCAGTTGAAACGCCTGATGGTGGTAATGCTTTTAATCTATTTGCTGCTCTTTTTTGGTCAACTGTTTTAGAACCTCTAGTACCATATTTTTGTTTTGGTGGAGCAACTACTACACCTTTTTTAACATCTACCTCTTTTGATGTAGATTGTTTTTTCTTCTCAGCTCCACTCAATCCAATATCAGCTTTTGGTGCAATATTTTGTTTTCCTACATTTGGTTGTGATGGAGTTTCTTTTGGTATCGTACCACCATTTTTCTGCTTTGCTTTAGCTATTTCGGCAGGTGTTGGTTTAGTATGATATGTCGGGTCCATCTTCTTAACCACATAGATGTTTCCTGATTTTTTATTTTTAACTACATCATCTTCATTCAAATACGAAAAATACACTCTAGCTCTTTGTGCAAGATGTGCAGCATCCGATATACCATTCTCTCTTAAAATATCGATTAAATGATTAACATGAGATTCTTTGTTTAAATCGGGTATTCCCCCATCTACTCTATAACTTAACTCGTCTAATATTTCTTTGAAATTCGGAATCATTATTTTATTTATCTTTTTGATGCGTAAATTTTTGTAGATTTAGTTTTAACTGCATCATGCGGTCTAAATACTTGGAATCGTGTACCATCTTTAAAAACTATATTTCCACCATGTGGGCTGGTACGAGTATATACACCACTATCTCCCTTACTTAATCTGTTTGCAAGTTCTTCGGCCTCTTTATCTACAAATCCGTGTCTATCTTTAACTTCTAAACCTTGTGAAAGAGAGTTAGATACCATTGATACATCTACTTGCTTATCTGCTTTTATATCAGTTATAGATTTATCAGCACCTCCACCAAAAACGGATGTTCCTTTAACTTTGGCAGCTTGGCCAGCAGTTGTTGTTTTACCAGCTATCGTAACTTTGGTATCCGGTCTTAATTGGTGTTGTTTATGATATGCATCAAATGCGTCCTGATTTCTAAAATCAATTTCTTTTAAGGGGATTAGGTTTACTAATTTCATATTTTACGTGTTTATTCCTATATAATTATATGATATAAATATAAATTTTTAATCTATTCCAACTAAATTATCGTAATTAGTTCCCTCTTCCACTTTGACAGGGAATCCACCCACCTCCATAATCGACTTTACTTCACTCAAAACCCAATCCCTTTCAACAGGATGTGTATCTATAAGAAACGCATCGTAGGTGTACAAAATCATTTTACTCATCTTACCATTCAGTAAATCTAACACCTTCTCAATCTTCATATAGTTCACTTCAGTTTCCAACGCCTGTAACAAATAGTTGAATACCTTTTGTTCAGTCGCTCCTTCGATTTTTGAGAAATGAATTTCCCTCTTATAAAGAGGAGTCGTTAAACGACCGGAAATTACGAACTTTTGGTACAATCCCCTTATATACTTTTCTACTTCCGCAAAGAAAGGTATTCTTCTTGCGTTATCATCTAACCCCCCATACAAATATGTGAAGGTTATCTTCTTCGCAGTTTCATAATCACATCCATATAAGTCGGCAAGGTGTTGGTGAGCGGTAACCCCTTTAGGAAATTCGTATCCAACCAATTTGGCAATCAATCGTATGTGATAAGACTCGTAATCGAATTGTAAGAGAGTACCATTTGGATTTCTACTAACGAAGCACCCCCTACTCCCATCCGATTTGTTTAAGGCAGAGTAGTTAATGTTTAAGTGTCTATTGGAAGGTCTACCCGTTGTTGTGTATGGATTGTATTGTGTGTACACCAATCCTCTTTTGATGTAATCTTTGGAAAGGCTAAAACTATCAATAAATTTTTCTTCTTCGACTTTCACCCCAGCCCCCTCCAGCCTCCCAAGTGTTCGGATAGCTGATGAATATGTGATTGATGATTGGGTAATCGTATTTGTTACAGGCATTGCTTTTAACACCTCATACCACTTCATTAGAGGAATACAATCATTCAACTCTTTATAATCGATTCTATACCCCTTATACACCGATTCAGCGAACTCATTGAATATGAATGGTTTACCATATTGTTCAAAGTATATCCATTCGTAATCAAGTCCTTTTGTTGCTACATATCTATTTCCTAATACAATTGTATTTTCTGAAACTAATGTATCAATTGGAAATTTCTCAATCTTTTTTGCATCTATATGATTGATATTGATTATACCATCATTTCCATCGTTCAATCTATAATAGATAAACGATATACGATTCATAAATGGATGTGCTTTGTGGGAACTCCATACGGGTACTATCAAATCAATTGTTGGATTTGATTTGACAAAAAAATGTAGGGCAGATTTAGTTTCTATTAAATTCATACCCTACAAATATACAAAAAATATTTTAATTATCCAAATTACTCTCCCCAATGTTTTTTACGAAGTTCGTACATATCGATTGCTTCTCTCTTCATTTGGTTACCTGGATGGAAATATGCTCCTTTTTTTAAATACCCACCTAAGAAGTTTCTTCTCATTCTATTAGGGTCTCTATTTGGTTCTGAACCGTGTACTACATGGGAGTGTAATAATGCTACCTGTCCTTTTTTCAAATAACCCTCTACCTTACGGAAATCATGTCCTTCTGGCATTACACAACTTTTACCTCTTTCACTTCTCCAGTTATCAGTATTTGTTGCTTTTCTTTCTTCGTTATCTTCAATTGGTAAAACTGGTAATCTATGTGAACCTTCATAGTTCCATACTGCTCCGTTTTCAGGGTCGTGATTATCTAATGCTAATGCGGTATTGATAATCTCATTGTGTCCACATCCTGTGTAAAATGCGTTTTGATGTTGGTCTCTTCCTAATTCACCTTTTGGTTTGTAATATCCCCAAGTTTGTAAACCAACAACTTCTCCTTCCATTAAGAATTCAGCTGCTTCCATAATTTTTGGATGTGCAAATAATTTTTCAATTAAAGCAGATTCTCTATGTGGATACATAATAGGTTCGAACTCTTGCCATTTGCCAGGTTCTCTTTCATTACGCTCTACACGTAATCTATCTAATTCTACATTGATTTCATCCACTTCAGTTTCAGTAAGTAATTCTAAAACAGTGAATCCACGATATCTCCAATCAAATGACATTTGTTGAAGTTCTTCCGTTGTAAGATGTTTGTATTGTGCCATAACTTATTTAGTTTATATATAAATATATATAAGATTTTTTATCAAAAAGAATAAAATCTAAATGATTTTTATCATTTGTAAAATTGTAAAAGATTAGGTAAATATAATCCTATATTGTTTAGTTTACTACTTACCAATCTAATAGATGCGGTATTGGATGATTGTACACTTATATCCGATATATTTCCATTTGAATCATATACAGTACTCAAAGGACCTTTGATTCTCCACTTCATATCTTCTACTTTCCAAAATGGCGATTCATTTAATTCGGAATATACTTCTCTATCTACTTCGTAAATATGTCCATAGATATCATTTGCTTTTTGAGCAAAATATCTTCTAATGTAACCAGATTCATAATCGCTATCAGTTGGGGATGGTACGATTGTTTTTGGAATCTCTATTTTAAATAAATCTAAATTATTAGCAATATCTTTATACATATTTTTAATTTTTTGGAGTTATTCTAAATTGTGCTTCCAATGTAGTTATCCAACCATCATTTGAAATACTATGTTTAACATTTGTAATCTGAAATACACCGATTTGATTATATATTTCAGGCACACCATTAATTCTAAAATATTCACCACAACTGAATCCACCCATACCATCTATTCCAATTGTAACTTCAATTGGACTCAATGTACTTTTGGCATCGGATTGAGGAGCTTTTACATATTTTTTAATTAAATCAACATCGGTAAATATTAATGGTTTAATATCTCCTTTTCCTTTTTTAAATTTTATAGATTTTTGAGCAATTATATCGGTATAATTTTTTGGCTCATTTGGTTCGGGTTCTTTATCATCCTTTGGAACAACTTCCTTTTTAGCAGCTTCATTGTAATTCTTCTCCAATGCTTTTAAATCTATTACATTGATAGAAAAAAATCCATCAGCATTACTCATTAATGAATTATCAAACTCTTGATAAACTTCCGGTGGTAGAGGTATTTCCGGTAACTTCTTATCCGTATCTTTTAATTTTTTTAAAGCATTTGTTAAAAATCTCTGAGCGTTGAATACAGTTCTACCGGCAACTAAATTACTCATTTCAAAATTAAAACTAAAATTTCTTACATTTGATTCTAATGAATTAATTTTAAATTTATAAATGCCAGTTTCTTCAATTGGTTTATCATGTGTAGATGTCCAATCAATTACCGATGCAGTTGTTCCTTCTTCGTAAGAACTATTGGTAAGTCTAAATTTACCCAAAGATGCACCATTTATACTATTCAATATTGCTACTAAAAAATCTTTTCTACTATAAGATGCTTTCCAAGCTTGTACTATTATTTTATAATTTACAAAAATATTTAAAGCATTTCCACAAGTACTACCATCATCCAATGTTGGATTTATTATACCATCGCTATCTAATGAATTTTTAATTTTCTTACCCTCATTTAAAGAATACCCATTTATAGAACCATCTATTGTTTCTTTTGCTATTTGAATATTATCTTGCTCTTTATCCCCCTTTATAGGTGCTCTGAATTTAACCATTTCCTTATTTGGAAATATGACATCAGTATTAGTTGATATTATGTTTTTATGAGAACGAATTGGAATATATTCTTTCATAGAACCATCAACATTATATTGTGGTATGTTGAATTTAAAAGTATCTTCGGCATATCCACCATTATCTCCCAAAGAATAATTCATTAATTTTTTTAAAATAAATCTAAGAGTAACATATGAATCAGTTGATGCAACTTCATCAGCTTTAGTTTCATTTACTTTACCCCAATTAAAAAATTCAGATTCTACTTCTTCTTTTGTTACTTTACTTTTAAATTGTTTAGCTTCTAAATTTAAATCAGCTGACATTTGAGATAACCATTGCTGCCAATGTGGTGTATTTACTTTTGCTTGAGTTGCTATATTTGATTTATCATTACCAATATTAATTGGAATTGCTAATGACATTTGATTTCCTTGAGAAACTTCCAAATTAACAGTATATGTACCATCGGCATCAATTCCAAATGAGTAATCAGTCACCTTGCCGGCAACCATATCATATGAACCCAATGATTTTTCAACATGCTTTTGAAATAATTTTAAAGATGTTGTGTTGAATCTATAATAATTTGAAAATTTTTCTACAAAATCATTATAGTTTGTTTTATCAAATAATTGACCGGATACATATGCTGAATTTGAATATGCATCCTTTGGTTTTTTATTACCTCTGTATATATCCAATGTATTATCACCATACTCTACTAATATGTTCATACCAGGTTTACAAAAAAACAATTCAAACATTTCAAATTGCTTTAATGAAAAACATCTAACATTTACTTTTGCTGTTTTTAATGTATTGTTAGCACCATCGGTGTCAATTTCAATAGATTCTATAATTGGTGTAGAAATTCTTCTATTAGTTTCACCGATAATTTTTATAGGTGTGCCTTTAAAATCTATACCAACTATTGTTTCATTTTGTTGATAAGTAAGTGCTTCGGAATTTATATCATTCTTAATTATACATCCCCAATAATCACTACTATTTGTTGAATTATCCGATATTATATCTTCAAATTTTCTAGCCTTAGCATTCGGGTCAGTACTCTTCATACCACTAACACTAACAACCTTTGCACCAGATGTTAATGTAGCCCAAGGCATTTTTAAATAATTATTAATTGGATTAGTATTCTCACCTACTAAGTAAGATGCTTCCCTATCTTCCAATACATTCTTAACCCAATCTTTAAGTGGAGCCAAATATGGAAATCCCATAACTTATTTATTTATTTTTCTTAAATCATTTAATATTTTATTCGTATCGGATGGTATTCTCATTTGTTTACCAGCTTCAACATAAAATGTAGCATCATTTATATTATTAGCGGTTGCTATAACCCACCACATTGATTGGTCACCATAATATTTATGTGCTAATAAATCTAATCTATCCCCAGCTTCAGAAATAATATATAAATCCTTATCATTTGGTTTAATAATAGGATATATTGTAGATTCTAAATATTCTTTCTTAGTTTCGTTTGTTTTTAATACTTCACTGTATGTGTATCTACTCGCCATAATTTAAGTTTATTTAGGTTCTTCAGCCGATGAGTTTTCATCCGGAATTTGGGGTTCTTCTTCAAAGGCAAATTTAGTCTGAGCTTCAATAATACTTTGTTGTATTTGTTTAGCTAATTTATTTCTATCACGCTCTACTTCTGCTTTTGCTGATATCGTATAATTATCATACCCATCAAAATTATATCTAATAACTTTAGTACCGGTATTAACCGCACTATCATCAACCATATGTCTTTCAATAATTTTCATACCAAAACTAACATTTATAACTGTTGGGTATAGTCTATTATTAAATTCAGCGGCGCTTGATTGATTAGGGTCAGTACTTGCCCAAGATGTATTATCATCAATTGAAAATGATAAAGAATCAATTGCACCTAATACATTCTTATATAATTGACCAATTGTTAATTCTATTAAATTTGGAGAATATGCTAATGCCGTTGATTCATTTTTATATTTTATATCAGAAATTTCATTATAAGGGAATGCCAATTCTTTTAAAGAATTTAAATTGGAAATCATTCTGTACTTTGTTATTTCATCTAAATAATATAATTTAAATTCAAATTTTAAACTTCTATCAACTCCACCATAACGTCTTATTTTATATGGAGAGCCTACATATTTAAATTCAGACCATTCAGGTGCTATATCTTCATTTAACCCACTAATTGATGCTGGAAATACTAATGAATATTGCTTACCATATGGTTTTATTTTGATATAAGTTTGTCCTAATTTTGTATTAGCTTTTATTGCTTTTTCAAAATCGGAATCATTATCAAAATCACCATTACTTAACAATATAGTATTGAATTTATCTAAGCTAATGTATTCATCGGATTTTCTCTCAATTATTTTAGTAGGTGTTTGCCCTGTATAATTTGTAAAATAATCCGAATTTTTTTGTTTGTTACTATAAAGTTTACCTGCTAAATTTTTATCGTTAGAAGGTGGTTGTGATTTTTGTCCTTTTTTTCTTTTTTTAGTTACTAATCCCGTAACAGCTTTACCAACGGCTTTTTTAGCTGCTCCAATACCTGCGCCAATGGCTTTACCAGCCATTTGATTCATATCACCTTTCAACACACCCGAAAGTGCATTTGGTCCCATTGGAACTTTACTTATAAAATAATCCTTATTAGCTTCAACTGCATATCTTTCAGCAGAATGGTCGCCAACCGATGTGGGCAATGTACCTTTTGTAACGGGAGAACCTGATTTACTTTCGAATATAGTATCAGAAGGTCTATTAGCCGACCCACCTAATAAAGAACCTAAGTTTAATAATGGTGGTTTTGCTCCTGGTTTATTAGGGTCATCATTATATTTGGCAGATGTGGTTGCTAAACTTCTCGGAGGGTCTACTGTACCTTTAAGAGATATTCTAGGTGTTTCAGTACCATACAACAATGGAGGAGTTACTAATTTTTTATAGAAAGTAATTCTTGGTCCGTTTGGATTCAATTCCGCTTGAATAAAATCCATCGCACCACCGATTATTCCTTTATCCTTATGTCCTCCGTTCCAAGTGGTGACATCTTTATCACCATTTGCTTTTTTAAATAAATCTAAGATTGTTGGCATTGATAGTATATTCTATTTACTATAAATATCCTTTAAGAAAATTTATGGATTATTTCTTAGGTGTAGCACCTTCGGTATTCCCTTTGTATTTATTATAAGATGCTGATATATGTTTACCATCCAATGATAATACAACTGCCTTCTCTTGTCCAGTATAAGTTGCTATGGTTAATGCTTCAATTGTTTTTGTCAATTTTACCATTGCCGTTGTATTGGCATTTAAAGTTTGTAATTCTTTAGTAGTATTTGCAGTATTCTCCATTGTTTTATGGGTTCTATCAACTACTCTTTCTAAATTACCACTCATATAGGTAAGTTTGGCTTGCAACCACTTATCCATTTCAGTTATAATTGATGCATTTCCAGGAGTAGATGCTTTTACTGCCGTTGGAGTTACCGGCGGTATTTGAGTTGCAACACTTGCAGCAGGTGTTGCTTTTTTAGCCTGCGCTTCTGCTTTTATTTGGTCGGAATCTTTTCCAAGTAATCCAAATGTTAAACCACTTAATACACTACTACCGGCATTCATAAATTTCTGACCAGTACTTGCGTTTTCATCTGCTGTAAATCCTTGGAATCCATCATAAAGTCCTTTGGCAATCATCAATGGTGCCGCTACTTTACCCAATAATCCACCTGCTTTGCCTAATATACCACCACCTGCTTTGCCCAAAAATCCACCGGCTTTACTTAAAAGTCCACCACCTCCGCCACCCATTGCTCCGGCTGCTTTTGGTAAAAGTTTATTTGTAAGTAATCCACCAGCCAATCCACCACCAAGTGTTAATGCGTTTTCTCCAACACTTCTTTCTACACCCAATTGTTTTTCTTGCGCTTTTAGAGCTTGCATTTGAGGACTATTAAGTAATGCTTCCTCAATAAGAGTATTCAATTGAGCTTGTTTTGCTTGTTGGTCTGCTAATGAATTTTGATATGCAGTATAACCAGGTGAATTTAAATAAGCTTCAGTAATTTTTTGAGATAACTTTGCATCTATAATAGCTTGGTCAGCTGAAATAATAGCTTGCTGAGATGCCAATGTTTGTTGTGCAGATTGAGTTCTACTTAAAAACGATTGGTTACCAGCTTTTACATTTCCTGCCGTAGCACTAACTGATGTTCCTGTATTTTGGTTTATTTTAGATAGGGTTGTCAAATCCATACCTGTGGCTTGTTGCAACATTTGTTGTTGGAACATATCCATATTAGCAGGGTCTAATCCTTGAGCCTTTAATGCGTTTACCGCACCAGCCGTATCTCCACTTGCAAATTTAGCTCTTACTTCGGAAAGGTCTACATTCTTACCTAACATAGCTGATAACTGCATTTCGGATTTGATACTATCTTTATAGTTCAAAACCATACCTTGTCCAGCTTTTGCTATATCATTGAAACTAACACCCATTGATTTAGCAAATATAACTTGTTTAGATAATGCAGATGCACTTTTGATTTGGTAACCTAACATATCTTTAGATGCGGTTGCCATTTCTTCCATAACACCACCTAAATTAACATTAGCTTGTGCAGCCATTGCTCTCAAACCTTCTTGCATATTGAGTGCACTTGTGGCAGTTAAGCCATCCATTCTCATATATGCTTCATTGATTGATGCTATATTTTCGGCAGATTGACCCGTTCTACTTTGTAAAACTGCCATATCAGAACCTACTTTACCAGTTGGCATTTTACCAGTCGCATCTGCTGCGGCTGTCATTGAACTAGCGATTTGGTCTGCCCCAATACCTGCCAATTGTAATTGTCCGGCTGCATATGCTACACTTCCAATTGAATTACCAAATAAACCTGTTTTAGATGCAGCCTGAAATTCAGCGGCATTAGATTTCATAGTAGCACTGAACTGATTTGCTGCTCTTTGAGCTGCAAAATTTCGTTCAATTCCCAATCTATTTAATTCATTCTCATTATCAATTTGAGATTGAGAAAGTTCTAATCCAATTTTTTGTGATATGAAACCTCTTTCGTTATTTATTTTTACAAGCTCTTTGGCTCCATCGATTATATTTTGTTGTTTATCAAAATATGTTTCGGCGGCAACTTGCATCGGTGCTCCAAAATAATTCATTGCTAACGCACCGGCTGCGGCTCCCAATGCTACCAATCCCGCTCTAAGTCCGGGCATATCTTTGTTAGCCATATTTTTGAATACATCGGACATCTGACCTGCCAATGGTATTCCGGAACTACCAAATGTATCCAATGATTGATTCAATGATTCTAATCTATCTGCACTTCTTTGAGCAGATGCATTAAATTCATCCATCTCTTGCTTTGCAGCAGTTATCATTTTTAATAATTCTCTACCCGATTCAGTTGAGTCATCTATTTTTGATACCAATGTATCAAAATTTTCATATGAATCTTTTACCATATCATTGAATTGTGATTGGGTCATTTTACCTCTCATCAATTCTTTACTAGCATTTGCAATAGAAACATTCATTCCCTTATATGCTCTACTAGCTTCTATAACATTATCTACCTGTTGTTCGGATAAATCGTTGGAGTTTTGCAAAACATTTGAAATGCTTTGCATTGTATTTTTTGCTGAATCTAATTTGGTAGAAAAAACATCATATAATTTGTTAGTTTTACCAATTTGGCTTCCAATACTTGTTAAGGTATCATCTATATCATCGAAGTTTTCTAATGTTCTTTTAATGTTTTTATTAGAATCCTCAATTTCATCATTTAATTTTTCATACGATTTAAAAGCACTATTTATCTTATCTTGTAAATTTTTCATACTTCCGTATGTTTTTTCAAGATATTTTAAAGTATCCTCATCAATTTTTAAACCTTTGGATTTGGCTTCATTGATTTGCTTCCACTTATCAGCCATTTGATTAAGCTCATTGAACTGATTTGCGTTATTCTGCCCCTCGCTTCGTATGTTTTTAGCCATTTATTAAGTGGTTATTTTATACCATATTTTTTAGTAAATGCATCAATGTGGCTAGAATCTAAACCCAACTTATCCATAGCAGCTTTTTGTACTCTTACACTATTAGATAACGATTTATCATAATCAGACCATATATTAGCCAATTCCGGGTCAGCTTTTCTTAATTTTTGAAGCCATTCACTTTCATTCCCATCAGCTTTTGCTTTAAAAAAACTTTTGAAAAAGTCCATTAAACCCGATTCTCTTACCAATATTCTTTTAGACATGATTGTTTATATTATAATACTATTATAAATATCATCTTCTTCTCGTTTTAGAAGAATTATTTGATGATTTAGCTTTTTCGATGGTTTCATTTTCTTCTTCTTTTGTTTTAAGAAGTTCTCTCCAATAAAAATCTCTTAATTTTATAGGCATAAAATATAAGTCATGCCAATTAAAACCACCATTGGCAAAGTAAATCATTTGAAAAATTTTCTGATGTAAAACTACTGAATAGTTAGTCGGCAGGGTAAAAAAAGTCAACCCCAAACGGGATTCGGAGAGCCTCCTTCTCACCGGTCAATGGAGATTCATAATCAAATGTTAAATCCAAATCAGGTGTCATTGATGCCATATGTTTTCTCAATGCTTTTGAATCACCTGCTAATAATCTATTTGATACGAAGTTACTAATACTACCCAAATCTCTATTCCCATCTATCTCCACAATAATACGTCTATATCTTGCTGTGATTTCATTACCTTGCTTTAAAGTCTTTTCACTTGCTTCAATATCTTTATTAATAGCAAGTTCATCAGTATGGGTTAATAATTTAAATTTAATTTGAGATTTTGAAATAGGTAAAGTGAAATCGTATTCATTTTTTCTATTAAACAATGATTCATCAATTTCTTTAATTTTTATTTTAGATAAATCAACAATAGTTTCGGTTGGTTCACCGGTTTCAGGGTCTGTAATTGTTACCGAATATTCTGGTCCAAATGCCAATATTCTCGATGAAATCAAAATAGCATTTTTATCTCCAATAAGTAAATCACCTATATTAACTCCCGGCTCAACTACAACCGATTCTAATAATTTGTCCAAATGGATACCTTTTTTAATCAAATTAGATGAAGTCAAAATATCTTCTTCTTTGGCAGTCATTAATTTAATTGTGATTTCTCCTTTGGATAATGGAGATGATTCCGGGTAACATAAACCTTTTGATGGTAAACTAATAACCTCTGTTGGAAATGGATATGTTCTTTGTGTAGATTGTACACCCAATCCTCTTGTAACTTGTTGTTCTAATTGTTGTTCCATAAATAATAACTTAATGTTTATATATAAGTATATATAAAACAAAAAAGCAGTGAGGAATCCCCCACTGCTTTGTTTTTAACATTATGAAAAATTAAAACTCACATTCTTCTTCCATATACTGCTTACGCTGTACCAACTCCCATTTAGCTCTCTCATACATCTCATCGGAAATCAACATTCTCTCAAAGAAAATATCCATATTCAACTCATGGGGAGGAATTCCCAAATGAAGAGCTCTACTCTCCACAAAATCACAATACTCATTAACACTCATACCACGCACATCGATTAAATTATTCATATCTCTCATTTTTTATTACATAGTAAAGGTACACAATTAGAAGCAAAAAGTCAAGCTTTTTCTTAATTATTTTTCAAAATATATTCAGCTTCTTCTGCCCAACTTTCGTTCACTAAATGCCAGTAACAAACATTAAGGTCAATAATATCGTAACCACTATCGTTAGGGTTGACGGTAACTACTCCCTTTTTAACCAAAGAACTCAAAGCACCTCTGATAATTTTAGTAGAAACACCAGTACATGCACTAATATCATTTACATCCACATCGGAGAAACCAGGTTCAGCGTATAAACAATCGGTGAAAGCAGTTAAGGTTTTTGATTCTAATTCGGTCAAATTTAATTCTGAAATGTTCATATCTTTATGTTTTATGTTTAACTCTTATTACATAGTAAAGGTAATACATTTCACGTCAAAAGTCAAGCCTTTTGTAAAATATTTTTGAAATTTATAATCATTCTAAATAAGACATAAAAAAAGGGATGTATTTCTACACCCCCTTTAATGATTTTAAGTTTTACAATTAGAGATTAGTACTCAAGGATTGCGTAATCATATGTTAAAGTTAATTCAATCGATAATGGGTCATTTGAAGCCCAATCCAACTCACCGAAGTTTGCTGAAGAAATGAATGCTCCTTTCAAAGTCCATTGTTCTACTTTATCACCAACCGGTCCTAATAGATAGAATGTGATATCTTTCTTATAAAAAGCTGCATATCCATCTCTACCAGTGATTGATTCATGTGATTGACGAACCCACTCCATAACTTGCTGTGCACCTGATGGTACAATTGGGTCATAAAGAGAGATAGTTACATCATCCCATGTAGATTTTCCCTTAATCTTTCTTTTTACATTGATGTGGTCTAACTCAACTACTTCCGATGTGAAAGTTGGTCTATTAGCTGTTTTTATCATATATGATTCTATACCATCGATTTCCATAATAAATCGGTTTCCCAATTTTGGTTCGAAGTTTGTATAAAACATTTTGTCGAATTCTAATACTTCTGGCATTTTATTCTCTATTTAGTTGTTTCTATTATAAATATTTGTTTTTCAAATTATCCGTTAAAACTTGCACCAGTTGGTAAGATGTTGAAATCGATTTGGATGAATTCAGCTGTCTTAGTTGGTTGTAAGTAGATAGCCCCTTTCATAATGTTTCTATCAATTACATCCGGTGTGTTGTTCGTATCATCCATCACAACTCTAAATGCGTATAAACCTTGTCTTTGTTGGATTGATTCCAAATAAGGGTTTACAATATTTAAGAATCTATTTCTAGTAGTTGATGTGTTTTGTTCGAACACTAAATATCTCGAAGTAGAAGCGATGTATTTTCTAACAGTTAATAATAATCTTCTTACATTAATTCTATCCAATGCAGATGGTTTATCTTGTAATGTTTTTTGTCCGAACACTACGATACCTTGTCCTGGGAACTGAACGATTGGGTTTACCTTTCCTTCATATAATGTATCTTTCTCTGATTGAGTTAATCTATTCAATACACTAACTGCTCCTGTCAATCCACCTCTATTTAAACCGGCTGGTGCGAACCATTCTGCTGCTACTCTATCGTTAGAAGCGAATACGCCAGGTAATAATACTGATGGTGGAACTGAAATTAATTTGTTTGTATTTGTATCAATAGTTTTAATCCAAGGATAGTAAGTTGCTGCCATATTTGAATCCACTGCATCAGATTGAGTAGTAGCTTGTGCAATTGAATCACCTGCCGCTGTTTGGTCCATAATGTAGAAACAATCATTTCTAGCTTCAACCATATCTAAAACCGAAGTTGCTACTGAAGAGTGTAATCTTCTAATAACACCTGGAGTTACTACCATATTGATATCATATTCATCAGCGTTTGATAATGCCGCTATATGTTTAGCGTATGCTACTGAACCACTTGCGGTTGCTGATGATAAATCGAAACCTTGTGAGTTTCCAGCACTCATATCAGAACCTTTGTTAATTGCTGTTGCTGGATTCATACCATCGAATCCTTCTTGGAATCCTACTAAGAATTGTGCCAAAGAAGAACCTACTGATAATGTACCACCATTAGATGCATCCAATCCAAATACTGAATTAGAACCTACACCTGCTCCTACTGGAATTGGTTTTAAGTAGATTGAGTTATCAGTATTACCATCTAAATCAATACCACCATATTGTGTTGCGGATGCAGTCACAAATGTTACCGATGGAATTAATGCCCCAACACCTGCTGATGCGGAAACTGGCAAAGTATATGCAGCATGTCCAAACGGTACTGCTTGTACCGGTGCCGATGTATTTAAGTTTGCAATTCTAACATATTTAGAATTATTAACCCAATCACCTGTTTCGGTAATTTTGCCTTCTGAATTGATAGTTAATTTTCTATCACCAATTACTCTACTAATAAAGTTAGGAGAATTAGGGTCTAAATTAACATTTGAATATGTTTCTAATACTGTTTTCTTTTTATTTGTATCATTGAAATCTCTAACAACCACAGTGAATACGCCATAATCAGTTCCATTTACAGAACCGGCTGCTTTAATATTTGTAATACCAATTTTAACTTTAGTATTTGCCGCATTTCCTGCGCCTAAAGTTTCGAATTGGAATAAGCTATATCTATCACCACTAATTGTTTGTGATTTAATCATTGGTGTTAATGCTTCTTGTGCATCGAATGTAAAGTCTTGGTTACCTAATATAGATAAAGATGCGGTTGCATTTGAATCAAATGTGATATTAGTATTTTTAAAGAAACCATATGCATATGGATATTTTGCACCCAATGCAGATGTTCCAAATACTGCTTCAATATCATTTGTATCTGCTACATCTAATGATGCTGATAAGTTTAGACCTGTGCCTCTTAATACAAAATCACCTTGTCCACTCAATGAAGCAGTTAATTGTGCATTTGCAAAACCTGCATTTGCCGCAGTTGATGTATTAAAAAGTATACCTAATGATGCTGATACTGAACCAGAAGTTGCTGTTAATAATAAAGGAGCTGTTTCGGTATATCCACCAACACCAGCTACTCTACAAATTGTAGCACTTCCTGCTTCTCTTAAATACGATTGTACTGCTAAAGGAGTGTAATAAGTGTCATCAACTGCTCCAAAAAGAGTTTGAAATTCTGCTTGAGAATTTACAATTGTTGGAACTAATGGGCCTTCTTTAAAAGGACCAATAAATGCTGCACCGATTTCAGCTACACCTTGTTGTAAAAATGATAGGTCGTTTTCTTTTGTAAAAACACCCGGTGATACTATTTTCTCTGCCATTGTATATGCTTAATTTTAAAAATTTATAATAATCTTAGTATAAATATAAAAAATATTTTCAAAACAACACTTACGGTCTATATGTTGGTTGGAAATAATCGTATATTTGTCCTATTTTAGTCGAATCTAATTGTGTATTGTAAAATAATACAGGTCCCAATTGTCCATTGAAGTAATAATTGTTATCACCATATCCACCACCGATTTGAATTAGTGCAGATGTGGTGTAATCTTTTGAACCATTTGATACAGTTCCTCTTGATGTTTTATCGGTATATGCAACATTAGTACCATTCAATGCCGCCGTATACGAAATCATATACCAAGTATTTAATGATAAACTAAATGTGTTACTATTAAATTGTACAGTCGTACCATCATGTATAAAATAAGTACCACTACCATTTGAATTTAAATAAACTGCAATTTCTCTCGGTGATGCTCCATTATTATGTTTACCAAAAATTTGATAATATCCACTAGCAGGATGTGATGTAAATCTAACCCAAGCTACTACTGAATATGCTGATGTATTAAATTGAGTATATCCACCATTAATGTTCGTTGTACCATCTTTGTACCAAAATTTATTAGTAGATAATGACCAATATTTATCAATTCTAGTTGCACCATTGTTATATGTAGGATTACCACCACTTATACCGGCTGCATTACTTACAGCCGCAGGTCTAACACCTGTACCATATCCACTTAAATCTAACCAGTCCGATGTATCAACTCCGGATGTAGATGCCGCTTTTGATGGGTCTAAATACATTCTTAAACCAGCCGATGGAATGAAAGGCTGTGCGGTTGTTCCCTTATTGTGCGAAATCAAACCATTTGAAATATACACGTCGGCATTTTCAACATTCACAGTTACAATTTCAACATCTTCAATGACAACTTCTATATTTGTTACATCTATTTCAGTTTCATCTTCCATTACCAATTTATCACCAGGTAATATATCTCCTATATTTTTGAATTTGTATTTTTCAATCTCATTATCCCAAACATAAAGAGGATGGGTTTCGGTTGCTTTAATCAATCCATTATTAATAGAGTAATATCCTTCCGCAAAATTAAATGTTACATCCTTTACAGTTACATTTTGTGCAGAACCCGATAAAATGGATGTATGATAGAATCTCCAATCAACTTGGTCGGATTCAGGGTCTTGAGTTTCATCAGGCAATCCTGCTGGCACCCATGCTTTAATCGTATCACCCACATTCAAATCTTCAACATTTACCGATGTACCATCTTCTAATTGAATTTGTGTACCAAATAGTAAACAAAAATCAGGTTGGTTAATTGTATTATAAACATCCACTGCGTATAATACTTTTGTAGATGGTGTATTGTAATTTGTTGCCGCAGTGTTATATCCATCAGCATATGCCATAGTTAAAGTAGCAGATGCTTCCGAATAATTTGATGCATTAATTGCTGCCGGAGTAATTGGAAATACGGATGGTCCACTAGATAATGTTTGTGAACCTACTGAAAAATTTGCATTATTAAATGAACAAGTAAAATTGTTTGCTACACCTTGCACTTTAGAATAGAACAATGAACCTGTTGTTGAAAATGAAAATTGTGCATTTTCCGTAGTACTTTCTACGATGTATGTATATGTTGGTAAACTTATACTAATTGCATCAGCTGCGAATCCAATCATAGAACTATTTGATGCTCCACCGGATAAACCACCCAATGAAACTGCCCCAGCTCTAACTGAACCACTTACTGCTCTATATAAGTTACCTAATGATAAATTTGTTCTTGCCATTTGTTAAGTATTATTCTCCGTTATAAATATCTAAAAGTTTTTCTTTCCACACATCTTTATTTTCGAAGTGGTCTATCATCCAATTTTTAAGTTTTTCGAATTCCTTTTTACGGGTTTCGTAATCATCCTTACAAATCGTTTGGTAGGTTTTCTTAAATGATTCCGCATCACTAGCTTTGTATTTGTAGTCAAGTGGAACATACCAATTCTCATGTAGTATGGGAAGCTTTCCGAAATCAACTGCCTCAAATATTCCGTATCCGAAGGGTTCGTGCTGAAAGCAAGAATGAGAGATTCCCCAATCAAGTCCATAGAACCTTTCTTTAAATTTGTAATCAAATTTGTAAACTTTGGCTTTTTCGAATTTGAAACCATACTTCTTTTTGTAGTATTTGTTAAATGTTTCTGAATTAGTTGAAATATATCCACCCAACCCATCCATATATTCTACATTTTTTCTACCTTCAACTCTTGCCGCATATCCAATTTGTGTGGATTTCGAAAGTTCGTTGTTTTGTATAAATTCGTAGTTATTTGGAATGTGATGTAAGTTTTCCGTTTTATATGGAAAATGATATAATCCTACCCAAACTTTATGTTTAATTTTATCTATTAATTCAGATTCATATTCCCAATTACCATACCAATGTAGGTATTCATCTTTTTGCATTTGTGCCATCAAAGACACTTTTGTTAAATTATGGAAAACAATTGAATCAATTTTTTCCAAATTTTGATGAATAGCTCTGGTTGGAGTATAATGACCATGTAGTATGTGTATCCTTCTAGCACCATCTAATATTTTTATTATTTCATCTTCCGATGTTTCCCAAATATGTTCAATATCGATTGGAAATTCTTCGTAGTTTTGGGGTTTATGTCTATGGAAAAGAAGAAGTGGCTTCACTTCTAAATGAGGTGCCACTTCTTTTATCCAATTAGTTACCCATATATCAGCACCGCTGTTGAACCAAGGGCCTCCAGCGGTGGTGTAGTAAACATCATACATTAATTATAAACCTTTTGATTCTTTTAACTTTTCGATTTCTAATGTTAAAGAATGAATTTGCGTTTGTTGTTCTTTAATACCTTCAATTAATAATGCTACTAATTTATCGTATTTAACTGCTTTATATCCTGTTTCTCTAGTTGTTACCAATTGTGGTAATATTGCTTCAATTTCTTGTGCAATTACTCCCACATCATTTCCTTCGAATCCGTGATACTCTTTCATATCCTCTTTCCAATCATAAGTGTTACCGCTAATTTTAGAAATTTTTTCTAAAGCGTTTGGAATTGGAGTAATATTTTCTTTAAAGTTTCTATCCGAAGTTGAATATGCAACGATATCACCACTTGCATCAATTCTACCAGCAGTTGCCGATGCTGCCATTCCAACTCCTAATGAGTTAAATTGAACATTTGATGAAGTTGCTACCGACTGTCCGATTGCAATTGTTGCGTTTGAACCTTCGGCCGGTGTGTGAGTTATAGTAACCCCAGTTCCTGCGGTTAAATCACTCATATAGTTACCGGTCGTATCCGTACCCAATGCTACCGAATTTGCAGCTATTGTAGTTGCGAACGAAACATTGGCTAAATTAGTAATAGTTCCCGTACCAGTCACATCGCCTGTTAAAGTGATTGAGATATCAGTTCCTTCTAAATTACTTAATCTAGTTAATGCAGAAGAACTGAATGCTTCTAAGTTAGCAGTTTCAATTTCTAATGCATTTAATCTAGTGATTGCCGAACCACTTGCCGTTGATAATTGGTCTAATCTACTATTTTGAGTTGTATTAGTTGTATCGTTTGAACCTGTGTAAGTGTTCAATGAATCTAATATTCCAATTATTTGTGAAGAGCCTGATACAACACCATTTGTTGCGTTAATTGTACCATTATGAATACCATTAAATGAAGTACCTGTAAATGCCCCGGCTTTGAAATCTGCTAATGTAAATCCAGTCCCGTTTACATCTACCTGTGCAGATGTTTCATCTTGTAAACCATTGAATACTTTCCAAGTATGCCCATCACTTGCATCCATAAAGATACCCGCGTGTCTATATGTACCATCATTATAATGTCCTACAACACCTAAATCATTATCAATAGATGCCGTTGGTGATAAGTAAAGTATGTTATCCGAAATTGAAACATTTTGTGAATTGATTACGGATTGTGTGCCATAAACAACAATGTTTCCTAAGAATGAAACAGTTGAACCAGTCATTTGAATACCGGCTTGTAATGAAGCGGTATATGAATTTAAATTGGTTAATGAAACATCTTGTGAATCATTTTTAGTCTTTGCTGCTGAAGCAGATGTTATTAAACTTCCACTTACAACTCCAATTTCAGTCAATCTTGTTTCAACTGAACCTGTATAAGTAGCTAATGTACTATTTTGGGTTAATTGAGAACCACTAAATGTATTTAATGAATCTAATATACCCAATACTTGAGATGAACCACTTACAACACCGTTAGTTGCTGCAATAGCACCACTAATAGAAGTTGCGTATACATTTCTATATACTTTGGTTGTACTACCTAAATCAAATGTATTAGTTGCATCTGGTATAATTGATGAACTTAAATCTGCGTTTAATGCGATTGTATCGGTATTGGCATCACCAATTGTGATATTTCCACCTAATATTAAATTACCATGTATTTCTGCATTTCCTGTGATATCCAAGCCAGACCCTGAAATATCTCCAAAAGTAGCAACACTTGCTGTACCGACTGTTGCTAATTGAATATCACCATTATCACCACCTACCAACAATGTTTGTAGAGTTGTATTTACGAATGGTTCTCCGAATGCTAACGAACCTGATTGTTGTGCGGTTGTCCCACGTCTAAATTTAAGTGCCATCTAGTTTACCTTTTTTTTAGTACGATTAATTAATTATATGTTTATAAATATCTATTTTTTTATCAAAACTACACATTGAAATCAATATGGAATTGACTTCCACTATAAGTAAAGTATTGTGCATATGATGCTGAATATAATTCCAATGCTTCAATTCTACTATCAGTCGATGCAGTCCATTGGTTTATCTTAGTAAATTCAGCTGCTAAACCAGCTCCTACCGAAATAGATGCCGTATATTCTAACAAATCTATTCTAGCTTCGTGGTCTGAACCTGTCCAAAATAAACTAGCCGTAGCGGTTATCAAAGAAGAAGTTACTTGTGCTAAAGTAGTTGCTCTCGTTTCTAAACTTCCCGTTTCAATTTTTAAATCAGCAAATCTACTTTCGAATGAAGATGCTGAACTGATTAAAGAAGATGATACTATTCCAATTTCAATTGCTCTTGTTTCTAATGATGCAGTTTCAGTTCCTAATGTTGCAAATCTACTTTCAAATGAAGATGCTGAGCTTATTAACGAACCTGTTACAATACCAATTTCAGTTGCTCTTGTTTCTAAACTAGCCGTTTCAGTTGCTAATGTTGCAAATCTACTTTCAAATGAACTTGCAGAACTTATCAAACTAGCCGTTACAATACCAATTTCAGTTGCTCTTGTTTCTAAACTAGCCGTTTCAGTTGCTAATGTTTGGAATTGAGTAAGAATTGATGCCGATAACGAATTTAAATTAGTTATTGAGATTGTATTCGCAGATGCAGTTGAAATCAATGAACCACTAATTGTTGCTAATGATGTAAATCTAATATCATATGAACCAGATTTAGCTTCTATATCCCCTAATCTTTGTTCGTGATTGGATGCAGTTGATATTAATGAACCACTAATTGTTGCTAATGTAATTGCTCTGGCTTCTAAACTAGCCGTTTCACTATTTAAATTTGAAATAGCGATTGTATTTGCGGATGCCGTTAAAATCAATGAACCACTAATTGTTGCTAAATTTGCATTTCTTGCTTCAAAAGAAGATGCCGAGCTAATTAATGAACCTGTAATAGTTGCTAAATTCGAATTTCTTGTTTCAAATGAACTAGCAGAAGTAATTAATGAACCTGTAATAGCTCTTAATGCGGAATTATATGTATCAAATCCACTTATAGATTCCAATGTAATTTGAGATGAACCCGAAACTACACTATCTCCACCTGCCAATAATATTTTTGATTCACCATCTTTAATTCCACCCTTCCAATAATCATTCGTTGCATCCCATAATAATGAACCCGATACAACTGAACCACCGGTAGGGTCTTTAACTAATAAACCACCATTTGTATTTGCTGAACCATTTAATTCGATTACATTATCACCGATTTGAATAGTAGTTGAATCGATGGTAGTTTGTGTTCCTTTAACAACCAAATCACCTAAAATGGTTACAGATGAACCAGTTAATTCAATTGCAGTTTTTAAAGATGATGTATATGATTCAATACTTCCAATTCTTTGTTCGTGATTCGAAGCAGTTTCTATCAATGAGCCGGTAGTAATTGCCAAACTTGCAAATCGTACATCATGTGAAGATGCTGAACTAATCAATGAACCTGTTATTACACCGATTGCATTTAATTGTGAGTTTTTAATACTTCCGGATATTTCTATTACTGAACCACTATTACCTATAATAATAGATTCAGCATGATATGCTCCAATTTGTACAAAATCCGCATATACTAATGCTTGAGTAGTACCATCTTTTAAGTCTTGAACCGATACATTGCCGATGTTTCCGCCTGAACCAGATGGGAATATTTGCATTTGTGACCTATACGGGCCAACCGATAATAATGAACCATAAGTGTCAGTTGGGTCAAACATATACATCGCCAATGCGTTGTGTAATGCGCCTTGTCCATCATCATAATGTTCTAATGCAACTGCCGAATATCCGTATTCTCTACCATCCAATGTAAACCCATCGGTTTTTATTATATGTTTTTCAGTTCCAACAGAAGGCCATTTAATATTGAATTGAGCATCAGAACCACTTGTTATCAATGAACCTGTGATTATTTGATTTCCTACAAATGAGTTTGCTCTATCTATTCTCGCATATGAACCACTTTCCGATTCAAATGTATCTAATCTTTGTTCGTGGTTAGAAGAAGTAGAAATTAAAGAACCACTAATAGTTGCTAAATCAGCAAATCTATTTTCGTGATTTGATGCAGTTACTATTAATGAACCACTAATAGTTGCTAAACTTGCATTTCTTGTTTCAAACGAAGATGCTGAACTGATTAATGAACCACTAACAACTCCGATTTCGGTAAATCTCGAATCGTATGATGCGGTTACATTTCCTAATGTTGTAAATCTACTTTCATGCGAAGATGCGGTTGCTATTAATGAACCACTAATAGTTGCTAAACTTGCATTTCTTGTTTCATGTGAAGATGCGGTTAGTATCAATGAGCCAGTAATTGTTGCTAAAGAAACTGCTCTAGTTTCTAAACTACTACTTTCAGTTTCTAATGAACCTACTCTTTGATTTAATGATGTAACATCTATACCATTTACACTACCCGATAAAGATGCCGTAACACTATTTGCCCACAATGTTCTCCATTTAGCACCACTTGTACCTAAATCCAAAGTTCCGTTTGTACCTGGAACTAAATTGGTTGTAAATACACCTGGCACACTAATGTTATCTCCCGATGTATTACCTAAAAATAAATTACCTGAAATTGCAACATCGCCACTAAAATATGCATTCGATGCGGTAATATTTCCGCCTATATTTAATGAACCAGAGTTTGGTTGGTCTAATCTAGCTAAAGTTATCGGATTACCATCTCCTAATGAAATTTGTAGAGAACCCGAACTCTTATGTAAATATAATTCACCATCCATTAAGGATACTGAACCCGAACCTCTTCTTAATTGAAATATCGCTGCCATCTAATACTTTTATGTTTCTTATAAATATGATTAAATATTAAAATCCAAATCTCCTGCTGTTGATATGTATTTTGCTAAATGCATATAATTTGCTGTTATACTACCTGTGGTTACATTCATAGCTGATGAACTAATTGATAATGGGGTATTATTACCAATTAATACATCAAACGAACCCGTTCTAGCAACCGCTTGGGTATTACCAGTACTATCTTCTACAAAGTTTATAGTACCTGCGGCATCCGGGTCTAAATTAAAATCAAATGTATTTGGTCCGGCTGCTACACCAACTTCAGTTCCATTTACTAAGAATGAACCTGTTATTGAAACTGAACCAGTAAATGAATGTAAATCATCTAATGTATCTCCAAATTTTGTTGAACCACTTTGGAATAATACTGATGATGATATTACCGAAATATTAAATTGTCTGGCATTAACTTCACCTAATACAACTAAATTATTCGTAATAGTTTGCGAACCACTTAGGATTAAACTTCCACTCAATAAAGCGGAACTACCTGTGATATCACCACTTATATCTATATCACCTGCACCTATAATATGATTTGTTACATATAAATCTCTAGCAACATTGGCATCCTGTGTTATTACTAATTCTCCAAACGAACCTGTCTTTGTTAAAGATATTGAACCGGTTGTGATTGAATTCGTTGTTACGATTCCTTCTATTGAATCTAAATTTCCCGAACGCTTGATAAACAATTTACCATCATAGGTATTTATTGCAATTTCACCAACATTCAAAGAATTTGTATCCGGCACTTTGCCAGGAAGCGAGGAACGCTTTAGTATAATACTTTGTGCCATATCTATGGACTAATTGTTTTAGAGTTATATAACAAAAAAAAGGTACTATATAGTACCTTTATAAATATAAAATATTTTTATTATAGTAATTAAAATTGTCCAGCATCAATTAAAGATGCGGATATTTCCAAATTTGCTAATCGGATTGCTACCGAACCACTAAATGATAATACATCACCTATACCATATAAAGAACCACTAAATCCATTTGTAGTTGTAAATGTTCCTTGTACTTGTTCATTGTATCTAAATTCAACCGCATTGTTTGTAGTTGCTACTTTGTAAAGAGAACCACTACCCTGAATATATCCAATTGTTCCTGCAAATGGTTCTGAATTGAAATCAAAATCATCAGGTCTCATTGATGCGGTAATTCCTACCAACCCACTACCATTACCAAAGAATGCAGATGCGGATACTATTGATGCGGATACTGCCCCTGCTATATCAATATCACCATTACCAACGATATCACCCGTTACATATGCTCCACCTGCAATATTTGCATCATTATTTACAACCAATTCACCAAATGAACCCGTTTGTAAAATGTTAATCGAACCTATTGTATCAGAACCAGCTACTACAATATCAACTATCGTATCAACGGAGCCTGATTTATGTAAAAAGGCTTTACCATCATATGAGTTTACTCCAATTTCACCTACAAGTAATGTAGATTCCGTTGGTCTTGAACCAGATGTGGCCGACCTTCTTTGTAATATTATGGTTTTGTTGTTATTTGTAGCCATTTAAGTTTGGTATTTTAATTCATTTAATAATTTAAAAAATCCCCCCATATTTCAGAGGGGATTAAATATTATTAGAATGAACCACCATCAATTACATTACTCATTACAAAATCACTACCATCCCATTGTAGTAAATCTCCAGCAACACTTGCAGTTGGAACTAAATCCAAATTACCATTTGTGTTTCTAAATGCTACTCTCTTAGAACTTCCAGCGCCAGAACCTAAATTAATAGATGCAGTTACCGCCGGTGCAGTTATTGCGATTGATGAAGTAAATGTTGTTGAAGAGTGTTGGTAAACAAAGTTTGCACTTGCACCAGCTACTTCAAATCCTGCACCATCTGCGGTTGCCGATGATGTAGAACCACTTGCTAATGTTATTACCTTATCTTCTACTACTAATTGTGCAGTATTTAATGTTACAGTATTACCCTGTACTACCAAATCACCACCAACTACTACATCACCCGTTGTTGTTACTTTAGCGAAAGTTACATTATTAGAAGTACCTACACCTTGTATTGTACCTGTACCTTCTAATGTATCTAATCTACTATCAGCGGATGCTGTGAATGTGTTAATATTTGAAACCGAAGTGTTTAAACTTGCAGTTGTTGAGTTTAAGTTTGAGATACTTACATCTTGTGAATCATTTTTAGTTTTTGCAGCTGATGCTGATGCTATTAATGAACCACTTACAACACCAACTTCAGTCAATCTCGTTTCTACTGAACCCGTATAAGTTGCTAATGTAGAATCTTTTGTTAATTGAGAAGAACTAAATGAATTTAATGCTGATATTGAAACATCTTGTGAATCATTTGTAGATTTTGCAGCTGATGCAGATACTATTAATGAACCACTAACAACTCCGATTTCGGTAAATCTAGTGTTTGCCGATGCAGTAAATGCGTTTAATGCGGTTGTTGATGTATTTGATGATGTATATGCGTTTAATGCCGCAACTGATACATTTACACTTGCAGATGTTGATTCTAAATTATCTAATCTAACGCCTTGCAAATCATTTGTAGATTTTGCAGCTGATGCTGAACTAATTAACGAACCTGTTATAGTTGCTAATGCCGAATCAAATGCGGTAAACCCAGTTGTTGATTGTAAAGTAATTTGAGATGAACCACTAACTACCGAATCACCACCTGCTAAAAGAACTTTAATTTCAGAACCTTTAACACCGGCTTTCCAATAATCATTTGTAGTATCCCAAATAATTGAACCAGTTGCCGTATTAGGTGCGGTTGGGTCTTTAACCCATAATCCACCATTTGTAGCACCCGTTCCGTTTAATTCAATTATATTATCACCTAACTGAATTGTTGTAGAATCTACAATAGTTTGTGTACCTTGTACAGTCAAATTACCGGCAATAGTTACATCAGAACCACTAATATTAAATGCGGTATCAAATGATGAACTAAATCCTTCTATATTCGTTAATCTACTTGCCGCATTTGATGCTGAGCTTATCAATGAACCAGTTACTACACCAACTTCTGCCAATCTCGTTGATACTGATGCAGTAAATGTGTTTTGATTTGCATTTGTAATTGCTGCAGCCGATGCTGAAGAAATCAATGAACCACTAACTACTCCAATTTCTGTCAATCTTGTATCAACCGAAGCCGTATAAGTTGCTAATGTACTATTTTGAGTTAATTGAGAGCCTGTAAAATCATTTAATAATGTTACAGATGTACCAATAGTTCCACTACCAATAGATGCAGATAATGCATTGATTGATGTTGCTACCGAAGAGCTAAATGGTTGGATGTTACCTACTAAATTAATAGCAGTGTTTCCACCACTACCTAATAAGTATAATGTACCACTTCCACTATCGTAGAAAGGAACACCATTAACCATTCCATTGTAAGTGCTAGCCGCAAATGTTGCAGGTGCAGAACTACCAATAAGAAATCTATTTACCGCTTGAACCTGTCCATCGGATGGTACTGCGAATACAATAGATGAACCATTGGTTGTGGTTAGGTTTGACGACCCCGATGCTATTACTATTTCACCTTTTTGTAATGAGCCGGTTACAGCTGATAGGGATTCTAAACTACCACGTCTGTGTTTAATGATTTGTGCCATATTTATGTTATTCTCTTTTTTAAGAAATTTCTCTTTTTACTTCTTATAAATATAACTTTTTTTTCGAATCGTATTAGATTAAATGATATATCTCATTTTCTAAAATTCTCCCATATCAACATTTAAATTAGAAGTGGTAACCGCTAACTCAATATCCGTTGCATATGTATCATTCAACGATGCAGTAAAGGTATTTAACGAATCTAATACTCCTATAATTTGTTGTGAACCGGATACCAATGTTGGTTTGTTAATAATATCTGCAAAATCAATTGAATCCGCAAGTATTTCTCCTACAATTTGAGATGCTGATATATTTCCCGTTGCTTGTGAAAGATTTATTTGTGTGGATGATGATACTATACCATCCGGCAATGCTGCTTGAACATTATTTACAATTATATTTACTATCGATTGAGATAATGATGTTTCTAATGATTGGCTAACAATTGCATTTACAGATGCCGAAAAATCAGTACCTGCTGCCGCAGATTGTTGTAACGCAGAACCACTTTCTATTTGTTTTAATCTTATAAATGTTGCCATATTGATAAATATCTTATTTTATATAAACTGCCAATGTGTTAAAAGTCGATGATAAACCATTTCCAGTAGTTGTTGTATTTGCCAATCCATAAACTTGATTAGTTGTTCTATTAGTCCAACCACCTGTTCCTAATGCATTTCCACTTCTACCATAAGGTGCATCGGGATAAGCATTTGTTGGTCCGTTTGTAGTCCACCAGTTAGTATCATAGTTCCAATCACACGGTGCTACTACCGGATAAGAAGATGCTGTCATAAAGGTATATCCTTTTATTGAAGACCAACTACCTGTTAATGCAGGTGAAAGTTTTAGAGTTACAGGTGTAGTTATACTTATATCCAATGCATTTGGATTTGAATAAACCGTCTGATGTGCAATACTACAATTTGATAAATGTGGTTGAACTGATGCAGTTGATGCCATTCTCATTACCGAATTACATTGTGCACTTCCACTTACATTAAACCAAAGATTTTCTGCGTTTCTATAATGTTTTATAAATGATGGTGTTTGCAAACTTCCACTATCTGCATTTGGATATGGGTAACCCAATTGTGTTGAACCAGATGGATTGTATGATACTAACATCCAACCACCACCATTATCAGTTTGATTACAATAAACTTGAACCGAACTTGTCATCATACTCGTTTGTATGTAATACCACCCACTTGTTTGAATTCCGGCATTATATAGTTGAGTTGCAGAAAGCGCAGGATTACCAATAGTACCCAATGTACTACCCATAGTAAATCCATTTTCAAATATTATAGCCATTATATTCCGTAAGTTGTTTTTATTGCATTATAGTTTTGTGTTATTTCTGAACCCGATAATGCTTTATTATATAATCTCATTTGATAAAATACAGGATAATTTGCCGAATTTGAGTTATTCAGTTTATCAGTTGCACCCGTTCCTGCATTGGTGTGTCTTGAACCAAAGTAAAAATTATTTGTTGCATATCCAGCATTTGAACCCAATTTAGTAGTTCCCAATTGAGTACCATTTAAGTATAAACTACGACTAGTGCCATTTAATACAAAAATCCAATGTCTTATTGAATTACTAGCCGTTATGGTTTCTTGCACCGTTGCACCAGGTCTACCATATGTTATAAATGTTGCACCTGGCATATATGCAAAATATCCACTTCCAGCACTATAACTTTCATTACCCCAAATAGTCGCCCAAAATGAAGTTGGGTTAAATGATGCTACAATTTCTACTGTCGTAGTTGTACTAGCTATATTGTAAGGAACGCTAATGAAATCAGTTCCAGTATAGTTCGGATTGTTTAATTTTATTCCACCACCATTATTAGATACATAAGTTGCGGAACCTGAAATTGTTGCATTGTATCCATTTCCACTTGCATCTGTCCAAGTTGTTCCGGAGGATGGTGCAGTTTGTAAATTAAATACCAACCCACTACTTACTATTGGAGAAGTTGGAGGTGTTAGTGGTGTTAAATTTATTCCTTGTGTGAATACTATTGCCATAATATATTAAACTAATCTTTCGATTGAAATCATATTGTTATTGTAACTTGCTCCTATTATCATTGTTATTCTCCAAGCAATTCCAGCCGATGTATCCATAAGAGTCCAAGTATCAACTGCACCTGCGACTGTAAAGTTATATGATGGTATTATATATGCAGGTGTTGTTGTAATAGATAAAGGTGAACCACTTGCGATAGTTGTACCAGAAATACCACTAAATGAATATACACCACTACCATAAACTGAATATGTTCCGGAGACAGTTGATAATTGTAAACTTCTATTTCCCGTTGATGGTATTCTTGCTTTCAAATTTCCCAATGTAACATCAACATCCGCATTTACCAATCCACCGGCTTTCCATAATAATTCACCAGCTACACCATTGGGTGCTTTTGTTAAATCAACAAATACACCTCTTGCATTTCCACCTTGTTCAAAAATTCTTAATCTATTTTGATACGAGTCTATCGTTACACCACTACCGGTAAGTGAGTTATTTGTTTGCGATTTTGCTAATAGAATTTCACCACCTTCATCACCACTACCAGTTCCAACTTGTAATACCGATGTTATTAAACTTATAGTAGAACCACTAACTACTAATGAACCAGTAATTTGTGCTATACCATTATTTTGTAAATAAAAATTACTTCCACTATTTAAAGTTAAAGATGAACTATTTGCAATAAATGATGAACTAACTACGGCGATGGAACTTACATTCAATGAACCCGTAATAGTTTGATTTCCATTAAATGAGTTTGAACCCGTAGTTGCTATTGAACTTGTCCAAATATTTAATGAAGATGTATATGTTCCTAATGTAGTAAATCTAGATAATACGGATGAACTAAATGTTTCTAAATTTAAAGTTTCAATTAATAAACTTGCAGTTGTAGAGTTTAAATTTGTAATTGATGTTTGCAATGAACCAGTCTCTGTTTCTAAAACATATCTACTATCAAATGATGATGTTAATTGTGATGAACCACTAACAATGCTTCTACCAGTGGTTTCATATGAACCACTTACAAATCCAAATGCAGTTATTTGAGCAGAACCACTAATTGTTCCACCTGGAACCGCACTCACACTACCACTTAAAGTATATCGAGTATCGTATGATGAAGTCAATTGAGATGAGCCTGATACAATACTTCTACCCGTTGTTTCGTAACTACCACTAACAAATCCAAATGCAGTTATTTGTGCAGAACTACTAATAGTTCCTGCTACACCACCTGCGCTATTTAATCTACTATTTACAGATGAGCTAAATGCTACAACATCACCAATTCCAAAAATTGAACCCGATAATGAACCTGTGATTGAACCACTTGAATCTACATAAATGTTACTACCACTCAATATCATCAAAGAAGAACCTGATGGTAATGAAAATGAAGAACTTATAGATGTTATAGATGTTACATATAATGCTCCACTTATAATTTGAGAACCACTAAATGTATTAGAACCCGTTGTTAAAGCAGATGCAGTAAATGAATTAAATGATGAGGTTGTTGTATAACTACCACTAACAAATCCAAATGCACTAATTTGTGCAGAACCACTTATAGTTCCTGCTGGCGTTGTTCCACTTACTACACTTCCACTCAAAGTATAACGAGTATCGTATGAAGCAGTAAGTTGTGATGAACCACTAATTAATCCGTTTGGTAATTGAGCAGAAGAGCTATAAATTCCACTACCTTTTAATTCTACCGAACTTGTCCAATTGTTGATTGAAGATGTATATGCATTAAATGAACCAGTTGTTACCATATTACTACCACCACCAACATCTACTCTATGTATTGTTGCAATTACGGATGGTACTGCTGGTCTTGTTGGTGAAGTTGCCGATGGTATTGCTGATATTGTTGAATTACCACTTGTAGAACTCCACATAATTTCATACACATCGTTTGCGTTTGCTCTATCTTGCCAATTCCAAGCTGCTACTAATTTATGGTTTGATGGAATGGTTACTTGAGTATTACTATCTGTTACATTTGTTCCATTTTTTCGTAACCATATATCAACATCTTCCGAACCTGCACCATTTACCATTTGTGCAGAAAACTCAATATCATATGTTCCTGCTTGTAATACCTTCATACCACCACTACCGGAAAGTATTATACCATCATTATTATCGGTAGTATTTAATTTCATTACATATGCAGTTGATGCAGACCCCGATTGAGTAGTTGTATCGTGAAATGTAGCATATGAACCAGTTACAAATGTTCCACTACCGGTAGCAACTGTGACAGATAATGTACTCCCATCACCTTTGGTGAATAGTATTACATTTGTTGTTGAACTTGCACTTACAAAAGAAGATGCAGTTATAGATGAACTTACAAATCCTAATAAAGTAATTTGTGAAGAACCTGATATTGTTCCGGATGGTGTTGAACTTATACTACCACTTAATGTGTATCTTGTATCAAATGAAGATGTCAATTGAGAGCTACCACTAATTAACCCATTAAAAGATTGTTCGTTAGTTGCTGCAATAATTCTACTATTTAATGAAGAACTAAAAGTAGATAGGGATGTTCCCAATTCAGAATAATAAGTCGAACCAGATAAAGACCAACTTCCAGTCAGTATTGTATTACCTACTCTAGTTATAGTTCCAATATGATTAAAACTACCACTTAAATATTGGAATGACCCCGTTGCGGCGTTAAACGCACCATCGCCTAATAATTGCATACCGCCCGCAGATAGTAAAATATTTCCACTAACATTTGAAAGAGTTGTATCTGGAACACCTGGTGTATCGGATTGAATATGAATAGATGCTGATTGAATGAATATATCTGCAAATGGTTTATCTTGTGTTCCTAATGTTGCACCTCTTGCTTCTTTAGGAACAATATTTCCACCTAATTCGGTTGTTCCACTTATGAATAGAGAACCACTTATGGTTTCGTTTCCGTTGAATGTATTTGAACCAGTTGTTGCTAATGAACCCGTATCTATTGTTTGCGAAGAACTTATAAATCCTAATGCAGTTATTTGTTCCGAACCACTAATTGTTCCAATAGGTATAGTTGGAATTGAGTTGATTATATTGGTTAGATTATCAGTTATAGTATGACCGGTTGAGTTATTAACTGTATTCGTATCACCAATAACTCCTGCTAAATATCCATCGGTAACAATTCCATTTCCTGCGTTCGAAGAACCAATATAAACTGCACCATCTGCATTAAAAACTATATCACTATTGGTTGCATGTAATGTTATTTCTCCATTAGTAATTGTACCATTTGTAAATGTGAAATCTGCAATATCCGTAGATTGTGAAACTATACCAGATGGTATGTTTGCTATATTATCCCAAGTTGTTTGTGCAATACTCCCACTTAAAACATATCTTTCATCATACGAAGATGTTAATTGAGAACTGCCACTTATTAATCCATTAAAAGATTGCTCATTTGTAGCCGCTACAATTTCGGTATGTATTGATGCTGAAAAATCATTAAATGAAGATGTTTGTAATCTTGCATTTATTCCATTTGTGAATGCAGAATTTAATGTATTTTGTGAAGATGTAAATGAATTTAAAGAAGTTATATCGGTATGCGATGAACTTATAAATCCAAATGCAGATATTTGCGCCGATGAACTTATTGTTCCATTTGGTATGGAGCTTGCACTATACGATGATGTATATAATTCCAATGCATCCAATCGTAAATCGGTAGAGCGTGATACCATATTTATAATAGCATCTTCTAACACATCCAATGTTACTTTATAAGTAGTACCATTATCAACGCCAACTAATGTGGTTTGCAATGATGCACTTTCTAATGCAGTTAATTCTGATATTCTCTTTGATTGTTTTAATGCCATTCTATTATATAATTATTTCTTCACCATCTTCGGTTAATAAATCTATTAAATTTTCAGTATCTAAATTGATATTCGCAAATTTACCACAAACATAAATATCATTGATTGTAGTATTATCAAAATCAACATAGTTATCATTTAATAATATTACAACATTATTATTAATTTGTTTTACATCGAAATCAGTTGGAATATGCAATCCAAACATAAATATTTCAAAATTCTCAGCCGTAACATCTTCCGTACCATAATCTAATAATGTATTTTTTATAATTAATGCATTATTTGGAACATCAAATTCACTAATTGCTTTTTGTATATTTCTAGCACTATATTCAAATATTTGAGAATTAAAATCATTTATAACATTATCATTATTAACAATTTTAATTGGATTTGGATTAGAACGAGTATGAGATTGTAATGATTGCGAAGTTGGTAATTGTATATTCATTAAACTCGCAGTCAAATATGATTCGGTATTTAAATTATTTGAATTTACAACTGAACTAAATACTGATTGTTTAGCTTTTGATTGATATTTGGTAGAAGATGGTATTTCTATTTTCAATAAACTACCTGTTAAATCGGAATCGACAAGATTATTTGGATTGATTTTTGCAATCACTCTATTCAATTTTCTTGTATTTGATGAAAATTGTCTAAGCATATTGTTCGATATCTCCTTTTATTTCTATGTAATCATCAGTGTCTAACTGATATTCAAAATTGTTCTTTATAAATTTAACCAATAATCCATCGCCACCTTGCTCTATTACATAGTCTCTAGCCGAAATATTTTGAGTATTTACATATATTGTAACTCTATCTTGAGTTGTTCTAAGTTCTATTTCTCGTAATACATCAACAAATTTATATCCTTTTGCTTCGAAAATCCAATAGGTAGAATTATCCAAATCTTTCGTAGTTAATACGACTTTAGTTGGAGTTCTACTTATTTTTTTTGTTATGTCTAATAGACTTCGTTTCATTATAAATCGACAAATTTACCAGTTATAATAACTTCATCGGTAGGAGTTACATTGAATCCCAAATTAGCTGGAATGAAATTAATTGTAAAACTTGTAGTTGTTATTGTAACAGTGAAATGTGTTGTTTGATTATATTTAACACCATTTATGTATACTTTTATGTCATATGTCAATCCAGCCACAGATAATCCAGCCGTTACTACCGATGCCAATTGTTCTGGTGTTTTTATTAATTTTATATCAGTAAATGTTATAGTATTATCCGAAACAGCATTACCTATTCTACTATTATTCAATGAAAGAAAGTCTACCAAATCTTTATTATCATAATAAGGAGATGGTGTAGTTAATAATCCCTCCAATCTACCATTTGCAGTTGCATCCGTTTCAGTTGATACTACTACTTTTTTAAGACTATATGATTTTTTAGTTGTAGATTCTCCATCGAATTTATCTGGCAATAAATAAGCTTTAACATTTAGTGTAAATTCTACTCTATTAATTCTTTCAGTTCCTTCACCTACTTCATTTATTACATTATAATCTGCAATTGTAGTTCTGAATTTATATTTTTTCTTATCACCCCAGTAATCAGTAGTAAATGTAAGATTTTCAATAATTTTATTAAGATGTTCTGTAAATGATGTCCAAGCCATACAATCGTAGTTTATTTCTACATATTCCGGCATTGTTACATTGTATAATTCATACGATGGTCTTGTATTACCCAATAAAGTAAATCTATCGTATCTATTATTTTTATTCCATTTGGTTACAGTTTGATATGAAACATGATTATTTAGCATTGGCATGGATTCATCCTTTGCAATCGATGTTCTTCTAATCATCATTAAAGGTAATTGTATTTTACCTTTTATATCTCTAAATATACCCTCTCTTCTCGCACCATTCCATCTTTCCGAATTGCCATAAATTACAGGTATCTTTACAACATTACCATCACCTTCTTCCAATGTAGGTAATGCAACATCTTCTAAGTAAGACATCATAGCATAATCGATATCAAATAACGATACCGAATGCTTTATATCGGTTTTTTCCGATTTTATTTGCTTTGCTCTATTTAATTCCGGTCTAATTGGATTTGATGCTGGCATATTTTAATTTATTTTACTCTTGCTTCTATATTTAAATCCGATTTTCTAGTCATAAATGCCGTACAAACTATACTATAATTGTTATCAGGCTGTCCTCCTATAAATTGAATTTCATTTGTGTTATCAATTTCATAATAAGATTGGTCAAAGAAAATCATATCACCAATTTCAGGATATATACCTTTTTCTTCGCAAGTCAATTTATCTAACTTAAAAGTTATTGTCTGAGAATTATCAGGTCCAAATCCTTCATATACTACATTTTCAGGCTCTTTATCTACTATACAATACATTTCAACACCCGGATACCAAGTTTTATTTAGGGATTCACCATAAATATTTACTTTACTTTCGTATGTGTTTACTTTAAATAATACAATAGCTGTTTGGATGACTGTATCAACCAATTCTCTACTTACACTTCTAAAGAAATCAATATCTCTACCTACTAAAAACTTTGGCATATTATCCTACATATATTTTTAAAGGAACTTTTCTTAACATTTCTTGATGGTGAGTTGATTCATGTGCTTGTTTTTCAAATACATTTTTTCTACTCATTTCCTCCAAATTTTCTCTCAATTGAGTCATCAACATATCTTTCTCTACCTGTGCCTCTGCTCTCAATGCTGCCCCATCTAAGGATACTTCCCCATCTGGTATAGGTACTGAACTATATTTCTCTCTAATCGCTCCTAATAGTTCTTTTGATAATGCTAATGTATATTTTCTAATCCATTGTTTACCTACATCATTTATATCCGAATATTGAATAAAATCGTATGGAATATCTGAATAATCCGAAAGTGAATCCGATTGAATAGTTTGAGAATCATGTTCAAATTCATCTCTACTCATATATTCTATATACACTCTACTAACAGTGCCAGTAGTTGGTATAGGGAATATTTCCAATTTATTGTCTACTATATTAAATGTATGTGCCGATTTACGAATGTGGTCATTGAATTCAATTTGTTGCATTCTTAATACATCCTCATAAATTGGCATCATTAAGAATTGTGCAGCAGGAGAGAAGTTTCCAAATCCTAATTCACTCATTAAGTTTAGAGTTCCTTGTGCACCAACTGAATATGGGTCAAAGAAACGAGCAATAGCAGGAGTTGCCTCATGAAATACTCTAGTCACATCTATCGTAGACCCTCCACTAAAAATTGTAGAAAACGATGCAGAGGCACTTCCACTTGCTTCCAACATTTCAACATCAACTGCTTCTTTCATTATATCATATTTCTGCTTTCCAGGCGTTAATTCGATATATGCTTTTTTAATTGCAGTTGAACCACCTACTCCCGCTTGAGTTCCGTATTGTTGTGCCATACGAATAGCAGTAGGTAAGAATGAACCATCAACTAAGGTTTGCGAATAGTTTGCAATTTTACCTTTTGGTTGACCTCTTAAAATATCTAAGTTATTTCTAAGATTGAATTGATTTACTTGTGCAGAATATTCCGAAGTTGCTTCTTCAAAACATGCCCAAATTTGTTGATTATCCAACTCAATATTTACAATAGGATACCCCAATCGCTTTGCTACCCATGTAGCAGTTTTGGGAGCATCATTTCTAAAATCAGTATCAGTATCATACAACCCAAATGGAGTTGCTTCCGATGATGCCACCGATGCCGAAAATGCTGCCACTGTTGAGCCAGACCAGTATGTGTTTACAGACATATCTAAAATTTATAGTTTTACTACTATAAATATGATATTAAAATAAAAAAAAGGGATAACTTTCGTTACCCCTTTTCTTATTACTCTAATCCGTTAAGATTACAAAGTGTTTAAACCATCAATTACGATTTTACCGTAGAATTCTGGTCTAACAATTTTCTTAGCGTAACGAGTCATAACTCCTCTTCTTGGAGTGAAGTTAGTTGGGTCGTACACTAAAGGAGTCATAATCAACGGAACATATGGAGCGTAAACAGCACCTGTTTCGAAGAAGTTAGAACCTTTGAAACCTAATAAGATAACATTTTCTGTCATATAAGGATTCTTATAAACATCGTATCTATTAGAGATTGAACCGATGTTAGTTACACCTGCTGAGAAAGTTAATGCATCTTTCGATGGATTTGCAGAGAAACCATTCATTGATTCTAAGATAGTTGCTACATTAGGAGAAACAACGATGAAGTTTGCTCCGCCTCTCATAGTTAATTGGTGAATCTTATTAGAAATCTTTTGTAATTTGATTCCTAAAGTTTGATACCAAGTAGATTTTGTGTAAGCTTGACCTGTGAATGAATCAACAGTGAAACCTGCACCATTCCAATCGTATCCAACTCTTGCAGACCAGTATTCAGTTGTGAATGCGTTTTGCTGTAACATCTCTAAGATTTCTAAATCAATCTCTAAAGAGATGTATTCAGATAACATTTGAGTTAATTCAGCTTCTGCATCAACAGAGTGGTATGCGTTTAAGTCTTGCGCTAATTCAGGAGTCCAAATTGCTTTCAACTTACGAGTCTTAGCCACGATAGGCTCAGATTTCAATTCTAATTCGATTTCTGGAATTGCTAAGTCAGTTCCTCTATCTTCAAAATCTCCACGAGAGATATCAGTAGGTTGTACATGGTATGCTAAAGAAGCACCATTTGCACCTGCTGAACCTGTACCAGTCACAGTTGCAACGAATTCCACATTAGAACCATTCTTAGTAGTGTATTGAGGGAAGAAAGTTGAAGAACCTGAAACTAATGATAATTCAAAAGCTCTTACACCATTGAAATCAGCATCAGATGGTAAAGCCACAGTTACTTTCTTTAAAGTGTTTGCTGCATATGATGCAGAAACAGTAGCATCAGATAAATCATAATCAATATCACCCAAAGATGCAGATGCAACAGTTGCAGTGATAGCAGCAGTTGCATTATTGATTGTATATCCAAAACGGCCTGCTCCATACAAACCACCTGTTGTAGCTTGAGTAGAACCTAATTTATTTCCTGCTGGAGATAAAGAATCTTTACCTGCAGTACCACCATCACCAAATAATGATGAACCTGTGAAGTTAGGGTTACCTGCTGGGTTAGAACCATATTTGAAGTCCATGTAGAAAATAAGACCTGAAGGTAAGTTCATTGGTTGAACTGAAACGAATTCTTTAGAAGCGATAGAACCGAAGATTCTTCTTACTAAAGGTAACGCAACACCAGCCCACTCTTCAGAACCTGAAGATGTACCTGTTCTTGTAGCCTCATCTAATAATTGTTTAGCTTGGTTTTCTAACATTACTGCCATACCATGCTTAGTTGTTTCAGAACCTGCGTTCTCTAACAAACCTGTTTTTTCCCACTTTGCTTTCAAACCTCTAGTTTGCTCAAGCATAATGCTTTGTGGGTTAGCGCCGTTCATTAATTTTTTTAAGTCCATTTTAAATGAATTTATTTTTTTGTTGTTAATTATTTAATAATACCTGCTAATTTCTTAAATCTATCAGAAATTTGAGCGCTTTCAGCGATTACAGCTTTAGCTGCTTTCGGTGCAGTTGATTTAACTACTTTAGAAGCAATTCCTTCAGAAATTGATTTTTTAGCAATTTTGTTAGAAGATGTTGTGTATTTGAAATTCTCTGCTAATGTAGAGTAAACCAATTTCACTTCTCTAACTGATTTTGTTCTATCCAAAGTTTCAATAACTTTAACTTTTTGTTCGTTAGTCATATTGTGTGCTCTGAATAATTTATTAGCGAATAATAACTTAGCGTTTAATAAGTTTACTTCGTTAATAGTTTTTTGTAATGATTTGATAGTGTTGTAAGCCTCATTCAATTCAGCGTTAATAGCTTCATCTTTTGCTTCTTCTTCACCACCCATCTCATCTTGCATTTCACGAAGAATTTCTTCTAAGTCGATAACTTTGTCATCTTCTGCTTCTTCTTCTTCGTTAGTTACAACTACTTTAGGTGTTTCACCTTTGTCAGTTCCAGCTTCTGAACCATCTGCTAAATCTTCAGCAATTGCTGCATCATCAGCCATAGGTGCTTCTTCTTCAGAACTTTCATCTCCTAATTGAGCTTCTAATTCTCTGATGATAGCTTCTAAATCCATGTCATCTTCTGATTCTTCTTCAGAACCCATATCGGATGCCATATCCATTGAATCATCGCCAGCTGCTGCAAATGGGTCTTCTTCTTCAGTTCCCATAGCATCATCTGCTGCAAAAGGATTTTCAGAATCTTCTCCTTCTAATTCTGCTAATCTAGCTTTCAATTCTGCAATCTCTGCATCCTTGTCGCCTTCTTCAGAAGCAAATGGATTTTCTTCTTCTTCGTTGATATCTGCTACTTTAGTGTAATCAGTACCAGCTTGTTCTGGCTTTCCTGCATCTTTAGCTACACCAACTGATAAATCAGTTTCTGCATCCAAAGTTGGAGTTGCACCAGGAGTTTCAGCATATCCTGCTTCAACTTTTGAACCGATTCCAGTAGAATCTAATTCTTCAGCTACTTGTTCTGCATCATCTTCCATATCTTCAGCTTCAGCTCTCATCTTTTGAGATAAGATTGATTGAAGTCTTGGTGTAAATGCTTCTTCAAGAGCTAACTTTGCGTTTGCTAAAGCTGTTTCTTTAACGGCTTTGGCATCAGCGATTGCTTCTTTCAATAATTTTGAATTTGCCATCTTGTTTTCTCCTTGTTTTGATTGTGAAGTTATTTGTAGGAAACTCCAATAGAATTATGTTGATTGTTCGGTCACACCTTATAAGAGAAGGGTATTCATTAATCAACTATTACTTTTAATAAATCCTTTATGAGAAAGGATATTTGAGAATAAATATATAGTTTTTTAGAAAACTAAAGAAAAACCCCAAATTTCTTTGAGGTTTTTAATTTTTTTTTATTTTTTATTGGTGATTTACCAATTTATATTTAGTTCTATATAATAATGATACAACTGTATCGATATCATTTTGAATCCAACTATCTTGTAATTTAGGGTTTTGTCTTAATTTTGCAACCATTCCACAAAGTGTTTCAAAATATTTAATAATGTTTTTAATATCATTATTTTTATCCAAAACTCCAATGCCGGATAATTGAATTATTCCTTCTTTACCCTGATACACTTCTACTAATCCATCTATTAAATCTCCAATTGAATCATAATATTCACCCAATGCTAAATGTGCTGAATGTGCTCCGACACCTTTAACTCCTAAATGAAATGAGTGAGTTTGAGTTCTACTTTGTAATAATAAAGATGCTAATTCTTCCATTTATTTTAATTTTTTGCAAGTTTTGCATTCTTGTAATCCTAATCTTTGTTTCATAACATCTTCGGATACATCTGCAATTTCAAAATATCTTCCTAAAACATGCCCCATATCTTCATATAGAGATTCTAATCTTTGTTCTTGTGCTTTTGCTTCGATTGCTTCTTTTTCAAATGCGGCTTGTAATTTTTTTAACTCACCCATATTACGCTTAATCGTAACTCTATCGAACCAATCACCACCTTCTCTCAAAGTATATTCTTGTGCTGCATCTGCGATACCACCTAAAGTTTCTGCAACTTGTCTGATATCAGATTTTCTAGCCATACCTTCTCTATGTTGACCATAGGTAGAAATTATTTCTAAAAAATGTCTTTTTAGTTCGGTTGGTAATTGTTGAAGTTCTTCCGCTTCGTTTAATAAATCTTTTAAGCGTATCATATACTATTTTTTTAAAATATCGTTTTTCTTAATGTTCTGAATGTATCTCATTAATTCTTGTCTATCCATTCCCATAGCTTCGATTACTTTAGCAAGAACAAGCATTTCCTTTTTACGATTAAGATTCATTCCTTTAATTTGAGATACCATTTTATCCAAATATCTCTCTACCGATTGAGGTAATGTTGTATCTAAATCATCAATTGATTCTTTAACATTCATTTGTTTACCAGGTACTAAATCTACTAATTTCATATTTTTTAGTTTAATTCTATGATTATTTCTCTCATTAAATCTTGTGCTTTGCAGAACTTTCCACATTCTTCTGCAATTTTTGCCCATTGCTTCGATTCGTTCATTGGTGCCATAAATGCTCCATGTGTAGATGGATTTGATACGAAATCCCATCCAACTAATTCAAAATCTTCCTGAACCATTACAGTCCCGTCTCTTAATTCTTTTACTGAACCCAAACCTCTTGATGAAATACCTAAACGAATATTGTTCTTTAATAGTTCTCTAAGAATATTTCCAGATGGAGTTGAAAGAATTTCTACTACACCACATACATCATCACCTTCCCAATAGATTTCTCTAATATTGTGAGATACATTTTTTAAATTGATAACCGGAGAATCGGGGTGGTCTAATTCACCCAATGCTCTTCTTTCTTTAATAAGTTGCCCGTATTTCTGGCATTCTCTTTCTAAGATTTCTTTAGGATATCTTCTACCATTTTGATTAGCAGCTCCAGCTCTTTGTAGGATTCCCTTAACCAAATAAGTTCCATTATCTTGTTCTACCAATTTTGCTTCAAACAAATGGGTTTCTATTAATAATCCTTTATTCATCTTACTTTATATCTTTTTTAACTTTTTCTATTGCCTTATCAGTTATTGATTTATCCATCCAAGACTTTAAAAATATAGTTTTTAATTGGTTTTCTAATTCCGTTTCATTTAATTTGCCATTTGTACTATCAACCATTTTAATGATTTGAGTTTGTACATATGGTAATTTAACTATTTTATCAGCCGTTGAATTATCAATTCCTTTTTTGGCATTAACCATATCACTCACATTATCTATAAAATTATCATTATTAGATAATGAAGTTAATATTTTTTGAATCGGTTCTTTATAATCTTTTTTAGCTGTAAGGTATTTTATACCTTTCTCAACTAAATCCATTATATAATAAAAAACAATTTTACCAATAACAACGCTACCCAAAACAGTTGCAATATCAATGGCTAAATTTTCATTTACTTTTTTTTTTGAGCCCCTTCGTTTTTGGCTCTCAATTTTGCTAAATCCGAACCTTCAATTTCGCCATCTCCATCCACATCAATCTTCTTTTGCCCAGCAGTTAGTTCGGCTTCATTGTAACCTCTCAACTTACCTTCTGATTTTGCTTTGTAAGCGGTATCTACGGCATTAAAGAATTTCTTCTTATCATCATCGCTCATAGAATTTATATCCTTACCAGTCTTATCCAACATATGTTTAAATAGTTGCTGATAATCTTGTTCTTCTTTTACTACTTGTCTAACAAGTTCTTTTAATTGAGATACTTTCATTATTCTGAAATTTGTCTAATTTTTTGGTCCAACTTTAATAGTCTTTCTTTTATACTATAAATATGACTATTTGTTCTTTTCCAATAACTTTTATTATCTACACCACTTTCATTCTTAATTTTTCCGTACCAATTAAGAAATTGTTCCATTTCTGCTAATTGTTTATTGATATTAGATATACCTTTACCTATTTTAGCTTGTGCAGATGATTCTTCATTTTTTAATGCTAACCAACGATTTTCCTTAACTACACTATATCCCGTTAAATCTGCTTGTCTTTTACCTTTCTTTTCCTCACTTTCGGGTTTACCAAATGCAAATGGAGTATTATATGGACCGGCTGCACCTGATGTGTTCATCTCATCTACATCGGCTTTTAGTTCAACATCCTTATACAATCCACTAACTTTTGCATCTAACTCATCTGCAAATTTCTTTTTTAAGGTTTGTAGTTGTTTTAATCTTTCTACTGCTTTCTTTTCATTAGGAGTTCCTTTTGATTTTTTATACAATTCCAAAGTTTGTGCAATTGCATCAACGGTTTTCATATAATCGTTTTGAATGGATTTAACTCCTCTCAATTCGTTTATTACTACTTCTTTAACATGGTCTGGCAATCCTTTATGCTTAGTTGAAGCAAAATCTTTAGCATCTTTATCAGACATTGAGTCTGCTGCTTTAGAAACTTCTGGAGATGGGTTTTCCATATCACCTTTTTGAGCTGCATGAACCATACCCATAAATCTTTGTTGTGCTTTTGATTGTGCTGGCATTGTTTATATGTTTATGCTAATAAATATGCTGAACCTGCTGTTACTGTAATACTTCTAACATAGCATGGAATTGGTTCACCTACTGCCAAATATTCTAATTTTATTGTAGAATGGTTATTTGTTTGTGCAAATGTACCACTTACATTATTATCTACAACGCCTTCCAATGTTACTGAACCCGAACATACAGCCGTTCCTCTCATTACACCCCAAGCTCTATCCAACGAACCAGATGTACCAGCTCCTGCTGCTACGAATTCTTTTGCGTTAAAAATTTTATAATTTGTCATTTTTTATTTATTTAAACTATCTTTTAATTCTTTTAATAATTCGTAACTCATCATCATCGCTGATAGATGTTGTTCTTTAATTTTCTTAACAGACTTTATCTTTCTAATATTAGATATCGTTTCTGCTAATTTTATTTTAGTTACTTTATCAGAAATTTTAGAACCAACTTCTTTTAATGAATTAACTAAATCAGTTACTTCCTTTGAAACATATTCATTCAATTTACCAGTATTATTGATATTATTGATATATTCTTTCAATAATCCTTTTTGTTCTTTTGATAAATTTTTGTATTTGTTATTAAAAGATTCTACTAATATTTTATAAGATACTGCTCTTAAATCTTCATCTTGCTTTCTATATTCTTCTAAAACTGCATCTTTAACTTTTGATTCTTTATTTTGAATCGAGGAATTTATAATACTTTCTGCAATAGTAAAACGTGAATTTACAATATCAGTTGGTTCGTATTGTTCTTCAGTAGTAGCTACTTCAAATATTTTGTATATAGATGCTAATGTTTTATAATTTGATATAGGAGATTTGATGAATTCATCTAAACCATATGTATCTTTAATCTCTTTGATAAGATTATACTTTTCCTTTGTAAGTTTTTTCTCGTCTAATCTTTTACGAGCTTCTAATATAGTATCAATGAATTTTTCAGCTTTAGATTCTGAATTGTATTTTTCATTAATCAAATATTGATATAATTTTAATTCTTTAGATAATTCTTTTTTCGAATTAAAGTGTTCTTTTAAAATACCTTCCGCTACTGATTTATTAGAGGACATAATTTCTGATGTAATTTGTCTTACAAGTAATTCAAATATAAATCCAGTATTCTTAAACTTCGAATGTTTTATTTTTTTCATCAATTTTATAATTTGTCAGATATAAATATATTTTTATATTGGTTTATTACTCTTTTATTAAATCTTCTGTCAAAATCTTCTTTTTATTACCATCCATATCTTTAAATATTTCAAAATATGAACTCTTTCTTGGTTTATAAGCAACAGAACCTTCTTTTTGTTTTAGAGTTTTTATTCCCAACGGGTCTCTTCCTTCCGGATGGTCATCTTTACCATATCTAACCGGGTCTTTAGGTCTACCAACTTCTCCTTCGGTTTCTAATTCCGATTTTAATCTAGTCAATTCTTCTTCTACATTTGTTGGGCCACCTTCAGTTCCTGTTTCTTTCGCAGGGTCTACACCTTGCGTTTCAATTGATGTTAGTCTGAACATTTGTTTTGTATCTTCTAATACTTGCAATGTTAATTCATCTTGCTCATCCTTAGCCATCTTCATTACAGAATCATACATCCATTCTTTAGAGAACATCTTCGTTTGTTGCATTTGTTGAATCAATGCTACTTTTGAAGTGTATAGTTCAACTTGTTCTTGCTCATAGATTTTAGATGGGATAGTAAGTTCTAATGTAAAATTAGTTAATCTATCATCATCTATTCCTTGTGCATATAAATGAATAATTCCAATTTTTGTTAATTCTGAAATTAATACTTTTTGAATTCTTTCAATAGTTTTTGCAAAACGAATATCCATAGATGCCAATGTTGCTTTACCATTGGTATCTTCTTCATATCCTAAATATGCTTTGGGAATTTTTAATGCAGCCATTAACTTACTCTTTAAGTAGTTAAGGTCATCAATCATATTATATTCCAACCCTTTTAATGTATCAATAGATGTACCATTATCACTACCACGAACTGGCATATAGTAATCTTCAATAAGGTTTTGGATATTGTATTTTAAGTTATACTCACCTGTTTTTTCATCAACGAATGGAACTTTCTTCGATGCGTTGATAATCTTCTGCATGTAGTTATCCACTTCATTTGGTGGAATATTACCAACATCTACTTTGAAGATTCTCTTTTCAGGTGCTCTCATTACTCTATGAATTAACATAGCATCTTCCATCAATTGTAATTGTTTCCAAACTCTTCTAGCACCTTCTATCATAGATTTTCCATAAGGTAAGAAGTTTGCATCACCATTTAAACGGAAGTGAGCGATTTCATAATTCTCATATTCGGTTTTAGTTGCCTGATATGCTCCAGTGTATGGATTCTGATATGGTGCATATACAAATTTAACTCTTTGTGGATTTTCTGCATCGAATCCTTCAACTCTACTCATTTCATATGTAGACATCGGCATTACATTTATAATACCCAATCCCTCTGAAATTTCTAATTGTAAATAAAAATCACCATATTTAACCAAGTTTCTTGTCCAAGGCCATAAGTTGAATTCTACATTAAGAATATCATAAAATAAGTTTTCTAAAATTTGTTTAATATTATCATCTTCGTGGTGTATCTTTAATACATTACCATGTTCATTCGTAGGAGTACACTCATCTGCGTAAATATCCAATGCGGATGCCAAAATCGGGTCCATATCCATTGAATCATAATCTCTAAACAAATCTATTCTTACTTGTTGATAAGCTAAAGATGATTCCAACGAACCAACCCCATAGTTACTGATTTTTAATTTCATATAACGGTCAACAAGGTTTGTTGTCATATTTTGATACTCATCTGTATCAATTACTTTAACACCTTTTTGCGTTTTACGAACTATGGTATTTGTTGAAAATAATTTTTGTAACCTACCGAATATTGATTTATCTGCCATTTTTTAATTTATATTAATTTACAAAGATAAGTAAAATTTTTTGTATTTCCAAATTTTACCACTTTCTACACGACCAATATCTTGCTTTGTGTCTTGGTCCTGGGTTTTCACAATTATGTCTTGCTCTAAAAGATTTTCTTCTTTCAGGGTTATTCTTTTTAATTTTAACTCCCTTTTGACCAAAGTTTACCTTTACAACATTACCCGCTGGATTTTTAACATAAACTTTGAATTTTTTAACATCACCGGCCATTGGTTTACCCAATTGAACTTTTCTACCTTGATATTCAGCTTCTTTTAAACAAGCACATCCTTCATTCAAAGATTCATTGTATCCTCTCATAAATTTGATGAAATCTTCATAATCATCGTAATTATCTACATCGTATTCCTCTTCAGGTTCTACTATTCCATAATTTACATCATCATCACTATTTATATCTTCACTTACAGGTACACAATTAGGAACTTCTTTACCACCTTTGTTTTTCATACCGATTTGTTGGTATCCTTTCCAACAAGGACCTTGCTCTTCGCTTAGATTAATTAAATTTATTAATTTCATTTTTTTAATTTTAATAGTTTCAACATATAAATATATAAAACTTAACGAAGTAACCAAGTTAGGTTTTCAGTTTGCCCTTTTCCTATTTCCATTTCATATGGATTTCTTCCCTGTTGCCAGTTTGTAGCATAAACTCCCGAGTTATTTTGTATCGTAGTCGAGCTCAACATACTCTTAGTTAAATCGATACCCTCTTGTCTTAAACGAAGAGCAGTATTACGAACCCAAAGTCCGATTGCCAATGCCATAATCAAGTCATCATTGTATCCTTTCATAGCTTCGGCTCTACCACCACTCCAAATAAATGTAAACATTTCATCTATTAATCTATTAGAACGGATAAGAATTTCCTTCTCATTCATATAAGTATCCAATGCTGATATGATAAGAGGACGAGTTTTTGATGTTGTGGAGAATCCTGCAACCATTTGCTTTTCATCTCTATAATATTTGTTACTCATTTGTCTTTCTGTATCGATGTATTTCAAATCATTACTCATATAGAATAAATTTGGATATCCTCTATTGATAATTTGTTGAATGCATGCCCAACCTACATTTGAGTTTTCCACAACAAGTAATGCATTGTTATATTCGGTTGCCAATGAAGTTAAGAAATTACCAAAATCCTTAGTGTCAATCTTACCTCTATATTCTGCTACTTGCGAACTATCTTCAATATCAATTACTTGCGCAGTTGAAAAATCGGCTCCATCTCCACGGGCAACGTCAGCACATACCATATATTGTCTATTGTAGTTTGGATGTTCCCAAACCCACAGATTACTATCAAACCCTCTCTTTTCAACCGGCTCCATTACATAGGTATCTTTATACCAACTCAATAATGCCGGTTCAATTACGGTATCACCTGAACCAATAAAGTCACAATCACATTCTTGTGCCGCTCCTTTAACTCCCAAAATACGAGTTTGTTCATCTCTCCATGCTTGATTTCTTTCAGGGTGTACAGTCCAATGTAGATTAATACAATTGAAACCATTTTGCCCAGCTTCACCGGCTACCCAAGTTTTATGGAAGAAGTTACCCACACCATTTGGTGTAGAAAGAATAATAGCAGAACCACCCGTTGATAGGGTTGATTGTGCTGATAACCAAATTTCATCGATATCTCTAATGAATGCCGCCTCATCCACAACTAATAGTGATAAGGCTTCAGAACGACCTGCATCGGGAGATGATGCGATTGCTTTTACTTGCGAACCATTCTTTAATTTAAGTGATAGTTTGTTATCTTCAGCTGCCGCCGTTCCACCATCTCTTAACCATATTGGAAGTAAATCGTGCATAACTCTAACCTTTTCTACAAGGTTTTTAGCTACCGTCACTTTTGTTGCAATAACCAACGCGTTGAAGTCCTGATTGAATATCATTTTCCAAAGAATAAATCCTGCCGAAAGAGTTGATAAACCCAATTGACGAGATTTAAGGATGATATTAAATCGGTTTTCCTTAAAGTCCGTTAAACAATCCTCCTGGAAAGGATAAAGGTGAAAGGGAATTTTCCCCCTCACCGGATGTTGAATAACACAATACTTCTTCATAAAGTAAATGGGGTCAGCCGCACATTTACGATATTCTTCAGCAATTATTTCTTTTAGACTTTTCGTTGGTTTCCCTTGAACTGCCATATTATTTTCTTAAACGGATTTTCCAATAAACACCACCATTGATGTAAGGAGTCAATCCACCATTTGTACCATCTACTACTCTATTTGCAACACCAACACCTAAATGGAATAATTTATCCTTTTTAGTGTTTAATATAACACCTGCTCCAATGTGAGATACAACATCTTGTTTGTTGAATCCACCTTCGAATCCGTAGAATACTTTTGTTTTAGGTAATTCTTTTACGATTGTGGTTTCTTTAATAGTTCTTTGTTTCACATTTGCATTAAAAGTTCTACCTAAGATTTTGTTTTGTGAAATCGTATCAGTTACAGCCACAATTCCTAACGAATCAGGTAATACTAACACATCTTTATATAATACTTTTGAATAGTAATCTTTAAGTAATGCCATAGTATCTACTACTGCAGGAATTTGTACTTCCTTTTCAACGATTGTTTCGTGATAGATATCTTCACCTTTCTTAGTTACTACTTTAGTTTTGATTACATCGATTGTATCAATTTCATGTTTAATAACTTCATATTTCTTACCATCGATTCTGATAGTTTTACCTGGCATAACTCCACCTGGATTCCAAAGTTCTAATAATACAATTACAACTAATACTGCAATTGCAATGTTCTTAATGTTTAAGAATTTTTTCATAATTTAGTTTTTTATTAATTCTGGATGATTTAATTCACGTAACTTATCTTCTAATGCTAACTTACGCTCTAATAACGCTTCAATAGAATCGTATGCCTCATTAATATCATTTTGTAAATCAGATTTAACTTTTTCAATATCAATATCCCATTGCCATTTACTAAAAGTTCCATCCTCATTAACCATTTCAATTTGCTGTTTGATGCCACTCAATGCTTCTTCGTATTGAACTTTCATATCTCTAGCATAATCTAACTTATTCAAAGTTATCTTATAATCTTCGTAGAAAGGCCAAGTACCATCCGCTCTCAAAGGAGTTTCTTTTTTAGCTAAGCAAGTTGCACATAATCCGGTTTTAGCTATTAACTTTTTATCAGCATTACTATATTGTATAGTTTTACAATTTTCTCCTGAGCAAGTAGTTACTTTTTTTAAGAATTCTCTAACCTCATCCATTTTAGTGGTATTGATTTTAAATCCTTCTTTTTGCTCCCACTCTTTACCATCACCATCTACCCACTTCTCACCAACTTCTCTCTTTTTCTCAGCTTCTTTTTCATAACCAAATACATTTTGATTATCATCCGTTCTACCAAAGACAGTGTCTATGATTAATTTACGAGATTTGTGAATGTGTTTATTTTTTTCTTCAAAACTTGTTCTTTTTGCCATAATATTCTATTTAATAACCTTTGTATATATGTATATATATAATTTTTTATTCGTAAAAAATACCTAATATTTGATTCAATGGTGCGAATGTACCCGTAAGTTTGTAAGTGTTTCCTTTATAAACAAATACAATACCCTCATTTGGAACTATCTTATCTTTACCACCAATACTAGCCAATCTAGCTAATTCCATTTTTAATTTAGCTATTTTAGATGGGTCACCACTTCCTCTAACTTTTTCTGCGGTTGATTTCAATCTATCCTTCATATTACGAACTGCCGCATCTGGATTTACAGTTAAAACTGAACCCATAAATGAAAGAACATCTGCCCCAACACCCAAAAATATTTCTTCAAATTGTCTAACATTATCTTTTTGTTGTTTTGCTACATTTACTTTATCGTGTTCGATTGCCCATTTTTGAGCATCTTTATCGGCAATAGTATTTAAACGGAATGATTTATCATAAAATGCCCATCTTCTAACTAATGCTTCTTTTTCTAATTTTTGTAATTTAACACCGCTTTTATTTACAAAATCTTCCCACCATGCTTGATGATATTCAGATACACCATCCTTATCAGATAATTGGAACTGAAATTGTAGCTTTTGTAATTGAGTAAGGTATTTTGTTTGCTTTGAACTTAACTCCTCATTTTTAGGTAGTTCTGTTACAGGTGGGCCTTGTATTGTATACTTCGATTGAACATCAGCGTTTACTTGCTTAATCATTCCTGCTAACATAGTTGCTGCTCCTTGATTTGCACCAACTGCAACACCCTTCTCATCATAACAAGTTGTATTATGAAATACCAATAAAGCCTGTCCGTAAGGAATAACATTTACCGAAGTTGGCCATATTACTTCCAAATTCATAAAACATTGTCCTTCATTAAATATCTTATTTCTTTGTGCTTCAGATAATGAACTAATTGCTGCAGATAAATCTCTCATAGCAAAATTGTAAGCATCGGTTAAACCACCTCTACCGGCAAATTTCGATGCAACATCTTCAATACCCATAGCATTTGCTCCTGCGTTTTGTAAATGTCCTTTGTTTCTTGCTGCAATTAATCTACCATTTTTCCAACTAATTGCCAATGCTTGTCCATCGGTTTTTTCTCTTGTCAATTCTAAGTTACCCGTCAATGCTCCTTTGATAATTTTCTTTAAATCACCAAAAGTTAAACCCATATCATCAAATGGATGACTCATATGTCCATATGCCCCACCTTCTAATATTAATCCTTCATTTATTGAGTGAGAACGGGTATCGGTTTTGAAAAAAGGACCTCTTCTAATTGTTCTGAAATCTAAACTCATTTCATTACCACCAATTTCTTTTGGTGCTATGATTTTTAATCTAACAGTCTGATTTCTATTATCGATTCCCAATGTTTCAAATTCAATTTCAGAATACTTCTTACCTTTGAATCCTAAATTTTTACCAGTAATGAATTTATGAACCTTACCACCACTAACGGCCTGTGCTTCATTTACAATCGTATGAGATGATGTTTGAAATTCACCCTTTCTCATTATAGTCTTAGCAATAACTTTATTTGCCATTTTTACAAATGGAATATTGATATCACTTCTCGTATCTTTAACTACGATTTGATTGTATTTATCTAAAAAATCTAAAAATTCTTTTTTGTGTCTAGCCAATCTTTTGAAGAAGCCAGTTAATTCTGGTTCTGATATTTCTTTTCCATTACGAGCATCATTTACTCTATCGAAAAAATGATTACTAAATTCTATATCAGCAGGAGATAATTCTTTATCTGCGTATTTTTCAACACTATTTAAATTGGATTGTGATAGTTTCTCTTTAAGATTTTTTTTTTCGTCTAATCCCAATTCATCGCCAACACCTGTAATATCTCTATATCCAAAACTTCTCAATTCTCTTGCTACATCATTTCTATCTGCTTTTGGATTTTTACAAACTACTGCTGCGATTTTCTTTCTAACAAATGAACCACCCTTATCCCACATATTCATAATTGCTTTGAATCTCCAGTCATTTGAACCAACTTCATTTACACTTTCACCTCGTGGGATTCGGAATGTAGTAGCTTGCTTACCATTGATTGTTGGCATTCCATGGTCATCAGTTCCAATATCTTTAACGGTAACTTTTTTGTTTTTAAACTTACCCATTAAAATCTCATCACCTTTATCAACATCTACATTAACATCTTCATTATAAATTTGTTTATTAATTCTACCATATTCTCTCATTAAAATTCCAGCAACTGAATGAGCTTGGTTTTCTATTGGAGAACCATCGGCTCCATCTTGTACCGAATCTTTAATATATCCTAATTCATCTTGCTTTCTATGAACCATTTCATGTGCAATCGTTCTTAAAATATCAGCAGTTAATCTACCTTCGGTTGCAACATATATTGTTTTATCGGCTGGATTATATCCACCTAAAGATGATTTTACATTACCATATTCATTTCCTCCAACCAATGTTATATTAGGAGTTTCTGCCAATTTTAATCTTTTAGTTGCATATTCCACAAAATGACTGATTGATTGTTTTTTTGTATCAGATAAATCTTCCTTCATCAAATCAGCCGCTTTAGCCATTGGCTCTTGTTTTTTATATGATTGAATTGAATTTAATAATTGCTCATCATTTAGTTTATATGTTTCCATTGTTTTGGAAACTCTACCAATTAGATTACTCAAAAATGTATTAGAATCATCGCCATTTGAGATTTCTAATAATCCCATTGTTGCGGTTGATAATCCAGCACCTGCTCCAGCTGCCTGACTTGCTCCCAATCCAAGAGATTCTAATGTAGCGTGTTTAGCAATATCTTTCATAAGGTGAGCGCCAAATCCACCTACACCATGTGTAAATGCACCAACGGCACCATGCACAGCGGCTCCTCCGGCTGCGGCTAAACCTTGCCCTGCCATAACAGTCTTAGCTACCGCTACACCTGCTCCACCCAATGCCATTGAACCTAATATTAATCCAGTATCAATAGCAAAATGTTTTACATGATGTAATTGTTCTTTTCTTTTTTCATCCGAATATTCCCACTCACCTGTTTCTTTATTTTTTGTAGAACCAATCTTTTGCCCACTAGCTAATGCTTTAACGGCATCCATTGTTCCGCCAATCATTTCCTTTTTATGCTCAGCCCAATGTTTTAATCCATTACCAAATTGCTGTAAACCTGATTTTATATTATCTACAAATCCTTTTCTAGTTGATGAATTAGGGTCGTTTGTTGTATCTATAACATCATTTTCTTCTTTAGATAAATTTTTTCTAACAGAATCTAATTCTTCTTTTACTTTGATTTTATTCTTTTCGGAATCACTCATCTCCGCAGAAGATTTTAATTCATCTCCACTTAATTTTTGCTCAGGAGGAGGCGCTTGTTGGCCAGATTCTTCCCCACCCTTTTTATCAGTAGTTGGTTCTTCTTTTGCTTTATCTACTTTACCTTGAGCCGTTGCTCCTTTATTTACAGGTTGTCCTGGTTGAGATGGTTTTGGTTCGTTCGCAGGTGCATCGGATGGGCCTTTAGCCATATGCTTCTGCTTTTCAGCTGCTGCTTCAGCAGGAGTTAATGCTCTCAATTTACCATTTTCCGATTTATGAGTAGCAGGTTGTCCTTTATCTTTACCATAGTATCCGCCACCCAAATGGACTAATCCTAATTTTTCACCTTCAGATTCTTCTTTAAAATATGTTTTAACAAACTCCTCAAACATATCTTCAGCTACCGCTTTACCCAATATTTCGCTAATTGGGTCATATAATTCGGATGTATTATGCCAATCAGGTTCGTTAGATGGATGTTCGGTTTCGTGTCTTGTTGGATGTGGCTCTGGTCTTAATTTATCAGATGGATTTGTATTTACCGATTCGTTTAATTTGCCTGTTATCATTTTAAAAATTTCTTTATCAAATTTAGGATATGCTTTTAAAAATCCTTTTTCTTTATCTTTATTATCCTTGCCTAACCAATTACGAACATCGGTTCCACTAATTGCATTTGTTTCAGCAGGAACGGGATAAACATAACCTATTTCTTCGTATCCATATCCAGCTTTGCCTTTATATGGTTTAAAATACTTACCTTGTAATCTATTTGCATCCTTCTCTCCAACTGCTGCAATATATTGAGTTGTTTTACCATCAAATTGAGATAGTATTTCTTTTGGAGCATATGGATTACGAACTTGAACTATTTTATTTGATGGTATACCAAACATAGTAGTCATTATCTTTACCTTCTCATTAAAATTAAAAGGGGATTTTGGACCAGAGGTATCATTAGACGTACCAATATAGACATTGTCTGTACCAAACTTTTTACAAAGTTTTAAATACGAAAGATAATGTCCTTTATGGAATGGTTGAAAACGACCCGAATATACTACTATGGTCTTTCTAACTACTGGTTTATCTACTTCGTTCAAATTCATACATATAAATATTCCAAAAGTTAAGTTTAGAAGTTTTTATAAACAAATGGGTCTCTTTTTTTAAGTTCTGCTAACTTTTTTTTGATTCTTTTCTTCATTTTGTATTGCTCATACAACTCTTTCAGATACTTTAATGGATTCATCATAATATTGATATTTTTGGCTTTGGTACTAAATGACCTCTGCCTGTTAATTTTAAAAAGTGATGATGGTCTAACGATATATGTTTACTTCCAATCTCATACATCAACTTTTTATTATGTATGATGTTTGGTAATAATTCTTTAATTATTTCCGTTAGTTCATCTATTGAATAACTATTTAATCTGTTTATTTCTTTAAAAATTAGTTCTAATCTTTTTTTAGGATTTTCTTCCAAATCATAACTCTCATCAATTATAGGATGAAATGTTCTAAATCCAAATTCCTCTTTTAAAAATTTTAAAGAATTAGCGGGCCCTATTAATATAAATGGGTGCCCATGTACTATTGGTTTCCAAATCTTTTCAGAAAGATACCCACTCTCTTCGTAAAAAAGAGTTTCCGATACAATTGATATCAATGAATTTAAATAAACTTCTTTATTTTCAAATCCATATCCCCATACATTATCTAAATTTTCATAATCTATTATTCGAGGGGATGTTTGCTTTATGTAATTTATAAATTCACTATACTCTTGTTCACCCAATCTATGTTTCATATCATCCATTGGTCCTTCTAAGAATAAATCGGCATCATAACTTATTAAGTTATTTTCAATCATATTATTTTTCCATAAAAAATATAAAACTTCTGCTCTATGGAATCTGATTCTTCTATTGAAATTATTGAACTTATGAATTTTATTATCAAAATTTGATACTTCATCTTCTGATAAGAAATTATACGATGCCTTTTTATGGTCATCTTGCCAAAAATTATAATCGTCTTGATTTAATTTTTTAAAATATTCTTCAGCTTTGGAATTTAAAGACCAACAAAAATGAATCAATTTAGGCATATGTTCACCAAAAATTGGTTTCATCATTTTTTCCAAATTAAAATCATTGTGGCATATTATTATTTTTTTAAATGGGATGTTTAAATCCAGTAAACACTTATATAATTTAATAAGTTGAAATTTACTGATATTCCCATCAATAACATAGTTGATGACTAATTTACCACCCCATTCTCTAATTTCTTCCAATGTTTTGGATGGGATTAATTTGTTAAATGGAATATTATTTGAAAATTTATCTAATCCTAAAAAATTTGCAATGTCACCATATGGTTCTATTAAATAATACCAATCGTAACAATTACCTCGTTCTCTTTCTCTAATAATACTATGTACCGAACGAGTCTCTATTCCAAAATAACCAGGATTTCCCTCTTCATCATTCAATTGAACATTAAATCTTGCATTAAATACCGGCCAAATTGCTTTTATTTTGTTTTTGAAATAATGTTCCGATGTATCAAAAGTCCAATCAGTATGGTAAGCAAATTCCAAATATTTTGGATTTAAACAATTTGGAACTTCATTATATGGAAATAATATATCGTATCCAATTACTATTTTTTCTTTACTATTCATTTACTTTTATTTCTAAAACATAAAACCTAGAATCTCTAATCCAACCATATCTCTCACATGCAATTAAACTATAAGTATAATCATTTCCACCTATTTGCATTATTTCTTCAGGTTGTATCCCACCCATATTTCCTACCAATATTATGACTCCATCCTTTTTTAAATAATTTTTAGCATATTTAAAAAAATGTTTATGAAATTCTAAATCTTGGTCTAAACATATTAATTCTTCTTCCATACTAACATATCCACCATTTCTAGGAGATGCATAATGTGGTGCATTCATAACTATGGTATCAAACATATTATGAATTTGAAATGATTTAAATCCATCCGATTGGATAAATTTGGTGTTCATTAAATTGTTTTGTAAAATGGTTTGCCGTATGTATGAATTGTGTGCATCGTTTATATCCGATAAAACTAAAGAATCGGCAAATCCTTCAAAGTTTAAATAAAATCCCATAAAACCTGGGCCTGAACACATTTCTAATATGTTACCCTTTTTTACAATTGATTTTACTCTTTCATCTCGCAAAGAGTTTACGCCAAACGAACTACCACCACCATCGTAAATTTCATCGTAAATGACTTTACCATTTTCTAATATTAACTCTTTCATTAACTATAATAAAGTTCAGGATATTCAACTAATAAATGTATACCACCATCATTAATTGCCGATTTGTATGCCAGTTCAATATCAGATGGGGTTTTTAAATCGTGAAATTGTATATTTTTACAAATAGATTTAAATTCTTCAAAATAATTTCCTTTGTGCTGATGACCAGGGTCTAATGGAGTATCTGCTCCTTTACCCAAACGAATTATAATATTTACTTTTTTACCAGTCATTAATTCGTATTTATCTAAATGATTAACCAATTGGTTGGTTGCCGATATAATAAAATCCCAACGAGGATAAAATGTAATAACTCTTTTACCCGTTATAGCCAATCCTAAACTCATTCCCATTTGCGTTTCTTCCATAACAGGAACTTCAATCATCTTTTCTTTAGGAACTCCTCCCAATGTTGTACTCATAGGATTTCCGGCGTAAATGATTTGTTGACCAATGAATATTGTATCATCTAATTTTGCTAAATCCGACATTGCATTTGTTAATGCATCTTTGTAAGGAGAATATTGAGGTGAACTCATAGTAACTTATTTTTTTCTATATAATTAATTATTTCATTTGCTAAAACATCATGTCCTTCTTGATTCATATGAAAATCGGTACAATTAAATTTTGCAGCTAATGTATATTTGTTTGAATTACTACCGATTTTTTTATAACTACCAGGGTCAGTCATTGTATCAAAATTAAAATTATTTAAAATATAAATAGTTCTATCTCTTACGATTTCTGAAGATAATTTACTATCAATATTGTTATCTGATAAAAGTTTTAACTCCGATTCAGTAACATCCGGCCACATCCAATGGATAAATCTAACAGGTATATTTTTATTTTCTAAGTTGATTACCATATTTTCAATAGCATCCACTTGCTCATTTATACTCATAATATGCCTACCAAATTGAGTAGTTTGAAATATTAACAATTTAATATTATGTTCATTCCAACTCGTAGCATCAATTTCATCCATAGTATATTTTATAGAACCGATATTATTTCCACCATTCCATTGTTTTGAAATACAATTTTTATTAAAATGGTTTGATACTTTGGTTATCCACCTATTTTCAATTAAATATTTCTGATTAATTGAATTTTGATGTGTATCTTTTGTTTCTCGCCACAATCCTTCTCCATATGTAAATGAGCAACCAGAAAATAATATACTATCCATTATGGCTTCGAATTAGGATTATATAAGTGTTTATGTTCTTTATACCATTCCAATGTTTCTTTAAGAGCTTGTTTTAAATCTCTCTTTGGTTTCCATCCTAAATCATTAATTTTTTTAGATGATAATAATCTAACTGGAATCATAGGTGCTTTGTTATTTACATAATCGATTGGTTTATCATTGTTATCCAATTCTTTAATCCAACCTAAAACTTCATTTACACTAAATCCTTCACCATAACAAAGATTATAAATAGAATATCTATCCACCATTTCTGCTAAAAATATCATACCATCTGCCATATCTTCAACATGTAGTAAATCTCGGATTTCAGTTCCATCACCCCATACTGGTATTGGGTCTAATCCATCTGCTACTTTACGAATGTTTGCAGGAGTAACATGACACTTTTCGAAATCAAACTTATCATTCGGTCCGAATGCATTCGAAGGTCTGATAATTATACATTGCATTGGATTTTCAATCTGATTAGAAAAGAAATCACATAACATTTCACCATATCGTTTCATACCACCAACTGCTTTATAAATTGGTAATAATGGGGTAGCATGTACATTAATATCTTCGGTACAAAATTCATTTTTCATATCAGGATATGTTGTGTTTGAAGAAATAAACATAAATTTCTTAACACTATTTACCCAACTTTGCTCCATCATATTAACATTCATTATAACATTTGGAGTTACATGCAACAATGGATTAAATTTCGTATCCAATGCATTTGAAGTATTTGCTGCTAAATGGAATACAACATCAACATCTTTTGTAATTTGTTTACAAAATTCAGCATCTCGTAAATCACCCTTAATATGCTCAATAGATTGTTTATTTTCTATTGTATCAGGCAAATCTCTACTGAATGATGTAGTTCGTAGATTCCAATATCCTTTTTCTTTTAAACTCTTAACTAATTGTGAACCAATAAATCCACTTGCTCCTGTAACTAAAATTTTGTAACTTTTTCCCATATGATTTCGTTTATGAATGAATGCGCAAATTGCTAATCTTTTTCCGTTTGTAACTGGTGTGACTTCATGCGACACCTCATTATTTATATAATCAATACATATTGCTTGTCCAAATTCAGGCGCAACATCTATTATTTCATTTGTATTTGGGTCTATAACTCTTAGTAGACCACCATTATCAACATCATAATTTTCATTTAAGTAAAATAAAAATCCAGCCATTCTGTCGGAATCTCTACCATCAATATGTTCTTCTATAAAACATCCTTCTGTATACATTGTAACATTCCATAGAATTTCTAATGGATAATTTATATTCGGATATAAAGTTTTAAAATGCCTTTCTAACATTTTTTCAACTTCAACTCTATTTTCAGGCTTATTTAATGTATACCAAATTTGACTTAATTTAGTATTTTCATTTAAGATTCTTTCTTTTTCTTTTTCTGAATTTTCAAATGTTTTATCAAACCCAGTTGGGAATGAATAACTTTGATTACCCACACCTTCAGCGGATGCTCGTATATTCTCTATATTAGTAGATAATTCTAAGACCTTTTTTAAAATAGATTGGTCATTAGAATCTAAAGTATATAATTTAAATGGTTGATTCATATTATTTGGTATTAATCTATAAAGATACTAATTTTTTTTGATATTAACAAAAATTTAGATAACATTTTCTTTGATATCCACTAACTTTTTTAACACCATGCTTTACATCATTTTTTGTAAAATCCATTATAGCAACATTACCAATTATTGGCTTAACTTCAACATTACCATTTAGTATTAATTCTCCGCCAGTTTGTAATTCATCTTCTTTATTTAGATAAATTAATATAACGCATTTATATTTTGAATTTGGATTAAATCCATCACAATGCTCTATTAAAAAGCAATCATCATTATACATCGTTATATAAGAACTATGATGAAATTCATCAATACCTTCATTATAAAAAAAATTCTTTATTTTATTTAATAATGGTTTTTTAAACTTATCTTTATTTACATCATTGTAATACCAGATTTCGTATAAATTATTTTTTTTAGTAGAATTTTTTATTTCTTCTAAATTTTCAAATGAATCTTTTATAAATGTAGCTTCTTCCGAATGTATATTTTTATATCGTAAAGTTTTAAATTCAACATTACTCATAGAATACAATTCATTCAATGAATTATGAATTTCAACATCATCTATATCATATAAATTAAATGTTGTATATCCTTTTTCGAATAATTCTATTTTATTTAATTCAGTCATTAGCAAAAGCTTATAAAACAATATCTGTTATATCCAATTACTTTTTCAACTCTATGCCATACATCATGTTTTGTAAAATCCAATATAGCAACATTACCATATATTGGCTCTACTATCAATTCAGTTTCATTGTGGGATGATAATACCAATTCGCCACCTTTTCCTTTTTCATAATCGGTTGATAGATAAAATAATATAGCACATCTTCTAAACCCACTATATTCACCATTGCCATCACGATGATTTTTAAGATAACAGCCATCATTATACAATGTAACTTGTGAATTAGCTGCTTCCAATTCACTATCATAAAATTTATTAAATATGGGTCTTACTATTCTATCTAATGGATTATTTTCCGTATTTACATTGAATAGCCAATCGTAAAACCAAACTTGATTACAATCCGATTCATAATTATTTATGATATCTTTTTTTATAATATCAAGCTCTTCAAATGATTTCTTCATTAAAGATTGATTATTATATTGGTATCCAATATCTACCGGTATGGCGTGTTTTAAATTTTTAAACATTTCCGGTTTTAAATTACCAATTGGAAATATACTTTCAAAATTATTGTAAATATTTTCATCTAAATTTTTTAAATGAAAAGATATATACCCATTATTTAATAATTCTTCTTTTAATAAAGATTCCATTTAGATACAATTTCTTTTACAAATTTTCTATATAAGCTAGCCGATACATGTCCTAACGGGCAATTACCATCTTTATAAATATCAATTAAACTCTCTTCTGTATGTATTACACCTCTTCTATATTGTTCCATAAATAAAACATTAGCACTTATACCATCATTATAATTGATATCAAAATTTCTAATAGCCCATTCGGTAACTCCGCCAAATTTATGTAAATTTTCTTCTTCATAGAACCAAAACGAATCCCAATCAATCATATTGTAATAATGATTCAAATATGGATTTTCAAAATATTCCATTTTAGAATTCCAAGTATTTGGTATATATTTATTTTTAATTAGTTCATACATTTCATTATTCTTAGAACCATTTGGTTTAAAAATAGGAAATCCTCCTCCATTTACACAATTCAATACATATTCATCTGAAAAGTTATTAGCAATATTAAACATTTTGTATTTAATACCATTTGATTTAAAATACATTTGTAGCATTACAATTGTTTCTAAAAATACTAATAGACGTTCTTCATACGAATGTAAATGTCCTAAATTAAGATAAGCAAATTCTTTCATAGGATTTTTTATGTGGTCCATACCAAATCCACCCGAAAGAAAATAATATCCTTTTTCACCTATTTGATTTTTTTCTTCCACAAAATCATTAATATGTGCATAATCATCATCCCATCTCTTACGATGTTGTGGTAATTTTAATTTTGGATTTTCTTCTTGTTTAGATGGTGATACAAAATATGCATTTCTATAAAAAGATGACCATTGAACTATTACTGATATATCCGAAGGCGATATTCCTTCTTTTTTCATTTTTTCTATTTTGTATATCAGATTTCTAGCTATAACTTGATTATCATTTGTGACATTTCCTAAATTGATTACTTTTAATTCAGAATTTAACAATTGAATCCAGTGTGGATAATAATTAAATTCAGATGAATCACCGTGACCGGACATATCATCTTCTTTTATAAAATTACTATCTGTAACATCTATATTGATTCTACCTGCTCTTGTAAAAGAACATCCGTTTGTAATTACATATTTCATAAAAAATTAGGTTTTAAAACTTCAAAATAAAATTTTCTCCACATCAATGCAGATGGGTGGCCATATGAACGATGTTTGAAATAATCTGCCTTTTCTTGTTCACTCAATCCTTCCATTTCAAAATATACCAATTCACTCAATCCAAATCCAGAATCATCTTTTACACCACTCCCCCATTCTCCAATAGACCATTCTATTGCACCACCAAACTTATGATAATTTTCTATTTCATAAAACCAAAAATCGTTTAAATCGATTAATTCAAATAAATAATTAATGTAAGGTATATCGATTAATATCGATGCATTCCAGTTATCCCCAACAAGTCTTTTTTCCAAAATATCAGGTCTGATATCCATATGCGGCTCTTGCTGTGTTTTAAGTTTTTTATTTATATCTTCGTATTTTGTAAATATGTTCGATGAAAAATTATTTCCCATCGTAAAAAATTTATATTTTATTCCATTTGATTTACAAAAGCTTGAAATAAAAATTATATTTTTTAAAAAACTTATTATTCTTTCTTCATTTGAATATTCCATACCCAAATAATTGAATACAATATCATTAAGTTCATCTAAATTATTTGTTCGATTGTATCCACCTGTTAAATATTTAAATCCGTGTTCGTATTTGTATCGTTTTTCCGTTATAAAATCGTTAGTATGTGTAGTTACGCCCATCTTACTTCTATCCACCATTCCTTTTGGAATAAAAAATGAATTCCTACTTACAGCAGACCATTGTATTATAACTTCTATATCCGATTTATCTACACCTTCTTTTAATAATTTATTAATACCATATAATACGCTTTCTACAATAGTATCATTATCATTGGTAGGACATCCGTAATTATGAATTTGATATTTATCTCCTTCGTAATGTTGTATCCATTCTATCCAAGTCCATGTAGTTTTGTCTTTTTTTGCCAAATCATATTCGGTTGGCATATCTACATTTGGCTTTACCAAACTAGAAAAAGAACATCCTGCCGCTACTAAATGTTTCATTATAATCTGCTTTTATATTCTAAAATTGATTTTTTTAATCCTTCTTTTAAAGTAGTTTGTGGTAGGATTCCATATTGTTTTTGTTTTTTAGAACCTAAACATCTAATTGGGTCTCCGTTTGTTTTAGTTTCATCCCAAATAATATTTTTAGTTTTACCTGTGATTTCGGTATAACATTCAACAATAGTTTCAATTGTTTCTTTAATGGTTACTGCTTCCGCACACCCAAAGTTAATAATATCTTTAACTTCCTTCTTAACAACATCAATGGTGGCTTGAGCTACATCATCTCCAAATACAAAATCTCGTTTAGAAGAACCATTTCCCCAGCAAACCATATCATCTCCTTCTACATTAAATAACTTCCATATATTAGAACTAATTACAGTTGCATCTTGTGCGAAATTATCGTTTGTTCCATATATGTTTGAAGGTCTGATTACAGTCCAATTATCCCAACCATACTGAACTCTTAATGAATCCAATGTGAGTTCTCCCATTCTCTTTGTCCAACCTGGATGCCAATCTAAACGAGATGGAGTCGATGCCCAAGTTTCTTCTTGTGACCAAATATCTTCTTCATTCATTACATCCGTTGGTTTATATACACCTACCGATGAAAGATAAACGAACCAATCAACTTTTGCATCAAATGATGCTTTAATCATATTAGTATTGAACATCAACATTGGGAATAGATAATCAGCTGGATTTTGTGATGAACGGGCTGGTGAACCTTTTACTCCGGCAATATGAAGAACGATATCTATTTTAAAATCGTGAAATAAATTTTCGCAATGCGATAAATATGTTAAATCAGTTTTAACAAGTATTAGTTTTTCTCTACCATACTTCATTTGTAATGATTCTAATTTTTTTCCAATGTTTAAATCAACTGCTATCACCTTATCGGCTCCTTCTTCTAAACATTTTTCAATAGTTGGTAATCCTACCAAACCATTTGCACCCGTAACTAAAACTCTTTTTCCTTTAAATTCCATAGTTTTTTATTTTTTGTAAACAATTGTAGAAGTAATCGTAATTGGTAAATTTTAATAAATGTTGCCTGTTATGTATATACACTTCTTTATAAGATAAATATAATTTATTTAATTCTGAAATATCCATTTGTGATAATCTTAATATTTCATCGCATACCATTTTAAATCTTTTTTGAGAATTTTCTTCTAAATCATAACTCTCATCAATCAATCCATCGAATGTTCTAAATCCTAATCTTTTTAGTTCCTGCAAATGTCCGTTTGAAGAAAATATAATAAATGGTTGTAAATTTATTATTGGATGAAATGTTTTTTCGGATATGAATACTTTGTTATTTGAAAATGTTGTTTCGGTAACAATATTAATTACAGAATCTTCGTATGCAGGTTTATAATATATTTCAGATACTCTAAATGCATGTAGATTATTTTGATTCTTTAAATATCGAGTATCAACATGCATTGGTATTTTTGATTTAAAAGAAGTATGGAATTCGCCATATGAATTGAAATCATTCATAGAAAGAGTTTCAAAACATTGATTAACATCATCCATCATATGTAAAAAACTAAAATAACCTTTATCCCATAAGTTGTGTTTTTCTAAAAACAAACCAAAGGCGTATCGATGTGGTCTACTAACCTGTCTATTTAATGATATAAAATGTTTAGATTTATATTTGTTAAATGCATCGTAATTAACTATTTCAGAACTCCAATCAAAATCATTGTTCATATTTTTAGCAGTGTTATGTGTTAAAAATAATTTTAAAGAATTTGCTGTATTTTGTAAGAAAAAATGGTCTGATATATAATTTATTTTTGATGTGTTTTTTATATTGTTTGCACTCGTCAATATGAAAACTAAATTAATATCTAAATTATGTTTTTCGAATTCTGATTCTAAACTTGAGTTTATTCTATCATCATATAGTGCTTCACCTGCCCAATTGAATATAACTTTTATATTTTTATTTTTTAATTTATCAAATACCTTCGAATCCATATTTTGAATAAATGTATCCAAATAAGGAGATGGTTCGTAACTCTCACATAGATAAATTAAATTATCATCATTTATATTTGTTGTGGATAATTTTTTAGTATGAGCATATGCTCTATAAAATGTACTTAATGATTTGGTAGAATATCCATTTTGAATAAATGAATCCCAATCATATTTTTCGGAACACAAAGTATTGTAATGATTCAATTCATCCTTTGATAGATTATTTGGTAATATTCTTCCAAATTTATCAACATTCTCAAAATAGAACTTAAACGAAATTTCTTCATTTTGCATCATAACCAATTATCTTTATTATAACTATCTTCTATCTACTTTTTTAATAATATTTCTAACAAATTTATTATCATGCTTAAAACTATCGAATAGAGTTTCATTTTGTATGTATCCCCTTTGACACATTTTATCAAACATAAAGTCGCCAAATTCTATTTGTGGCGAATATAAATGTGAAAGTGATATATTGGATTTTATATAGTGCTTTATTCCATCTATTATTTTTTTCTTATCTTCAAAATCGGATTCGGTGATTTCCCAATCAGCATTAATAAATTCGCCATTTATCAAATCAATATGCGTTCCAACTTTATCTACAAAAACGGATTCAAAAAATATTATATTATCTTTAAATTTTGTTTCATAAAATGGATATAATCCTTCTGCATCGTTTATAGGCAAATTACCTTTGTATGTAAAATACTTTCCTATGAACTTATAACCATAAACTTTTTCCAAATAATATTGCGTTGTTCCCTGAAATCCACTATCTACCATTACAATTTTTTTTGCAGAACCAATTACATCATCTATATATTTTTTATATTCAATTCTAAGTTCATTTGATTTGATAATAATCGTTTCAATCCACTTATTCAAATCAGGCAATTCTTTCTTTGTATCAATCCATTGATTTTCCGTATTAGTTTTAATACCAAATCTATCAAATAATAAATCGTTTATATCACCCTCATATCTATGCAACTTAAATGAATCATATATTTCAATTTCATTTGTAAATGATATCATCGATGCCAATTTACGAGATGTTTTAAAATATACACTCTTTGGTAAATCGTATTCATTTTTATAGATTTCCCAAATTTGTTTTAAGAAATATCCTTCTCTAGAATTAAATAAAACCAAATCGGCACCATTTAAATTATCAATTAACCATTTAAAGTAATTGAATACTAGAGGACCAATATAGGTTGAACCTAATTCTTCTAATGTTTGCGGATTTCTATTAATCAATAACATAAACTTTAAAACAAGGTATTCCCATTTCAATCCACATATCAATTATTCGTTGGTCATCATCGTATGCACAAAATACATCTTCTTTGATATAAGTTTTATACATTTTCTTTTTGTAATTTGGTGCTTTTAAAAAATTGTCTTCCCAACTTCTCATAATTAATTGGTCATATTGGATTTCATATTTTTTTAACCATTCTTCTGTAACTTCTCTAACCGATTCCGGTCTACCCGTAAGCAATATAATTTCAAATCCATCTTTTTTATATTTTTTTGCTAAATCAATCATAGGATAAAATGGGTCATCCATTAAAATATTGTTAGGAATGTGCGCAGCTTCCCAATCAATTTTTCCATTAGGTTTTGTTGCCAATGCAAATCTTATGTTACTATTACATAATGTATTATCTATATCAATTATTACTTTCATAAATCTCGTATTCCTTGTTTTTCGTAACTTACTGGTACTTTAATTCCGGTATTACATCCATTGCAATTATCGCAAAATGTGATGTATCCTAAATCAGTATAACCCAAATCAAACTTTAGTAATTCTTCTTTTGAAATTGTGTTTATATCCACATAGTCATTTTCATTTAATGGAAATAACTTTGTTAATACAGCGCTAGTATTAAGATGGCAATAATAAAACTTACCATCATTTAATCCTCTAAATGGTGCAGTACAACTATCAAAATGTTTGATTAGTCTATCGGTTGGTAGATTTTTCTTAATTCTTAAATCGCCAAAATCATACCATTCAATTTCATTTCTAACATAATGGTTGATATTTTGAGATTTTAAAGTTTCTATTACTTTTAAAACTTTTACTTTTATATTTTCTAATTTATCTGTATAATCACTTACACTCAAAATAACATCACTACTTTTTAATAAATCCAATGTACTCTGCTTTGGAAGAATTGTACCATTTGTTGTTATTATTAATTTATCTATTTTGAATGAATAGTTTGAAACAATATATCTAATAACATCTTCTATATGTGGATATAAAAATGGTTCACCACCTACCAAATGAAATACACTAACATAATCTACTTTATTAAAAAATAAATCAATATCCGATTTTATTATTTCAAAATCTCTATGATTTGGTGATACAAAATGTGGCATAAACATATTACAATGAGAACATGCCAATGTACATCGTTCCGTTACCAAAACATCCGTTTGAAATATATGAACTTTATTTTCATATTTGAAAGGCCAAATTGATACAATATTTTTATACCAAGTATATTTTATATTATGTTCATCTAAATATGTTGTATAAAGTTGTTTATAAACATCGGTTGTTATAATAACTTTTTCATCTATTTCAGCGGAGAAATCATCGATATGAATTAACTTTATATTTCTTCTATCGATTTTAATATTTTTGGATTGTCTAAAAAAGGAACTGATTTCATTTATGTCATCTACATTTGTAGTATCTTTTATACTATGGTCTACTATGTATTTAATTTTTAATTTCCTATCTCCCAATAATAAATCTAAACTTCTAATGAATTGAACGCATTCTTTACTTGCACCAAATAAAACATATTCGGTATCTAAGTTCCACTCCGAAACGAACTTATCAAAATTATGTAATTCATCTTTATATAACATATTAAAATGCTATCCACTTACCCGTTCCGTAATGTGGAAATTTTGATTTGTATTTGTAATAAATTACATCCGAAGGTACTTCTCTTTTTGTATTCCAAGTTGCTTTGGTTGGTGTATAAGTTGAAACATCATTATCTTCAACTACAAAATAAAGTGGTAAATCAAAGTTTCTTGCGTATTTGTGAACCTCATAGAATATACCACTTTCAAAACTCATATCTCCTATGAAACACCAAACCTTTTCATCGCTTCCTTTTTCTTTTATTCCCATTGCTACACCCAATGCAATAGATAAAGTTCCACCTACAATAGCAGATGAATAAAATTTCTCATCCGAATTACAAATAGTTATAGATTTTCCTTTAAGAATTTCTTCTTCAATCCAAACAGGACACACTTCTTTTAATAAAGCATGATAATGAGAACGCCATGTACTGAATATCCAATCCGTTGTTTTAATTCGTTTGAATATTTCTATAAGTTGTTCTTCGTTTCCATTTGATAAATGTATTGGGCCTCTGATTTTGGCATCTTCCCAATGCTTTATTATTAGTTCTTCAAATTCAATTAAAGATTGTGTAGTTTGGTTGATATCTCTTATAATTGGATATTTTTCTAAATTTTTTATCATATAACTTTTGTTTTTCTATTTTTTATTTTTTGATACATAAGTTTTGCAGCTTCCATATGACCTTCTAAATTAAGATGTGGGTCTGGCACGGGACAATTGGGTATATCCATAATTCTCAATTTATTTTTTTCAGCCCAAGCTCCCATATTATCTCCATTAAATTTTATAAACTTATCGGATTCAGTAAACTGCATTGGATTGCCATCGTATGATAACCACAATGTATCAACTCCTTTATATCGTAACCAATTATCATACAATTCAATATTTTTTTCTAAATTAGAAACCACATTATCTTCATTATAAATAAATGATAAATAGTTTGTATAGTAATCGTGTAATGGTTTAAATTCGGCTGAACCATAAAATGGTGGTTCTTCGAATTCCGTTCTATTTAATTTTATAAACTTTTTTGCATAATCATAATAAACATGCTGTCTTGTAAACATCGTAACTTGCCCTATAAATAATATTCGTTTAGTTACAACATTTCCTTTAAAATAATCGTATATTTTTTGAAAAATCAAATCATTCGATGACATCGATTCTCCAAAATTTATATATTTGCATTCAAAGAGTTCTGATAAATAAGATATAAAATTATTATTATATTTAAAATTTAGTACATCTGGGTGCATGAATCCAATCGAATCATCGTTTATATTTTTTATAAATTTATAAACATTTGGATTATCCAATCCCCCACCTTCGGTAAAGCTACATCCAAATCCTATTATTAAATCGTAGTTCATATTATATTGTCGGGTTTAATTTTTTTATTTATATTCAATCTATTTAACATAATATTTGCAAACCAAAGGTGTCCTTTTTTTGACAAATGGAAATCATATATTGATTCTTCGGTATCGTGCCAAATCGTTAATTTTAATTTACGAAATATATTGAGCCATCCATAATCGAATGTATCTACTCCAGTATACTCTGTATCATATAAAGAAAAATCATACATTTCGGAATAATCATCGAATATATTGAATACCAATGGTTGTTTATTTGGAACATAATCGGTTCTAATTGATTCTAAATTCCAAAAGATAGTATTTTTTACTATATTTGATTTATGTAAATATTTTGCCATATTTACCAAATTCATTAAACTTCTTTTGTAATAATATGTAGATGGTAACATATATTGCATAAAATCTTTACTAGCTTTATATTCAATCTCACTTATGGGGTTTCCATCGTAAGTTTCAAAATCATTTCGTATCATATCATATGATATAGAATCCATTTCGTTTAAAAAATATATATAGCCATCCGTAACTTCCTTTTTTTCTTTATTTTTATCATAAAACGGAAATTCGTATCGCGTAATAGTACTGCTACCAATGATAACAATATCATCTTTAGTAAAATTTTCTAAATTTTCTATTACTCTAAGTAAAATTAGTTCATTTGTACTACCATTCATACTACAATCTTTCAAATCATAATCCAATGTAGTAGCTAATAATTTCGTCCATTTATAATTCTTATCAGCATGTTGATATTCAGGTATCTCTCCGTTCATACCATGCCCTGCTGTAAATGAATCACCAAATGTCCAAAGTGTAGGCATTATCTATCTCGTTTTTGTAATATTGGTTTATCAGTTGGCCATTCCATTTGGTATTCCGGGTCATTCCATTTAACAACACCTTGCTCATCTGCATCAACATATCCATCTTTGTAGAATAGATTATAATGAAACATACAATCAGTTAATGCATAATGTCCATTTGCAAAACCCGGTGGAACTAATACCTGATTTCTTAATCTTTCTGAAATTATATAAGATTCCCAATCTCCATAAGTAGGGGAATCTTTTCTCATATCCAAAACAACTAAGTAAATATCACCAACTGCGGCTTGAACCAATTTCCAAGTTTTAGTATCCCAATGCAATCCTCTTAATACTCCTTTGTATGAACGAGAGAATCTTCCGTGAATTTCACATCCTTCGCTCACATAATTCATTACGGGATGTTCTTTCGAATGAAAGGTTGTAAATATTTCACCTCTATATTCTCTAAATACGGATGGTTGAAATAATGGAACTTGATATCCAAATATGTTTGATGGAGTTTCTATGAACTCATCCCATTTATTACTCATAGTTAAAAATTTTGTGCATATCCTAACGGAAACCCATTTCTAAATTCAGAACTCATTTTTGGAACTACCATTTGATATGCCATTATTAGTTCGGCAATACCCCCATCCAAACTCCATTCAGGATACCAACCAGTCGCTTCTATTTTAGCGTTGGATACGATGTAATCCCTTTTATCAGGGTCCTCATAAAAGTCGTTGTATGATACCGCAAAATCCCTTACATGCAATTGTATTTTTTCTAACAATTCTTGCTTACTCAAATTTGCATCACTCAATCCAACATTAAATACTTCACCTCTATAATCATCATAATTTTCTAACATAAAAAGAAATGCAGATGCTACATCTTGAATATGAATAAAATTTCGTTTAAATGTTTTTTCAAATACAACAATGTATTTATCGGTAATTGCTTTATAAGTAAAATCATTTACTAATAAATCGGTTCTCATTCTCGGAGATACACCAAATACAGTTGCCAACCTAAATGTAATTGCCGATGTGTTTGCTCTTAAAAAGTTTTCTGCATCGCATTTAGTTTGTCCATAAACTGAAATAGGAGTGAGTGGTGATTCTTCCGTACATTTTGTTTGTCCAACTCCAATTCCATATCCACTATTTGTATTTGGATATAGAATCTTCTTATTTTTTGCAAATTTTACAATATTAAAGATTTGGTCAAAGTTAATTTCTTTTGCCAATTTAGGGTCAGCTGCACAAGCGGGAAATCCTACAATAGCAGCTAAAGGAATAACAACTTCTGCATCATTACAAAGTTGTTCTAATAGAGTTACATTACGAACATCTCCATAAATAAATTTAAATTTTAGGTTAGATGTATATTGTAACAATGAGGTTTGATTAAATAGTAATTTATCCAATACCACAACTTCATGTCCGGCATTTAACATTTTACCAACAATAACCGAACCTAAGTAACCGGCTCCACCTGTGATTAATACTTTCATATTATAACTTTTCTAAATCTTTACAATGTTTCATTAAGTGATTATTATTTCCAGTCATGTCCCAAAATTTATAATCAGTTTCAGTTTTGAAATCAAAACAACACAATAAACCTAATTCATTTTTAGTTAAACATCTGAATCCATGTTTATTTTCTTTTACATATTTATCGATGTTTTTTCTGAAATCATTTATTGTAGAACCATCTAATTTTTTGTTAGATACTGTGAAGAAATCAGTATAACATTCTTGTGCCCAACTAAAGTCACCTTTAGTATCAGCTGCTCCAATAAAATAAGGTGCGTTGATATAATCTCTCAACTTACCTGCCAATGTTTCGGAATAAACTAATTCATCATCTATCCAAAATTCATAGGTAAATGTTTCACCATCCCAATTTAATGTAAATAAATGTGGTTCATTCCAAAATGCTTCATCTTTATAGAATAAAATTTTATCAGCATATTTTTCTTCTTCGTTTTCAACATACCAAAAATTTAACATCAACATATCAGGCTTTCTATAAACGATTCCCGTATGTAATCCTCTTCTCATAAAGATTCCAGCCATATCATCTATTTTAGAATCATCTTCACTTCGTTTCCAAGTTCCACTTATAGTCCAACTTGATTCATTCATTACATAAAACGCAGAGGTATCAATGATACCATAAGCGTTGTGTGGCCACCAAGGTAAATCTGCTAAAATTAATGGCGCTTTGTGTGATACTTTATACATTATAACTTAATTTCTTTTGTAAAGTGATAAAATTCTTCTAATTCAGGGAATGTTTTACAAAAATCAGTTCCTCTTCTTTTATCATGTTCGCTGAAGAATTTATAAAAATTGTAACGTGATTTATGTAATTCCATAGCATCGATAGGCGAAATCGCCCAATCGTATGTTCTTTTTAATTTTTGAATTTCCAAATCGGAATATCCAACATACCCCTTTGAATAATATGGAATTCCATAATAGAATGCCAATTGAGCTTGGTCAAATATGTTTTGTTTAAATTGATGTGGAAGTACTTGAACAGTTTGATGACGAGGATGTCTTAAATATGATGTATCCAATAATACTGGCGATAACCAGTATCTATCATCACCAGCATATTCTCTTTTCAAATCATATACTCCTTTAATTAATTTATCAAAACTGAATACTGATAACATATTGTATGTTACCATAAATGTAATAGTGATTCTTGGAACTTCTCTTAAAATTCTATTTACATTATTCCAAAAACGATTAAACTCCAATCCATTACGAATATATTCAGCTTGCTCACCCCATCCATCGCATGATGTAAATAACACAAATCCTTTTACTTTATCTTCTTCGGTAATTCTTTTTAATTTTTCAATTAATTTAGTAATCAACTCATCGGGTACACCTAAATTTGAATTGATTGAAAAATCTAAATTTTTATTTGGATTTGGTTCATCAATAATATAATCCAATACTTTCCAAGTATCTTTATGCATTAAAGGTTCACCGCCAGTAATTCTAAAGGTATGTAAATCCCTATATAAGTCAGGCCACCATTTCCAAAATGCTTCTACATATGGATTATGTTCTCTCAATGGAATTGGCATCTTTTGTTCTGCTGCCAAATGTTTTAAATCATTAAAACTATCCGTTGTATTATATGCACCATATTGTTGAATTTCCTCCATCCATTTAGTAGAAAATGTAGGTGAACAATATGAACATGCAAAGTTACAAGCATTTGAGAATGCAACTTCTACATAACGTGGGTTAAAATCATCTCTCCAATTTGAATTAATGATTTGGTCTGCTAAAGGCCAACTCCAATCTTCCGATGATTTAAAAACTCTATCAGAATACAAATCGGAATTATCCTCAACCCCCCAACAATAATCACATTCAGAAGGTCTTGCGCCATTCATCATTTCTTTTCTTCTTTGCTTTTTAAACAAAGTGTTATGGAGTGCTGATGGATTCCGTTTAATCTCTTGTTCGGAAACTTTATGAGTATTAGGGTGGTGACACGAGTGATTGTGACCAGTGTGTAAGTGCGTTGTGACTTGTGTCCATTTCGCCAAACACATTCCCTTACCTACATTATCCAATGTATTCTTTACTTCTTCGTAAAGTGGTTTTTTATATGCCATAACTATGCTTTAACATTTATTAATTTGTGTTTATTATATATAGTATCAATTGATAATAATTCGTATTTCATAGAATTTATACCATCCGATTTGTAATCAATACTTCCTTGCTGCATTTGTAAAACATATCGTCTTTCGTTTCTTGCAGTGGTTTCACCTTTTGCCCATTTATCTATTCCACCTTCATTTATCAACCCTTCCGTTTGATGAGGTAAACATCTAAATTTACCATTTCTTCTATGTGGTAATATCGTATGTGGTATTTCTATTTTTTCTTTTCTATATTCAACATTTGTAGATTCTCCAAAATCCAAATTCATAGTAAATAAATCTAAAACTAAATTATCTTCTGGAAATTTGATGTGTAAATTTTTAATTTCTTTAGGAGTCAAACATCTATCCCACATTGCTATCGATGCAACTGCTCCTTTAAAAAAAGATTCAACGGGAGATTTTGAATATCCAATATAAAACGGCTCCATACCATATCGTTTCAATGGTTCATTATATATTAAGGGAGATTGTGTACCCGTTCCCAATCTTGCATCACTTTCTCTACCATTTAAATAGAAATGTATTTTTTTATTATCTGCATCAACAGCCATTGTAATCCAACTCCATTGATTCTCATATCTTTTAATCCATTGATACAAATGCCCTTTCATTCTATCCCAAAGTTGCATTGTATATGCTCTACTATTATTAAACGATAATCCCCAATCATAACCAGGTTTTCTGAAGATTGGATATTCCATAAATTGTCTATTATTATCTCCAATTAGCCAAATAGGAACTTTTTCAATTTGCTGTTCAGCTTTTACTAATACTGAAATAGTATGTGAGTTTGAAATACAATTCTTTTGTTCTCTCGAAGGTCTAAATTCTATTTTCGAATCTACACCATTAAAATATGCTACAACTTGCTCTTCGTTATAATCTAATTTAGTTTTTTCAGCATATCCTTCCATCACACATCTCCAAAATAAATCATCATCTTCCATTCCCCAATCCCAATAATCATTAGAGTACCCATTAGTTCGTTCAACTTGTTCCTTAGAAAACACAACCGCTCCTCCAAAGTATTCTTCATATTTTAATTGATAATCCGATTGTGAGATACGAACTGCAATGTGTTGGGGATTATCATTAGGAAACGAATAATCACAACTCTCATCTTCAGGAACCATATCTATATCATGCCAAACGATGTAATCACATCCATCATCAAATGCATGTTTAGCTGCAATGTTTTTCATTAAACCTCTATTGAATAATTTATCATCACATTGATGTGCTAAATAAATTGTATGTTCAATTCCCCTCTCTTCCAAAAACTTTGAAACATGAGGAACAAACTCATTCATATGAGCTTCTCTATTTCTATATGGTACACATACTCCTAATTTCATTATATACCTACATTTATTATTCTAATATTTTTATCAGATTTTTTAACACCATGTTCTATGAATTCCAAAGTTGATAAACCATCATTTTTTAATAATTCATCATTATCAATTACTTCGTTTACAAATCGTAATTGATTCCATCGAGTACATTCATTTTTCCATTTATTTCCTAAAAAGCCATTTTCATCATGTTTTAATGATTTAAATTTACTCTTTCTTCTATGTGGAATTAAATATTTAATTTCATCGGAATCCGATGTTTCTACCATTTCACAAGCAATTATATCTGCATAATTTTTATGACCTGATAAATCTTTTAATCTATACTCATAAATTTTAGATGCATCATAATACATTTGTAAAGAAGTAGATTTTGGTAGTAATTCATCCAATTCAGTTCCCATTTTATAGATGGTATCCTCATTTAAAACTTCATCAAAATAAGCAAACGATTTAAAATATCCTTTAAACCAATTTGGTATAAGTTCTCTGTTTGGATTCCCTACTCCAATATAAAACTCTTTAGCAATTTTATAATCAACTAAAAATTTTCTAATACTATCAGTTTTACCAACACAAATACCATCTTGATAAACGCTTATAATCTTTTCATCTGAATCATAAGTCAATGTAATATTTGTTAAGTAGTTTGGTTTAATTTCTGAATTTATAAAATGAGAATTTAGTTTATAATCAAATGCACAAAAGTTGTATCTATGAAATGATGTATATGAAATAGCAAAATCATATCCAGGTATACTGAATATTGTAAATTCATCAGATTCTTTATTGTGGTCTAATTTTAATTCATCTGGACAAAATGTCAATGATAAAGTAAAATGATAATTAAAGTCTATTATATTTTTTACTTTTATATAAGAATCAATTCCATTTAATTTTAAAAGTTTACGATTTCCAATATTTTTAAAATATTTAGTATCAAGTGATACATTATACTTTTTACATCTTAATAATAAATCATCATCTTCATAACCCCATCCCCAATATTTATTAGAATACCCATCAATTGATTCAAATACTTTTGTTGGAAACATTGTTACACCACCAAAGTAAGTATCAAATATTTCTCTCTTTTTTTCATCAATAGAGTATTGAAAATCGGTTGCTAAATGTAATGGTATATCTGAATAAGAATAATCAACACTCAATGGAATCATATCTACATCGTGAAATACTACATAATCGCATTTTAGTTTTTTTGCATAAGTAAATCCAATATTAAGAAGCATACCACGATTGAATAATTTAGCATCATCTTGTTCAACTATAATTAATTCGTAATCGATACGAGCACTACTGAAGTAATTAATCAATGATTGCTTAAATGCTTCTAAATGTTCGTATCGATTTCTATATGGTACAATGATTCCTAATTTGTGATTAGTCTGCATCACCCTCTACTACCTTTTTGTGAAATTCAGCTAAATACCATTGTATTCTTTCACCCCACTCATCTTTATCAATTTCTTCAAACCAAACAGTTAATGCATCTAAAGAGTTTGCAATCTTTTCTAATGCTTTAACTTTTTTAGCTTCTAATAATAATAATTCAGATGCTTCTTGCGTTTCTTGTTGTTCTTTTTTTGTAGACATAACTTTATTATTTTTATAAAGATAATATATTTTATTTAAAATTCCAAATTATATTGTAACTATTTTTTGAATTAATTCTGACCATTTTGAGTATTCTCCTTGCTGAATATATTCCATACCAAATTCCGAATTAGCAATATCAATTTCAAAATTATTTCTTCTAATTGCTTGGTACATTTTTAAATATTCTGATGAATATGCATAATCTTTTCTAATATCGGCTACTGCTTTAATTCTTTCTACACAAGTACTATCCCATTTAAAATGATGAACCTGTGCATTATATTTATCAATAGGTGCTATTAGTTTATTTTCAGTTTGTGGGCCCCATAAAGTTTCTCCATTTACTTTTGCATAATGTTGGCCTGAAGTTATCTCAACATATCCTTTCATTACACATACTTTATTTGGACACGCACCACTTAATGGGTATCTAAAGAATCCTGCAAGTGGAAATTGGTCAAATATATTTTTATAAGGTAATATTTCAGGAAAACTTCCAAATGTACCAATTCTATCTATAAACCCACCTCTAACAATATCCCATCCATTTTCTTCACAATCTTCAATCATAAATGGTAATGGCATTGAATATACATGCAATTCATCATCATCCGAAACTACCCACCAATCATCGGGATGTAATACCTTAGTTTCATTATATAATTGGGTTACATATTCCCAATTAAACTTTTCTTTCTTTTCAACTCTAACTACTTTTGCTGTTGGGAAATTTTTAAGTATTTCACCTACTTCATCTAAAATAGACATACCTTCCCATTCATATACTACAACATAAATTTCATCAACTATATGCTTGTAGTGATTCAACATATGCCAGAGAGTGTTTGTTCTACTTCCTGTCACTGTTACTAATCTTACTTTTTTCATTTAATTTTTATTTTAACTTTTTCTTGTTAGTAGTGTCAGTCCTGTCGAGGTTGGTCTTTTTGTTCCAAATATACGAAAATTTTTTAAATTTACCAAATTCCAATCGGTATTGTTTTCTAATTCTTTTACAAATTTTGCAGGCCCATCAAATGTGGCAAAATCTTTTTTTGCATCTTCAGTAACAATAAATGTATCGTGATATAATTGGTCAGTATCATGAATAGTTATGATTCCATTTTCGGATATTATAGTTGAATATAAATCAAAATCTTTTTTAACTCCTTCATACGAATGGTCGCCATCTATATGTAGATAATCAATTTTAATATCCTGTCTAACAAAGTAATCGTAAAATGCTCTCTCCGAAGTTTCTAATATAATTTGAGGGCTGAAATGTTTTCTAAGGAATGAATCTTCTTCAGTCCAATCGGTAAATCCACCCACCCCATTTGAGGCATCTACTATAATAGTTGTACCAACATCGCCCCACTCATTTGATGAATTTCCTTCAAATATATTTTGAGAATGTAAATCAACTCTGGCTTGAGTCATTAATCGTGGAATAAATCCACCACCACTTCCAATACACACACATACCTTTGCTCTTATAAATTGTATGAATGAATATACCAATAACCCATCTCCCAAATGTAAATCAGTTGCACCATGCGTCCAACGATAGTTTATAGGAGTATGTATTTGATTACCCTCTTCATCAAATTGATGATTATTAGTAAGGTAATCTTTAACTATATTTAAATTTATAAGACTTTGCATATTTCCGTAACCCAATTTTGTTTATTTGTAAATTTTTCTAATCCTTTCTTTAACCTATCGAATTGTTTTTTATTTTTTTCAAAACCATCTTCCAATATTCTTAAATACTGATAATGGAATTGTTTTTTATTGATTGCTCTATATCGATACTTTATATCCCTCATCCAGTCCGAATGTATAATTGGTAATTTACCATTATCAATCGCATCAAATATTGCATACCCAAATGGTTCTTTAGTATAACAACCATGAAATATCTTAAATTGTTTTTCAAAAAATTTGTTGTGAAAACGATAATCAAATTCTATGAAAGTATGTACATCTGCGTTTATCTTACTACCCTCTAACATTCGTTTGTAATCGTATTTGTTTGAGAATATGAAAGCAGGAATTGCATCCAAATAATGTGCATTCTTTCGTGTTTCACACCTTGCCGCATATCCAATTTTATTACTTGCTACATCTTCGAATGGTTTATTATTTTTCCATTCGTAATAATTTGGTATTGTAATTGTATTTGGAAAATATGTGTGTATCGTATCTTTTTCATAACCTATCCATACAATATTTTTGGAATTATCTAAAATATCTTTTTGCCAATGCCAATCCAATCGTGTCATTAGATTTTCGTATTCATCGTTTAACCCTAACATATCAGGAATAAATGCATGAACAAATGTTGTGTGAGTTTTGTGAAGATACTTTTTGATTATAGGATTTGGTTTGTAAGAATGATGTAGAAAAACTATCTTATCACACTCATCTAATATCTTATCTATTTCTTCATCGTTTTGAAAAGTGTAAATTGCCCCTTTTTCTGGTAACAAAGGTCTGCCATCAACTACAATTTTGTAATCTTCCGTAACTAATGGTAAAACATTCTCCATAAAGTTATTACACCATATATCAGAACCTCCTATTATATTTTTTCCGTAACCTGTTGTTATGAATACTATCATATTTTATTTATTTATACAATTCCACCTCCGCTTCCATCGCATTTAATAGCAGTACCTAATGTTCCATTCCAATACCTAATCCAAGCACCATCCGAATAATATCCTTCCGGCGGCGAACCTGTTCCATTTGAGTATAAATAGAATTCTGTTGCGAATTTCCAACTATTATCGTATTGTCCGATATAATATGTACTAGTTATATTACTACAAGCCGTTTGTGCATCATAATCAAATCCTAAATAAACTTCGGGATAATAAATCCATCCACAATATGTAGAATTTGTTTCAACATTTACCCAAGTATAGCCACCACTTCCGTCGTGATATTTTTGTTGCTTTGTATAGCCAGAACATTGATATTCGGTAGGACTAACAGGCCCATATGATGGAACTTGTATTGGACAATTTGCTCTTGAACCAAATGGCTGTGCAATCGTTGTAGCTCCATATCCTTTGCCTATCGGAACATATCTACCATTGTAACTAAGATAACCAATTGTAACAGTGGTTGGATATGATGAAAAATAGCTAGAAATAAATGTACTTGCATTTTCAAATGTAGCACCCGTTGGCATTTCGACTGTTATATTTGTATACGATGAATCACATCCACCATTGGTTCCAGATGGAACACCTGCTGATGCTTCTCTAAATCGTACTCCCAAATAATTTGGTGGAGCTGGTAAATTAAATGTTATTTCATTAAAACTTACAACATTACCAACACTATCAGCGATAAATGCTATATATGAGCCATTTGCTAAATTTAAAGCATAATCCCCAATTGCTCTATGAGTTGCATCCGTATTTAAATACCAATAATATCCCGTTCCGCTACCACCGCTCGCCGATGTAACTCTAATATAAGCTTCCCCTGCATATGTTCCGCCGGATGTTATAGTACCTGTCAATGATGGATAATTACAATTGATGACATATCCAAATTTATCTCTAGTATTATTAGCACTATCTCGTATTTGTATCATCCAGTTACCATTTGGTAATATACCGCCGGTTGTACCAGTACCATATATCCAATTTGAATAGGATGAATCGGGGTCTGTTTCTATTTTGTATCTCCAAGTATAAGGTGCGCCGCTTCCTGCACTAAATGAACTAACATTTATATATCCTTTATTTGGTGCATTTGATTGACAACCATAACTTGTTACTGCATTTAAATTCAATGTACAACTTCCATTAGAATTTACATATGCTTGTCCTTCGGTATTAAAATTACTATCACCACTTGCTAAAGCATTTGCATTTGCTTGTGAAATGTATGATGTATATGTTTTTGTAAATGTAACACTACCGGCATCGTATCCACTAGCACAATTGTTTCTTGTAAAAGTTCCACTTCTAGTTGCGTTATAATATACCGATGATTTACCATAAAATTCAGACATTTGTAAATCATTACTACCATCGGTTGTGTACGAAACCGAATAGGCAGTTCCAGCTGAAGCTAAATCTATTTGTGTACCCGATGCGATTCCTCTATCGGTATTAAATAAATTCATTGTAAGTTCTCCACTAGCAGGTATAGCCATTATTTGTTATTTTTTAATTCGGTAATTTCTTTTTTCAATTCTTTTATGGATTCTATCAACAAAGGAATTATTTTTTCGTATCTAACCGCCAAATATCCATCTTCTCTTTTCATAACAACTTCAGGTAAAACTTCTTCTATTTGTTGAGCGATGACTCCGATATCGTGCTTTTTGATTAAACTTTGTGCATCTTTATCATCACCAACTTCCTTTTCCATATACTCTTCTGTCCAATCAAATTCAACTCCATCAATTTTATCAATTTTATCTAATGCGTTTTCTATTGGAATAATGTTTTCTTTCAATCTTTTATCCGATGAAGCGTATGCCGTAATATTTCCCGTTGCGGATAATGAACCACCGATTTTAACATATGCTCCAGTAAATGAACTTCTATCAATTCTTAAATAAGTATCTTGTGCATTTACTACTTGAAACCCTTTATCTGTAATTTCAGTTGCTTCAACCGATGATGCTATCGAAACATTTGAAACGGAACTACTTTTTGCATAAAATTGAGTAGTAGCAGTTGTATTACTATATTGTGTTCTCCTCCAAACTAATCTAGCATAATATGTACCAGATGTGGCTGCAGAAAATGCTATACTATTAGTGGATGCTGAAATAGAAACAGTTCCTGTGCTACTTATACCATTACTACCCACTGTACCTGTACCAACTATGTTATTGAAATTAATATCAGATGCAATTTCCCAACCTACACCGACCCACAAATATCCACTCCAACCACCAGGAGTAGTAGCTATACCACCAACTGCGGCCATTGATATTGTTCCACTATATGTACCGGCTGCAGATACACTAAATGAGAATCCACTACCATATAATGATTGAGAACCTATGGTTGATACCGCATCCGACCAAGACATAACATTATTACTACCAAATGAAATAGTTAAACTATTTCCAGCTCCTAAATCTGTCAAATCACCTGCTCTGATTGTTAATTTTGGGTTTCCAGATGTATTATTAACTGCTATTAATGGAGATGGTGAGAAAGTTAATCTACTATAACCACTACCATCAGGTGGAGATGATAATTTATCAGGATTGATAGTCCATCCACCAATTTGACCGGTCGTAAATACTGCATTTTTACCAGAAAATTCTAATGCGGATATGTGGGATGCATCTAATGTATTTGCTACAACTTTTCCCGTTGTAATAGAATTATCATCTATATAAGTTGCATTTACGGAATTTCTAGTAGCTAAAGAACCTAATCCCGATACCGATGCGTTTGGTACTGTAACACCTGCTTGCAATGTTAAAGATGTAGCGGTGATACCACCTTGAATAGCTAAATTTGTACCATCAAATGTCAATTTACTACCCAATGAAAATATATCAGTAGAGCCCGATTTAAAATAAAATGGAGTATTTGAATTATTATATGTACCCGTACCTACATAAATTGCCTTATTAGTACCATCTAATGTTATACCATTAGTACCTACTTTTAAAACATTTGAAATATATCCATTTGCACCTGCTATAACGGGGGATATGATACTATCATTACTAATCAATGTTCCACCCGAATATGTGCCATTTGCTATACTGTCTGCTACTGATTTTGCATTTGTAAATGCCGCCGAAGCCGATAGTGCCGCATTAGAACCTGCTAAAGAAGCGGCCGCTGAACCCGATGTGACCGCATTTGTTCCTATTGTGTTTGCATAGGTTTGCGTTGCCGCATTTCCACCTGTTACATTTATTGTACCATTTACTTCCAAAGAACTACCATTCCATTTCAATTGGTCTTTTAATGAAAATTGTCCGGCACTATCTAAATAAATTGCCGTATTTGAGTTATTGTATGTACCTGTTCCTATGTATATTTTACGAGTAGTGGTTCTTGCATCCAAATTAATTTGTGCTGCAGAGGTATCACCAACTGTAAATAATTCTTTTATATATCCAACTTGTCCACCAATTGCAGGAGAATAAATTGTAGTATCACCTATAAATGAACCACTATATTGTCCATCTGCTAATTCTTGTACTTTTGATAAAGAAGATGATAAAATTATTGAATTTGAAGAACTTACTGATGAACTCAATGATGTAATGGATGAACTTACCGATGAACTCAATGATGTAATACTACCACTTGCAGATGAACTATAAACAGTCATCGTTCCACTAATAGAAGATGATACTGCGTATAATTGTGATAACGAAGAAGATGCCGATGAACTAATTAATGTTATCGTTCCACCTAAATTATTATTACCACCTGTAAATAATGCTGATTGGGTAACTGCAACTGGCACATAGTTATTATTTACATCGTAAAATTCAAAATTAAATTCATAAGTTTCATTACCAATCACAGTTGGCATTGATGTTACAAATTCAATTTCAGATGGTGAAAATGCAGTATCTTGTGTTAATTTTAAACTAACATTTCCTAAATGCCATTCACTTTGTGATTGTGAAAAATATAAACTTGCAGTTGGTTCTGCATTTGGTAATGTAAATTGAATAGTTTGGTCTTTTAAATTCTTTGTAGGAGTTATTCCATATAAAGTACCAACCAAATACTCACCATTATTTGAACCACTAATATAAATACCCAAATTACTTGCAGTTGATGATGAATAAAATGCATCAATCCCTAATTCATACACACTTATATCTGATAAATTTAATGATGAACTATATTTAAAATATCCACCACCATTTAATTTAACACCATTATCAATTCGACTTGAAGTCAATTGAGTAGTTACCCCATCTGCAATCCATAATTTTTCTAAAGTTTCGGATGTAAATAATCCAGCATTTCCAACTACACTACCACTTAATTCATAAGTTGTAAGTAATTCTTTCGATTCAACCAAAATATCTTGTATTAAATCGGAATCGGAAATATCACCCAAAGAAGTTCTAAATACCTTTATCCTTTTAACATCACCTGCAAATGTTTCCATTTGAGATATTTTAATATTAGCAAAGGATGATACAACATTTGATTCAACTTTTAAACCATCAACTATTGTGTAAATTGGTGAAAGAGTTTCACTAATACTCGCCGATGGTCTTCTATAAAAACGAATTTTAGTTGTATTCGCTAAAGATGGATTAACATTTATTTGTTTTTGCCACTTTACATTATATTGACCTTCCCATTCAAATGGAATAGGAGTATTTAATCCATTATTATTATATGATGATAATTCACCTAATATTGTAATTGTAGCAGGCCCATATGCCGTATCGGGGTAAATGTGAACCGCTACTACTTTGGAAACACCCTCATAATATTCGGTAACAATTTCAGTTCCACCAACTGATGATGAAACTATACCTTCCCCTGGTTCGTGATAAATTACATTACCACTAGCATCTTTTATTTCTATCTTAATTAAGGTATCTGGTACCAAATATTCAGAACCTTGTATTAAAAATGCATTCTTACCACCCGTTAAGGTATCTGCTAATTCGGTTATTTTAAAATATTCACTATTCGGATTAGTATCAGTAACAAATGTTTGATATCTATCCAAATTTTCAGCAAATAAAGTTTTTTGTATTACAGCCATTATTCTCTTTTTAAATAAATATTCTTAAAAAAATAAATCTACCATATTTATATAAAGAAAACTAATGAATAGTTTATTAAACTAAAGAAAACTAAAGAGTTATGAAATACGCTATGTTACAAATAAAAAAAGAAACCCATGAACTTCTCAAAAATTATTGCGAAGAACACGGGTTTAAAATGGGAAGTTTAGTGGAAAACTTAATTAAGAAACATGTTGGTGTAACTAAACCTCAAGCTAGTGTGTTGAAAGCTGACAAGGTTAGAAGTCAATCTTACTAAATCCATTTTCTTTTTTTATTTCTATCAATCCATCTACGATATCTCGCATTTGTTCTAAGTGAGAAATTACCCAAATGAAATCAAATTGAGTTTTAAGATACTGCATCATCATAAATAAGGATGATAAGTTATCACTATCCAATGTACCAAATCCTTCATCGATTACTAAAAAGTTTGGACGAGGTAAATTACATACATTGATAAGTGCAACTCTAATAGCCAATCCACTTACGAATTTCTCCATACCACTACACATTTCTAATGGCCACTCTTGGTCATCATAAACTATTTTTGCATTAATTGATTTACCATCAACTTCCATTACAACTCCAAAATCTACTACTTGTGAAAGAATATTATTCACTTCATTTTCGATTACTGGCAATGCTTTAGAAATCAACTCATAAGGTATGCCATCTCTCTTAACTGCATCTAAATAATAGGTGTATAGGCGATTCTTTTCTTCTAATTCCTTAACATCATTCATCTTACCTTTTATCCCCTCTATAAACGAAGATATGGAAGAAATAGAACCATTCACACTTGCTATATCTTTAGTTACTTTTTTGATTTCACCTTCTATTTCGGATTTAGTTCTTTTTAAACCAGATATCACTTCGTTAATTTGTGCATTCTTTTTAATAGTTGCTTCATTGTCGTGATATTTCTGAATATTAACCTTAACCGATTCTAATTGATGTTCTAATAATTCTTCTTTAGTATTCAATCCTTGCAATTCTGCTTCAGATTTTTCTTTAATAACAATTGCTTTACCATATTTAGCTCGCAACTCTAACATAGAATCGTATTGAGATTTTGCATCTTCAAACATATTCATAACATTAGAAAATCCACTTAAATCGTTTAAAGCTTCATCTACATTAACCTCTAAATATTCCAAATCTTCTTTTGCTTTCATTGCATCTTTTACGAATACATTATCACAACAAAATTTACAATTAGGGTCATATTGGTGTGAATCCAAATGTTTAATCTTCTCTTCCGCTGCTTCTAAAGTTTTTTGAGCAACATAGTAAATATTGTTTGCTACATTAAAATCCTTTTCGGCTTGTACATAATTGGAATTTGCTTCCTCAATATCAATATAATCATCTTCTGAAAAATAGAATTTCTTTTTATCTTCCATTGATGCTGATATCTCACTTATAACCTTTGTATAATTTTCTATATTTTCTACTTTGGCTTTCTTTTCTGCAAGAATGTGTAGGATATCTCTACCAATTGAATTTTGTTGTTTAGTTAAACTATCTAAATCCAAATTACCATCCATTGGAGTAAGTTCTGCACTTAATCCAACAATTCTATTATTTAAATCAGTAGCATCATCGTTTAATCTACCCAATTCTTTTTCTAAATCCTTTAATTCAACCTTCTTATCTTTTAATTCAGTTGCCTTATCAGCCAATTCAGATGTGAAATCGGTTTTCTTAAAGTTCTTAATTAGAACGGATACTTCTTTGATATCTTCGGTTGCAGTTTCATACAATTTATCGAATACATTCAATCCCATAAATTGTGCTAATAAATCTTTTCTTTCCGATTGTGATTTATCAATGAATAATGCGTTATTACCTTGTAATGAAAGAGCAGTTAATACGAAATCTTCATACTTGCCAACATATTGTTCAATGATTTGGTTTGTATCTCGTCTCTCCGTTCCATTTAAAGATGTTTTATCATCCCCATCTTGTCTCCAGAATTGTACATCTACTTTAACATTCTTTCCTTTGTTAATTGTCTTTGCGGTTCTTTCGATATGATAATCCAATCCATCAATTTGAAAGTGTAAATGACAAGAGAATTCTGATTTACGATTATTTAGAATATTAGCTGCTTTGTAAGCTCTACTACTCTTATCATATAAACAAAATGATACTGCATCAAATAAAGATGATTTACCCTGTGCATTTGGTGCAAATAATCCCATCAATCCACCTAACTTTGTGAAATCAATTTTGTTATTCTCTCCATAACTAAACATATTTGAAAACTCAAACTTAATTGGTTTCCATTGAATATTTCTTTGTACATCTTCATTTACAATTCTACTATTAATATCTCTATTGATTATTTGTAATTTATCCAAATCTTCTTTAACTACAAACGGCATCATTCTCTCAACATATTCATTGATAAGAGAGTTCTGATAATTGATATCCGAAATATCTTCAAAATCTAATTTGTTTAATCTATTACCTGTTTTTGATTTAGAAAGAGAATCGGTTCTGATAATTGTGAAATCCTCAACACCATACCTCATCTTAATTTCAGCCATTACTCTTTTAGTATCAGCAGAATCAGTATTAGATAAACGAACTCTTAAACGAGGTTTCTTTGGCATATCCGATACAATAGGAACTTTCCCATTATCAATATCCATTGTGTAATATCCATAATCGTTGTGAATATCAACCGATTCGTAAGTCATTGTATCCAAATTCCAAACAAGGAATCCGTGCTTATCCAAAGTTTCACCAAAGTTTTGTTGAACCAATGAACCGGCATAAACTACTTTACAACCTTTTGGAGAAATCATCTCTTGTCTTTTATGAATATCACCTAATAAGGCTAAATCATACCCATCGAACATATCGGTTGTAAAATGTCTACTACTTACAACATATCCAATATCTGTCATTGAATTATCAACTGGCCCGTGAAATAAAGCAATCTTTTTATTTCCACTTAAAGTTTCTGCTTTAGGCCAATTAGATTTATCATCAAAAATACTGAATACACCAAAATCCACTCCACCAATAGAGTAAACTTGCGTATCCCTCAAATATGTAAAGTTTGGTAAATTTAATGCCTCCACAATTGGAGTAAGTACATCCAATCTATCGGAATTATTCATATTACAATCGTGATTACCTGTAATAAGAATAGTTTCACAATGTTTAGAACATTCCGTAAATAACCAACTAATCTCTCTCACTAATTCGGGAGAAAGTTCCAATTTAGCATGAGCTATATCACCCGCTAAATAAATGATTGAATCTTCAGTTCCTCTTTGACGGATTTCTTCAAACATTTTTTCAAACACCTGTCTATACTCATTGTGTCTTTTCACATTACGGATGTGTACATCGGCAATATGATAAATCTTTTTTAATTTACTCATAAACTCATAATCTTGTTTAACAATAATTCCTCCGATGAAAACTCTTTAGTTTTCTTTAGTTCTTCATAAAACTTATCGTATCCAATTTCGGATGCATCTTTATCTTTCATATACATCATCTTAACATTGATACCTTGCTTACGAAAATATTCTGCTGCTTTAAGTGCTTCATTAATTGCATCATTATCCAATGAAATAATAATATCACTAACTCCACTCATAAAGATTTTTTCTACTAATAATTTTGATGGAAACTTACCTAATAATGGGATTGCGTTTCTTTTAATTGTAATTGCATCAAAAACCCCCTCACATAATATGATTGGTTCATTCCAATTAACTTGCGATTCCAAACAAATTACATTTTTACTGATTGGTGGGTTTTTGTATTTCATTTTCTCTTCTGGGTAATATGAACGAGAAACAAAGTAGTTTAATTGTCCATCGCAATTATATGATGGTATAATTACTCTCCTACTATATAAACCTTCTTTACAATAACCTATGTTGTACTTAATAATTTCCTTTTGAGTGATTCCTCTTTCATTTAAATAGTGAATAGCATGTTTATATTCGGGATTAAATCCCTTTGGTTCTTCTACTAAACTAATAAATTCTTTTGGTAACTGAATGAATACTTTTGTACCTTCATCTTCGTTTTGAAGATTATAATTGGAATCCCCATATATTTCTCTAATAATGGATATGGTTTTTCTATCAACATCCAATCTCTTTAATAAAGAAGTTAATTTCTTACCACCACTATTACAAGTCCAACAATGCCATTTTTGAGTTTCGGTATTGACTTGTAGTTTTTGTTTGTGGTGATTACAAAATGGACAATAAAATGCTAATTCGTTACCCCTTAAATTGGAATAACTACCCAACGCATTAGAAAGCGTAGATACTACGATATTTTTGTCAGTACTTTTCAACACAATCCAAAGATACGACAAATATTTTATATTTCCAAATATTTTAGAACCAATCTTCCGGTATTACCTTATCGGCATACTTAAATCCGTTCTTATCGCACCAATCTGCGTAAGTAGTTTTTGAGTTTTTACTTATCTTGTTCTTTGAATTGGAGAATACGAATCGTATATCCAAGTTGGGGTTTTGTTGTTTAACCAATAGATGTTTCTTTCTATCAGCTGCAAGGAATCTGCCTTTGGTTTCTACGAAAATACCATTAGGCAACTTAAAATCAGGATTGTAAGTATGTTTAGAAGCAGGTATAATATAATCCACTTTTTCGGACTCATATTTAACCTCAATCCCTTTACTTTCGATTTGTATTGAAATATTTTCTTCAAGACCAGATTTAAATCCGTATTTTCTAGCAACCCAACTGCTAGATTTCTTTGTAACTTTTTTAGCCATTAAATTGGTTTATTTTTTTGCTTTATCAGAATATTTTTCTGCTTTTAATTCACCACCTCTACCTGCTTTATATTTTGCAGCTGTTAATACTTGTTCATCTACTTTTTTATTATCATTAGTAGTATATGGTGTTTTTGCCGCAACTCCTGCATCAAACCCAATTTTATCAACACCCAATGCTGATTGAGCTGCTTTGTATAATTCTAAAATCTTTGACATATTTTCCTTTGTTTAGTAATAAATATAAATTATAAATCAAAACGAACAATAAAATTGACTGGGATATCTGGTTCCGATTTGATTGGTTGTGGTAATTTTGCAACTGCTACTAAATCCATTTCATCATCATATAATCCAATTGTTGTTATAAATGGTGCTAAGAATGAACCAGTAGTATCGATTGAACCACTCAAATCATAATGTTCAAATCCTGCAAAATGAGTAGAAGAACTTACAGAAGATGTGTATCTAAAATCCAAACTATTTCCATTTTCTAATATAGATTTTTTACGAATATATTTAGTTCCGGCATTTGTTATAGCTTTATATACTTTACCATCGGTACCAGTAACATATTCCGATACCTTACCTACTTCAACTACTGCCGATGGGTTTTGTGATACATTAAATTCATCTTGATTAACAACCAAAAGATATTCATGCTCATATATTGTTTGTGTAGATTTATATGATAAATCCCAATTGGTGTTAAGTAAATCATTAACGGCTCTCGTTATTACAATTAACCCCTGTGCATAAAATACATTACCAATTTTATCAGTAGCTGCTGCTCCTTGTAAAAATGGTATATTATCGACAACCATTACACCACTCTCTACATCAAAACTGATAATATTCATATCATAGTCTACACCTTGATATCTTAAATTAAAACTACCTGATTGGATATCCCAATTTCCCGTACCCGTTTGAACGGATGCAGTATATCCTGCGCTTAGTAAATCTTCAAATAATAATACATTTGATTCCAACTCAACCGATACTATTGTAATAGTATCACCTTTTGCACTTATTAAATTACCATCACCATCATCTATAAATGGGTTATCTGCGCCATCTAATAGATAAACAGAACCCTTCTTAATACCCTCACCAACATATACTTGTGGAATTGAAATTACCTTTGCACTTCCACTTAAAAATCTATCTCTACCAGCCGATTCGGTTACATATGTATTAGATTTAGTACCACTTCTTAAAAATGGATTATCTTCATGTCCGTTGTAGAATTGAGCTCTTAATTGACCAAATATTGCTCTTTTTTGAAAAGATAAATCAGCATCAGTCGATAATGATGCAGATAAGTAATTACCATCCTCAGCTTCTAATAAAGAAATTGTATTTGAAGATTCATCAAAACTCCATTCTTTATAGGCTTTAAACGGCCTTATACTAATATCCGATTTTGGTATTCTTTTTAACATATCGTATATAAATATCTCTGAAACTAAAAACCCACCAATTAGGTGGGTCTAAAGTTCATTAGTTACTCTCTATTAAAAATCTAACTTTACTTTTATTGCTACTTCCTTATCAAATGATTTTTCAATTGGTTTGGATGTTTTTGCTACTGCTAATAATTCGTTTGCATCATTATATAAACCAACCGTTGTAATATACACATGCGGGTCTTTTTCAAATGATGAATTTGCAAATGCTCCTACCGAACCACTTACGAATGTTGGGTTGTTTGAGAAGTTGAATTCTCTATTATTTGCTCTTACGAAATAATGTGATGTAGAAACATTTTCAGTTCTACGAGCTTGGAAATCGGCTCCCTTATTAAGTGCATCTAATAATTTTAATGAACCAGATGCTGAACCCGATTGGTGATATTGTGCCGTAGTTGAACCAACTGCCGCCATTAAGTTACCACCTACCGATGCTGATAATGCTGATGGGTTTAATAACACAACACCCATATCTGGGTAGAATAAACCAAATCCTGCTCCATTAGATGCCGTATATGTATTGATTGATGCAGTTAATGCTGAGCCAATATTTAATGAACCACTTGCTAAATAATAAACTCTACCAGCAGTTGTTACATTTTCATCAGTACCACCACTATTATCAATCAATGTTACCAATCCAACCGAACCTGATAGGTTGATTGAAATGTTACCCGGGTCTAATCTTTCTTTGTATCTTGCTCTATTTACATTAATTGCGTAGAATGATGTCATATTATTTCCAGCATAATCCGTAAAATATGTATCAGCAGAATCTAACAATACATTTTTTAATTGATTATAAACTGCTTTTGTAGAAAGAGTAGATGAATCATCTTGTGTTAAAGTTGGCGCACCATATCCGTTTACATCACCATATGCGATTGAAAACTGAACTTCGGATGAACCCGTTGCTGCCGAATCATATACATCTAAGTAATACTTACCCGTTGCCGAATTAAGTTGTACCGCTGATGTGTAAAATGCGTTTAATGAACCTGTATCACCACTCCAAATACCTGAAGTTACGATTTCAGTTCTATTAGTTACTTTATCAATTGCTCCGAATTTTTTATAAATACCATTTGTGATGGTAGTTAAGTCAGAACTAATTTGCTCACCAGTTCCTAAAAATTGGTTCATCAATCTAACTAATTCGTTAGTATCAATGGGAGTACCAGCCGTATTGGCTGCGCCTGCTAAGTATTGTGATATATTACTTGCTAAAAGGGCTCCTCTATTATCTCTTATTAATGCCATAGTTTAATTATTGTACATATGTTACGGTGATTGGAATAGTTTGTGAACCACCTGTTTCGTTACCATAAACAGTTATAGTTGTTCTGATAGTCGAAGTTAAAGATGGGTTAGGAATAAACTTAAATGTTAATCCTTTTGCGATTGCTGCAGTTGCAGATACATCATCACCAATGAAAACAGGTACTGAACCTACATCGGATGTTACACCTTCTCCTACAATATCACCGGCATTTTTGTTAGATAATACAATAGTATATCCCAAACTTCTATTTCCGGCTGGAGATGTTGTTGGAGATAATGCTACCTCACCACTTTTTTGATTAACTGAAATGTTAGGAACACCAAATTCCACAACAGGAATACGAGTTGTATTTTTAGGAAGTGTTACTAATTTATATTTCATTACCTGAGTCTCATCAGGGTTTGCTTCTAAAACTGGCATATTCTTAATTGCTGCATCATAATATGCAGAACCAAGTGGATGCGCTGGTTCATAAAGAGTATAATCAATCTCATCATCTGCTAAAGCAAATTGAGTGATGTTTAATCCTTGTCCAGCTGCCAATTTTTCTCTACCTTTTTTTGTTAAGATAGCATCAACTGTTAATTCGGTATTACTTAAATATCCCATAGTATATTATTATTCTTTGTTTATAAATATAATTATTTTAAAAATCCGTTATTCTACTTCCAAAATTGGTTCATTAGATGCTCTACCTGCTTTATTTACTTTCAATGTATTTGGATTAGATACAAATGTTTCAATTGGAGAACTACCATCCAATGTTGTTGCGGCTGTATTTTTACTTCCTAAATAATAAGAATTTCTTAATCCGGTTGTTAAATCCGAAGTAAATTTATTATGAGTTGGTAAGTATCCATCGATATTTTTAACTGCTATAATATCTCCACCAATCGTAGGAGGAGTTGAACCACTAAATGGTTGTATATTTAATTTAGTTTCAGTATAAACAGATGATGTTAATTCATACCCACCTCTAGGGTCACCTTTACCACCAATTACTATTTTAAATTTAGAAACTTCTCTTTCTTTTTGTTCAGTCACCAATTGAACTCTAACTCTTTCTTTTACTCGTCTACCATCTTTATCGAAATATGTTCTAATAGCAGAGCCACTTTGTGCATAAATACCAAATCCAATATTTTCATAATCAGTTTGACCTACAACTTCATTTGATGATAAAATATCAAATTCAGTAAGAATAGTTGGTAAATCTAATTTAGCATCTATACTAACTTCTTCTTGATAACTAACACCACTTGCATCAGTATCAGCTACATAATCATAAGTTGATTCGTATTGATAATTTTCTGCAATAGTTCTATCAACCGATGCTGTATAAATAATTGCATCATATTGATTATTTTCCGAACTAATATTGTATTCTGATGTAGTATCTAATGTTACTTCGTTTTGATTATTTTCAGAACTTAATATTGTTGTATCACTATAATGGATAACACTTTCTTGTTGATATTCTTCTCCGCTTGGTTTTTTATGTGCAACTTTACTTCTTTCCAAGATATGTGGTTCTATTAATAAACCAGTAGTTGCTTTAACTCTTGCCGGCAACATTTTCTTAATATCTTCAAACATAGATTTCTCATATAGTTTGATTAAGTTAATGTATTCGTAAATATCTCTACCATCAAATCGTTGGAAATAATAATTTCTTAAATTATCCAATCGTTTGTAATTTGGTTTGTAACTATCCGATGGGTCACCAATGTAGTTATCTAAATTAATTCCACCAAATGATTTAGCAATATCAATATTCAACTCTTTTGTAGGAGAGAAGAATAAACCAACTCTATTAGAATCGGTTGGAGATTGGTCAAATGCTTTTTTAGTTGCTCTACTTTTATGTGATAAATCTGAAACTAATTCTTGTGATTCAAATCTAACTTTATTTGTAGAATATCTACCAGCTCCCAAGTCAGGTATTTCCAATACTACACTTCTATCAATTGCTTCAAATTGGAATGGGTATATCCCTATATCAACAAACCCACTTGCACTTGCATATAGTAATGGTGCCGCATTAGTAGAGTTAAGTTGTATCAATGAACCACTTTCGTAATCATTTCTACTATATCCATTTTCAAAGTAAATGTTTGTATCAACATTTATTAAAGAAGCAGTTGCATATAAATTTTTAGGATATTCAAAATCCAAACGGAAATATAAATCATCCGTTGAAGATGAAATATGATTACCATTAATCATTTCAGGGAATGAAACGTGTTCATAAAATCTTTCAGTATTTAATACTTCAGACCACATACGGAATTCATCCATTGAACCACTATATATAGAGCCAACTGTTAATATTGAATTACTTTCCCAATCAACTGAAATGGATTGTGATATAGAAGTACCAAATATAGTTCTTTCTTTATCGGCTTGTCTAACATTCAATTGAATACCATTTGAACCAGAACTTACAGATAATCCAAAAAATTTTCCATTAAATATTGGTAGTGATGGTGTTTGAAATGTAGAGGAACTACCACTAAATTTAACTACACCATAATCACTATTTAATGAACCATTTAAAGTTACACTCCAATTATCCGTTTCCAATAATGTCCAATCCCCACCATATGCCGGCTTAACAAACATTTCCAATGTAGATGGTTTTATACCTTTATCAGTATCTTTCCAATCCATAGAAATAGATGAACCACTATTGAATTTAAGAGCAGTAGTAACATTATCCATTACTAATTTACTTTTAGTAGCTTCCGTTACTTCTGGTCCACCAAATTCTAAAATAGAAAGATTAGATGATGGAATACCATAACAACTTAATAATGCATATACACCTCTTCGTGTTCCTTTATGTTTTAGTAGATAAGGTAAGTTATTTACAATTCTTCGCCAAACTTCATATGTTCTTTGTTTAGCAGGAGATAAATTTTTAGTATTACCATCCTTATCCAATCCAAACACATAATTCCATAATTGAGCATCTGCTGCCAAATTCTTTGCATCCCAACCAAATGATTGTAATACATCGAATAATAATTTATCAGAAATACCATCTTTAGCTTTATACCCCAATCCCCTGCTCTTTTCAATAGCTTTTGTATGATAGTATATATTATCAAAGTGCTGACCAATCATTGAAAAGAATAATAACAAACTATCGTTATCATCGTTATTAACAATGTATTGTGGAATATTATTTTGAACCCAGTTTTGATTTTCAATATCAAAATTCTCAGCTAATGAAATTATATTATCATACCAAGGTCTAACATTAACAATATCAGTAGATGATAATCTAACACCATTATTATAAGGCCAAGTTATAGAACTACTATCCGATGTTGTATATGTAGATGATGAAGTATATAAGAATTTTTCAAATCCATCAAATCCTTGTATTAATTGTTGTTTTTTAATTTTATTTCTTTCAACATCTTGTCTTGCTGCAATCGAACCAGTGTATGTGGATGGATATAAATCATATCCATACAATGAACCACTAATATTTGCACCACTATCCGTAGATGAACTTAATATTAATTCCTCATATGATTCTATCAATTGAACTTTATAAACAAAGTTATCCACCCTTTCTTTTGCAGAACTGAAGTGAACAAAATTATCCCAAGCATATGTAGAACTTGATACATATTCTATATTTAAATCCGTTGTATCTATGAAAGATGAGCTCAAATATGTACCAATTAATTCATTTGATGATGTTGAACCACTTAAAATCAAATTATCTAATGATTCAAAATTAGTTGATTGTCCAGTTACGAAATCAACTTCTATATCAAAGTTAGGTCCTTTTAATGGAGGACATTTTAATTCATCTTGTTCATTTAATATAACAGTTTCAATTAATGGATTAGTCATCAACTTCGTAATCCAAAATGTTGAATTATTTACTACATTCGATGGTATTGGTGAATATAATTTTAATATTATAGATTCAACTACATCTTCATCCTTTACATACACATTACCCAATTCATCTTCTGATTTTTTGGATAGAGTCCAATTATCATTTTCCCAAGATGAAACTATAATTTGCTCATCGTTGCCAAAATTAGCAAGATGTGTTAAATATTTACTATCTGGCTCCGGTTCTACTACACTTATTTTTTCAGCAAATGCTTGAAATAATGCAGTAGATAATATATCCTCATCTAATTGTAATGTAGGTAAAGTTAATTTAGTAACAACTTCATATTCATTACCAATTAACTCTTCTGCACCACCTCTATTGTATGGTTTTAATATTAATGTTACACTATCACTACCACTCCAATTAGGATATGATTCTCTTAATGTTTTAAGATTTATTTTTAAACTTCCATTTGGAGATTGATTACTCATCAATCCAATTTTAGTTCCATCTTTTTGTTTTAACCAAACATCAACCGATGTTGCTGCAAATGTTGAATACTTAACTTCGTATTCTATATTGAAATCAGAAAAAGATGGTACATCAATCAAATCGGCAACAATTGTTTCCGTTATGGATGGAAAATCATTTATAGCAGTGAATGTAACTAATGCCTCTGCTTTTTGACCAGTTCCATAATTATTACTTTCTGCTACTAATATTACTTTCTTAGTACCATATATTTCCTTGAAATCTTTTTGGAAATATAAAGTAGTACTACCATTTGAGGCAGGTACTTCTATTGCATTGTTCGAATCAATATATATCAATACTCTATCAGCATTTTCAGTATTAAATGAAATAGCAACAGGCTTTTCAGTATCAGATTCTTTTACAGCAATCGTATATTGCGTTCTACCTAAAGTTATTTTAGGTTCTGCAAATTTAACTTCTCTACCTGCATCAACTACAACTAAAACTGTATTTTTTAATTGAGAAGCAGGTATAGTAAATGCATATGGTACTTTATTTAATCTACTAAAATCTCCATTATATTGAGATGAAATACCGCTATAAATTTGTTCTACAAAAATACCATCCGGAGTATTACCTTTAACTTCAAAATTTACCGATGCATTATCTAAAATTTGATTCGATAATTCTTTGAAAATATTGTTACCCATTTCAATATTTCCAGAATCTATTATTGAACCACCATACACAATTTGATATGATAGTGTTAAACTATTACTTAATTCATTTTGTAAATTTGAAAAGAATCCCATTTCAATTTGAGAATTGGGATTGGCAGTTGAAATTGTTGTTTGTACAATTTCAGTTTCAATTGGTAATGTTGGAATTAATGTTTTTACATTTTCAACATTAAAATTTAATGTTATAGTTCCTGATGTAAAGTTAAAAGTGCGTGGAAATGGTTGTTCTACCCATTGTTCATTTTCCCACTTATATTCGATTACTCTAATTCCTTCTGTATATTGACTTGTACCATCGTAATTAAATGAATCAAATTTAATAATAGCAACTATAAATTTAGAAAGAACTTTTCCATTATTTATACTTGCTGTATATTCTCTTCTTGAACCAAATGCAGTTGATGGGTTATGTACTACAAATGTACTAACTCCAAACCCCTTAGATTTACTATCTTCAAAGAATTCAACCGCAGAACCATTATTGGTTGACATTTGTATTTTCAATGGATTTTGGTCCACCGGTGGAACATATGGTGGCGGATTACTAATTGGCGCAGAGTTACCTCCTCCACCTCCAGTATCCGGATTTAGAAGTTCTGATGAATTAAAATCGTAAAGTCTTTCTATTGGAGTAATAGCCATTTAATCTTTTATTATAAATATTTTAATATTTTTTTATTGGAACTGCTCTTCCATTCTATCCCTATTAATATAGCCATCATTATAGTATCTATCATTATATGTCATACCACCTCCACCGCCACCACTATATACAGGCTGCTCTACAACAGGCATTGGTGTTGGTTTTGATATTGGCTCCGGCGTAGGTGCCGGTGGTGGTGAAACCTCAGGCGTTTCCACTATTGGTTGAGGTTTTGGTAGTGGCACGGGTGTTGGTTCTGGCATTGGTTTTTCTATTACAACTTCTTTTTCTATAACAGTTGTAATTGGTGGCAATTCCTTAGTACCTATTACTTTAACATCAACTTTATCAGGAGAATAGATATTTCTTTTAATATCAATTTTAGTTTGGAATGATTCTAAATTATCTTGTATTTGTTTTCTCAACTCCACAATACCAAATTCTTTTGGAACTTGATTATAATTAACACTTCTTCTTTTTAATGTTTTTATATTAAACGAAATACAATTATTTAAAATAGATTGAATTTCGGTTAATAAGATATTAAAATCATATTGTTCACAATCTTCAAACCTAGTTTCGGATGGTTTACCAAAAGTAGATTGAGATATATCGTAATATCTATTGTTTACCCAATTCTTTACACTATCTCTAAAATTTTCAAATACTCTCTTATTAAAAGTATCCAAATCTCTTAAACCAAAATCCTTTCTAATAGTTGCTCTAAAATCATTTCCAAATTTAGCAACCAACGCATCATCTATTACTGATAATGAATTTGCTTCAAATTTATCAATCGCATCTAATATATTTTTCTTATAATATTTAAAATCTTTACTTAGATTATTTATCTTTTTAAATTCAGATTTAGTTATATTATTTATATTCTCATCTTTTGTTTTTAATGGAATGATACGAATTTCTTCTCTTGAAGGGGATATTTCTTGTATCCAAACTCTTTGTAATTCATTATCTGAACCAACTTTGTTTCTAACAAAATTTATATTAATTTTAAGAATACCATTTTTAAATCCCAAATCATTTAATAGTTTTTCAATGTCAATAGCTATTTCCTTTTGGCCGCCCCCATTTACTAAACTATACATATAATTTTTAATATCTTGCTTTTTTATATAAGCAACATTATTTCCCGATTTTTGTGGTAATAAATTACTATTAATATCGTAAACAGATACTTCCATAACATCATACTTACAGTCGCCAAAATCAGTATCTTCTATTTCATTTTTAGAAACAATAAAGAAATCTTCTGGTTGTAAAAAACGACCTTCATTATCTATCTTAGCATTTACTGCTTCGAAGTTTGTATATTTTTTAATACTCATAATTTATTAAAATGATTTTGGATGATTTTTTACAAAATGAATTGTATATGATTTCAATTCAGTACTACCATCAGCTCGTTTAACATTAACAGTCATAGTTGTATCGTATCCTCTACTTTTGCCCCATCCACTAATCCATCCACCATATTCAGGGTCTATACCATCTCCACCACTTTTACTTATTGATAATTTTAAACTTTCATCTTTACCACCCTCTATTTGGAAATTTGATTTTGGAAATATTAACCAAGGTTTTTTCATTCCACCGCCAACGGGTGCTGCTAGTTCAATTGTAACAGGTTGAGTATCGTTATTTACAAATCTCAATGTTCCACCTGTTACGAATTTAGTATCACCATTATCAGGATTCAATTTACCAACTAATTTATAATTTGGTTCTTCTTTAGGTCCTTCAAATGTCAATACTACAACTTTATTTATCACATCACCACCACTAGCAGCTGCGGAATTGACGGTTGATTGTTGAATCGCTTGTTGTTGTTGAACCGCTCCCAATTGTGCTTGTAAACCACGGATAATTGCATTCAATGAATCAATTTGCTTTATTAAAGCATTAATTTGAGCTTTAAAACCTGTATTTTGGGATTGTAAAGATGCTCTTAATATGGATTCATCAACTGATTTTTGTAAAGATGTTGAAATTTGTCCACTTATATCACCAATTGTACCACCCAATGTATCTAACTGATTTGCTAATAAATCATTGGTTTGTTCTATATTTAACTTTTGATTTATTTCAGTTTGTAATTTAGTATTCAAAGATGAAACTTCATTTGTTAAATCACTAACATCATTTGTTAATTTTTCAACTTCTTTTCGTAAATCTTCAACTTCGGTTACTTTTTCATCATATAATGGTTTGGGTACTAAATCACGATTTATGGTAGGGATATCCGGCTTTAATTCCTTTACTTCTACATCAATCGCTTTCACCAATTCAACATCATCCAACTTTGTTTTAGTTAATGATTTGAATAATAAAGAAGATGCTACATTTTTATCATCTACAATAGTTACACCATATTGATTTTTAGCAATAGCAGATGAACCCGATACACTTAATATCGATTCTAATCTTGCTTTTTTTTCTTCTTCTAACTTTAATGCTATTGCTTCTAAATTAGTCATATTATACTATTTCGAATGTTAATTTATCATCAATTATGTATGTGATGCCCGATTGAATTACTTTTATTTTTAACTTATACACTCTATTGAATGGTAAAGTATTCAAATCTAATATGAAATAACTTCCGTTTGAATCACAACTTAACTTTGTATATTCGCCAAATGGATATATAACCTCATTAGTTACATAATCTTCTAATTGATAATAAGATGTAGTTGGTAAATAGCTTGTATTATCATAATCAAATGTTCCAGAGAATGTTCTCAATGGATACAATTCTCTACCTTTAACTCTTATTTTTACTTTAGTATTTTTTTCATATTTTGCTTTTAAATTGGATAGTACCACTTTAAAATTTTCAGAAGGTATAGCCGATAGTGAGCCTGTTACAAATGATGAATCATCCCAAACTAATTCTAATTTTGGTTCGTATATTGTATGAGTTTCTTTTGAGAAAAACTTCAATACACCATAATCTAATGTATCATTTTCGGCATTCAAACTATGATGAATAATCATACCATTATTAGATATAGAACCACTCAACCACATATTTACCATATTGGTTACATCCATTCTAACATCATCTGGTTCATAATTAAATGATTGAGAAGCGGAGCCACTTAAATACCAAACACCACCTTCTGCATTTGCCGAACCCGTTGTAGTATTTCCCGTTGTAGGATATATAGCAGTTCCCCCCGTCGTATCATATTCAACCCATTTATCTACTCCATTTCTATATTTCCAACTAACACCATCGGTTGATATATTATCAAACTTAGTGCCAGTTCCCATATTCCAACTTGAAGAAATGGCATTTGCATAAATCGAATATTCTAATGGAATTTCTTCTGAATTAGCTGATTTCAAATTTAAATATGCTTTCCAGCTGCCCGTTATTTCTCCACTAACTATTGATGCAGAAATAGAAGATACATCAAACTTAATTAGAGTTCTGTATATATCCTTTATATCTCCGTAATAAAGTTTACCTACTTCCAATATTTCATCTCTACCTGCATTTTGGTCAGGTTGTTGTAAGTAGATACTTGCATCGTATGATGATGTATAAAATTTATGCATTATAAAGCCCTCCCTTTTATGTCTTTGTTTGGATATTTTACTTCAAATATAGATGGGTCTAACGATGGATAAATAATTTTACCTTTAGTTGCTTGCTCTATATTATATCTATTTGTTGAATAATTACCATCCCCACCACATAAATTATGAATTTTTACAGATGGAACGCTCATAACTCCTTCTACATTTGCCAATATTAATTCTATTTCCGAAATATTGATTGGTTTATTAAATGTCCAATTATCTATATCGAAATATTTTTGCATTTCTATCAAACAACTAGCTAATACTTCGTTTTTATTATAATTTTGATAACAAATTACTTCAAAATCCAACCCAACATTTATAATAAATCCATTTATAATATTAACTGCATCGGTAATCATTCTATATTCACCTAAATAGGTTTTAAGATTTTGTTTAACCGCATCGTTTATATTTGTTAAATTTTTATTAGAATCATATCCCAAAATATACATATTGATTGCAAACGGATTATTTACTTCCGATATTGCTGTTTTCTTTTGAGTAAGATATTTAACTAATTCTTTTTGAATATCCGATTTAGATTTATCTTTTAATCCCTCTACAACACCTACAAATTCGGTAATATTTTTTGGGTTAGCAAGTATTGATGCCGGTGAATTATTATCAATTTCCCCATCAGGAGAAACATATGCCTTAGCAATACTACCATATCTTTCTGGCATAGATAATGCTCTTACAATGTAATCCTGTCTAGTCACTGCTCTATTTTGAGAACCAAACATTGCCAATGCATTTTGTCTAATTTCTTCAATAGATTCACTACCTCTACCACCAACTGCAGGTTCTAAGTTTTCAACCGCAATCGATTGTTTCATAGCATCATACAATGATTGATTTGTTATTGAGATTAAATCTTCATCAAAATCAATTTTATTTAATTTTACCAAATCGCCAGTATTAACATTCGAACTAACTCCCCCACCAACTAGATATTTAACAGTTATGGTTGTATTAGTAGGAACTACACCAAATGTATTTGTTTTTAAGAAATTTGATGGGTCAATACCTTCATTCAATCTATTAATAGAATTAGCTAACCCCAATCCTACATTTTTTGGATTTGGTAATAAAATTTCATCATTCATAGATGTATCACCACTACCAAATTGTATATCCATAGTATTATCAGAATTTACCTTTACGGAAAATCTTCTTGGAACTTTTTGTACTTCCAAAATATATGGAACATCGGATACATTTGAATATAAATCCGAATTGGCTTCTATATTTGGTTTTTCAACAAATATACTTTCTTGTGCCAAATATGGAACTTCATAGTATTTGTTATTATCACTATCCGTAACTGATACTATTGAAATTATATTCTCATCATTTAACTCTATCTTAGGATATGATTCATATGAAGCAAATGAATACGATGTTTCTTTTTGTATAGCAGAAATTGCTTTGACTTTTTTAGTCAACAAATAAAAAGTAGGTTCGCCATTCCCATCTCTCTCATGCACATCAACTTCTCTACTTCCTGTTAATGAAAAATCAACTATATCGGTAGTTCTAAAAACTACATTTGAATTGGTGGTAGAACTAATCTCCATCCCTTCTTTTATTCTAACACAATATGTTTCATCGGGTCTATTGTTATCACCACTACCAATTGCTGGTAATAATTGATATACAGTTATAGTTGTTACCGCTGGTGATGTTACTTTTGGTTTATATCCCATAGTTTGTGCCAATGCAACTACATTCTTTCGTTCGGTTGCATGTGATAACATCGATTCTTTTAATTGTGTATCTTGGTAAAACGCAAGAATATCACCGATAGCTGATGCTTGTTCAATGAACACCATACCAGGCGAAGCTTCATTGAAATCTGAATATGTATTTGGAAAATAAGTTTTAGCATATTCAATAAGATTTTCTTTAAACGTGGCAAAATCTTTACCAACATAATTTATATTCTTACCGCTACCAAAACTCTTATCAACAGACTTTATTGCCATTATTAATTATTTATATCTATTTGTACTGAATCTTGTATGTTTTTATTTGATTTCAAAGAGAATTTTAAATCTAAGCTAATTCTATTGGCATCAATATCATTTTCATCATAATCAAATATAATTTCATCGATATTCAAATATGGTAACCATGTATCAACTGCTTCCAATATAGTTCTCTCTATATCCCCTTCTATTTTATCTTCTATAATTGGTTCAAATAAAATTTTCCAAATATCACAACCAAATTCCGGCTGCATTAACCTTTCACCTTTATGAGTTAAGATTAAGTTTTTTAAATTATTTTTAGCTTGAGAAATTGTAGTAAAATTAACAGCAAATACGCCATTGGAATCCGATGTAGTGTTTACACCAATTCCCAATATTTTATAATCGTTTTCAGCTAAATCCGTTACATTAACTTTACCAAGCTCTATTGCCATTATTTAAATCTCTTTACTAATTCTGAATAATCTCTTGTTAATGCTTTTATAGTAGCATCTTGCAACCCATCGCCAGTTGATTCGAATTGAGGAGTGCCAGTTGGTACATCCACATCTCTAAAATCCATAGTTTCCCATTCACTCTCATCAACTCTCAATTCAGGTTTAATCATATCCAATACACTACCAACTGCACTTGCGCCTTCTTTTCTTTGCTCTGCTGTAAATGGTTGTGTCATATTAAGAATCTCATTAATCATAGGGTCTTTTGAAAATTCCTTTTGAATTTGAGGTCTTTGTTGTTGTACAATTGGTTGTTGCTTTCTAACAGGAGTAGGAGCAACTTCTGTCATCTCTCTCAATGATGGAGTAGATGGTTTTCGTTGTGAGTTTAATGTAACCGCACCAGATTTAATTAATTTAGCTAATTCTTCTTTAACTTGTTGTTTAACTTCATTTTTAACAACTTCCTTAATTAAACCTACTAATAATTTTGAATCCATAGTAATTGTGTATATGTTTAGTAATAAATATAAAAAGATTAAATTTAATCGGAAACCGAATATCCGGACCATTGCAATACCGATGGAGCAGGGGGGGCAGGTGGTGGATACTGACTAAATAATAAAAATATACCACCCACAGTAAATAAATGTATTTTAGCACATAAAATAAATGTATCCAAAAACATATTAGAATCCATATTGGGAAATATTGGGAGTTTAGTCCAAGTTCCTGGATTTAATACTAAATTAGGTGATGGTATTTTTATTGATTTAAAATCTTGCATCTCAACAAACGCATCAAATATTTCTTGCTCCGTTAATAAAGATGATGGATATTTCTTTTTTAAAATTCCTTCTATGATTTCCTTCAATGTTAATTCACCATAATCTTTTGTTTTTATTTTTTTATTAAAATCCACTTTAGGCTTTAATGCTTTTTGGGCTGCTGCATCTGCTGCTAATAATATGGGATTAACCATTATATTTGAAATCGAACCGGGAGCAGGTATTGTGCCCGGCCATCCCGTTGGATTTATTGTTGGATTTGGCATTGGTGCCATTCTAGCTCCCATCCAATATGCCATTACAGCCGGCCCCAACGCATCTAATAAATCTATTTTAGTTCCACCATTTTTTTGTGTCTTTTTAAGTAATAGAGTTAAAATTATTACAAATAATTTTTTATTTCCTTTACCAACTGGAACTCCATTTAATAAATCACCACCTCTTTTTAAACATGCATCATATTCATCTACAAAAGCTAAAGCAAATTCCTCTATACTACCACCAAAGGCTTTAGATTCGAATTTAGGAAGTAAATTTGCTTTGAATGTATTCCAAGACATATTATTTGGATAAATAGTTTCTAGCCGAAAGGATAGTTTTCAATTTAGATTTAATTGCTGAGAAAGCGGCTGCATTAACTGGTCCAGTTGCGGTTGGTCCTGTTGGAGTTGCATATATTTGTTGATTTATTGCATCAATCAAATCACTCATTATTTGAACTAGCTCACCCCCTAATACCATTTTTTGCACATCTGCTCCAGCATCACCAACTCCTTTATCTTTACCTAAAAATATTTTACCATTTTCAGAATTAAGGAATATTTGATTTGCTCCTGATGAATGTATTGTTACATTTTTATTAGTATGAACATATACATCTTTTTCGGCATCAATTGAATATTGACCATCGGTAATCACACCAGTGTTTCCTTTACCATAAATGATGAATTCACTAGCTTTTGCAGATAATAATATTCTATCCGAATTTATAAATAATTGGTCACCTTTTAATTTATCAGATGGTGGAAAATCTTTAAATGCTTTCTTTTCTTTCTTTATAGTTTCCTTAAATGGGATTTTTACTTTATTTGATGTAATATAAATCGATGTACCATCTTTATTAATATCTTCATCAACTAATGTACCAACTGGTTTAGAATTTAATTCTAAATTTTGTTTATTACGAATAAAAATAGATGGAGATGATGTTTTACCATCTTCCGTTAAATGAAACTCACTAAATCTAATTGTATTACCAACTCTACCACTTATAATAGTATCACCTTCTTTTGGATTTAAAAATTTAATAGCATCATTTATCTTATATGCTTTTTCAGAAGATTTTGTTTTTACGGGTGGAGTATTTGCTATACCCGTTTCTTTTGATTCGCTATATTCTTTATTTTTGTTTTTTGATGATACTTCTTCAATTGGTTTTTCTTTATTAATTTCAGAAGTTTTATAATCTTCTCTATAATTTGGATAATGATTATTGGAATATGGCAACCAAAAATAATCATTACCAATTACGATAATCATTACAGTTTCTCCCAATATGGGATATGTCATATTATTTTTATCAAATGGAAATGCATATGCTTCTTGGGAAATAGAAGATTCTCTTTTAAATTCAATAGCACCTAAAAATCTAACATCATTATCATCAAATGATGGATTTTCACTATATTTTTTTATGTAATCCTTATCTTTACTTAATGGTTTATCGGATTTCAAATAAACTTTAGTAACAGCTGCTAAGAATGCTTCCATTATAATTTAGTTTTTATTTCTTCTATTTCAATTTGAATATCGCCTAATTTTTCATCGGCTTTTTTCTCCACTTCATTTATAGTATCTTCCATATCTTGCAATAATTGAGCTTTTTCATTTTCACTCAACCAACCATCTTCGCCAATACCTTTAGCTTCTGCTGCCGCTAATCTTTGTGCAATTGTTGCAAGTTTAATTAGATGGTCATCGTTTTTAATAGATGCATCTATAAGGTCTTTTATGATTGGTGCAAGGACTGTTGCTTCACCTACATTACGAATTAATTTACGAAGAGATTCAATCATTTCTGAAATATTCTTCTTCTTAGTTTGTTGATTATCGTAAATATCTTTAAATAATGATGATAAGTTTTTACCATCAAATAATTGAAATTCTGTTGCCATTATATTAATTTGTTTCCTACTATATAATTATAAAGTTCTTCACTTATTAGTTTGTAACCTTCTTTGTTAGGATGCTGTGCTATCTTCATTGGGTTTGGAGTTTTTTGTTCCCATATAGGTTGACCTGAATAATTTTTCATCATCCATTGCTCCATTGATATTTTAGCAAATCCCCAATAATTGTTTTTATTTATCAAATAAGTAATATCATCTTCTTTATTTAAACTCTGAACCATTAAGTCAAAAGCATCGCACATAATATACTTTATATTGTAAGATTCTAACATTTTTTGAAGAAAGATAATGTAATTTTGATTAATGATATTATAATAATTTTGATTAAACATATTTCCTATAAAGAATTGTTTATATTCAGCTAAGAATGAATTAAATTTATCATCACCATATGTATATGAATTAAAAAACTTTTGAGGTAATTTAGCTAATTCATTTTGTCCCCAACTAATCCATTCACCTTTAGGTAAAAAGGGAACATAATCTCTTAAAGAAGAACTCCACATAATTGTTACAAAATCTCCTTTATGAATTTTACCATTTCTTAAATCATTAATTACATCATTGAATATCACATTATTGGCTTTTCCACTCCAACCATTATTTACATATTCCAACCCAAATCTAACAGCAAGGTGATTTGCCCAACTATGTTCATTTCTAAATAATTGTAATTGTAATCTATCTTTGAATTGCTCTTCTTCGGGCCAGTTTGCTCCTTCACCTTCAGTCCAACTATCGCCGTATGCGTGTAATTTCATAACTTATTTATTTCTTTTTATGAACTATAAATCCACTAATAGCTAAATAATCCATATCACAATTTAAAAATGTTTCAATTGCGGTTTTAGGGTCATTTACCATAGTTTGTCCTCTTAAATTAAATGATGTATTTAAAAGTATTGGAGTTCCACTTATTTTTTTAAATTGTTTAAGTAATTTATAATATAGAGGATTTTGCTCTTTCTTTACAGTTTGTATTCTCGCCGAATTATCAACATGGGTTACTGATGGAATCTTTTTATAATTTGTAACTTTAACAACTTGATTCATATAAGGAACATCTTCTTCTGAAGTAAAATATTTCGTATATTCATCGTGAGTTACCGATGGGGCAAATGGTCTAAACATTTCTCTTTTCTTTACAACTTTATTAATTCTATCTCTAATATCGGATATATGTGGGTTTCCTAATATAGAACGATTACCCAATGCTCTAGCACCAAATTCAGTTCTACCTTGAAACCATCCTACGATATTACCTTCGTTGATTAAATTAGCAACTTGCTCTACTAATAATTTATCAGTTGGATATGATGAAACCTCTATCCCATCAAATGTATTCAATATATCCAATATTTCATTGATATCAAATTCTTCTCCTAAATATGGAGATTGATTATCCCCACCCTTTATCTTTGGATGGTTCATCATATCATGCCAAAAGTATAAACAAGCTCCAATAGCAGAACCAGCATCGGATGGTGCATATGGAATCCATACATTCTTAACTCCACAATGTTTTTTGATTTTACCATTAGCAGTACCATTATAAGCAGAACCACCTCCTAATACTAAATTAGAACTTTTAATGTGAGAAGTTGCATGATTAATTAAATAGTATAGACATCCTTCATACCATTTTTGTAAAGAAGCTGCAAGTTCCATATGATGCAATTCTATTTCAGATTCTGGCATTCTTGGCTCGAATCCTATCAATTCAACTAAATCATATGTAAACATATCGGTATTTGAGTATTCCCAAGTAAAATATTTCTGATTTATATTAATTAAATTCTCACCACCAAATGATGTAAATCTATTGAATATATCATAGTATTTATCCGAATTACCATATGGTGCTAATCCCATAACTTTATATTCTCCACTATTTGGTTTAAATCCTAAATAAGCAGTTATAGTAGAATACACCAATCCCAATGAATTTGGAAATTTAATTGTTTTTATTTCGGAAATTCCATTTAAATCACATTTGGCCATAGAAACAGTATCCCATTCACCTACCCCATCGATTGATAATCCAATTGCATCATCAAATGGCGATGTATAAAATGAAAGAGCTAAATGAGATAAGTGATGTTTTACAAACACCAAAGAGCCGGTATATCCAATTCCCTCTAATATTGCCTCCAATGCACCTTCACCGGCTTTCCAATCTTTTTTAAACTTATTCCAACTTTTCCATTGAGATATCCATCTATTACCTAAAGTCTTTTCAACTCTATCGTATTTTATATCCGAATCCTCATACCAACATACCACATCAACTTCATCAATAGTAATGTGTGCATAATCCAAACATTTTTGAATTGCTTTAAACGGAAAAGAGTTGTCATGCTTTATGCCCGACAACTTCTCTTCTTCTATTGCGAATATTACCTTACCATCTATTAATAAAGCTGCTGCTGAATCATGGTAAAATGCGGATAATCCTAATTTAATCATAATTTAGATTTTTATGTCACCTTCATCCATGAACTGATTAAAAAGTTCCATTTGTTTTTCTCTCATTTTAGTAACAACCTTTGTTATATAATGAGTTGGATGTCCGGTCATTTCTCTAATAAGTAGATATAAACTCTTTTTATTGAAATTTTCTATATATTCTGCTCTTCTAAATAACTCTAAAACGGCATCTGCTATTTGCATATCTCGTTTCTTTGGAAAATAATTTTCTAAATGTTCATCCCAATATGCTAACATTCTTTTGTTAAAGATTTTATACTCATTGTTAGTATCTTCTTCTTTCCAATTATTTTCGGTATCAAATGATTCTGGCATAGCAGACATTATATCCGTATCTTTGTATCGTTTATAGTTTGCGTTATTTGTAAGAATCAAATAGTTTCTTGCAACAATAGTAAAATAAGAAAATGCTTTACCTTTACCTGCTTTGTACATATGAATCTTTTCAATCATAAATGTAACAACCTCACTCATCACATCTTGTGGGTCATCATCGAAATATGTAAATTTCCATTTGTTATATACAATCTCTGCTAGTTTATCAAATGCAGGTTTAATTCTATCTCTATAAACTCTATCCTTAATTCTTTGGTCATCGGTTGAGTTATATTCTATGATAGCATCTTCCGTATCTTTAGTAAAATATTGTTTATTTCTGGGTTTTCTTGGCATTAGTTAAATTTTTTGAATCTTTCGATAGTTTCTTTTATTTGATAAAATATAGAACCTACTTCATCATCCTTCTCAAACATTTCACGCGAATCTATTTCACGCAATGCCTCCAGTAATGCTTGGTTTCTTTGTAATTCTTCTTCTACAAAATCTTCATATTTTTCTAATTTATTAAGAAGATTATAAATCGTATATCCAGCAACTGCTAAAAATACAATAGATAGTGTTAATATTATTTCCATATTAAACAATTTCGTATCCTTTTAAGAAAAATTTGTTAGCATGTTTATACTTAACTTCTTCCATTTCACCCGATGGGGATTTCATTACAATTAAATCATTTCTACCATAAGTTTGTTTTTTAACAACTTGTGTATTATATACTCTATCTTTAATGGTAATACCATCTAAGTGGTCAATTTCATGTTGAACTATTACAGTCATCATAGTTTCTACCGAAATTTGCTCTTTATCTCCTTCTGGATTGATTTCAAATGTTAATTCACCTAAATTATCAGTCATTACAACAACTTTACATGCTCTAATGGTTCTAATTGATTTCTCTAATGTTTTTGGAATAGATAAGCACCCCTCATAGAAAATAAATCCCTCATTAGAACGAGATGTAATAACTGGGTTTAGTAAAAATAGTTCTCTACCATTTTCTTCATCTCCAAACTTAATATAGCAAGCTCTTTTTTTAATTCCTAATTGAGTTGCTGAAATACCCAAACCTGGATATTTTTTCATACCCTCTTTTAGAATATTTTCCAATTCATCTGCTTCCGATTGAGTAAATTCTGATTTGGCTATTGGAGTTTTTAAATACTCAATGAATTCTTTTGATGTTAATCCATTACTCCCTTTGTCTACGATTAATTTCATTTGTTTTATTTTATAAATTGTAATATTGCTAATTCTTTTGCTTTTGCTTCTACCATAATATCTACATTATTACCATATGTTTGTGGTAATGATTCGATATAATCAGAATGAGCTTGTGGTTTACCACCTGCTTTGGATTCTGAATAATGAACTACGGGCGTAATACCTTCTGGCCAAGTTGATGTTGCTAACTCTAATGCTTCTTGCTCCGATAAATCACCTGTACAAAACTTATGGTGATGATAATCGAATACAATAGGAATTTTGATTGCGTTATGGATATACATTAAATCTTTAACAGAATACATAGATGCCTTGTCATCATTCTCTATTGTTAAGCGATTTTGTACTGATTTAGAGAGTCTTTGGAAGTTTTTGATGAATCTATCCATTGCAGAGATTTTATCTCCGTAAACACCATTACAATGGATATTAATCTTATTGTAGGGAGTTTGAGATAATCCCATCATATCGAAGATTTTACCATGCAATTCTAAATCTGCAATTGTAGCTTGGATTACTTTCTCATTTGGAGAAACTAACACATTAAATGGACCTGGATGTGATGTGATACGAATATTATTTAATTTAGCATAATCACCTGCTTTTTCCAACTCACTTTTAATTTCTTTGTAATCTTTTAGTTGAGTTAAATCTAAGTTATCACCCCACGGAATGATTGCAGAAGATAAACGAAAGAAATGAATCTTATGTTCCTTATTCCACTCTAAAATTTTAATAATATCTTTAGCATTTGCTAATGACAACTCCGAAACATAATCCAAGCCTTTGGCATTGAATGTTTTCTTCACCATTGAACGATTGGTGGTAACTTTCTTACCCATCGTCATATTAATACATGCATAACCTACATTCATATTTTAAAGTTTATTAGTTTTAACAAATATAAACAAAAAATATGAGAATACCAAACTTTTTAGTAAGTTTTTATATTATCGTTATCGTTTTTGATTTTATTTAGTTCACGAACTGAACCACCTTTTGTGTTTAGCCAATATTGTACGGCTTTTGGATTATTAATCCACATTTTTTTATTATTCCATGGAAAATCGGGATGCATAAATTCTTCCCACTTCAAACCTAATTGACTTTCTTCAATTATTTCTTCTTCTAAATTATTTTCCACTATAATTGGAGTTTCTTCCTCAATTGGTAAATTTTTTCCACTATTTTCGATATTTTGTAAATTATTTTCCACTATATCTTCTTTAGTATCACCATATACCTCATATAAACCTAATTTTTCATCATTTTCCATCATTTCGGTAAGAATCTCTCTTTGTTTTTTCTTTTTATCCGAAACTAAACCATTAAAAGCGATAATTAGAGCTACCGCTAACGGGTCAAATACGATTACAATCAAAAATATGAAGAATTTTACCACATTTTTCAATTCCATACCAAATGCTTCAGCAACAAATCGAAATCCACCAACTTCTTTCTCCAATCCTAAATTTGCAATCTTAATTTGGTTGATTTTTTCAGTTTCCTGAGCATTTTCAGTTTGTAAATTGGAAATTTTATCGTTAATTTTGGCAATTTGCTTATCTCTGTTATCAATTGAACGAATAAGACGAGAATTTACCTTACCACCATCTAAAATTTTACCTTGATTTGTGTTAAATTCGGTAATTTGAGTAGAAAGTTGGGTAATTTGAGCCGTATTTTGGTCAATTTTAGTTTGATGAACGGCGATTTCTCTATCAACTTGTTGTAATTGTAGAGATTGTGCTTGGAAAGCGTTTGAAAGATATCCAAAGATACCTGCCGAAGTGATTAACATCAATAATCCAACTGAAGTAGTTAAATACCATTTGTTAAATCCTTTGATATTATCCCATTCTTGCTTCAAATATGTTGCTGCAACTAATTTAGCTAACTCTAAAGAACTAGCCATTACCATAACTGATATAGATGCTCCTGCAAAAAGAACACCTAACCCCGTTACTGAAAAATATGCCGCACAACCTGCAATAATTAGTGCGGAAAAACCCACTAAATATCTAAGCCAATTCATATTATCGATTTATTCTACTTAATTCTGCAACTCTTTCTACAATCTTTCTACAAGATTCTAATGTATTATGAGCTTCAGCAGGTGATAAATGCTGTGCACCTGAAATTCCGTTTTGTAAAATCCTTAATTTCCCATCAAGAGATTCTAATAAGTTTTGAATTTGTTCTGTGTAAATCATACTAATAAATAGTTTATAAAATAAAAAAAAGGTAGAAGTCGCTATAACTCCTACCTTTCAAAGATACGAAAAATAACCTAAATTACCTAATATTAATAGATATTTTTTTTGTTTTGGTTTCCTCCTTTTTAGAGATGGTAATTACCAATAACCCATTATCAAATTTAGCTTCCGATTTTGTACCATCGTACTCATTACTTAATTTAAAGCTAAAATCAATATCTTGTACTAAACTACAAGCGGTATCCGGTTTTGCGGATTTAACAATAATTTGGGAAGTGGTTGCTTCCAACGAAATGTTTTTAGGGTCGTGTCCTAATACATCTACGGATAAATGAATCTGATTATCTTCTATATGATAAACATAATCAACTTCTTTTGTTTCTGACACGGAGGTTTTCCACGAATGCGATGGTAATTGAGTATCGAATAACCTGTCAATTAAGTGATTTAAATTTGTTGTGTGCATAATAATAAATGTTTTGGTTTAAAATAAAAATTCGGTCAATATAGTTCAATTTCTATACCAACCGAATTAATTATGACAAATTGTCAGTATTATACTTCGTTATCTTGTGATTCGATAACTGTACTCATATGGTCTGCCCAATGCATTATGTAAGGAATTTTATATTTCATTCTCTTACTGATATCAAATACTTTTAAATATTTAGTGTTATCTTCATCATATAAACCATCAGTCAACTTCATACCAAAGTATTCTGCTTCGCTAACTTGAATATTATATTGCTGTAATAAGAACATAGTTCTATCCGTATGAGTCATATGTGATAACTCCGGATTTGGTGTAAATACTTTACCTTGATTTTTAATGTGCCATTCTGAAGGATTAGCTATATAGTATGGTTTACCTTTAGAACCTAATTTACCTAAATCGTGATGTAATGCACAAAATATTAATTCTTCATCGGTAAAATCTACTTTACCACCCATACTGACAAATAATTCTTTTACTTTTAGTGCATTTTTACAAACATTAAAAATATGGTCTATATAACCACCTGTATAACAATTATGATATCCAGCATTGCCACTTGCTGGAGATATTGCTAAATTCACTCCCAATTCTCCTTCTGAATACATGAAAAGGAGTTTTTCTAATCTATCACCTGTAAAATACTTTTTTACAATAGCAATAAATCTCTCGTAGTTTTGTTGTAATTCTTGTTCTGTCTTTTGTTTCATCTTTTAGATTTTAATTGTTTTATTTTTATTTCTTTCTTTTTCAGTGCTGTCAAGTATAATACTATAAAAAGATACCTCAAATATACAACAAATTTTTCAAATTTCCAAATTATTTAAGGAAAATTTCTTTCTTTGTTAATAACTTATATAAAATTTCCACTTCTTCTTCAAATTCTAATTCAGGCAAATCATCATCAAATAATCTAACTGTATAAATTGGTTTACCATTTTCATCAGTAAACTCATCCGATTCGGAACTAAACATTTTAGGTAAGAATTCCAAATCTTGCATTTCATCCTCATCTATATCAATCAATGGTATTATATAGTAATGATACGATTCGTTACCATTTTCTATTTCTAATCTATGACACTTCCATCTTTGGAATGAAGCGTCTGTAATTGGTGTTTGGGGAAGTATAATCATAGTACCAAATATACTAAAAATTTGTCATAAAGCCAAATTAAATCAATTTTAATTCAATCTCATTTTCAAAGTTTTTATTAAAAATATCTAGCATAGAGTTCTCGTATGTTATTTTTTTAATAAAAATATCTCTACATTCATCCATCCATTCTTTACATAATATGTAATTGTTTTCAAAATCATTCATAAATTTTTCTACAAATTTTACAAATAATTTATAATCTCCTTTTATTAATTTAAAATCAGTCATAAATGGGTGCGACCTGATACCAATTAATTTTTCTAAAACTTCCAATGGATATGAATGTGTTGATATGAATGGTATACCTGCCAAAATTAATCCAACTGTTTTTTCGGATAAATATTGAGATGTAAAATCTTGTTTACACCAAGCCCAACTTTCATCCAATACTTGCATTTTTGCTTTTGGTAAAACTCTATAAAATAAATCCATACCAATTCCATCAAACCAACTTATCCAAGTTAAATTTTCAAAATCATTATTACCTAATACGGAATTTAATTTTATATCCTTTACATCGGATTCATATGGCGTTGAATATGTTATTCTATTAATACCATTTGTTCTTTGTAATAATAAATTCGGAATATTTAATTTATATAATTCTTTTAATGCATTTACTCTGTGTAATTTATGATTACGAACTGAATACATTAAATCATAATCGAAATTTAATTTTTTATATATTTCATTAAATTCATAATACCATCTAATACCAATTAATTCATTCCATTGGAATATAGTATTAGTAAATGTAGTAAATACATTTTTATATTCATTGGCATTGTGTATAAATACATTATCGGTTATCAGTATGTGCTGATTTAAACAAGATAATACATTTTCTATTTCACATATATCGGGAGACCAATTTACATCCCTTATACCAAATAATTTTTCAGTTCTAAATAATGTAAGTATCCATCCTTTTTTATATTTTAGTAATTCCACAAATCTTTTAAAAAATGGTAAATCTTCAACACCGCTGGTTATATCGATATCCCTATAATATTCATATTCATTTTTATTTCTTAAAGATGTAAAGAAATCTATTAAATGATACCCATCTTCGGCATCATGTAAAATGGGATTAAACACAAATGTAAATTCATTATTATTGTATTTACATTTTATTTCACCAATTTTACCTTTTATATCATATTCTCTATCGGTAGTATTATGTGCTAATTTGTAAAATAATGAATTAGAAAAATAATGATGTACATATATTTTCATATCATTGATAGTTTAATATTCTTTTTCTTAAACCCTTCTACTAATTTCCAATATTCTTCACCACCATAGTAAGTACATATTTCTTCGCCTACTTCAATATTTTTAATAGCAATAAATTGAAATGCTTTATGTGTTGGATGATTTTTCCAATATGCATTATTATTATTTGAATGATTATAAATACATCCATTACCCAATGGTAAAACATACTCTTCAACTTTACCTTCTGCCGGATAATTAAATTTATAATCGTACAAAAAGAATGATTGTTCGCCTGGTTTAAATGGTAGGGTTATTAAATGACATTCTTCAATTATCTCACCTGCTTTAATTTCTTCAATAGCAAATACACCCAAACCATGTATAGGGGATTCTTTAACTTCTACCTTTGTTGCTACTTTTAAATTTATCATAACTATATCAATGTTTTATTGATTTTTGGAATTGGTAAATTATACTTGTCTTTACCCACATAATGCGTATAGTATTCATTTGGAGTTCTTAATCTATTTGAAAAATTATATAGATTTAATCCATCAGATAGTATTGTTAATAAATATTGAGATGTTATTGTGCAACATAAATCAAATGTTTTTAAACTATTTTTTCTAATTTTACAAAATTCATATAATTTAAACCACCTATCTAAGTATAATTCTTTTAATTCTTTATTATTTATTTTAAGAGTTCCAATATTCATAACTCTTTGTTTTCTAACCTCCCATTCAGGTATTATATCCGATATACCCAATCCATCCAATTCATTTACACAATCATCATAAATACTTAACCAACTCTCCCATCCATCAAAATATACATCTATTGAATTATCTAACTCCGGTAATCTGTTATGAAATATAACATCACCATCTACTAATATATAATCATCATTTCTATTTAGTGGTATTGTTTTAAATGCATCCCAAAAAACAAACTCATCAGTTACTATATGTTTAATATCTATCAAATCATCAAACCAATCACAATTAGAATATAATTCAGTTTGGTATCCCAGTAGTTTAGCAGAATTTATACTATTTGTATAATATGATTTCAACACATTTAACTTATGTGCATCCGTATTTACATTAATATCGAATGTATAAATTAAATTCATTATATGATACTTTTATTAAAAATAGCATTTATATGATTGAAGAATGTTTGCTGAAATTTTAATTCCGATGCATAATGTGTATAGTTGTTATACTCTCTACAAAATTTATAGGATATGTTATTCTTATCCATCAATCTAGCAAAATAATATTCACATATCACAATTGATGGGTCATTCCATTGAGTTAAATTTTCAGTAGGTTCTATTGTTTTTAAATACCATTCTCTAAATTGATAATAACGATTTATTAATAAATTTTTAGTATGCAAATTGTTGAATTTTAAAATACCAACATTGCACGCATTCAATCCACTATAATCAAAACTATTTATATATTTTGATGTATTGTATTTTTTAAACACCTCCATATATCTTTTGAACTTTTTATTTTTGGTATTTAAAAGTTTTGTTTCAAATAGTACATCGCAATCATCTGGCAAAATTAATTTTGATTCTAATATAATATCACCATCGATTGTAACGCAATTCAACCCTTCTCTTTGATGTATGAATATTTTTAAATCATCGGTTAATATAAATTCTTCATCTTCTATACTAACAAATTCATCTATATCATCTATTAAATTTTCATACATAAAATTACATCCGTAAAACTTAATCTTATAACCTAAACTTCTAGCTCTACGCATAGCTGCTTTATAGTATATTACTACCCAATCGTTATCGGTATAATTACCCATTTTTGTAGTAAAACTATAAACTAATTTCATATTAATTCTTTCTGAATAATTATTTCTTCTTCAATGTAATCGTAATCTATTATTGAATACCTATCTATTAACGATTCTGGCAATTCTATCAAATCAACTACATTCATATAATTTATAGTCAATTCTTCGAAAACGGATATTTCTTTGTTGGTATATATTTCAATACTATCTTTATTTAGAATTAAATTACAATTTGGATTTCGGTTATGATTTAGATATCTACCCAATGGATTAGTTTCAACCCACCCATTATAGATGAATCTGCTTTCTATTGTAATTGGTTCTGATTTTGTGAAATAGTTACCTATTAATGTATTAAATGGAATTACTTTGGATGATATAATACCAATTCCTCTTGAATTAAATTTGTATCGCTTAAACATTATAACATTGATTTTTGAATATCGAAATCGGATTCGTATAAAAATAAAACCAATGAATATCTTTCACCGGATTCCAATATAGTTACTTCATGCTGAGCCGTTGGCGATATAGTAGTCAATGAACCAATCACTCTCGATTGTGGAGTATTTTCAACTATTAAATCCCCACCAATATAATCAGTAGATTCGGATAATTGAACTAATAATGTTTTATAAATAATATCAACTCCATATTTCGAAAAATCCTGATGTTTAGCCAAACTACCACCCCTACCATATTTCATAATCTTTATGGTAGGTATATTCTTAACCTTTAAAGGTTTTAGTTTTTCTAAAAGAAAATCCTTTAATTCCGAATTATCAATTGTTACAAATTTGGCAGAACTGCCTTTTCTGAATTTTATTGGGATACCATTAAGAGTGTGAGTATCCATACCATCTACTTCCTTATAAAGTTTATAGAATGATTTTATATACTCACACTCTTCCTTTGAAAACATAACCATTTAAAAAAATATTAAGAATGTTTATTCTTCACATATTGTATAAAATTTACCAATATTGTGTTTATCGATTGATTTGTAGCAGATGAAGTCGGAACTACTGCTTTATTATCCAAATCAACTTTAGTAAAAGTTTTATATACTACTGCCATAATATTATTATTTGTTATGTACTAAAATTCCGTTTGCGTAAAAGTTATGATTATCTTCTACTGTTATGATATAAGTTTGAGTATCTTTCTCATCCAATTCGATGATATCTTTGATGGCTGTTTTACTTACACCATTTGATAAATAAACCATATCACCCGCTTTAATCTGTCTAACATCTCTATCCAATTCATATCTTCTATTAGTTAAGAATGGGGTAAATGATGCCAATTCCAAATTACCAACATAGAATGGGTGGTCGAATGTAGAAGTGATTGAAGTTTGATTAGCAAATTCATATTTAACTAAATCATTATGAATTGGAGTTTTTAATCCAATTACTTTTTTAACTTCATTTTGTAAAGTAGATTCATTGAATGAAAGTACTTCATCACCAACTACAACATCTTCGATACTCTTTTCAGAACCATCTCCCATAGTTACTTTAGTTCCTGCTACAAAACAGAATCCACCACCATATTTAAAGTTATGTACTAATAAATTTTCAGCGTAATATGTGTGATTATCTTTAACATCTAAAATGTGATAAACCTCAACTTCGCCTAAAATAGTTTCTTTTTCAATTACAATAGTTTCATTACCATCTCTATTAATTAGAATATCATCTAATGTAATATCTTGTGCGGCAATCCATCCTTTACCCTTCACATAGAACTTATGTAATGCAGTAGATTTAACTTCATTACCATCATCCGTTTTATGTCTGATTAATAAGTGTTCTTTTTTCTTTACAATATTACCAATCGCACCTTCTGTTTTTTCACCAGTAAGTTCGTTGTATGTTAATAATTTATCACTCAATGTTAAATCTTCGATATTCTTTTGAGTACCATCTGCTAAAGTAATTTTAGTTCCAGCAGGGAAACAGTTGTGAGTAACAATCTTAACACTTAACTCACCATTTGAAAGGAAGTAAGTATCAGATGTTTCCATATCAACAATATATGTTTTATAATCACCATCTAATATCTCTACGATAACTGAACTAATATTAATTAATCCACCTGTTAAGTTGATTAATTGATGTTGTGTTGCATCTAATTTTGAAATAGATTCGTAACGAATACAATCTAACTCAATATCGTGTACCAATAAGTGAACACCACCCGATGCTCTAAATTCAGAACCATCTTCCATTGTAATATGGAATGCCAAATTATATGCTAATGGTTGTTCAATCTTATTAATTAAAACCGATGAGGTTTCATATGAACCAGATGGTAATTCTGCACCAGGCCAGTTCCAATTCATAAATTCAGATACAACATCGGTATCAGGTGCAGAATTGATAAAATATGATTTGAATTCATCACCAACCGATGCACTACTAATTAAGATAGTAGAGCCATCTGCTTTAATAATTTCTTCTTCTTCAAATATACCACCCCAATTGTACACATTTGTAAACTTAGGGAAGTTTGTAGTTAATTCGTAATAATGTTTTATATTAGTTTCGTTTGCTATATTCTCATCATCGTATTCGATTGATGCAGGTTTATCAAATAATCCCTGATTTTTGAATGTAGATACATTTATCATATCTAAATTACCACCATAAATTATATTGAAAGAACGAATCGATTCAACTTTATCATTCTCCGTATTTTCGTAGAACTTAATAAGTAAACGATTCTCTGGAAATGAACCAATAAATTCTTCGTATCTATTTTCAGTAGTTTCGTTTGATTTACCAATCTTATAAAAAGATAATGGGTTTGTAGTTGTAGCTACTAAATTCTTTACCGCCACATCCGGCATATTAGCAGAATTGATATCATATGGTAAGTTATTAAACACATATGAATCAGTAGAAGAAGATACATAGTATTCTACAATAGAACCCGTATCATCATTTTCCTGAAACAATTGTAAAGGAGCTAATTTATTTTTAGCATATTCTGAATCAAAGATTGATGATTCATCGTAAGCCAATCTTAATATAAATTTATCACTACCATCCGCAATTGAAGATGGATATATCGTAGATGGTTCTTCTTCTACGGTATTAAATGATGTGATAAATGGTGCAGAAGTTGATACACTTTGAGATAATGAAGCTACAATATCATCTTGGAAATTTTTGTGTATAACATGCAATTGAGTAATCGCTGAACCGGATAATACATTAATAAAATCTGTCCAATCTAAATATTGAATAGCGTTGTAAACACATGCAGTATCGGTATTCACTTCCATTAATCGTAAATTACCTTCACTATCCTGTATAAAATCCGCTGAGAAAAAAGTTCCTTTCATAAAAAGTTTTATATTATGTTTGTATATAAATATATCATTTTTCTACTTTATCCCATTTATGTAAATCACATGAACCCATAGTTGGGGTAAATATCTTTTTACCAATAGGACAACCACATTCGGCACACTTTTTAGTAAATACTACCGAATCAACCATAGAATCGCAAGTGTTACATATAGCCAATCTTTTCTTAGCCAATTCAGCTTGTTCTTTGGATGGCATTTCCGCAATCACCCAAGCTCTGAATATATCTACTATACTACTCATACTATCTTCATTAAATCGTTAATGCGTTTACAATTCTCAAAGAATTCGTTATGTAACATTCTCTGATACATCCAATCCAATAAATCTCTAAACTCCTCTCTTTTAATTGTTATATAAGCAGGAATACCTTGAAAACGAAATACAACCAACTCTTTGGCAGATTTATTGTTCTTAAACACATCAATCATATCGATGATGGTTTCCATATGGTCTTTGGTTAATTCTACTCTACTGATGTAATCTTTCCAATCTAATTGGATGTAACCTTTTTCTAACTTAGATAACGCTTTGGAATTCATTGTGTAACGGTTGGGATGGATTTATAGTAAACAAATATACTAATAATTATTCACATTTCCAAAAAAATAAGGGAGAATTTCTTCTCCCTTAGTGAATACCTTGTGATTATATTTTGTTAGAATTTAGTTCCGCAATGTGGGCAGAACTTGTGTGTATCTTTTTTTCTCTTAGCACCACACTCACCGCAATATAGAACACCTAATTCTTCTTTGTGATATTGTTTATGTGATGTAGGTAGAATTCTCCATGCTACATTATGAAATGCATATGAATTAAATTTTCTATCCGATGATGTAAATTGTTGATTAGAGGTATCACCCTTTTCAGTTGTACCAGTTTCAACTTTATTTGTACTTCGAATATTTGGACCTGCCAAAGTATTAGATGTTAAACTTGCATTATTGTAATATGCAGTATTAGTAATACCACTAATTCCCAATGTGTTTGTAGTGTAGGTTATATTATTTGTCCAATTTCCAATACTATTTGTAGTGATTGTACCATATCCACTACCATATATTGGTCTATTTGAGAA
>Ga0222713_10000013_pt1 | contig 191298 bp, 183 predicted proteins | sample C33_649DmetaG_FD_165061 | JGI IMG/M metagenome (GOLD analysis project Ga0222713, IMG submission 165061) | Estuarine water microbial communities from San Francisco Bay, California, United States - C33_649D | ecosystem: Environmental > Aquatic > Marine > Unclassified | place: USA: California...
TGGCCTAGTGTCGAATTTAATCTTGATCTTGAAACTATAAAAATTAGATCCGTTGGCCTCATGAAACTCTCATCTTTGAATCCCGGTACCCTGAGTTGGTCTCATAGCGAAGGAGTATGGCTCACGGCAGGGGATGGACAGGCTGTTGAAATTGTGTCGCTGCAGCGCCCCGGCAAAGGTATTCAGGCTTCACTTCAGGCCTTACAGCCTTGGGGACATCAAGGGCAAAAAAATCTCCTGCCCTCTTAACAAACTAATCGGGAAAGGAAGTTCTGCTGATAATCTAAGCAAACGTGGAAATATATGCATCCCTTTTTTAAACAGATGTTTCAAACCAAAAGCCTTGAACAAATCATGGCGAATTCTGAATCCACGGATCATCCTCAATTAAAAAAAACTCTTGGGGCTTGGGATCTTGCTCTTTTAGGAGTCGGGGCCATCATTGGTGCTGGGATCCTTTCGGCCCTTGGTACGGGCCTAGCTGGGGGTTTAGATACGACCTTTGGCTTAACCCGACCGGCGGCAGGACCCGCTCTCATTGTCAGTTTTATCATTACAGCCATTGCTTGCGGTTTCACGGCGCTTTGTTATGCCGAATTCGCAAGTATGATCCCGGTTTCTGGCAGTGCGTATACCTATACTTACGCCACGATGGGCCAACTGATGGCGTGGTTGATTGGTTGGGATCTTTTATTGGAATATGCAGTCTCCAATGTGGCTATTGCCATTAGTTGGGGAAGCTATATGGATAATCTTTTACAGGGCTTCGGCTTTATTCTTCCTCGGTGGTTATGTATCGATTCCCGCACGATGTTAACGACGATCGATCCTAACCTTGTACTCTCATTCAGCGACAAGATTGACCTACTTATGCAAGCAAAAGCCGGTGTGATTTCAGGGAGCCATACATTTAAGTTTTGGGATATTCTCAATGCCGCTCCGACGATTTATAACATTCCTGTCGGCATTAATATCCTAGCTATTTTTATTACTTTCCTCATCACACTTTTATGCATCTGGGGTGTAAAAGAAAGCGTCAGAACAAATAATATCTTAGTGGCGATTAAGGTGGTTCTATTGCTTTTCGTCATTGGTATTGGTGCCTTTCATGTTCAAGCGGCTAACTATAGCCCTTTTGCCCCCAATGGATGGCATGGAATTCAAGCCGGTGCCGCCATCATTTTCTTTGCATTTATTGGGTTCGATGCGGTGAGTACCACGGCTGAAGAATGCCGAGATCCGGGTCGTGATCTACCCCGCGGCATCATTGGCAGTCTTATCATTTGTACGGTGATTTATATCGGTGTCTGTGCGGTTATTGCTGGGATGCTTCCCTATACTGCCTATCATGGTGTTGCGGACCCTATTGCTCACGCTTTTACCGCTATTGGAATGAACAAAATATCAGCCCTGATTAGCGTTGGTGCTGTGGTGGCCCTTGGTGGGGCACTCTTGGTGTTTCAAATGGCTCAACCCCGGATTTTTATGGTGATGAGTCGCGACAGGCTGCTTCCTCCTTGGTTTGGAAAAATTCATCCAAAATATAGAACGCCCTTCAATTCTACGTTATTAACCGGGCTCATTGTAATCTTGCCAGCAGGCTTAATGAACATTGATGAAATTATTGAACTCACCAATATCGGCACTCTTTTTGCTTTTATTCTAGTGAGCGGCGGCGTGATGATTCTTCGAATTCAGCGTCCCGAAGCGCCTCGTAAGTTTCGTGTTCCATATATATGGGTGGCAGCTCCCTTAGGTATTCTCTTCTGTGTTTGGCTAGCTTGGGGTCTCCCTACACGAACGTGGGAACGGTTTTGGATATGGCTAGCCCTGGGTTTACTTTTGTACTTTATTTATGGCGCCCGCCACGCACGCTCTGAAGTTATTAAAGGTGTAAGGTAATGTTCACAGGTCTCATTAGAGAACTCGGTAGCCTCAAAGGTCGAGAAAGACGCAAAGAGGGCGCTCGTTTGGAAATAACGGCCTCTCCCACTTTGTTGCTTCGAGCAACCGTAGGTTCAAGCATTTGCGTTAATGGAGTCTGTTTAACATCGACTTATGTGGATGAAGAAAGTTGGATTGCTGAGTTGAGCGATGAAACTCTTCAAAAAACAACCCTAGGGACCTTGCGGATTGGCACTTCATTACATCTAGAACCTAGCCTTCGGCTGGGAGAGCCTCTTGATGGACACTCGGTCTCTGGCCATGTCGATGGGCTTGGTCATGTCTTGGAACGTACAGAGGGGGAAGGCCTGTGGAAATTTTCAATGCCCATATTTATTAGCACCATGACCGCTCCCAAAGGTAGTATTACGGTTGATGGTATTTCTTTGACGATAGTCGAGTGTGGATTAGATTGGTTCACTGTTTCTCTTATTCCCGAAACACTCCGACAAACTGCACTAAAAGACTATCGACTAAATCAATCGGTAAATTTAGAGGCTGATCCAATGGGACGTTATATTGCGCATGCTCTAGCTATGCGTAATATGCATACGAGTTAATTGGTTTTTCGATGAATATGCTTCACTATGGATCGGGGGCGTACGCGAACTTGACTATAAATGCGTCCAATATATTCACCCAAAATGCCTAATCCAAGGAAAAGAATGCCGAGAATAAGAAAAACTAAAGCAAAAAGGGTGAAGACTCCATTGGTATTGTCAGGGAAGCCCAACAAACGCATGATTAAGAGATAAATACCTAACCCAAGACTTCCGACGCTTATAAGGATGCCAATACCTGAGAGCATTTGTAAGGGAAATGTACTAAAGCCCGTGGTGAGATCAAATTGAAGGCGAATTAATGCCAATAAACCGTATTTGGAATCCCCATGTAGACGGGGAGCGTGGCCGACATCGACTTCCGTAATAGATTTGGCAAAGGTGTTAGCGAGCACTGGAATAAAAGTACTTTTTTCGTCACAGGACAGCATCGCCTCGACAACCGATTTGGTATAACCACGAAGCATACATCCATAATCAGTGAGGGCGACTCCGGTCGTTTTGCGCGTCACATAGTTTACTAATTTACTCGGCCATCGCCTCCAAAAACTGTCATTTTGAGCTCGTGTTCTGCGAACACCCCCAACTACTTCATACCCTTTTTTGAGTTCGGTGATTAAACGAGGGATATCCTCGGGGGGATTTTGCAGATCTGCATCGAGCGTAATGACATACTGCGTCGAAGAAGCAACCGTTTGAAAACCCTGCATAATGGCTGCGTGCTGTCCATAATTTCGATTAAACTCAATAACGATCAAGTGCTCATCGCGCTGTGCAATTGATTTTAATAACGAAAGACTCTGATCTTTAGAGCCATCGTCGACCATAATGACCTCCCAACCTTCCGCATCAAAAGGAGACATGGATTGTCGTAGACGCTCCCATAAGGTATGAAGATTAGGCTCTTCATTAAAAACAGGAATAACAATACTAATCGTGGGTGAAGCCATGCTGACTCCTTTGTTCTATTCTAGTAGGATAGGCACCCGAGGTCCCTATTCATGACAAACCCTAAAATATTGCTCGTAGAAGATGAAGAAAGTTTAGCAGAAGGTATACAACTCAATCTCGAGATGGAGAATATCTCTTGTATATGGGTGGCTCGGGGTGACGAAGCTCTGATGCGAATGCAATTAGAAAAATTTGATCTCGTGCTCTTGGATATTATGCTTCCCGGCATGGATGGTCTAACCGTTTGTCAAGAAATGAGGACGCGACACAACTTAACTCCCGTCCTGTTTTTAACCGCTAAGAATACTGAAAATGATCGATTTTTGGGGTTCGACTCGGGAGGTGACGATTATTTGGGAAAACCTTTTCAAGTACGAGATCTCCTCATTCGTATTCGATCTATTTTACGGCGCGAGATATGGTACCAAAATCAGTCACTAGATCGAAAAAAGTATTTTGGGTCTAATTGGATTGATTTTGATAATTTTACAGGCAAGGGGCCACGAGGTGAATTTCAGTTGAGCGTTAAAGAATCTATGATTATGAAATTCTTGATGGAACATTCAGGCCATGCAGTCACCCGTGACGCCATCATGGAGAAGGTATGGGGAGAAGGGGCCCATGTGACCCCGCGTACCATTGACAACTTCGTTGTCCGCTTGAGAAAGTTAATCGAAGATGACCCCCAACGTCCCCATTGGATTCATACCTATCGAAGCGTTGGCTACCAATTTGGCCCGATGTCTAAATAGTAAGGAATATAGGCTAGGTCAGATTAGAATAAACCTTAGTTTAAGGACCTATACCATGGGCTTTCCCCAACATGTTGCCATTATCATGGATGGAAATGGACGTTGGGCAGCGGACCAAGGTCGTTCTCGATCCAAGGGTCATAAAGCTGGAGTTGATGCAGCTGACCGAGCGGTGGAAGCCGCTGCAGAATTAGGCATTAAACACCTTAGTCTCTATGCATTCTCAACGGAAAACTGGAAGCGCCCAGCCTTCGAAGTGAATACCCTTATGGCGATGCTACGAATGTACTTAAAAATGTTTCTTCCTAAACTTCTTAAAAACAATATTCGCTTTCATCACCTAGGTCTACTAGAAGGAATACCCACCAGTATTCAGACAGAAATTCAGTCTCTAGAAGAAAAGACCGCCCACTGTAATCGAATGACCTTTCATCTTGCCGTTAATTATGGATCGCGTCTTGAAATTGTAGAGGCTGTAAAAAAACTCATCAAAAACGATACGCCTATTGATCAGATCGACGAAAATCTCTTCCAAAATACACTTTGGACTGGGACTGCTCCCGAGGTTGATTTATTAATCCGAACCGGGGGCGATAATCGTATTTCAAACTTTCTATTGTGGCAATCAGCCTATGCTGAAATCATCACTCTTGATACTTATTGGCCTGATTTTGGAGCGACACACCTAAAAGACTGTCTTGAAGAATTTGATCAAAGAGAAAGGCGTTTCGGTGGACTTGCATGAGTCTAGATCTCAATAATCTTAAACAGCGAATCGCTTCGGGTGTCTCACTAGCTTTCATCCTTCTCTTATTCCTTTATGTTGGAGGAGGTCCCACAACCATAGGGGGGTATGTTTTAGGGGATGGACGATTATGGTCTTCTTATGCATTCGGTCTTCTAGTTGCAGGAGTCATCTATCTTTCGATCAAGGAGTTCGCCCACCTCGCTGAAGGGCAAGGCTTTACCCTCTCTAAGTCTCGAAGTGTTTTAGTGGGTCTCATCGTAGCACTTAGCCTAGCTGAACCCTATGGCGGCACTTGGACACTCCCTTTGTGGCTTGCCCTTATTTTGGCTTTCCTTTTATCTTGTTTGGGGAGTTTATGGAGCCGTGAATCCTTAGATCGAGCCCTTCCAAATCAATCACTGACATTGATGAGCGGTCTCTTAATCGGGTTCGCCATGGGCCTTCAATGGAAAATCTTTATGATGGAGGGTCTGCTCTCAAAAACCGGAAGTCGACTTCTTGTGAGCCTTTATTTAATTACTTGGTTCGGCGACGTAGTCGCTTACTTTGTGGGCTCATGGCTTGGAAAACATAAATTAGCCCCACGCGTTAGCCCCAAGAAGAGTTGGGAAGGATTAGCAGGAAATTTTATGGGTAATTATGCTGCCGCTAGTTTTTCAAAAATCTTTCTCTATCAAGACTGGACTTGGATGGATGTTTTATTGATAGGTTTTTTAGTGGGCTTCGCTGCTCAAATGGGTGATCTAGTGGAAAGTACTTGGAAGCGGGGCGCTGGGGCTAAGGATTCATCCCCCTCTCCTCTCATTCCTGGACACGGGGGGCTCTTAGATCGGATCGATAGTCTTTTATTTGCCACCCCCGTATTTTATTGCTATCTCCATTTCGTTCACGGGTTTAACTAGCGCATATGAAAAATCTAGCAGTTCTAGGCTCGACAGGTTCGATCGGTCAATCAACCCTCGAGGTTGTCAAACACCATCCAGACCGCTTACGTGTCGTGGCACTAGCAGCCGGAAAAAATAGAGATAAATTTTTAGAACAGTGTCGAATCTTTCGGCCTGAGTTTATTTCCTTGGCGACTCGAGAAGACCTACAGTGGGTATTGGATGCATTAGACTATCAGCCTCGTTCTGCTCCTAGCGATGAAGGGCTTCTGCATTGTGTCGAAGCTGAAGGTGTTAATACTGTTGTCTCAGCTATCGTCGGAGCGTCAGGGCTACGCAGTACGGAAAAAGCTCTTCGACATGGACATCGCGTATGCCTTGCAAACAAGGAATCCTTAGTGGTTGGAGGAACGCTCATTCTCGAAGCTCTTCGACAAGGTCAAGGGGAACTCCTCCCGATCGACAGTGAACATGCAGCGCTGCACCAATTACTGCACGGTAAAGATATGACCACGATTCGTACGATTCGCCTTACAGCCAGTGGGGGTCCTTTTCGAGAATGGTCATTGGGTCAGATGAAAAAAGCCACGGTTCAAGAAGCCATTAATCATCCCACTTGGAAGATGGGACCTAAAATTACGATCGATAGTGCCACCCTGATGAATAAGGGGCTTGAGGTGATTGAAGCCTGCCACTTGTTTGGGTTAACTCCTGAACAAATTGGGGTCACCATACATCCTCAAAGTCAAGTACATGCCATGATCGAGATGCACGATGGAAGTTTTCAAATGCAGGCTTCCGCTAACGATATGAGACTCCCGATTCAATATGCTCTCTTATACCCTGATCAAATTCCTAGTCCTGCGAATGTCTTTAGTTGGGATCAACCTCGAACTTGGGACTTCCATCCTCCTGATTTAAAACGATTTCCTTGTTTGCGGTTGGCCTATCAGAGTCTCTGCACTGGACAAAGTGCGTCCATCATCCTTAATGCAGCTAATGAAGAATCAGTCAATGCCTTTTTGAAAAGTCATATCACTTTTGGTCTTATTGCTGAATGTAATGAAGCGATGCTAGATACATTTCCTCTTCAGCAACCTGAAAATATTGATCATGTACTTGAGATTGATAAAGAGGTCAGGTTGTATACTCAAAAGTGGCTTGAAGCTCACCGATAGCCTAAAAGATTTAGAGAAGGTAAACTAATTCTTAAGGATTCGCAATGCAACTTACTACCCTAGCTCCATTGCTCATGCTCTCGGGTCTGGTTTTCATCCATGAAATGGGACATTTCCTAGTTGCTAAATGGTTAAAACTCCCGGTAGAAACTTTTTCTGTGGGAATGGGACCCCGATTGATCGGGTTTAAATGGAATGAGACTGATATGCGTCTATCCGCCATACCCCTTGGAGGCTATGTTAAATTGGCGGGCTATAATCCCGAAGAACCTGAGGCCGATGACCCTCATGGCTTTGAACAAAAACCCTATTTCCAAAAATTCCTTTTTTACTCTGGTGGCATTATTGCTAATCTCCTTACCGCTTTTATATTACTGATAATTGTCGGAGCAGATAGTCACCGTGTAGTTTCCCGGATCCCCGAATCTTCCCCTCTCTATGTAGCCCAAGTTGTGAAAGGGAGCTCAGCTGAAATGGCAGGGCTTCGCGAAGGAGACAAAATTCTTGGCCTCAACGATCTCCGTTTTCCCGGATCCGATGATCGCCAAGCAGTGAGCTACATACGACAGCAAGCAGGGAAACGCCTATCTCTTTTAGTTGATCGTAATGGTAACAATTTGAAACTTGAGGCGGTGGCTCAAAATATTAGCGGCCAGGGCCGCTTGGGCATTCTCTTTCAGCCTACAAAATATACTGAAATTCGAAGACCTTTCGCTTGGTCAGACTGGCCTCCAGGTTTTATTTTTGCAGGCCATGCTCTTGGTGATATCAGCTCACAAATATTTGAATTTTTGGGACGCGTATTGAAATGGGATGTTTCCTCAGATCAGTTAGCAGGGCCCATTGGAATCATTCAGCAGGGATCCCAAGCTGCTAAATTAGGCTGGTCCACTTTCTTGGTCATGGCTGCAGCCATCTCTCTTCAGTTAGGTATCTTAAATGCTCTTCCTATCCCCTTGCTAGATGGAGGTCATGTTGCCATGATGACTGCCGAGGTCATTGCTCGTCGTCGATTCAGCTGGCAGGTCAAACAGCGTATTCTGATGGCAGGGTTTGTATTATTAATTACGATTATGGGCTCAGCTGTTTTTCTCGATATAGGAAGATTGCTAAATTAATCTCGATCCCCTTTTCGAATTCGATCCATTTCCCTTTTCGCTTGTCGCGCTTTCAGCGCTGCTTTCTTGTCGGGAGCCTGCTTCCCTTCGGCTAAGGCAATCTGGATTTTGATCTTACCCCGATCATTGACATAAATTGATAAAGGAATAAGGGTCAGACCTTTACGTTCAATATGTTTTGCGATCTTAAGAATCTCGCTCTTTTTGAGTAAGAGTTTGCGATCCCTTAGGGGGTCGTGGTTAGTCCATGAGGCACTCGTCCAAGGGGCGATATGACACTGTCGAAGCCATAGTTCACCGCGGATATGATCAACATAGGCATCTTGAAGTTGCCCTTGACCTTCCCGAAGAGATTTAACCTCGCTTCCCAATAGAGCAACGCCTGCCTCCCATGTATCGAGAAGATGGTATTGAAATCTTGCCTTTCGGTTAGTCACTAAATCGTTAGCCATGTGTTCAGTCTATCGAAGCTCAGACCCATAGCCTAAGAGAACCGAAGGGTTTAAACAAATATTTGGAAGATCTCATTTGAAAGCAACCTTCCCTTGGTCGTAAGGCGTACTTTAGAATCTTCGAAAATTACTAAACCAGCCATCTCGAAATGTTTCATTTGATGGGTCCATGAGTGAAACAATGGCACAACGTTTAAATGCGATGCTTTCATAGAAAGTTCATTCCAATCAATGCCTTCATCGAGTCGAAGGCCTAGAAGTGGAATTTCCATCCATTCATCCACGGGATCAAGAACTTCGAGAGTGAGTTGACCCCTTCCTTGATTCCAAGCGGTAATTGAAAGATCCGATGTCCATCGATAGGGACCCAGATGACTCGCTGCACTAGGGCCTAGGCCTAGATAAGGATGTCTTCGCCAATATTTTTGATTATGTCTAGACTGAGCTTCTTGTTTTGAGTAATTACTTATTTCATAAGGAGTAAAACCCAAGCGAGGTAATTGATCTTGAAGGATTTCATAGAGTGAAGCAACTTGATCTTCATTCGGTAAAATAAGTCGACCAGCTTCAACTTCTGTTTTAAGTGCACAAGCCTTGTCAAGATCTAATAAATAAATACTAATATGGTCGACCCCATGATTAATCATTTTGAGGGCATCTACATATACGGACTCTGGTGATTGATTGGGAAGTCCAAGGATAAGATCTGCCGATATATGGCTAAATCCCGCCTGCTTAGACCACCCTAGAGCTTGTAATGCCTGCTCTGAGGAATGAATTCGCCCCAGTGCTTTGAGAAGATCATCATGCAGAGTCTGAACTCCCCAACTAATACGATTAAACCCAAGCCCTTGGATGCATTTAAGCCACTCCAAAGAGAGCGCGCCAGGATTCGCTTCTATTGTTTGCTCTGAGCTAGGCTCGATTTGAAAATATTCGTGAATCACTCCGGCAATATGAGCAACCTCAGATTCAGACAAAATAGAAGGAGTCCCACCGCCCCAATAGATGGTATTAATCGTAGGTCGGTCTAGAGCTTGCCCCCATTGTTGAACTTCTTTAGTCAATGTTCGAATAAAAAGATCTCGATTTTCTTCTTCGCTCGTACGAACAAAGGAACAATAGGTACATCGATCTTTGCAAAAGGGGATATGAAGATAGAGTCCCAAAGGTTCTTGTTTGGCTAGCGCTTTAAGATGAACTCCGTATTCTTTGTGAAACCCTTGGGTATCCATGGTTGTCCCTTAGGACAAAGCATCCATGGATTCACAGAGAAAGTGGAGAATCATTTCATGTATTTCTTGAATGCGGGCGGTCACCTGAGATGGGACGATGAAGGCATCATCCACGAGGTTCTTCAGGGCACCCCCGTCCCGCCCAAGCAGTCCTATTGTGCGAATACCGCATGCCTTTGAGGCTTCGACAGCTTTGATAATATTAGCGCTTTGACCACTTGTACTGATGGCGATCAAGATGTCTCCACTCTTACCAAGACCTTCTATTTGTCTAGAGAAAATAACTTCAAATCCATAATCATTACCTATAGCAGTGAGAGCGGAGGTATCCGTTGTCAGAGCTAGGGCAGGGTAAGCGCCACGCTCTTTAAGATACCGACCTGTCAACTCAGCGGCAAAATGCTGAGCATCCGCAGCGCTTCCGCCATTACCACAAATGAGAATCTTATTACCTGAGTTCATGGCTCTATGTATCTCAGAGGCGAGTTGAACGATATGAGGTAACTCGGAAGTTAAGTATCCGTTTTGAAGTTCCGTTGATTCCCGAAGGTTGTTTTTTAGCTGGAGAATCACAAACGTCCTTTTTGACTGATTAGAATAGTTTATCTCAGGGCTGTCTAAAAATTTCTCTCGGCTTTCCGACACCTCGGTCGGGACCAATGACACCCTCATTTTCCATACGATCAATAATACGGGCTGCACGACCGTACCCAAGCCCCAATTTTCGTTGCAATAAACTAGTACTGGCTTTCCCTTCCCTTATCACCACCTCAATGGCTTTCTGATAAATATCTCCCCCACTTCCCGAATTAGGTCCGATATCCATAGCCTCTTCCGATTCATCCGTTTCTATGACCTTGATGAGCTGTTCATTGTAGTCAGGTCGGCCTCGATCTTTCAACCAATCGACCAACCTCAAGGTCTCTGTTTCAGTCAAATAGGGAGCATGAATTCGACTTGGTCGAGCTGCGCCAGGAGCCAAGAAAAGACCATCACCTTGACCGAGGAGATTTTCTGCTCCAGAGCAGTCCAAAATCGTACGCGAATCAATTTTAGTACTTACCCGATAACTCAATCGACTTGGAAGATTAGCCTTAATGACCCCCGTCAAGATATCGACCGAGGGGCGCTGGGTGGCAAGAATCAGATGGATACCCACGGCACGAGCTTTTTGTGCAATACGCGCGATACTGTCCTCGACTTCCGTACGAGCGACCATTATAAGATCAGCCAACTCGTCGATGACCACCACTACATAAGGGATGGGCTCTAAGGTTGCAGGACGATCCGGCCACTTTGGAGTGGGGGTAGGATCAGGAAGGGTAAAAGTTCCTCCGTTCTTTTCTATTTTTTCATTATATTGCTCCAGGTTTCTCACACTCAATAAGGCTAAGCGCTTATAGCGTTCCTCCATCTGAGCGACCACCCAGCGAAGAACCCGACCTGCTTCTTTCATATCGGTTACAACAGGGGACCATAGGTGGGGAATATCTTCATAGATACCCATCTCGACCATTTTGGGATCGATTAAAATTAGTTTCACTTGCTCAGAAGTCGCACGGAGCAGAATAGAGCAAATCATGGCATTGACTGCAACGCTTTTTCCGCTTCCGGTCGAGCCACCAATTAACAAATGGGGCATGCGAGCAAGATCCATCACCAAGGGGGACCCAGAAATATCTTTTCCCAATGCCATAGTTAGCAAACTCTTCGATTGTTGAAAAGCATCAGATTCAATAATCTCTCTGAATACAATAAGATCTCGCCGAGGGTTTGGCACTTCTATTCCTACAGCATTCTTCCCTGAGATGCGATCCATACGGATCGCTTCGGCCTGAAGAGCCATGGCAAGATCTTCTTCCATGTTCAAGATTTTGGAGAGCGGAATACCTGGATCCGGCTGGAATTCATAAACAGTCACAATAGGGCCGGGTCGATTACCAATGACTTGACCTGAAATCTTGAATTCTAAAAGCTTCTGGAGAATTGCTTCTTGGGTACTTTTGATTACAGATAAATCCATCTTTTCAGACTTCAATGGCTGATCAAAAAGATCTTTAGATGGCAAACTTCGGTTGGTAGATTTTTTAACTTCTTTCTTGATCTTAGGGGGATCTGGTAGGGGAGGTATGGGTAGAGGAGGCTGCACAATAGGGCGCCCCTGGCCATCCTTCCCCGTCAGCGCCTCCTCCAAATAGGGCTCTTCAGGGGGGGTGGTTACTCCTTGGAGCAGATCACTCCTAAAATCGGTCAGCGCATTGGAAGCAGGTGCATCTAGATTAATAGAATGTATTTCGGGAAGAACATCTCGAGGAGATGGCGGGGCTAAAGAGTTTCGACTCTCATCGTGTGCCTTTTGTGCACGCTCTAGAGCTTCTCGTTGCTCATCAAAACTAATTTGGGATAGAGTATTCTTTCGAATCTTAGCTTCTTCACGTTTACGACGAAGAAAGTTAAATACAGAAATCCAATGACCCCAAAGATTGCGAAGACCAGTCATGGGAAGAGCCTGCAATTTAGGCCACCAATACCGTTCTGCCCAAGTTGCTAATCGACTTCCTATCCAAGTGGCTAAAGCCGGTGAGACGATTAATAAACTAATAGCTAACAGTGCAAGACAGAGAACATAAAGTCCGGTCGTACCAAACCAACTCTGAAGCCAGGGCTGAAGAACAGCACCTAAAAGACCTCCCATTCGGAAAGAAAATACTTGGGGAGCAAATGCCCACATCACCGAGAGCGAGGCGATGAGTCCTAGCCAGGCTAAACGCCTAGCCCATCGGGGAGCATCACTGGTATCTGGCCATATTTCCCAAAGGATCCAGCCTGGAATCAGCCAAGCCATTATCCCAAATATGGTGTAGAAAAGACTGGCTAGGTAACTGCCGAGTTTTCCACATAAATTATGAATAATTTCGATCCTATTCGTGGTGTTGAAGAAACTGGGATCAGTCGGATTAAAACTCACTAAGGAAAAAATAAGAATCAGCACAAAAGCTAATCCAGAAAGGCGAATAATCCAAGGCCAAGCGAGTGACCCTAAATGCTTCTTTCCAGGTGTAGCCAAAGAGAACTCCCAAAGTACATCAAGTTTAACCCCGAAGCAGGGCAAGTTCACCTATTTCCTAGGAGGTTTGAAGTGAAAATTCAATCAAATTAGGGTCGACACCGGGCCCAATAATTTGCCTTTTCTTGGATACGTATTTCGGTCACGCAGTGTCCGCGACTTAACAAATATTCACAAGCCCATTGGGATAACAGTTCAGCGGTAGGGTTACGTCCTTTGAATTCGGTCGCATCATTGAGAAGGGTGTAGTCAACGGATTGAATCCACGTATGAACATCGTCATGGATAGTACTTCGATCTTTTAACTGTTGTATTTCAAAAGAGGCCTCAATGTGCCAATTGTGACCATGTCGTGCTTCTGTAAAGCCTGGTAAATCATGAAAATGATCGGAGACAAAAGGATGACTGAGGGAAAAAATAATAGACATAACCCCATTGTAAATCATGAGTATCAAATAGAGAGTTCATCAATCTATGCTGTAAACTATAAAAAGATGAAAAATCTATTAGTAGCCTCTTTTTTAATGGCCTCTAGTTTGTGGGGGCAGGTTTCGGTTGAGTTTCGCCCCGTAGAATCCATACGGATTCTACAGAATCAAGATCGCTTAGTTATTCAGATTCCGCCAAAAGCCCACCTCAAAACAACCTTCCTAAAAGTTGAAGCATTATCGTCACCCCAGGCCATCAGGATGGGTGAACTTCCTAAGGCGTCGGGGAAAGATGAGTTAGGTGACAATATTTATCGCCAGGAATTAGTTTGGCCAATCTTATTCAATACCACTGAGACCGATCTTGAGTTGACCGTGACCTATCAGCCCTGTACCGAGGGACCTGGGGGAATATGTTATCCACCCACCCAGCAAAAAATTAAAGTTCGTTCTGTAGCCTCTTCACCCACAGATTTTTCATTTCCATGGTGGTCTTTCTTGGGTATTTTCTTTGCAGGCCTTCTCGCTTCTCTTACGCCTTGCGTTTATCCTATGATTCCCATCACGATAGCCGTCATTGGAATACGCGATATTTCGAAGAAAAGAGCCGCTATTTTAACTTTAGCGCTCGTAATGGGCATGGCTATAATGTACTCATTACTAGGTATATTTGCTGTACTATCAGGAAACGTATTTGGATCTATCTTAGGATCAGCTAGTTTTATCATAGTTATTAGTATCTTATTTTTTATCTTTGGCCTATCCCTTTTGGGTGCTTTTGAATTTAGCATATCGACTTCCGCCCAAAATCGACTCCAGTCATGGTCGACTCGCTCTGGAATCTGGGCCCCCTTTTTAACCGGAGTCGTCTTGGGCCCTTTATCGGCTCCTTGTATCGGCCCTATTTTGGGAACTATTTTAGTTAGTATTTCGAAGGGAAGTCTTTTCTTGGGTGCCGTAGAGTTATTTATCTTTGCACTCGGCATGGGAGTACCGTTCATGTTAGTCGGTATATTAGGGGTACAACTTCCTAAAAGTGGTGCTTGGCTCGAATTCCTGAAAAAAACTATGGGATTTATAGTTCTTGCCTTTGCCATATGGACATTGCGCACCATTCTCCCGGTTACCTGGACATTATGGCTATGCTTTACCCTAGTGATAGTAGCCATTTGGCTTTATCAAAAAATCCATATTGATTCTTCGCCTTTGAAACTTATTTATAGAATTATCTGTGTTTTGTTGGGTTTATTCGTAGTCTATTTTTCTCTTCGTCTGACCGAAGTCTACCTCAAGATCACCATTTTTAAAGGCAGTACCGCTCGCATTCTTGGACTAGATCAAAGCTTCAAACAAGAATGGATGAACCAAGATTTAGAGGCAGCTATAGAGGAGGCCAAGAAAAAAGATCGTCCTATTTTGGTAGATGTTTATGCTGATTGGTGTGCTGCCTGTTTCGAACTAGATCAAAGAACGTGGCCGGATGAAGCAGTTCGTGATTATGTTCGAAAAAATTATATTGCTATCCGAATCGATATGGACAAGATTCGCCCAGATCTCGCTAAGCGCTATCAAATTCTGGGCTACCCGACAATCTTAGTTTTAGATACCGAAGGACGAGAGATTAAGCGCATCTTGGGATATCAAAGTCCCCAAGAGATGCTTCGATTTATGAACCTGAATCAGGTAAAGTAGTTTTGCTTCAAATATCGGAGGGCCGCAGGGGTTCGACTTAGGTACCAAGTCAAAAGTTCTCCGTTAATAATATCCACCTTGCTTTTCGGGAATAATTTCATTATTTCTTGTCGGTCGTTCTCACTAAAAGGATAGGGTTCAGTTGGTAGGAGTATTAGATCAGGCTTTAGCTTTTCCATCCCCTTTGAGGTCAGCTTGGGATAGTCCCTAGATTTATTGCTATCTCCAAGCACTTGGCCCCCTAAGGCCTTTAGTAATCCACCGCAGTAAGACTGCGAACCTGCCACAATCCATGGAGATTTCCAAACGAAAATAAGAACTTTGAGAGATTTGACTCGCCGGCCGAGAATACATCTTCTAAGTTCTGCGACAGACTTTTTGGATTTAGTTTCTCGATGAAGACGCTGCCCTAGGAGTTGATAAGCCTTAATACAACTCTTCAGGTCTGTCACATTCAGGACAAGAGTTGGAATTCGTGCTCCTTCCAATTCCTGAGCTATCTTTTTAGTATTCTCCGTGCGCTCGAGAATGACTAAGGTAGGTTTGAGTCTCAGAATATCCTTGAATCTTGGATTTTTAGTTCCTCCCACCCTCGGTATTTTTTCCAGCACTCTAGATGGATGAATGCAGTAGTTAGTTCTTCCTACTAAGGAGGAGGCTAATCCCCATTGACACATCAGTTCAGTAACAGAAGGGACAAGACTTATGAGTCGCTCAGATGTTTTTACCCATCGTCCCGTATGAGGATCTTTCTTCTCTCGAAGCCCCGTTGGGCACAGCGGCCGAAGGGAGCATTCATGACAAAGAGGACTTTGCGCTTTGCATATAGTTCGACCGTGAGTAATGAATTGATGATGCAGCAGAGTCCATGTTTCTCTTCTAAATAAGCGGCATAAATCTTTTTCGATATGGTCAGGATTTTTAGAAGTACTTAACCCAAGTCGACGCGCCAATCTCCCAACATGGGTATCGACGGCCATGGCGGGTATTCCAAAAGCATTGCTGAGGACGACATTCGCGGTCTTTTTTCCTACTCCTGGTAGTTGAATCAGATCTTCGGATCGAGAAGGAATGTTCCCTTGATGAAAATGCACTACTCGTTGGGCCATAGCGATTAGAAATTTGGATTTATTTCTATAAAATCCAGTAGCTTTAATCAATTTCTGAAGATCTTTTATGTTGGCGGAGGCTAGAGTATCTAGAGTTGGATATTTTTTGAATACTGATGGCGTAGTGATATTGACTCGTGCATCTGTACACTGCGCACTCAATATGGTTGCAACGGTCAACTCATAAGCATTACGATGATCCAGCATGCATATGGCTTTGGGGTATAGTTTGTTGAGGTATGTCTGAATTTTTTTCAAGTCATTAGGGGTTCGAGTCATAAGTCTAGATTAGATTAATGGCATATAACCGATTAGAATAGTTGAAGAAGGGAAATTCATTGTCTAACCTAACTTTTAAACTCGATTGCCAAGAAACTTCAGAACATTACCGTCGGGTCATTGAGAAAAATATTAAGCAATTAGGCCAATCTCCCGGCCTAGCTGTCATTTTGGGGTGCAGCGAAGAGGGGTGCATTACATATCATCGTTTCTTGATGAAAGATTGTCAGGATCTAGGTATTCGAGTTCAAGATATTGAGGTAGAAAGCGGTTTAGAGCTCGTAAAGACCGTCTCTCGCCTGAACCAAGATCCCAAGTATCAAGGTATTTTTATTTTTTATCCCCTTAAGTATCCAGGTCTCAAAGACGACGAAATTATGGATCTCTTGGACCCCGAAAAAGATATCGAAGGGCTTCATTCAACAAACATTGGGTATCTTAATAAATTTCGAAAACGTATGGATGGATCAGATCATCGATGTATGACTCCGTGTACTGCTCGCGCCGTTGTGAAAACTCTTAAGCGAGGATTTGGAGAAGAGTGGTTAGCAGGTAAAACAGTTTTGGTAATTAATGATTCCTTACGTATTGGAAGACCTCTTACAGCCATGATGGCTAATTTGAAAGCTACTCCTATTTTGTGTCACCATAATACCTCGGTCAGTCACCTAGAAAAATTCACTGCTATGGCGGATGTAATTGTTTCAGCTGTTCCAGTACTCGGCTATCAAATTGAGACTTCTCTTATTCAGGACCATACACTTTGTTTTGACTTGTCAGGGCATGGAAACTTCAATTTCCAAGAACTAGAAGCCCGTGGGATCGCGCACACTGATAATAGCCACAACAGTATTGGTAAAGTAACACGCATGATGGCGCTTTTGAATCTGACTTATGCAGCAGGTCTTAAATAATTACGAATTAGTTGCTCGTCCAGTTCTCCAAATTAATAATAGTTGATCTAAGAGTTCTGGAAACTTAGTGAGGTGCATCGCATTAGGACCATCGCTATGAGCATGATCAGGGTCGTTATGCACCTCGAAGAAAAAACCATCTACCGAGGTCGCCGCTGCTCGAGCCAGAGTCGGGATCATATCACGTGCTCCTCCGGTCCTAGATCCGAGCGCCCCAGGTTTCTGAACGCTATGCGTTGCGTCAAAAATCACAGGGCATCCGGTTTGTTTTAAATGAGGAAACGATTGAAAATCTACTACCAAATTTCCATAACCAAAAGTCGTGCCACGTTCCGTAACCCATACCGGAGAGGATCCGGCAGACCGCACCTTGTCTACCGCATGTTGGAGATCCCACGGAGCTAAAAACTGTCCCTTTTTGATATTGACGACTTTTCCTGTTTTACCTGCAGCCATTAAAAGATCAGTTTGTCTGCATAAAAAAGCAGGTATTTGCAAAATGTCCACGTATGAAGCCACTTCAGAACATTGGGTAGACTCATGAACATCTGTGAGAACTGGAATCTGTAGGGTCTCTCGTATCTCACTCAATATCTTGAGACCTTCTTTCATACCCGGACCACGAGCGCTAGCCATTGAAGTTCGATTTGCTTTATCAAAACTACTTTTAAAAATAAAAGGAATTTTTCGTGCTTCCGCAATCTTTTTTAACTCTGTCGCCATCATCAGTGCATGCGTTCGACTCTCGATGACACACGGACCCGAGATGAGAAAAAAGCTATTGGGAGTATAGGGTTGGTTAAAGTCCATCATGATGCGTTTAATTATCTCTTGATTATGGAGTCAAGAGCGTTAAAACAGGCTAGAACCTCACGCTCCTCGGTGTAAAAATGTCCTGAAATCCTGAGTCCACAATAGGGTCTTGAATCCAACAGAATCTTTTCCTTGCCAAGGAGCAGCTCTATCTTATGGGCATTATCGATCCCTACGCATACTTGACCCCCTCGGGCCTCATCTTTTAGTGGTGAGTTGATTTTTAGACCTCGCTCCTGTGCTAAACGAATAATCTGATGGCTGATATGTAGTACATGTTGTCGAATAGGTGTAACACCCACCTCGAGAATCGTTTCCCACCCCACCTTCGCTGCGTAAAGAGAAGGGATACCAAAAGTTCCCGTCATAAATGCTCGAGCGTCATCAGCAGGCTGAACATCAGGAGCAAATCCAAAAACTTCTCGTTGTGCCATCCATCCATACAACTGAGGCTTAAGAGTTCCAAGCAAATCAGGTCGAATATATAGATAACTAGCTCCCGGCCCCCCGCATAGCCACTTATGTGACCCACCTACTGCAAAATCAACTCCCCAATCCGTCACGGATAATGGGTACATCCCTGCCGTTTGGTAGGTGTCTACCAAAACACGAGCTCCGTGTTGATGAGCTACTTGAACAATAGGTGGAATATCGATGATGGCAGATGAACGATAAATGCCATGATCAATCATAATTAAGGCAGTTCGGGCATTAATTAGAGACGTAAAATCTGAAGAATCATGACTAATGCCGTCTCGACTAGGCACGCGAATGATATGAATGCCTGTTCCCTTAAGTACTTCAAGGCAATATTTAAGAGTTGGAAAAGTGAGCTCAGAGATCAAAACCTCATTTCGAGAGCTCGACCAGTCAAATGTTCCCAACACCGAATGCACAAGGGTACTAACATTTTGATGAAAGGCGATAGCTCTGCCAGGAGCCCCAATAATTTTCCCCAATGTAGCCCGGCAGTCATCCACAAAGGGTACCCATCGATCCCAAGCGGTAATCCCCAAGTCATTCCAAGAGTTCCAATATTCCAATATCCTTTCCCGACTATCCAAAGGAGCGGCCCCCATGGAGTGAGATACCAGATAAGTTGAGTGGCTAAGTATAGGGAACTTATTTCTCAGTGTTGGCTGCGTCATCACTTCTCATGAAAAACTTAAAGGATATCTATGATTCTATCTCTTTTCAGATTGAAGACTTGCACTAAAACCTTTTTTCTTCAGTTGTTGAATAATTTCATTTCCTTCGGCCTCACTGTAAGACGGAACCAGGCGTACCCAAAAGTTATTACCTCTATATTTAGTTGTGATCGCTGTCAAATTAGCGTCTTGATTTATTTTCTTAATTAGAAGATTAGAATCTTTATTATTTTGGCCACCTAAGGGTCCGATAACAACCATATAAAGAGGTTCTGACGAGCTAGGCTTTGAAGTAGCCGAAGCTACATCGGAAGCCAATGGGCCAGAAATATCTTGGTACACCTCGTTGAGCTGATTACCTAAGGGATTATCGTGATTGCTAATCTGGTTTGTAGAATTCATATCCACCGATACACCAGATTTTTTTCCAAACTGAACGCCTAGAATGAATGAGATAAAAACCAAGAATACAGCTAAAAAAGATATGATCAGGCTAGTTCTGGATCGTGAGGGTTCAAAAGTAGGGAAAGCCATGAGTATTCTCTATGATAATTAGAAACGATAAACGAAATCGAGAGTTATGTTGCGTCCTTCTCCAGGGACTGCAGCATTGATGATGGCATAGGACCAATATGTTTGATCAAATAAATTCTTGAGATTCAATCGCATCTCCCAGGATGGACCCCGATAAAAAATACCTGCATCCCATACCTGATACCCTGGAATAATTCCGAGACTATCGGGTGGACCGTCTCTAAAAATTGTTGTGATGCTATCTCTGCGGCGAAGACCCAACCCCATTCCCCACCTTCGCCATGCTCCCTCCTGAATCTCATAACTAGTCCAAAGTCGCCCTGTTCTTTTAGGAGTCCCTGGAAGTTGCTTTCCCTTAAGCCATAAATCTTCAACTGATGGCTCGCTATAAATAGGATTCATCCAAGACCAAGCTCCCAGAACAAACCATCCAGCGAAAGGTTGTGCCCTAAAGTCCAAATCTAGCCCATCGACACGCTGTTCTGGTGTCTGCGTAACGACTAAATCTCCCGCAACAAGGGTTACGTTATTCACATTGAATCGAATAGTTCTGAAGAGCGAAAGTGTTAGGTGTAACTTATTGCTAAACCATTGTGATCGATTCCCCAATTCGAGTTGCCGATTACTCTCTGGAAGCGTAGCTGTTCTTGGATCTTTAGTTGTAAAGTTAGCCAATCTCCCCCATGATGTTCCTAGAAAAAAACTTAAATTTGGTACGGGATCAAAAACCATACCAATTTGACCATTGTTGAAATGAGTATCTGTGACTAACGGCTTTTCTTTTGCTAAAGCAGTATTAAAATCATTAAGGCCAAGTCGCGGAATATAAAATTGTGCTCTTGTATTCAGCACTTCTGTAAAAGAAGTATTACCCAAATTGTTATATGAACCATCGTCAATCATCTGATACCGATCTTGTCGTAAGTTAGTTCGTATTCTTAAAAAATCATTGAGAATCCATTGATCGATGATGTAAAAACCAGTTTGGCTGACATCAATCGATCGATCAAATATCCACGCCCATGCGTCGGTGAGATCGGCCCCAGTCTCCGGGAGTATTGGATTATATGCATCTAAAATAGGTGCAAACTTTGCATGTCGTCGATTCGTCGATATATCAGATTTGAATATATCAATTCCCCCTTGCACCTTGTGATCGTATCCACCCAAGTTTCCCTGCCAAGCAAGAAACGTCTGTAAACTCTGATCAGTGAATCGATCATGCTGTCTTCGTAAATACCGATTGAAAAGGGTGGGTAGACCCGTGGCGCTCTTGAAATCAGGAACACTCCAATTTCGATATAGATCTAAGGAGCGATCTCCATAGGCTAAATTAGTTTCCCATCGAATATTCGGACTCAGACGATCAACATAATTAAGTGAAATTCTTAAAAGATCAGTAATGCTCGATGCCACGGGAGAAACGAAGCTAGTTTCTTTGGGTACACCTAATATAGTTGGACTATGAAAAGGATAATTACCCAAACTATCTCGATAAGAACTCACACGAAAAGGAATTCCAGTTGCATCTGGAACCAATGTTAGATACCGATTCTCGACCGATAATAAAATTGACTTAAAAGCAGTTGGCTGCCAAAGAAGAGAAACGGTCCATTCATTAGTCGAAGACGATAATTTTCTAAATCCATCGGATTTGCCCGTGTGACCGATAATACGATAGGACCAACGTTCGTTTATAGGACCTGTAATATCTAAAATTCCTCTACGTGATCCAAAGCTACCTAGAGAAAAATCAGCCACCATTGAGAACTCTCTTTTTGGCTTTTTCATTGTGAGATTGACAGTGCCTCCACCGCCAGCACTCCCAAAAAGTGCACTCCCAGGCCCCTTAAATATTTCAATCTGTTCAACGTCAGCCAAGGATCTTGTATATCCCATAAACGTAGGTCCATCATTCAACCCTTCTCTTGTATAAGTAGCGTTCAGGCCTCGAATCAATTGGTGATCAAAATACCCACCATTCGATGCGGAGCTAGGAACGATACCGCTAACATTAACGAGCGCCTGATCTAAGCGCCTCGAACCTGTTTCTTCCATAATGAATGAAGGTATGACCACGACAGTTTGCGGAAGCTCTTTCATTGAACCGCTTATTTTCGCCAAACCAATATTAGTTGCAAAGTATAGAGAATCTGACACTTCAATTTTGGCTGATGGAATAGATCTAAGGTCCAAGTCTAAATTAGTCTTGGGTTGGTCTAAGCGAAGCGATCTTTTCAGGATAGTTTCGCCGTTTCTTATGACATGTAGTTCGTAGTTTCCTTGGTATAGCTTTTGAAAACGATAGACCCAATTTTGATCCAAAGAAGTCGATTGAATAGGCTTCGTCCCATCATCCAATGTAATGGTCAAAAAGGAGGGCTTTTCGATTTCTTGATAAAGCACGCGTCCCGTGAGTACGAAATCTTGGCTCTGTAGGTAAGCAATAGATAAAATTAAGCCCGCACTTATCTTTTTTCGGTAAAACAAACCCCCCCCAATACGTCGTCTACTTTCCGATAATTCAAACAACTCGATGACAACAGGAGGTTAAGAAGTCCCGACATCAAGTCTTTACAAAATTGCTCACCTAAAGGCGATAGAATTAAGTTTAATAGTAACCGGAACCTAAACGTTTATGAATGCTGCTACTCCCTTTTTACCACTTCTACTTTTAGCCCTTGCGGCTATCGTGATTGCAACCGCTGTCCTAGTTTTATCAGGAGTTATTCTTCCTAAATTAAAACCCAATAATCCTCAAAGTTCTAAACTTGAACCTTATGAATGCGGAGTCCCACCTCAGCAACAAGGTGCTCGCCATCGCTATAGCGTCCAGTTTTATCTTGTGGCTATGCTTTTTATTTTGTTTGATGTAGAAACTGCTTTTTTATTTCCTTGGGCTACTAATTTTAAGAATGCCCCAGAAACTTTTGGAGTCATGATCCTCTTTCTTTCCACTCTTCTCCTCGGCTATGTGTATGCCTTAGGAAAAGGTGCTCTAGATTGGGAAAAATAAGATGAGTGAATTAAGCCTCAACGATGCAGTGGTAACAACCCGCCTAGACTCTGTTGTGAATTGGGCACGAAAAAACAGTCTCTGGCCCATGCCTTTTGGCACCGCCTGTTGTGCCATTGAGTTTATGAGCGTCATGGCTAGCAAATACGACATGAGTCGCTTTGGCGCTGAGGCAATGCGTTTCAGTCCTCGCCAAAGCGATATGATGTTGGTGTTGGGTACCGTGACTAATAAAATGGCCCCTATCCTTCGGACGATTTATGCTCAAATGGCCGAACCCAAGTGGGTTATTAGTGTCGGAGTCTGTGCTAGTTCGGGAGGAATGTATCGTACCTATGCCACCCTTCAAGGAATCGATCGAGTCATTCCTGTTGACGTCTACGTTCCCGGATGTCCTCCACGCCCAGAGAGTATGATTTATGGCGTGATCAAACTTCAAGAAAAGATTGAAAAAGAATCTTTAAGTATGCGAAAAGATCACGTTCGGCGTTTTTATGAAAGTTTGGATCGACAAGAAAAAATACAGATGAACGAAGGGTTAACTGGCCAACAAACTATTCAAAATATGTTGCGCCAAGCAGCGCACGATAAAGTTGCCACTATTTTTTAAGAGACGTACGCGTGTCCATCTTAGATTCCCTCCTAGAAAAATGTCCCTCATCAATCCAAGACTCATATCGATTTCGAGGGGATCAGACCGTTATCGTTGCCCCAACCTCTTTCGTGACTCTGGTTGATCTATTGATCTCCGAAGGATTTAATTTCTTGGTGGATATTACTGCGGTCGATTGGCTTGGTAAGACCGAGCACCCCGCTCGGTTTGAGGTTGTTTATCATTGGCTCAACCTAGATTCACAAGAACGGCTCCGTGTAAAGGTTCGCCTTCAAGAAAATGAATCCTTACCCAGTCTAGCCATTAAATTTAAGACTGCGGATTGGTACGAACGGGAAGTCTACGATATGTTTGGAATTTCTTTTTCGGGACATCCTAATTTGACTCGACTCCTGACTTGGAGTGATTTCCCAGGACATCCTTTACGAAAAGATTTCCCGCTTGATGGGGGTGATCCCTTCTGTATGTCTGATAGTACCTCTCCCTTCACGCACTAGGATAGAAATCCCATGGATTCCATAGCAATTACTAAGACACAACTTGAGGGCGATCGTATGATCGTGAATATGGGTCCGTCACATCCTGTGACCCACGGTACTCTCCGAATTGTCTTAGAACTTCAGGGTGAAATTATCACTCAGGCGACTCCCGAAATCGGGTATCTTCATCGAGGAGTCGAAAAATTAGGTGAGAACCTTAGCTACCAACAATTTATTCCCCTGACGGATCGACTGAATTATACGAGCAGTATGATGAACAATGTCGGCTATACCCTAGCCGTCGAAAAGATGCTCGGTATCTCTATTCCAAGACGCGCTGAGCAGATCCGAGTGCTGGTCAGCGAACTTGCCCGTATCGCCGACCATATTATTTGTTTAGGAATTAATGCAGTAGACATTGGAGCATTTACTGCCTTTTTATATCTTTTTCGACAACGTGAAACCGTCTACGATCTTTTTGAGATGGCTGCAGGCCAACGTCTCCATACAAGCTTTACTCGTGTCGGAGGACTTTTTCGCGACTTACCCCCCGAATTTATTCCACTGTGCGAACAGTTCTTGAAAGATGCCCCCAAAGCAATTGATGAACTTGAGAAGCTCCTCACCAAAAATCCCATTTGGCATGATCGCACTAAGGGAGTAGGCGCGATGTCGATTGAAGAGGCTATTAACTGGGGATATTCGGGGCCCTGCCTTCGTGCATGTGGACTAGCGCAAGACCTAAGGGTGAAGCAGCCTTATATGGGGTACGATCAATATGAATTTGATATTCCTGTCGGAACGTCTGGTGATGTCTTCGATCGATACTTAGTCCGTGTTGAAGAGATGCGACAGTCGCTTCGAATTATTCGCCAAGTAGTCAAGACATTAGAGTCCGGACCCATCATTATTGACGATTACAAAATCGCCCTTCCCCCAAAAGAAAAAGTTTATACCCGTATGGAGAGCCTCATCCACCATTTCAAATTAATTATGCACGGTATGGAAATGCCGGTCGGAGAAGTGTATTCTTCAACAGAAGCAGCCAACGGTGAATTAGGGTTTTATATTGTTTCAGATGGAGGTAAAAACCCCTATCGTATAAGAGTTCGACCACCTTGTCTTCCTATATTTTCTAGTTTTGCGACGAAGGTACGAGGCCGTCTTATTGCCGATGCAGTAGCCGAACTAGGCTCCATGAATATTATCGCTGGCGAACTTGACCGCTGATTAACCTTCCACATACGTTGCCAATCAGAGCTGCTCTTAAATAAATTACTTTGACACTCAGTTCGAGACTTAACTCGGACGAGCGAAGCCGTTAGACTATAAGAGTCTATGAATTCCTCGTCGAGTTCCACTCGCTCTGCCTTACCTCTAGCTCCCGGAGAACGATTGCCGGTAAGTAAGGTATTGACCCTGAGCCCAGAGGCACTCAAAGAAATCGATCAACTCGCCGATAAATTTCCTGACCGATTGGCAGCGACTTTACCTGCCTTACATATTGCCCAAAGGGAATTTGGATTTGTGAGCCTGGAAGCCATGAAAGCGGTGGCCAAAGCCCTGGATATTCCCGAGGGCCATGTTTATGGGGTTGCTAGTTTCTATTCTATGTATCAAAAACATCCGGTGGGATCTTTTCATATTCAGGTTTGTACCAATATCTCGTGTGCACTTAATGGAGCCGTCGCCCTTTTAGATCTTGTAAAAAAGAAAACGGGCATTTCACAGCGAGGCGAAGTGAGTTCGGACGGATTGTGGAGCGTAGAAGAAGTGGAATGCTTGGCTTCTTGTGGATCTGGACCTTGTCTTCAGGTGAATCATGATATCTATGATGAATTTGTTAACGAAGCTGAACTAGATCGAGTTTTAGAGGCGTGTCGATCGGGTCAGTATCGGGAATGGGCAAAGTAATGACTTCCTACCGGCAAAAAAAAGATCCTCAGAGTTATTCCTTCGAGGGATTTGGAACTCCTGCGTTCCCCAATCTTATGTTGAGAGGGGCTGGAAATTTAGATAACTGGAGACTGGCTATTTACCAAAAAGAGCATGAAGGCTATTTGGGCTTGAAGCGCGCTTTAAGCATGGAGCCTTCCCAGGTCATTGACGAGATGAAAGCATCTGGTATTCGGGGTCGGGGCGGTGCTGGATTTCCCGCAGGGCTCAAGTGGTCTTTTATGCCCAAGGATACAGCCGATAAAAAATATACTCGCTATTTAGTTTGTAATGCCGATGAGGGTGAGCCCGGAACCTTTAAAGATCGGTCGATTATGGAATATAACCCCCACCAACTAATTGAGGGGATGATCATCGCGGGCTTTGCTATGCAGTGCCATATGGGTTTTATTTATGTTCGCGGAGAATTTCTTTGGCTGATCGAAAAACTTGAAGCAGCAATTGAAGAAGCTAAAAAAGAAAATCTGCTAGGACAAAATATTTTAGGATCTGGTTTCAATTTTGATCTGATCGTCTATCGCGGAGCCGGTGCTTATATCTGTGGTGAAGAAACTGCCCTTCTAAACTCCCTAGAGGGACGCCGAGGAGAACCTAGAATCAAGCCACCTTTCCCGGCGTCTAAAGGGGCTTTCGGGCAACCGACCACTATTAACAATGTCGAAACTTTGGCCGCCGCCGCTCCGATTCTACGAATGGGAGGAGCTGAATACGCTAAAATCGGTACCCCTAAAAATACTGGGACCCGTATTTTCTGTGTTAGTGGACATGTTCAGCGCCCTGGTCTTTATGAGTTACCCCTAGGTGTTCCACTCATCACCCTTGTCAAAGATCTCGCCGGTGGAACCCCTAATGGAAAAAAAATAAAAGCGATTATTCCGGGCGGTGCAAGCTCAGCTGTCTTCACGGAAAGTGACTTTGACTGTCCTCTCGATTTTGATACGATCCGAGATCGCGGATCCATGGCAGGCTCTGGAGGAATTATTGTTATTGATGAAGACACCTGTATGGTTCAGGTATGTCTTCGTCTGATCAGATTTTATGCTCATGAAAGCTGCGGACAATGTACGCCCTGTCGCGAAGGGTGCAATTGGATGGAAATGATTCTTACGCGTATTGAAAACGGCGAAGGACGCCTAGAAGATTTAGAGACTCTTAAAAGTATGACCCCCCGTATTGCAGGAAAAACACTTTGTGCCCTTGGCGATGCCGCCTGTGGTCCTATGGATTCGATCTTGGGTAAGTTTAGAGACGAGTTTATTCACCACATTGAGCATAAAAAATGTCCGAAACCTTCTTGCCAGCTAGTGACTTATAGCCATTAATTCTCGTAAGCCCATAAGATTAACTAAAGCTACTAAAAAATCTTTGACGGGTTGAAGATATTAAATGGATCTAGAGACTGTTTGATTTTTATCATTGCCCTCAGCGTGTAGGGATCGGTAAGTTCAACAAAAGCTTTCTTTTTGGCTAATCCGATTCCATGCTCTCCGGAAAGCGACCCCCCATGTTGCTTGGTTAATCTGAAGAGATTGAGTATTGAATCTTCAAAAGCATCAAGAGACTTATGGTCACGATTTAAAAAATTGACATGTAAATTCCCATCCGCCAAATGGCCATAGGTGACGCAGTCCAATTGAAGTTGCTCAAGATGATAAAAGAACGATTCTAGTTGATTTAGGGGTATCGATATGTCCTCACTAATTTTGGATGGGTATCTTTCTTTTAGGAATGAAGAAGTCAGCCTTCGAAGAGCCCAAAGGTCCTCGCGTTGTCGCTGATCTGAAGCCACTTGAAAGTGTGTTGCAGCACTAAATAAAGATTCACAAGAGGCCAGAAAGAGATCGGATGTACATCCCTCATGATCAAACTCTACAATGGCGAAGGCATGCCCCTGAATTTTGCGAGCTTCGGGCAGACCTCCATTTTTCAACTCTTGAAGGACCAAAGGATCGAAGAACTCAATAGCAGATGGCTTATATCCAGACTGAGAAAACTTTCCGGGAAGTCGAATAAGGTCTTTCATATTATCGAAGGAGATCAAAAGCGTTAAGAACTCCTTGGGCTTTGGCAAAAGTCGTGCTGTTGCCTTGGTAATGAACCCAAGTGTTCCTTCGGATCCTATTAATAGTTGGGTTAAATTGAGCCCAGCATTATCTTTTGTTCCATGAATACCCAAGGTATGAATATCGCCATCACTCATGAGACAGTCGATGCTGACAATCCAATTTCGAGTCATGCCGTACTTGCAGGCATTGGGACCCCCTGCGTTGGTTGCCAAACTTCCACCGAAAGAACAATGCATCCAGCTATTCGGATCAGGAGGGTAAAAAAGAAGCTGGGCCTCTGCTTCCTCTTTAACCTTTCGAAGAGGAACAGAACAACTAGCTGTAAGTTGCATTCCGACCGGATCAATCATAAGTTCCTGAGGCCACTCGGAAAAATCTACTAATAAGGCTCGGTCTTGGTCCACCAAACAACCTCCGGCTTTTCCCGTTCCTGATCCGCGTGGTATGAGTGCCCAGCCCTCTTGCTGAGCAAATTTCACCAGAGCTTTCAGGGCTTTCGGACTTCGGGGGCGAATGCAGGCCCAAGGTACTAAGCCTTGAATATGCGATTCATCCCGTTGATAAGCCCCCAAATCATGTTGGTCAAACAAAAAGGTGGCATCAGGAATATGTTCAAAAAGCGGGGACATCAGAACCTAATGAATCAATGTTCCTACCGACTCACCCAGGACGGCAGAAACTAAGTTGCCCGGCTTCATCATATTGAAAACCAGTATGGGCAATTCATTATCCATACAAAGCGCAATCGCGGAAGCGTCCATCACTTTAAGTCCCCTTTCGAGGACTTCCTGAAAGGTTACTTTCTCAAATCGCTGAGCTTTTGCATCTTTCTTCGGATCTGCGCTATAAACACCATCCACATTAGTAGCCTTGAGTACGACCTGAGCTGAGATTTCATTGGCCCGGAGAGCTGCCGCCATATCCGTACTGAAGTAGGGGTTGCCGGTGCCACTTCCAAAAATGACTACCCGGCCTTTCTCCAAGTGACGAATGGCTCGCCGTCGAATATAGCTTTCTGCAATACGTGGCATTTCGATTCCAGAAAGAACACGAGTCTGAACCTGTTTTTGCTCCAAGGCATCTTGGAGGGCTAGGGCGTTAATCATGGTCGCCAACATACCCATTTGATCAGCGGTGACGCGATCCATACCTTTGGTGGCTCCAGCGACGCCTCGAAAAATATTGCCACCACCAATGACGAGGCCCACTTCAACACCATGTTTCTGAATATCTTTAATTTGATCAGCAACCATGGCTACCACACTAGGATCAATCCCCATATTCTGTTCACCCATCAGTGCTTCGCCTGAGAGTTTCAAAAGTACACGTTGGTATCTCATAAGTCTCCTTTAGTGTAGATGAATCGATAAAAAAATAGGCGACTTTAAGCCGCCTATTTTTTAATTATCAAGAATAAGCCTTACTTAGCAATTTGAGCATTCACTTCCTCGGCAAAATTTTCATTTCGTTTTTGCAACCCTTCACCTAGAACAAACTTGGTGAAACGGCGGATACTCAGCTTTTCACCAATCTCAGCCGTCCTTTGTGAAACAAATTGTTCGATCGTAAGATCGGGATTCATAATAAAAGGCTGCTCCAATAAACATACTTCCTTGTAAATAGAATTCAGCTTGCCTTCGACGATTTTTTCTACAATCGCAGGCGGTTTGCCTGTAGCCTCAGCTTGAGCCCTTGCAATCTCAATTTCCTTATCAATAAATGCTTGTGTTACTTCGCTTTTAGAAACAAAAAGAGGTACAGGATCTGCCGCAGCAATGTGCATGGCTATTTCTTTAACCATGCGTTGGAAAGACTCATTTCGAGCAACAAAGTCTGTTTCTGAATTGATTTCAACCAAGACTCCGACACGACCGCCTGGATGAATATATGCATCAACCAATCCTTCGGAAGCAATCCGATCCGATTTCTTAGAAGCGGCTGCTAAGCCCTTTTTACGAAGCCAATCAATGGCTTGTTCCATGTCACCCTGATTTTCCTCAAGGGCCTTTTTACAGTCCATCATTCCAAGACCCGTTTTCTCTCTTAACTCTTTAACATCATTGGCAGTGTAAGCCATGAGGGTAACTCCTATCAATTAAGCCTGGGGTGTTGGTTCATCCATCTGAATTTTTTCATCCATCATATTTTTCATGGCAGTAGTCTGACCCTTATCTTTTAGAGCAGCGCGACCCTCGATGATGGAATCTGCAATACGCTCGGCGAATAACATAATTGAGCGGATGGCATCATCATTACCTGGAATAATCATATCCACCATATCGGGATCACAATTCGTATCGACAATCGCCACGACGGGGATTCCGATTTTTTTAGCTTCAGTCACCGCAATAGTTTCATGATTGGGATCAATTACAAAAAGAATATCGGGAAGGGCTCTCATATCTCGTATGCCCTTGAAGGACTCCTCCAATTTATCTTTTTGACGGGTAATTCCTGATATTTCTTTTTTGGAAAGTTCAGCCAAACGAACAGGATCGGCCAATAGTGATTGTGTTTCACGATATTTTTCTAGGCTTTTCTTTACCGTTGAGAAATTAGTCAACATCCCGCCAAGCCATCGGTTATTGACATAGAATGCGCCGCATCTTGCAGCTTGTTCAGCTACGACTTCTTGAGCTTGAGGCTTCGTGGCCACAAACATAAAAGTCTTTCCTTGGCTCGCAGCTTTAGTGATGAAGGTTGATGCAGCATTCCAAAGACGCAGAGTTTTTTGGAGATCAATAATATAAATACTATTGCGGGCCCCGAAGATGTATTTCTTCATTTTAGGGTTCCAGCGTTTTGTTTGATGTCCGAAATGAACACCCGCTTCGAGTAGTTCTTTCATTTGTATAGCAGCCATAGAGGCCTCCTCAGTGAGTCCCGCAAAGGGGAACTAGGGATAATAGGCGTGAGTGCCCGATTCGATCCCATACGGGATCCGATTTTTAGACTCCCAAAGAAAAGTCTCGGGAGAATATCAAAGAGCCAATGATTAGCGTTTGCTGAATTGGAACCGACGACGCGCAGCTTTGCGTCCTGGTTTTTTTCTTTCTTTCATACGTGGATCACGTGTCAGCAACATGGCTCCTCGGAGCAGTGTGCGAAGTTGATCATTGTATTGAAGAAGGGCACGAGAGATACCCAAGCGGATGGCAGCAGCCTGAGCGGCACTACCCCCACCTTTCACAGTAATCATCATGTCCCATTTATTAACATTTTCTGTGAGAACAAATGGCTGTTGAACCATCATGCGTAAAACGGCATTAGGGAAGTAATCATCTAATTCACGACCATTGACGGTAATTTGGCCACTACCGGGCTTCAAAAAGGTACGAGCAATAGCAGTTTTGCGTCGTCCGGTCCCGTAGTGATGTCGAGTGGCCATGTAAATACTCCCTTTATTTCTTTAAACTGAAAGCAATGGGATTCTGAGCTTTTTGTTGATGTTCGGTGCCTGCGTAGACGATTAATTTTTTTAACATTGCGTTTCCAAGAGGACCCTTCGGTAGCATCCCCTTAACGGCTTTTTCGATAGCTCGAGTAGGATGGGCTTCTCTTAGGACTCCGGCCTTCACTTCTTTCATGGAACCCGGTTGGGTTGTGGTGGTTCGATAGATTTTTTGAGTTGCTTTTTTACCCGTGAACACGGCTTTTTCAGCATTGATGACAACTACGTGATCCCCTGTATCTAAAAAGGGCGTCCAGGTAGGTTTATGTTTTCCAGCAAGAAGTTCGGCGACGATAGAACTGACTCGCCCCACTGAAACGCCAGAAGCATCCACCAGAAACCATTGGCGTTTGATATCGTTCGCACTAGGGAAAAATGTACCCATGGATTGCTCCAAAAACGGTCAACAAAGTGCCCCAACAAGCCTTCTAGGTCCCACAAGGGCAGAAAATGTAGATTATCGCGAGCCACCCCTCGGGTCAACCTCGAATTACCCAAGAACCCCCTATTTTTCAGCCAATTTCCACAATTCCTTGGCCACTCGGGTAGCTCCAAGCCCATCAATTAGGCTCATTCCTGCTACCACCTGTTCTTGACGGCTTTCTTGACCCTCCGGTCCGAGCCAATGTTCCAAAGCATCTTCAACAGTTCGAGAATCTGCAGAGGGACCTTCGCCAAGGCCAAAACAGGCGCCGTGTTGACCCAACTCTGTTAAACCCTGAACTTGTCTTTCATTTTGTCCCCAAGCGACGACCGGGACGCCGAGACAAAGCGCATCAATAAGCGTGACACCGCCGGCGCACCATAGAACATCGTATTGAGGTATCTTCTCGGTAAGTTGAGTGACGGACGCATGCACGGTGCAACCCGGAAATAAATCACCCTGGATGCCTTGGGGCGCTAGGATTACCGCGCCGCCTCTCCATCGCCCTTCTTGGTGAAGATTTTTTAGAATATTGAAAGCTTTTTGAGCCAATCCTGCAGCATCACTCCCTCCAAAAGTTACTAATATTTTTTGGGCATTCAGGGGTTGAATGGGTTCTCGTTTGGGACGTAAGGTTCGAGCAACGGCGCTCGCCACAATATAAGAAGCTCCACAGAGGACATGGCATTTGCCCCGTATATCTTCATGAGGCTTTAATTTCATACCTTCTTTCACTCGAAGGGGATGATCAGGCCAAACAATTCCCTCCAGATAGGGCTGGAACAGAAGATCGGATTCTTCGTAGGCGTCCCCGTCATCCTCCATCAGGGCAATTTTACGAGGCAAAGCCTCTTTGATTTGATCCCTCGATGACGTCCATTGATCGAAAAGAACGACGTCCCCTTGGATGTCTTTCCCCAGGGGCGCCAGGCTATTTTCACCCAAATCAACCACCTGAGTGGGAAGATCGCCTACCTGGAGAATATTTATCCCCCGACCCACTTGGCGAGCGCGCTCGTCCCCTGAAACAGCCAAGGTGGTCTGTCCACCAAGAGCTTTCCACTCCTGATGAATAGCAAGGGCGCGACTTAAGTGTCCCAATCCTAGTATTGGATCAATATGAATCCTTAAAATTAATCGACCTATCATAACGACTTTACCGTCGACTTACCGACACCGGGCATGATGTCATAAATGGATACCCTCATGTCGACATCATCAAGCACATTGATATGAAAGCTGATGTGATAAATCTGAATATAGATGACTCAAGACCGTGGGTTTCATTTCGTCTCTTAGCATAATACGAGACAATAGATTGGATCAAATGCTTAAGGATAAGGATGGCCTTCAGCAAAACCTCCCTGGGGTTGAGGATGATCAGGTGCTTGGGCCATCGGCCACCCATCCTTGAAATAGGCCTCTTTATAGCGGAGATAACGAGCCGGAATAGACGCCACTAATTCTTGTTGCCCTTGTGATAAAGGCCCCTTCACTTCGGCGGGCCATCCAGCGATCAATGAGTGAGGGGGAGCTTTGAATCCTTCTCTAACTAAAGACCCTGCGGCAACAAGGCACCCCTCGCCAAGAATCGCACCATCCATAATGGTTGAACTCATGCCGACCAAGACTCCATTACCCAGCGAACAACCGTGCAGCATTACATTGTGTGCAATGCTGCAGTCCGATCCTAGGCGTGTTGGATGTTTAGCGTTCGTGACATGAATACAAGACATGTCTTGTATATTGGTTCGGTCGCCAATTTGTATCCAATTCACGTCACCGCGAATCACACAATTAAACCAGATACTTACGTCCTCGCCAAGAGTTACATCGCCCAAGATTAGGGCATTATCGGGCACGAAGACGCGACTTCCAATCTTAGGAACCATACCTTGGAAAGGAATTATCATGAAGTCTCCACCCTAATTACAACTTAAAATAGTTTAATGGATACTCATCTAATTTCTTCTCGACATAATCTTGAAGGTGATGACCCCATCTTTAGAATTAATACGATAGCTCAATCTCGTCAGGCCCAAGGCCATCCAGTCATTAACCTATCGATCGGCACCCTATTAGATGATGATGGACAATTGGTCACCTTGAAAACGGTGATCGACACTTGGAAGGCCTTAACTCCCCTCGAGGTTCATCCTTACGCTCCCATCATGGGAGATCTGAAATACATTGAAGCGATGACCCATCGCTATTGGCCCGAGTCTCCCACGCCAGTATTGGGTTGTGCAACTCCTGGGGCTACCGGTGCCTTGGTGGTGAGCCTCCGCAACTTACTTGAACCCGGTCAGAGCGTGGTTACCTTCGCTCCCTGTTGGACACCGTATGAAACCTTGGCCTTTGAAAATAAGATCAAATTGGAAAAAGTGCCTTACCTCTTTATGGGAGATGACACCCCATTAGCAGTCATTGAATCGAAACTAGAATCCATCATGAAACAACAAGGGCGTATTCTATTTTGGCTCAATGATCCTTGTCATAATCCTACGGGACAACATTTGACGACCGCTCATCGCCAAGCTCTCTTAAGCATGTTTGATCGGTTATCTCAACAAGGCCCTGTTTCGGTCATATTAGATTTAGCCTATTTAGAATTTGCTCGTGACGCCTCAGCAATCCAAAATATATTAAAGGATTACGCTGAGTGGGGTGCCTCAACGCCAGCGCTCCTGGGCGCAGCGCTTTCGATTTCTAAGCCCTTAACCCTATACGGTGCTCGTTGCGGGGCATTGGTTTTTCCTTGGCGAACGGATGATCAATTGAAGACCGCCTTATCGATAAGTTGCCGAGGCCTCTTTTCCAATGCTCCCCGAGCGCCTCAGTCTCTAGTAAAAAAACTCTATGGCGATAAAAGTTTGCTCCAAAAATTGAAGTCCGAGCACCATCATTGGTCAACCCTGCTCACAAATCGTGCAGATCAGCTATCAAAACTCCTTTCAGAAAAACATATTGACCACTCTCATTTTGATGGTGGTTTTTTTATTACGGTGCCCCACGATAAACCTCAAGAACTCTCCCAAAGACTCGAGGCTCAGGATATTTACTCAGTTCCACTTAAGCGTGGTATACGGGTTGCTATCTGTGCATTAAAAGAAAAAGAAACCCCGAGATTCGTTGATGCTTTGCATCGTTCCATTTGACGCTTAAATTATCAATCGAGCAATATCATTAACCTTGAGTTTCTTTCGGGTGTTAAACTACCCATTCGGCCAAGCATATACCGGGCATATAACTCAGCGGTAGAGTGCTACCTTCACACGGTAGAAGTCACAGGTTCGATCCCTGTTATGCCCACCATCCCTAGGAGTCCTAATGCCCTTTATTCTTTCGACCCAAGTTCGCAGTGGAATGATTATTAATTTTGAAAAAGAACTCTGTCGAGTTATCAGTGTTGAGCATCAAACTCCGGGTAATCTCCCCGCCCGAGTGGTGGTTAAGATGAAAAGACTCAAGGATGGAATTAATCGAGAAAACCGATTCGGCTCTCAGGATAAAGTCGAGCGAGCGAACTTAGAACAGCATAAGATGGAATTTCTTTATGCCGATGGAGATAACCTGGTTTTCATGAATAATGAAACCTACGAGCAAATTGAAATTCATAAAGATATCATGGGCGAGGATCTCGGCCTCTTGGAATCCAATATGGTGGTGGAATTAGAATTCAATGAGGGAGTTCCCTTGTCGGTGAATTTACCCTCGACTCTAGTCAGTGAGATTGTAGAAACAGAACCCGTCATGAAAAATGCGAATGCTACAGGATCCTATAAGCCGGCTAAATGTAAAAATGGCCTAACGGTTGGTGTCCCCCCCTATATCCAGACGGGGGAAAGAATTAAAATCAATACTGCAGACCGAACCTATATGGAGCGAGCTAAGTAAATTAGGGCTTCGAGACAAATTTTCCTCAGATACACCCAAGTTTCTGAATAGAAACTAGGGACGAATGACACCTAGTTGCTGCATAAAGACTAGGTTATCCATAAAATCTTGTTCCTCAGAAATTTTACCGCCCTTCATTTTGACAATCGTACATCCAATGACATCAACATTTTTCCCAGTAGCTGGAATTCCAAAGAATGCACCCGTATGCTTTCCTTTAAATTGCCAGTACTTGACCAATCGATCTCCATCAGCAAATATCTCCTTGACGATGAACTTTCTTTCAGAAAAGCCGGTGACAAAGTTTTCGTAGTAGGCCTTCACGTTGGCTTTCCCTTTCACTGCAGGGCTCGTATGAAGAATGGCATCGTCTACATATGCCGTATCTAAAATTTCCGTGCGCCCCTCGTTAATAGCTACTTCCCAAACATTCGAATAGAAAGTCACATTCCTTTTGCTTAACTCTGCATTCTTGACTAATTCTGGGTTATTCACTTTCACGGACACACAACCAGTAAGTGCACCAAACATTAAGAGCAATATCATCGTTTTTTTCATAACAAAAGACTCCTGAATAGAAACATTATCAATCATATTACTAGACTCTTAAGTGGGCACAGGGCGCTTTAAACAAAAAGACAAAAGCCATACGCTGAGGATGGTGCGGATGGCTTGTCAAATGTGGCTCCGGTGGAGGGATTTGAACCCCCGACATCATGATTAACAGTCATGCGCTCTAACCAACTGAGCTACACCGGAAAGAGTATGATTGTATCTAAAAAAGGCTAGTTTGACTTTTTGAATCTTCCACTGGCCCATTTGGGCATGGATAAACCCCGGGTCTTTTAAGCATCTCCATTAGCGATAGAATTGTATAAACTAAAATCCCCTTGGAGATTCTATGGCCGAAAGTAAACCTAAAAGTTTTGAAGATGGGCTTCAACAACTTGAATCGGTAGTCCAAAAACTTGAATCCGATGGATTAACCCTTGAACAATCCCTTGTTGAATTTGAAAAAGGGGTTAATTTAGCAAAAGATCTTCAGGTTCAGTTGGAACAGGCCAAGCGTCGAGTAGATGTTTTAAAACAATCGCTGAACGGCGAATTAGAAGCCAGTCCTCTTGATTCTGATCCCACATGAATGACTTCGCACTTTTAGTTGCGCAAGATCAAAACCGTCTCTTACCCCTCATAGAAAAAGAATTGGTTGCGCGATTTCAGCAACTCCCCATCCACACTTCACTAAGTAATCTGCAGGGGGCGATTAAATACAGCTTAGAAGCCGGAGGGAAACGTGTGCGTCCCATGCTATGTTTGTTGGCGTGTGAAGCTTGTGGCCATGCAGCGGAATCAGCTCTTCCCGGTGCGATTGCGGTGGAGTATGTTCACACTTACTCTTTAATTCACGATGATCTACCCGCAATGGATAATGACGATCTCCGACGAGGAAAACCCTCCAATCATAAAGTCTTTGGAGAAGGGCAGGCAATTCTAGCGGGTGACGCACTGCTGACAGAAGCTTTTGCTATTCTGGCTGAAGCTAAAAATTCTATGGCAGGCTCCTGTCTTGCACGGGGTGCTGGGTGGTTAGGGATGGTTGGTGGTCAGTCACTCGACTTGCAATGCGAAAATCAAGCATCCGATCCCCATCTCTTACCGATAGTTCATCAGCTTAAGACGGGAAAATTAATGAGAACTGCACTCGAACTCGGAGGTATTTTTGCCGAGGCCTCTTCACAAGAAATATCTTCATTAGGATCTTTTGGGGAGGCCCTAGGCCTTGCTTTTCAAATAAAAGATGATCTCTTAGATGCCACTTCTAACGCCCATCATCTAGGGAAGGGTACCCAGAAAGATCAGCAGAGAGGTAAACTAACCTACGTATCTGTTATGGGTATCGAGAAAGCAGAAGCGGCCTTGGGTCAAGTTACTCAAGATGCTCTGGAACATCTCGAGGGGCTTCCTAATCCCCAAGCCCTAAGAGCGTGGGCGCACCACTTAACCAAGAGAGCATTGTGAAAACGTATCCCTTACTTGACTCTCTATCCCAGCCTGAGTCGATTCAACAACTTAATCCCCCTGAGTTGGAGCAACTCTCGAATGACGTTCGTCAATTCTTAGTTGATACCATCAGTGTCACCGGAGGTCATTTCGCTTCTAATTTGGGAACGGTCGAGCTGACCGTTGCTTTATTCAATCAATTTGACTTTCGCACCGATCGTGTTCTCTGGGATGTGGGACATCAAGCTTATCCCCATAAAATTCTCACGGGTAGAAAGTCGCAATTTCATACCCTTCGTCAACACGGAGGCTTATCTGGATTTTTAAGACGATCCGAGAGCCCGATCTATGATCATTTTGGAGCTGGGCATGCGAGTACCTCTATTTCGGCCGGTGTTGGCATGGCTAAAGCCCGAGATTTAGCAGGCGAAGATCATGCAGTTGTGGCCGTAATTGGGGACGGGTCCATGACGGCTGGTATGGCCTTTGAGGGTCTTAATCAAGCCGGGTACCTAGAACTGAAGAATTTTTTAGTGATTCTCAACGATAACGACATGAGCATTAATCCCAATGTGGGCTCACTGCAGGGTTATTTGAACCAACTTATTTCAGGTCAATATTACGCGCGCTGGCGGGATCGTATTGAGTCGATAATTAAATCAATTCCGGTAGATTCGCTCAGCAAAGGGGTAGCAAAATTAGCAAAGTGGAGCGAAGAAACACTTAAGCGTATTTTTATTCCTGGATTACTTTTCGAAGACTTGGGCTTCAATTACATGGGTCCCGTGAATGGTAATGATGTTGTGGCCACGCAGAAACTATTAATTCAGGCCAAAGAAAAAATGAAACAAGGCCCTGTGCTTATTCATGTTCAAACAAAAAAGGGTTACGGCTATGCTCCAGCTCAGAAAGATCCGCTAAAGTGGCATGGCGTCACGGCTTTTGATCCGATTGCGGGAGAAATTAATAAATCTACTTCAGTTTCTCCTCCCTCGTTTACCAAAGTATTTGCTGAAGCTCTCATCTATTTAGCCGAAAGAGACGATAAAGTGGTGGGCGTGACGGCAGCCATGCTCGATGGAACAGGACTGAATCTATTCCAAGCGAAATTTCCTGGCCGCACCTTTGATGTTGGGATTGCGGAACAACATGCGGTTACTTTTTCAGCGGGCATGTCTACAAAGGGTTTCAAACCTGTTTGTGCAATTTATAGCACCTTTCTTCAAAGAGGCTACGACCAAGTTGTACATGATGTTTGTCTTCAAAATCTTCCCGTTGTATTTGCTATGGATCGTGCAGGTCTCGTCGGAGCAGATGGACCTACGCATCACGGTCTTTATGACATCCCTTATTTGCGATGTCTACCGAATATGATTTCGATGGCGCCTAAGGATGAGAATGAAATGCGCCACATGCTCTTCACGGCGGTCGAGCTTCGACAACCGGTCTCCTTAAGGTATCCCCGAGGTAACGGCTTTGGCGTTCCCCTGGACCCCACGCTAAGGATGCTTCCCGTGGGTAAAGGTGAACTTTTACGCGAAGGTTCAGATTTTTGCCTTATTCCCCTCGGTACGCTAGTGACCCCCGCGCTTGCAGCGGCAGAAATTTTATCGGCGAAGGGAATTGAATGCTCCGTGATTAATCCTCGATTTATCAAACCTCTCGATGTTCCTTTAATTACTCAATCTCTGAACCATTCTCGTGCCGTCATTACCATGGAGGATGGAGCGCTTGAAGGAGGCTTCGGCTCGGCTATTTTGGAATTAATGTCTCTCGAAGGTATACAGAAACCGTCCTTGAGGCTTGGTGTACCAGATCAAGTCATTGAGCACGGAGACCCCAAAATACTCGCTCAAGAAGTCGGCCTCACCCCCGACCGCATCGCAGATCGAATTTTTAAATTTAAGACCCAGTTATTTGGCTAACAAGCGACCTCGATCAATCATAGGAATAATTCTCCATGAGCTAATCGAAGGGATCGTCAAATTGGGACGCTCAAGGACATACTTTAGAAGTAAATTTCGCTTGGACTGGCTCGATGTAAAAATAGGCGTCCCTTTGAATTTAACAGCCTCGGTAAAACCGCCTCCCCCATAGGCTCGATACGTGGTTACTGCTACTGTAAAGATCCGCTGAGTATCAATCGGGCTCCCTTGATAAGTAAGGCTCTGGATGCGATCCCCCTCGGCTCTAGTAAGGTCCATGGTGTAGCTAACGCCTGCCATAAAATCAATATTATAAAAAGGGACTTCATCTTTAAAAAGATTGGGCTCGTAACTAAATCGATAAGCCGAAGCCGAATGCTCTAGCCAAAGTTTTACTTGAGCGCCAGTGAGTTTGAGGGTGACGATATTATCTTCGTAGGTGTTAATGGCATAAAATTGTCGAATACTGGTGGGGCCTTTGGGAATATAAATTTTAGGGTATACACATGAGGCAGCACTTAATTCTGCCCCGGTTGCTTTTAATTGAACATGATGAATGAGATCTATGATGGGAGAGGGTTCCATACGTGACCATCGGGAATCCAAAGCCGTCATCAGATTAGTAGCAGGCGTATTGAGATACCGCTCCGTTTCTTCACGAATCTTCTCGGTAAGGGCTAAGACCTGAGAATCGAGTGGGGTTTCATCAGTGGGAGTGAGTAGGGTTGGAACGCTTCGGACGATTGACCACTTTCCAGACAAGCGATTCATACTAAATGAAATTTTAGCGAGGGCTTTCCCATGCGCCGATGCCTGAATAATAGGAATATTTTTATAACGTTGAGCAATAGGCTGATGGGTATGGCCACTGACGATGCCATCGATGCCGGAAACTTGATCAATTAAGCGAAGCACGACATTCTCATCTCCCACATTTCCAGGACTTTCGCCTAGACCCGAATGCAATAAAACAATGAGGAGATCCGGTTTATCTTGAGTTCTGATTTTTGGAATTAGAATCTTTGCAGTTTGGACAATATCTTCGAACTTAATCCCTTGATATTTACTCGGATCATCCCATTTGGGAACCCAAGGAGTTGTGAATCCCACAACTGCGATCTTAAGATTTCCTAACAAAAATAGACGGTAACTATCGAAAGCAGGACGACCGGTCTTTTCTACTAAGGTATTCGCTGAAAGAAAGGGAAATTTGGCTTGTTTTTGGACCTGCCTTAAATTCGAAAGACCAAAATTGTATTCGTGGTTCCCTATTGCCATTGCCTGGTATCCCAAAGCATTCATGATGTCGATAGAGGGCTCAGGAAGCATTGGACTAACAAAAGTTCTTACATAATTAACCGGGTCTCCCTGAATGGTGTCTCCCGCATCTAAAAGCAGGGTATTTGGATTCTTAGCTCGCTCTTCTTTGATGAGCGTAGCAATCTTAGCCCAACCCTGATTCACTGGAAGTAGTGAATAGGTATCGGAAGGCAAAATACGCCCGTGCATATCCGTGGTGCTTAAAATTTGAATTTGAATCTCCTGACCTTGAAGGGAAAATAGGTTGATCAGCAGAGATAAGCCGAGTGTTCGAAGTCGCATTTATAGAGCCCTTTTTGGTGAACTTAAATTCAAACTTGGTAACCTCACTCTTAAAGGTTAAACTAGTGAACTACCCTAAAGTAATCTTTTCCTTGATCTTTTATGGAGTTGTTTATGGCCGAAAATCAAACCAATGCACCCAAGCATGAATTCACCATCTTATGCGATGACATTCGTGCTGAAATGGGCGGTAAAACCTCTCTCATGGGTCTTTATGATCATCACATCGTAGTTCCTAAGGTTCCCTTCGATCTACCCAAGGTCTGTTTTTATACCAAATTCTCAAAGATGGACGGACAATTTAAATTTAGCTTCTCCATCGCTTCTCCAAATGGAGATCGCAAAGATGTCATCAAAGATTCGGATGTTCAGATACCCGAGGGGGCCACAGAAGGCACTTTTAATGTCATCGCTTCTCCCTTTACGGCTAACGCCGAAGGCCTTTATGAAGTGATTATTGGACTCACGAAAGGATCTGATCGCTTTGAATACGTATATAAATTTGCTATTTCAGATGGTGAACGACTCCAAAAAGAATTCGAGAAAGCAAGAGATACACAAAAAAAAGATAACTAGGCTTTTGGCTTACCTAATAAAAAACGACGCCTTTAGGCGTCGTTTTTTATTACCCCCTTACCGTTTAAATCCTCATACTCTTAATCTATGAGCCGTTACGCCAAGCAGTCTCTGTTTCTCGGGGAGGCTAGTCAACTTAAGATCGCCCATGCCAGCGTGGCAATTGTAGGTCTTGGAGCTACGGGGTCCGTATTAGCTCAATGGCTTGCACGCGCAGGTATTGGAACTTTACACCTTATTGATCGAGATTTTGTGGAGATAAGTAATCTCCAACGCCAACTTCTCTATGACGAATCCGATATAGGCCAACCCAAAGCTCTCGCCGCCGAAAAAAAACTTCGATCTATTAATTCTTCCATTAAAATTTATGCCCACGTTGTTGATCTTGTCCCCGATAATGCGGAAAAACTTTTGAGCCATGCTGATGTCATCGGTGATGGCTCGGATAACTTTGATGCCCGATTTCTTATGAATGATGTCAGTATTCGCCATCGTATTCCTTGGGTCTATAGCGGAGCGGTGGGAAGTGAGGGAATGGTCTGGCCGATTCATCCCCCTGCGACTCCTTGTTTTCGCTGCCTAATGGAACAACCTCCTGAGCAGGCCGACATTGATACTTGCGATACCGCAGGTGTTTTGGGGCCCGTCACCGGTCTTGTAGGATCCTGGGCGGCTACTGAGATTCTTAAATTCGTTGTGGATGAGCCGCCTCAGCCTGACCTCATTCGTCTCGATCAGTGGAGTAATGAGCGTCAATTTATTCATGCCCCAACGGATCGATGTCGATTCTGTCTCGAAGGGATCACCGAATTTCTTGATACCCCCTGGCAAATAAAAACAAGTGCTCTATGTGGAACCCCTGGGGTTCAGTTGAGAGTCAATCCAGCTCGAGATCTGGATCTTATTTCCCTATCCAATCGACTTAAATACAGAAAAGATTCGGACTGGAAACGGACCCCACTTTTCATTCAGGGAAAAGAGGGGGATGTAGCCATCACCATATTCAAAGATGGTCGAATGATATTTCGAGGTGACATTCTGCCTGAGAGAGCACAGCATTGGTTCCATGAGGTTTTGGGATGATTCGAATTTTACTGGCTTCTCGTAATAGCGGAAAACTCAGAGAATTTGAGACCCTCCTCCCTGAGGTTCATTGGTTTACCCTACCGGCCACAGTGAGTGAATTACCCGAAACGGGGACTTTTTTTGAAGAGAATGCACGACAAAAACTAGAGGCCGCACGATCTTGGTATGAACAACAGTCAGCTCTATTGGTGGATGGAATTCTTTCCGATGATTCAGGGTTGTGTGTGGATGCTCTCTGGGGTGGCCCCGGTGTTTTGACAGCCCATTTCGGACCTGGCCTCAGTGCTCAAGAAAGAAATATCAAACTCTTAACTTTACTTAATCCCTACGATCCCAGATCAGCTCGCTATGTCTGTGTACTGGCTTGGTGGCAACCCAATCAGGGGATAAAAATATTTTCAGGGGTCGCCGAAGGCTCTCTCGCTAGGACCCCTAGGGGCTGTAAAGGTTTTGGATACGATCCCATCTTTCAACCCTATCCCTCAGAGAAAACCTTTGGAGAAATGGAAGACTTAGACAAAAATCTCGTGAGTCACCGAGGATTAGCCACCCAGGCTCTTAGGAACTATTTAGAGCTTTCTCAAAAATAAACTTGCTTTTTATAAGTCAGGCCCTCAAGGTAAAGAACTGACAGTTCAATAACGTTTTCGATGTCGGGAAGCTGGTTAAAATCCAGCACTGCCCCGCAACGGTAAGCACCATGATTAGTATGCTCATGAGACTTAAAAATTTTGGTCACTGAGTTTGACTCGGGAAGACCAAAGTTGGGAGTGTATTTCCCGTCGTGTGTAAGTCCGGAGACCGGTCGTAAACATCATGAAACCTAGCCGGGGGGCTTGCGTCATTGGAATTTAGTTCCAACTCAAATCCTTGGCCTCATGCGGAGGCATGAAGTGAAATTCATATCCTTTTCTATCTTTTTAATGGTAACCCTATCTCTTGGTGGGCAAGAATCTGCCTTGCTTGAATCTGAGATCAAGAGGAGTCCCTCGGCCGTTGTATCCGTAATGGCCGAATTTGGTCAGGTTGACCTCAGAAAAACACCTAACCATATCCGTGTCCTCACTCAGGTAGATATTGAACGATATGGGGCCAAGACGCTCGGGGATTTATTAGCCTCAACAGTCCCCGGACAGGTTCTGTCGACGGGCGGACCTGGCTCTGCAGCGACCTTGCGTATTGGAGGAAGCCGGCCTGAGGATGTCACTGTTTTATTGAATGGTATTCGTATCAATGATGCCGCAGGGCTAGGAGCGGTGAATCCTAATAGCATTTCTCTCGTCGGGATCAAGCGTATAGAAATTATTGAAAGTAATGCCTCAACCCTTGTTGGATCAGGAGCCATGGGCGGTGTCGTTGCGCTTTATACAGATAACAATTCCCTGAAAGATGAAAAAAATAGTGTTGACGTCTCGCTCGGTAATCAAACTTATCAAAACTTAAGATCTTCATTGCACACGCAATGGAAAGAAGGTTGGCTTCAAGGCTCTATTGATGCGAGTCGAGAGAGCCTCTCTACCCCGACTGCTCGAAGCTATCGAAGCATTGGTACTCACTTAGGGGTGGGTCAAGCCGTAGAAAATCACTCTTTCTTTCTGGACTATCGTAACTTTTATCAGGGAGTTCCTATCCCTTATGTGAAAGTCGAATTAGGCCCTAGCCCTCGGCCCTCGTCAGATTACGATGCAAATCGAAATTTCCAACTTCGTAATGAACAATTGAGTCTTCGCTATGAAACAGAATTACCAAATTCCATCCCCCTTTCCTTCCATTTTGGATCTTCATCCCAATCGCGATTAGAACCCAAATATAACAACTCGGGGTATGATCCGTATGAAAGTCGAAGAACAGAAGGTGGCCTGAAAGCTCGTTGGCAATGGTCAACAAATTTATCCTTCGCGTACCGGCTGGAATTATTTGAAGAACAAGCACAGACTCCTGCCTATCCTTTGGGTATAGATCAAGGCTCTGCCCATCACTTGTCTAATTCCATTGAGTCCCATTGGCAAGCTTCCGAAATCTTTCGTTTTCTTGTTACCTTTCGAGAAGATTACGATAAGCAACGCTTCACAACGGCTTCATCTGGATTTAGTATTGAACCCTTGACGTCTCGATCCCATACATGGCGTTTGGGGGTAACCTATCTTCCGAAAAAACAATGGATAGGCCAAGAGGAGAAATGGTTTATCTCTTTGGGCACAGGCTTCAGCCTGGCTCCACTAACCAGCAGCCTCTACCATGCCCAAAATATGCTAGATCCTAACAGCTACGGGTATGATCCGACTCGCTATACAAAGTTAGAAACCGAAGAAGGCTCTTACATTCATTTAGGTTATGAAACTTATTGGGATCGGTATCAACTTCAATTCAAATTATCTCGATTACACCATCGTAATCTTGTTTACTTTGATCTTAATTCTTTTGACTACGCAAATGGACAGAACTTAAGAATTCAGAGTGCTGAAATGATTTTGACCTATCGTGGCGATGGTTGGAATGCGAGGGGATCTTATCGAAATCAAGAGGCTCGTCAACTCGACGTCCCCCAAGTACAGCAGTTAGTTACCAGCGCTTCTATCCGACGCCCCTTCAATATTCTTTCACTTGGGGTTGATCAACAATGGAAAGAAGTTCGTGCCAATCTTCAATGGAGCTATTCTGGAAGCCATTACGATAATTTTGGTGGTTTTCCAGCTAGGTTAGGCGCTTATCGCCACCCCTTTCAAGATTTAAGTCTTGGGGTGTCTTGGTTGAAGAGTTCATCACTAGAGGTCACTCTTCGGGGACAGCATTTGTTACAGCCTAGGGTCACCCTCCAAGATTGGCTCTCTCGGAAATATGATTTTACGAATAATGCTCAGCAACTATATGGCTTTCCAGCCCAAGAACCGATTGTCAGCCTAGGCATAAAGTATCTTTTTTGATGGAATCCTCAATGCGACTTATAGTTTTCAGCTTCTTTTGCAGCGCTTTACTTTGGTCTCAAGGACTCCCTCAGAGAATTGTGTCGCAAACCGTGGGGACGGATGAATTATTAGTCGATCTTTGCCAGCCTCATCGAATTGCTGCCTTGAGCTTTTTATCGAGAAATCCGGCCTATTCGGACGTTGTCCTTGCGGCAGAAAGATTTCCTCAAGTTCAGGATGGAAGTGCAGAGCAAATTCTCAAGTACAAACCGGATCTAGTCTTATTTACGAATTACTCAAGACCTGAACTAGTGGAACAAATTAAAAGAGCAGGTATTCCCATTTTAGTCTTTGATCGCTTCAACACGCTCGAAGATGTTTATGGAAATATTCGTAAACTCGGTAAGGCGCTGGGTAGGGCTCAGGCTGCAGAGTCTCTTATTCGTCAATGCGAAGACCGAGTCTCTGTTCTTCAAAAACGCCTACAAGGAGTTATCCCTCGCCGTGTCATAGCCCCCTCTTCATATCATTACCTCGCGGGTCTCGAAACTACCTTTCAGGATTTATGTGATCATGCAGGCGCAATCAATGTAGCTGGAGAAGCCGGCCTACGGGGTCACAGCCCGACTCCTACTGAGGCTTTGATGCGATGGAGCGTCGATTATTTGGTCCTTTCAGACACTGGTGCTCGGGATAAATTAACTACCCTAAGAAAACATCCTTCTTTTGGGATGTTGCCAGCAACCCAAATGGGGCGAGTCGTTTGGATTCCCGAGGCGCTTCTGTCGAGTGTTACGCACCGTCGAATCCGAGGTTATGAGATGATGGCTCAACAACTTTATCCCGAGTTATTCCGATGAAAAAATATCCACTTATCCTAGGATTGATCACCCTTGCTTTGAGCATCTTATTCTTTGCGTCGATTATTTGGGGGGAAGTCTACCTATCTTTTCCAGAATTATGGGATGGGCTAAGACGTACCGATCCGGTGGTGCAAAGTATTCTTTGGAATATTCGTCTTCCTCGAGCATTAGTGGCAATGGCGGTTGGCGCCAGCCTTTCGATTTCGGGTTTAATGATGCAGGCCTATTTCAAAAATCCTCTAGCCTCTCCCGGCTTGCTTGGGGTTTCGAGCGGTGGTGCTCTTGGGGCTGTTCTCTATATTGGATACGGTTCTAACTGGCTTGGAATGTGGGGACTCCCCGGTGCTTCGATGGCCGGAGCTTTCTTGGCTACATTCTTGGTCCTATCGCTCTCAGAGATTGGTCTTGGAACTCAGAGATTGCTTCTAGCGGGAATTGCTCTCAATGCCCTTTTGGGAGCCGCCACTAGCTTTGTTTTATCGCTCTCTGTTTCCTCATTTGAACGCTCAGGTCAAATACTATTTTGGCTCTTGGGTAGTCTTGAAGATCGGACATGGGAACACGTATGGGTGAGCTTGCCACTCACCGTGGCTCTTGGTTTTTTTATTACGTCCTTAGGTTCACCCATGAATCTTTTAAGTTTAGGTGAATCTGGAGCGCAAAGTTTAGGTGTCAATGTTCGTCAATTTCGCTGGAAGATGATTATTCTTTCCACTCTCCTGACGGCCGTAGCTACGGCTGTAGCGGGCGTGATAGGTTTTGTGGGTCTCATTATCCCCCATATTTTCAGACTTCTTTTGGGCCCTGATCATAAACGACTGATTCCTTGTTGTCTCATCGGCGGTGCAGCGTTTCTTCTTGGATGTGATCTGATATCCCGAACATTGAATATAGGTTTGCGGGTTGGAGTGATCACTTCATTGATTGGGGGCCCTTTCTTTCTTTGGCTTCTCCAAAAGCGTGCCGTATGAGTTCCGTTCTCAAAACAAAAGATCTCCAGGTTGTACATCGTTTAAATCCGATGTCTTTGACCTTTCAATCCGGCTCACTAATCGCCATTATCGGACCAAATGGCTCGGGTAAATCCACATTTCTCCAGGCGATTTCAGGCTTGCTCTCCTATGACGGAGAGGTCATCTGGAACGGATTTAATCTCAATGATATTCCGGTCTATCAGCGAGCTCAACAATTGGCTTGGGTTGGCCCAGAGCCTAATTTTCAATTTCCTTTCACCGTTCAGGAAGTTCTTCGTATGGGTCGTTTCGCTCGGGGTGAGGATAGTCACAATCTAGAGCCTTACTTAAAGGACATGGACTTAGTAAGTCTAGCTGATCGCCCGATTACCCAAATTAGTACAGGGGAAAAGCAACGCACTTTATTAGCGCGCGCCATGGTGACTCAAGCTCCTATTCAATGTTGGGACGAACCCCTTTCATCTCTTGATATTCGGCATCAGTTAGAAATTCTGATGAAGGCAAGAGCGATGGCCAATGCAGGTGCTACTATCTTGATTTCACTTCATGACTTAAGAGTTGCTCATTGTATGGATCAAGTTGTTTTACTCGATCAAGGAAATTTGATAGCCTGCGGATCGCCAGCCCAAGTCCTTACCCCGGCCTTACTCCGACAAGTCTTTGGTGTGCTCTCTCGTGAATCGATGGGCTTAGTTCTTGAACTCCCCCCTAAATAGAGGTCCATAAAGGGTAATATAGTTATATTTTTAAAATATAAGAATTGTAATAATTACACTTAACATCATTTTATTGACGCCCAAATCTTTTTCTTGTTTTTTTCGCTTTTTGGGTCATTCTATTAATCCTGACTTGGAGATAACTTATGGCTGCGACTGACCGCGACGAACGCATCAAGACCCTCTCACGAACTTTAGCTGATATCGAAAAAAGCTACGGTAAGGGTTCGATTATGAAATTAGGGGAACGTGAAAACGTGGCTGAGGGCCTAGAAATAATTTCTACAGGCTCAATTGCTCTCGACGCTGCTCTAGGTGTTGGCGGGATTCCCAAGGGCCGTATTGTTGAAGTCTATGGTCCAGAATCTAGCGGTAAAACCACTTTGGCTCTACATATGGTTGCCGAAGCTCAAAAAGCAGGTGGTATAGCAGCCTACATTGATGCAGAACACGCACTGGATCCTGATTATGCAAAAAAGTTGGGCGTCGATGTTGAGAATCTCTTCATTAGTCAACCTGATTCAGGAGAACAGGCCCTCGAGATTTGTGATCAACTTGTTAAATCAGGATCGCTAGATATCATTGTTATTGATTCTGTAGCTGCTCTTGTACCGAAAGCAGAAATTGATGGGGAAATGGGAGATAGTCATGTAGGCCTACAGGCTCGCCTGATGAGTCAAGCTCTGAGGAAAATGGCTGGAACCATTAGCAAAACCAATACCTGCGTTGTTTTCATTAATCAAATTCGTATGAAGATCGGCATTATGTTTGGTAATCCTGAAACGACAACCGGGGGAAATGCGTTGAAATTTTATGCTTCGGTACGTTTAGATGTTCGAAGTGTTCAGAGCATCAAGGGTAATACATCAGACCCTCTTGTTGCCGCAAAAGATGAAGATGCTTCCGTCATTGGTAAAAAAACTAAAGTAAAAGTTGTCAAAAATAAAGTAGCTCCCCCTCTCAAAGTTATTACGTTCGACATTATGTATGGCGAGGGTATTTCAAGACCTAGCGAATTAGTTGAATTGGCAACGACACTTGAAATCATTCAGAAGAGCGGATCGTGGTTCAGCTATAAAGAATCACGTCTAGGACAGGGAAGCGATAATATTCGAAAATTATTTATCGATAATCCCGAAATGGCCGATGAAATTGAAAATCAAATTCGAGAAAAGTTAGGTTTAAAGGCAAAAATAAAATAAACACCACTCCTGGAAGGGGTAGCGCTAAAATGACGAGCAGTAGTCTGCTCGTCATAGAGGGGCAAGGAGTAGTTCTTGAGTTTTGTTGTTCATACAGTCGATTTGAGGGAATTCCTAGAGGGAAGTCCTAGCGAGAGGCAGTCCTTTTCTCGTCAAATCGGTGAAAGCCTGAAAAATACAGGATTTGTTAAAGTCTCGGGACATAGCATTACCCCTCAGCGTCTTAATCATGCCTATCAGGACATCAAGGCTTTTTTTGTACTTCCTGAGGTTACTAAAAATCAATACATCGTTCAGGGCTCAGGGGGGGCAAGAGGCTACACGTCGTTTGGACAAGAGCACGCCAAAGATAATCCCATTCCAGATCTAAAGGAATTTTGGCATGTTGGACAAGAAAATCCACCCGACGGGTTTGATCCTTCCATCTATTTCAGAAATCTTTGGCCCCATGAAACTCCTCGATTTAAAGAAAGCCTGTGGAGTCTTTATCGTGATCTTGAAGTATGTTCGCAGCAGTTATTAGAATCCCTAGAATTGTATTTTGATCTTCCTCACCGCCATTTAGCCGATATGGTAGTCCAAGGTAATTCGATTTTGAGGCTGATCCATTACCCTGCCCTTAAAGACCGATTTATTCCAGGAGGTGTCCGAGCCTCAGCCCATGAAGATATCAATTTGATCACCTTGCTTCCAGCTGCAACAGAGAGTGGCCTTGAGCTACAGGATCGAGAGGGGCATTGGCATGCTGTGGATGGATTAGAAGGAGAAATAGTGGTTGATGCGGGCGATATGCTGAGCCGCCATGTAAACGGAATTATTCCGAGTACGACTCATCGCGTGGTAAATCCTAAATCACCAGATGATGTTCGCTACTCTATGCCCTTTTTTGCACATCCAAGGCCGGAAGTGATACTCGATTGTCCACCCTCTTTGCTCAAAGAGGGAGCGCTAAAAAAATATTCTCCCATCCGAGCTAATGACTTTCTTATACAGCGTTTGATAGAAATTGGGCTTATCAAACCATAGGAAAGTAAGTTCGACTATGTATCGATCCAATTCTTCTCAGGAACTCTTATGATCCAGGATCGCATTGGTCGACCCCTTACTGCACTCAGGGTATCCGTAATTGACCGTTGTAATTTGAGATGTACGTACTGTATGCCTGCAGATGTGTTCAATAAGAATTATACTTACCTAAAATCCAATGAAATTTTAACTTTTGATGAAATACAACAAGTTGTTCAATCCGCAATGCAGGTGGGTGTTCGAAAGATCAGATTGACCGGTGGTGAACCCCTCTTGCGCCCTAACCTCTCTGAGCTCGTCAAAAAGATTAAGTCAGTTGGGATCGATGAAATTGCCCTCACCACCAACGGTCTCTTATTGGATGAACATGCTGAGACCCTTTACGATGCAGGTCTTGATCGAGTCACCATAAGCTTAGATACCCTTAGCCCCTCTATTTTTCAGAAGATGTCTGGTACATCGGTATCGATCCAGAAGGTTTTCAGTGGCATTAGAGCCGCTCAAAAGACTGGATTTCTAAGTATTAAAGTGAATGCGGTAATTCAGCGCGGTATGAATGACGGTGAAATACTGCCATTGGCTCACTTCGCACGGACCGAAGGAATTCATCTCCGCTTCATTGAGTTTATGGATGTGGGCCACACAAATCAATGGTCTAAAGATCAAGTGGTATCGGGTCGAGAAATCCTAGAAGTACTCAAAAGCCGTTGGGATTTGGTCCCCATTCCTCCGAAAAAAAATCATGTTGCTCAAGATTGGATCTATGAAGACGGCTTGGGTAAAGTAGGATTTATTAATTCCGTTAGCGAGGCCTTCTGTGGCGGCTGTGATCGAGGTCGATTGACTGCCGATGGAATTTTCTATACATGTTTATTCTCCGCTAAAGGCCACGATCTCAAAAGAGCCTTGAGAGAATCTTATGATGCCGATCTACTAACGCAAATACTGAAGTCACAATGGTCTGAAAGAGAAGATCGTTACTCGGAATTACGTGCGGATAAAAACGAGCAACCTCGAATGGAAATGAGTCGAATAGGCGGTTAGCCTAATCGGACTCGAACGGCTTGGAGGCAAGCTGTCCATACGCTGTCCGGGGTTTCATCAATAAAGAATTCGATGGCATTACCGGCAGGGCGACCCTCGGGATGCTGACTCCAGTCTTCAAAGAGTTGATCCAGGGGTTTGCGATCTAAGGGATTAGCTTTCATTTTATGAGATCGCCTCATACGATCCGGATCCGGGCCCCGCAAGCTCATGCCTTGACGAGGAACGGATCTGAAAACAAAAGCATGACACCATTGATTGCTTAGAAATAAATTGAAATGTAAAAAACTTCCATGTCCTGAATGTGTAGCGGTAATGCTTTTATTTTTTCCTACCCATGCTGCTCGCCACGTTTCAATTACTTGAATTGCTCGCTCTCGATCGGAGGCATTTTTAATATGGGCTCGAACACTGATAAAGAAATCATCAATCGATTCTTGTTCTAAGTCATTCACAGGTTAGTCGGGAAGATAAACTTCCGCTCCTTGTTTGATGAATTCCTTAGATTTATCTTGAAATCCTTTTTCAATACTTTCCTGTTCAGAGTATCCATTCTCTCGTGCATATTTTCGAACGTCCTCCGTGATTTTCATCGAACAGAAATGAGGACCACACATGGAGCAAAAGTGTGCTAATTTGGCTCCCTCGGCAGGTAGGGTTTCATCATGAAATTCTTTCGCTGTATCGGGATCAAGAGAGAGATTAAATTGATCCTCCCAGCGAAACTCGAAGCGAGCCTTGCTTAGTGCCTCATCTCTCAAGCGAGCAAGGGGGTGTCCCTTCGCCAGATCTGCAGCGTGCGCTGCGATCTTGTAGGTGATGACTCCATCTTTGACATCCTTCTTATTGGGGAGACCTAAATGTTCTTTGGGGGTTACGTAGCAGAGCATAGAAGTTCCGTACCATCCGATCATTGCGGCACCAATCGCCGAAGTGATATGGTCATACCCAGGAGCGATATCGGTCGTCAAGGGGCCCAAGGTATAGAAGGGGGCCTCTTCGCAGAGGGTAAGTTGTCGGTCCATGTTTTCTCTGATGAGATTCATTGGGACATGACCGGGACCCTCAATCATCACTTGGCAATCATGTTTCCATGCGACTTGTGTCAATTCACCGAGCGTCGTCAATTCGGCAAATTGAGCATCGTCGTTAGCATCGGCTCCACTTCCCGGTCGGAGCCCATCCCCTAGGGAGAAAGCAACATCGTAAGTTTTCATAATTTCGCATATATCTTCAAAATGGGTGTAAAGAAAACTTTCTTGATGGTGTGCTAAACACCACTTAGCCATGATCGAACCCCCGCGACTCACAATACCGGTTAATCGATCAGCCGTCATAGGGATATAGCGAAGAAGAACTCCTGCATGGATCGTAAAATAATCGACCCCTTGTTCCGCCTGTTCAATCAGGGTATCCCGAAAGATATCCCAAGTGAGTTCTTCGGCTCTACCTTCTACTTTTTCTAAGGCTTGATAAATAGGAACGGTTCCGATTGGAACAGGAGAATTTCTAAGGATCCACTCCCGTGTTTCGTGAATATTTTTACCTGTACTCAAATCCATAACTGTGTCGGCACCCCAACGTGTTGCCCAAGCCATTTTTTCCACCTCTTCTTCAATCGAGGATGTAACCGCTGAATTACCGATATTGGCGTTGATTTTTACGAGAAAGTTTCGACCAATCACCATGGGCTCGCTTTCAGGATGATTAATATTCGAAGGGATGATGGCTCGTCCCCGAGCGACTTCTTTTCTAACAAATTCAGGCGTGATCAATCCCTTGATTTGTCCATGAGGTCGCCCTAAATTTTCTCTCAAAGCGACAAATTCCATTTCAGGAGTAATCACTCCCTGTCGTGCGTAATGCATCTGAGTGACGTTTTTACCGCTCCGAGCTCTCAGAGGTTTATCCATGGCTTGAAATCGTATTGAATCAAGAGAGGAATCTCGCTTTCTTAATTGTTGATAAATACTCGACGGACGGTCCAATCTCTCCACGTCTTGTCGATCGAGAATCCACGATGAACGAAGCGCAGGAAGCCCTTTCTGAACATCAATAATTTGTGAAGGATCTGTGTAGGGGCCGCTCGTATCGTAAACCATGAACGCTTCGTTGGCTATTGGCTCTCCCGAGTGTGATCGTGTCGGCGTGAGCGTAATTTTTCGAAAAGGGACTTGTATACCTCGAGGACCCTCAACGTAAGTTTTTTTAGAAGACGGGAAGGGGCGAAGACAATCCTCTAAAGGCTTGGTTTGGGAAACTGAATCAGACATTTATACTCCCTGACTTATATGCGTTGAGCCTCAGTTTACTCCAAACAAAGCCAGGGACTCTAGGCTGTCTGAATGTCTAACATCTTGGAATATAGAGCCCTTGATGCCCCCCTACACCCCCCTTATGAAGCAATCCTTCTTGGCTTTTATTAATCTTGATATCTTTAAGGCATGAGCAAAAATAGCTTAGTCTCCCTTGCTGTCTGCCTCACGGCGACCCTTCTTTTGGGACAGGATCCCGTCACCAGTTCCTCTAACTATAAAGATCTTCCTCCGGTACCCCGAGGGATCGTCGAACCGCCTCCTTTGCCAGCCATCAAAACTAGTCCAAAAGATTTGCGTCGTAAAACAAGAGTGATTAAAAGAAAGAAAACTAGAGCTAAGAAAAAAGTTGCAGTTGCTCCCAAGAAAAAAGCTACCGTCTCTTCTAGGGCCAAGGTGGCGAGATAACTCGCATAATATTATGTCTTCTCTTCTAGGCTCAAACGTTTTTGTTGTCATCATGGCAGGTGGTCGCGGTACACGTTTTTGGCCCCGCTCTCGCCATGAAAACCCAAAGCAATTTATCAATATCGTAGGCTCCGAAAGTCTTCTCCGAACAACTGTGAACCGACTTAATGGACTAGTAGCGATAGATCATATTCTCGTTGTTACCACTGAAGATCTTGTATCCCAAACCCAAAAGAATCTCCCGGAACTTCCCAAAGGTAATATCTTAGTTGAGCCCGAAGGACGCAATACGGGCCCTTGCTTAGCCCTGGCTTTAACGATACTTGAATCTCGCACTCCGGATGGAACAATGGTAGTCCTGAGCGCGGATCATTGGATTGGTGATACCGCAGCTTTTCAAAAAGATATCCAAACAGCAGTTGTGCATGCCGAAACCCATCAAGACATGGTGGTCTTTGGTATTCATCCCACCCACCCTGAAACCGGGTATGGATATATTGAAGCCGAAAAAGTGACAGGGCTTTCCCGAGTAAAAAGATTCAAAGAAAAACCCCAGCTAGATCAAGCGATCGATTATCTCAAGGACCCTCATCAACTTTGGAATGCCGGAATGTTCGTCTGGACTTTCAAGACGCTTCGCGCAGCCTTTATTGAGCACGCTCCCCGTGGCCTAAGTTTGCTAGATGCATGGAAGAACAATGGAAGCGATATCGGTCGATTAAAAGCCTTGTATTCACAGATAGAAGCCGAACCCATTGATATCCAAATTGTTGAAAAATCAAAGAATGTTTGTGTAGTGGTTGCTCAATTTCTATGGTCAGATGTGGGCTCGTGGCAAGCCGCTAGCTCATTTTTGAAAAAAGATAATGAAGGGAACGGATCTGAAGGTACAGTTCTATTTTTAAATAGCCGCGACACCGCTGTCTTTGGTTCAGATCGTTTGATTGCGGTTGCGGGTGTCCGAGATCTGATTGTTGTCGACAGCGGCAATGCCTTGCTCATTTGCCATAAAGATCAAGCGCAATCCGTCAAGCAAATTGTTGAAAAATTAAAACAACAAGGCCAAACTGATTTACTTTAACTTCAGAAATGAGAGGTTTTCTAATGGATCAACCTAAACCTTTGCATGTCGATAAGCCCTGGGGAAGCTTCGATCAATTTAGTTTGAATGAAAAAAGCACAGTCAAGATTCTTACTTGCAATCCAGGACATCAACTTAGTTTACAGAAGCACGAACACCGAGGTGAATTGTGGGTCGCTCTCGATCAAGGTGCCGTGATCGAAATTGACGGGCGACATCATCGACCTGGCATAGGGGAATCTCTTTGGCTTCCTATTGGCTCGACCCATCGTTTAAGCTGCCCCGAAGGCCATCCACATGCGGTTCGGATCCTTGAGATCAGTTTTGGTACGTTTGATGAGAGCGATATTAGGCGTCTAGAAGATAATTACGGAAGAACGCCTTAGTCTATTAGGGTTGAGAGAAAAGGAATCTGCCTATGAGTAAAAAGGGACCAATTGGAAAGTTCATCGAACATCACTTCCGTCATTTTAATGCGGCAGCACTCATTGATGCCGCTCAGGGCTACAACGATTTCTTGAAGCGAGATGGGAAGATGATGGTGACTCTTGCCGGTGCCATGAGTACTGCTGAACTTGGACTTTCTTTGGCAGAAATGATTCGCCAAGACAAGATCCATCTCATTGTCTGTACAGGGGCAAATCTTGAAGAAGATGTCTTTAATCTAGTTGCCCACGACTTTTATGAACGAGTTCCTCATTATCGTGATTTGACCCCAGCTGATGAAGAAAAACTTTACCGTCGGCATATGAATCGAGTCACAGATACCTGTATTCCTGAGGACGAAGCCATGCGACGGATAGAAAAAGTGATGCTTAAAGAGTGGACTACCGCCGATAAGGCCGGTGAAAGCTATTTCCCTCATGAATTCTTCATGAAAGTTCTCAAGAAGGGACTTCTAAAAAAGTATTATCAGATTAATCCTAAAAATTCGTGGATGCTTGCCGCCGCACAAAAAAATGTTCCCATTGTAGTACCAGGTTGGGAAGACAGTACGCTTGGTAATATGTATGCTGCCGCGGTCTACCGAGGTGAAATCAAGAATGTCCATACTGTTAAAACTGGCATTCAATATATGACTTGGCTTGCGCAGTATTACCAAGAAGCCACACGACGTCATACCCTAGGTATGTTTCAGATTGGCGGAGGTATTGCAGGCGATTTTCCAATCTGCGTCGTTCCCATGCTGCACCAAGATTTAAAAATCAAAGCTAAGTTATGGGGCTACTTCTGTCAAATTAGTGATAGCACGACGAGCTTCGGATCCTACTCAGGAGCTGTACCCAATGAAAAAATAACTTGGGGTAAACTCGGAACCAAGACGCCCAAATACATTATCGAGAGTGATGCAACCATTGTTGCTCCTCTCATGTTTGCTCATATTTTAGGTTGGTAACTAAATTATTTAAGTTTTTTGACTTTAATGCTTAAACGAGACTTTTTTCGGTTGGCAGCATTTTTGTGAATTAAGCCTGTTTTCTGAGCCCGATCTACTAAGCCAAAAATAGCCGGCAAAAGTTTAAGGGCTTCGGCGCGATTACCAGAGAGAATGAGGGTATCGAAAGACTTTAATTGGGTTTTTAACGAAGATCGCGATCCACGATTACGAAGTCGGGCTTTAACGTCTCGACGAGCTTTTTTAGCAGCAGATTTGATATTGGCCATGGGGACTCCAAGAGGCTAGGTTTTAACGTATTTAGACCGAAATTTAATCGTAACCTATGAATAGGCCTTGATAAATAGTATTTCGCATTAGCCACCTCTCTAGGGACTTCAAGAAAGATTGGAAATAGGGCATTCTAAAGGGAGGCGATTGACCTCCACAGTCATCTCAAGGGGGCAGCGTGCAAGGTTTTAAGAAGGCATTTGCGGAGCAATTAAGGCTCGCTTTGCCGTCTCAAGAAGTTACTTTAGAGCGCCCCAAGGATTACCAAAAAGGTGATCTTGCATTTCCCTGCTTTAAAGCATCACAATCGCTAGGCATGAGCCCGCAATCCTTAGCCTCTTTACTAGCGTCAAAAATTAAAATTAAGGATGCCACTATTGAGGCCACTGGCCCCTACGTTAATCTTCGTTTGCTTGAATCTGTCCGCTCGAGAGAGACACTCGCAAGCACTCTAGGAAATTATCCACTTCCCCCCCAAGAAAAAAAGAATGCCACGATCTTGGTGGAATACAGTTCACCCAATATCGCCAAGTTATTCACCATCGGTCATGTTCGAAGTACGATGTTAGGCCATGCTCTGGCCAATATTTATGCCCAGGAGGGTTACGAAGTCGTTCGACTCAATCATTTAGGCGATTGGGGCACGCAATTTGGTACTTTACTAGCGGCTTATGAATTATGGGCCAAAGATAGTAATCCTGAGTTAGAGAAGAACTTTCCATGGGCAGCAGAGTACTCATCCGAATCCACGACTCCCCTCCACCGACTCTTACAGCTTTATATTCGTTTTCATGCCGAAGAAGAAAAAAACGTATCACTTCGTGAAGATGCTCGAGCCTGGTTTAAAAAACTAGAAAATCAAGATCCTGATGCTCGCCGCCTTTGGAAAAAATTCAGAGATCTTTCCCTCATTGAGTTCAATCGAATCTATGAGCGACTCGGCGTTACGTTTGATTCCCTCGAATATGGCGAGGCTTTTTATGAAGATCAGATCCCCGGAGTGTTGAACGCGTTAGATTCCAAGGGTCTGCTGAAGGAGGGCGAAAACGGCTCCAAGGTTGTGGATTTGTCCGAGGAGGGCTTTGACATTCCCTGCCTAATTCAAAAAGGAGATGGGACCAGTATTTATGCCTCGCGAGATCTTGCTGCCGCACTCTTTAGAAAAAGTAAATGGAACTATGAGCGCTGTTTATATGTTGCTGGCTCGGAGCAAAATTTTCACTTCCAACAAGTCTTTGCAATTTTGAGTAAGATTGATCCTTGGTTTAAAAATAAGCAAACTCATGTTCCCTTTGGTCTTATTAAATTACCCGAAGGGAAGATGAGTACTCGAAAAGGAAATGTGATCTTCCTTGAAGATGTTCTTAACGAAGCCCGAGATCGTATTCAAAAAATTATTAGTGCTAAAAATCCTGAACTTAGTAATCAAGCAGCAACGTCTGAAATGCTTGGAACGGGCGCAGTTATTTTTATTAATGCGTTTAATGATCGCAATACTTCGATTACTTTCGATTGGAATAAAGTCCTAGCCTTTGAAGGAGATACGGGTCCCTATGTTCAGTATGCCCATGCTCGAATTTGTTCCATCTTTCGACGGGCCGGAGGGTCTTGGTCTCAATGGGCAGAACCCCGTTCTGAGGACTTTGGCCGACTCCACTTTGAATCTATTGAACTACCCAAGTCGCTCCAGGGACTAGACCATGCTTCTGCTCAGCATTTGATTTTCGAATTAAATGGATTAGAGCCCGCACTCAAAGCTTCTGCAATTAGTCTTTCTCCTACGTCCCTTGCGAGACAACTGTTAACGATTTCTAAAGCCTTTAGTGTTTTTTATAATGATTCACCGATTCTCAATGTCGAGCAATCCGAGGCGATCAGACAGTCTCGTCTCTTGCTATGTTTAGCAACGGCTCGTGTAATCAATCAAGGCTTACGATGGTTGGGTATTTTCGCCCCAACTGAAATGTAGAGGAGTTAGTATGGCGAAGTATATTTTTGTGACCGGGGGCGTACTGAGCAGCTTAGGTAAGGGAATTGCCTCGGCTAGTATCGGAGCGCTCTTAGAAGCAAAAGGGCTAAAAGTTACGCTCATGAAAATGGATCCGTATCTGAATATTGACCCTGGTACCATGTCTCCCTTTCAACATGGAGAGGTATTTGTCACCGACGATGGTGCAGAAACGGATCTCGACCTAGGCCACTACGAGCGATTTACCTCAAGTCAAACCTCAAAGAATCATACCTGGACAGCAGGACGTGTCTATAACAACGTCTTAAGTAAAGAGCGGAAAGGTGACTATCTAGGGAAAACAGTTCAAGTAATCCCTCACGTTACTAATGAAATTAAAACTGCAATGCATTCCGTAGCGAAAGGTGTCGACATTGTCATTGTAGAAATCGGCGGCACGGTTGGCGATATTGAAAGTCAACCTTTTCTCGAAGCCGTTCGGCAATTTCGTGTAGACATTGGTTCTGATGAAAAAGGAAAACCGAATGCTCTCAACATTCATCTGACCTACGTCCCCTATATTAAAACGGCAGGTGAACTTAAATCAAAACCTACACAGCATAGTGTTCGAGAGCTTCGCACGCTTGGTCTACATCCGGATATTCTCCTTTGTCGAGGCGACATGGCGCTTCCTGAGGATCTTCGTGAAAAGATCGCGTTATTCTGCTCGGTTACCAAGGATGCTGTCTTTAGCGCGCAGGATGTCTCGTCAATTTATGAAGTACCCATTAATTTTCATCAACAAAATATTCATCAAAAAATTACCGAACTACTTGGACTTCCTAGTCGTGAGCCCGATTTAGTTCCTTGGGAAGACCTTATTCATCGCATTCATAATCCCAATACAACAGTCATGATTACTATTGTTGGTAAGTATGTAGAGTTCAAGGAAAGCTACAAGAGCCTGACTGAAAGTCTTTATCATGCAGGGTATGCTCATGGAGCCGATATCCAATTGCGATGGGTTGAAGCGGAGCAACTTGAAAAAGATGGGTTCGAGGAATTACTCCTAGACTCTGATGGCATTTTGGTTCCTGGAGGGTTTGGAGTCCGAGGTACAAAAGGAATGATTCGCGCTATACAATATGCCCGAGAACAGAAAATTCCCTTTTTCGGAATTTGTCTAGGGCTCCAAATGGCTTGTATCGAATTTGCCCAGAATGTTGCAGGTCTTCCTCGAGCGGATAGCACTGAATTTAACGAGAACGCAGAGGATAAAGTTATCTTTAAGCTTCGTGACCTCGTGGGAGTAGAGCAACTTGGTGGAACAATGCGCCTTGGAGCTTATCCCTGTGCTTTAACCCGTGGCAGCAAGGCGCATCAAGCATACGGATCCCTAGAGATTAGTGAACGCCATCGCCACCGCTATGAATTCAATCACGCCTATCGTCCTCAACTAGAAAAAGCGGGCTTAAGTTTTTCGGGCGTTAGCCCAGACGGAGTCTTTATTGAGATGATTGAGTTGAAGGACCACCCACACTTTCTTGCATGTCAGTTTCATCCTGAGTTCAAATCTAAACCTCTCCATCCCCACCCACTGTTTTCATCATTCATCAAGGCCAGCCTCTCTTTAGGACATTAAATTCCATGATCGAAAAAAGAAGTATTGATGCTATTCGCATCTTATCTATGGATGCAGTTCAGCGAGCTAACTCGGGTCATCCTGGAACGCCAATGGCTTTGGCTCCCGCAGGTTATATTTTATGGCACCGTTTCTTGAAGCACAGCCCAAAAAATCCTGCATGGATAAATCGGGATCGATTTGTTCTGAGTTGTGGCCATGCCTCTATGCTTCTTTACGCACTACTTTTTCTTTCCGGCTATGATCTCACCATAGAAGATCTCAAAAATTTTCGTCAATTAGGATCTAAAACTCCAGGTCACCCTGAGGTAGGACATACTCCTGGGGTTGAAACCACTACGGGTCCGTTGGGACAAGGTCTTGGAAATGCAGTAGGAATGGCTATGGCCGAGCGCTTTCTAGCTGAAAAATTTAATCGGCCCGAATTTAACCTTATCGATCACTACACGTATGCTTTTTGTAGTGATGGGGATTTGATGGAAGGAGTCGGTCAAGAGTCTGCAAGTCTGGCCGGTCATTTAGGCCTCAAAAAACTCATTGTATTGTGGGACAACAACAAGATAACGATTGAAGGGAGTACCGACCTGACCTTTAAAGAAAATGTTTCCCAGCGTTTTCAAGCTTATGGTTGGCATATTATTAATGTTGAAAACGGCGAAGATCTTACTCTTTTACATTCAGCTTTTCATGAAGCTCATCAGCAAACGCAGCCGGTTCTTATAAATTGTAAAACCCAAATTGGATTTCCTTCTCCCAATAAGACAGGAACATCAAAAGCCCATGGAGAGCCCTTAGGCTCAACCGAAATCAAACTGACAAAGGACATTCTTCAGTGGGATGAACCTGAATTCACGATCCCACTATCCATCCTTGAGCATTGGGGAGAAGTGGTCGATAAAGGAAGAAATAGCGAGCAGGAGTGGCAAGGTCTCCATTCACGTTACGAAGTCCAATATCCCGATCTAGCCCAAGAACTAAAAACCTTCCTTAAGCATGAAATTACTATCGATCCAAATAGTTTATTAGCTCTTTTTGCTCAGGATGAGTCTATTGCGACTCGCGAATCAAGCGGACGAGTTCTAAATGCAGTAGCTCCAACATTGAGAAATCTTTTGGGAGGAAGCGCGGATTTAGCTCCTAGTAATAATTCTCACCTGAAGGCTGAGAAAGATTTTACTAGAGATTATGCGGGGCGTAATATTCATTTTGGCGTTCGTGAACACGCCATGGGTGCCATTTTAAACGGTCTCGTACTCCATGGTGGTGTACGTGCCTACGGAGCAACTTTCCTTCAGTTTGCGGATTATATGAGACCCAGTATTCGGCTTGCAGCCTTGATGAAACTCCCTGTGACATATATATTCACGCATGACTCTATTGGGCTTGGAGAAGACGGCCCTACGCATCAGCCGATCGAACATTTAATGAGTCTTCGAATCATACCTAATATGCGCGTTCTTCGACCAGCCGATAGTTATGAAACCGTTTATGCTTGGCAATATGCTCTAACTAATCAAGCAGGCCCTACGGCAATTATTCTGACTCGACAAAAAACAAAAAACTTAACCTATGGTCGTGCGCATGAACTCAGTAAAGGTGGCTACACCATCAATCCCGATGTTGTAAATCCCGATATTATTCTCGTGGCTAGCGGGTCTGAGGTAATGATTGTAGAAGAAGCGTCCCATCAACTCATAGCCTTGGGTATGAAGGTACGGCTTGTTTCAGTCCCAAGTCTTGAACTCTTTTTATCTCAACCTGTTTCTTATCGCGAGAGCGTATTGCCACCCATGATTTCGAAGCGCATTGTTATCGAGGCGGGTATAACATGGGGCTGGGAGACCATCGCCGGTCCCCAAGGACATATTTTAGGGATCAATACTTTTGGAGCCAGTGCGCCCGCATCCGCATTATTTAAAAACTACGGTCTTACTTCGGAGCACGTCGTTCAACTTGCAAAAACTATTATGAAGATTTCTTAGCATTCAAGGCTTTTTCAAAAAGTTTAATCAAATCGGCTAATTGTCGCTGTGTCAGTTTAATATTATTCAATTCAATAAACGAGCTCGTACCCTTTGGTGAATAAACTATACGAATACCATTTTCGCTTGTGAAAGTGTAGGTTTCTTCGGACGACATTGGATTAGTTAGTTTGGTCGATAGAAAACTAAGTTTTTTTAGATATTCATTCGCTTCGTCGATAGAGAAAAGATATTGATCATCTTCGTCTAGAATCAGGGCAATACCTTGAATCATCGTACTCTCTTCGGTCACACGAACAGTTGCAACCGTTATTAATTTGGAACCCACAATCGACCCAACGGCTTGTACTCGCTTCAATAGCCATACATCTTTTTTGTCCCATAACTCCCGAATTGTAGGAGATATGGTTGAAGGCAAATTAGCCTGAGGATCTTGGGCCCAAAGTAGGGATGAGATCACATAGGGAAGCATGAGCACTTTGGGTTGTCTCAATTCGGTTAGCGTTGTGCGATTGGAAGATAAGGGAGAGATTCAGGGCCAGTATATTCAGCGGCGGGTCGAATGATTCGATTTCGAGCATGTTGCTCAAGTACATGAGTGCTCCAGCCTGCAATACGACTGACGGCAAAAATCGGAGTGAAAAGCTCAAAAGGAATTCCCATTTGGTAGTACATCGATGCACTATAAAAATCAACATTCGGATAGATTGGTTTTTCTGATTTAAGCATGTAGGACTCAATTAGGCGGCTCATATCAAACCAACTGCGATTATTGGTCGCAACGCCGATTTGTTCACTCATACCTTCGAGAACTTCAGCTCGAGGATCTTTCGTCTTATAAACACGATGTCCAAACCCCATTATTTTTCTTTTTTCACTCCGTGCCTTGGCTAGCCAAGGTTCAACATTAGCCATATTGCCAATTTCGATCAGCATCTTCATCACGGCTTCATTAGCTCCGCCATGCAAAGGTCCCTTAAGAGCTCCAATTGCGCCTGTTACCGCCGAATACATATCCGACATTGTCGATGCAATCTCACGCGCAGAAAAAGTTGAAGCATTAAACTCATGGTCAGCGTGGAGAACCAATCCCATATCCATGGCTTTGACAAAAAGATCAGGTTGTCGCTCACCAAACATCATATATAAAAAATTATCAGCGTGATCCAGATCTTCTCTGGGATCAATGGAGGGCAAACCTTTTGAAAATCGGTAAATTGCAGCCACGAATGTTGGAAATTTGGCAACGAGTCTGAGGGCATTCAGATGTTCTTCGGCTTCACTAACGGAACTTCCTGTTTTATTGTAAATGCCATTGATACTTACGGCGGTCCGTAAATGATCCATCGGGTGACCTTGCTGAGGGAGATCGCGAAGATGTTTTAAAATATCTGGATTTACTTTTCGATGTGATTTGAGTTCTTTCTTAAACGCAGTTAATTCTGTAATTGTTGGTAATTTACCCCGCCAAAGAAGAAAAATCGTTTCCTCAAAGGAGCCCTGAACAAGATCCTTAATGTCGTAACCTCTGTAAACTAAACGGCCGAGTTTTCCATCAATGAAGCAAATACTCGAGGTACCCGCAATGATATCTTCAAGCCCCTCTTTAAATTTCTCTTGTGCCGACATAACGCTCCTATTTCCCTTCGATGTCTAACTAATTTATTTTAGACTAGGGTTGCTTCTTGTTCCATACAAGATAAGGTTAATCTGAGGTTAGGAGGTATGTAGGATGGCTATAATTTTTCAGGCTTGGCACTTGTCCTTCCTCTTTCAAATTCAAGGACCCACGGCACAGCCCATGGACCGTGGGGTCTTATTCTTGGTTATAGCCTTTTTGTTCTCAGCCATCTTGGCTCATCGTTTTTGGCGAGAAAACCGGCGATTGGAGGGCGCAATGGTCGCTCAGATTCGGGATCAAAATTTTTACTTTGGCTCTTATCGAAAAGCATGGTCCAAATTAAATACCTCGGCCTGCTTACTTGATCGAACATCCGGTGTGGTCATAAAAGCTACTCCTACATGGATTCAGGAAGGACTTCCTCTCGAAGGACAGCGTTTATCGACTTTAGATCTTACTTTTGAAACCCATCTTAAGGCACTGAAACCCCTAGAAGATGGACGTGTACCTACTTCCCTAGATATCACCATTAAGGGTAAGCCCTATAAAATGGAGGCCTTGGAAGAAGAAGCCTTAGGAATCATCTTGGTTCAACCAAAACATTAGGTTTCGGACCTCAAGACGATTAAATTAAATAGAAGTACTCTATTTGCCTGAGGCTCTGTGGACACTCCCCATTCATACAATCAACTTCGTCAAGTTCGGGAAGAAAAGTTAAAAAAGATTCAGGCTATTACGGGCGAAGCATATCCCAGTAAAGTTCACAAGACCCATTCTTTAGTTGAATTTGTAAGAGAATTTCAGTCACTAGATGAACTTACCCTTCAAGGAATAGTGAAGACTATTTTTATTATGGGTCGAGTCGTTTCTCTTCGGAATCAAGGCAAGACCATCTTCCTTCATTTATTTGAAGGGGGAGTTAAAGTCCAAGTCTATTTGAGGAAAGATGCTTTGACAGACAAACAATGGGAACTAATGCATCTTATTGATCTCGGCGATTTTATTTCAGTGGGCGGCACTTTAATGAGGACCAAAACTGGAGAACTGACGCTTCGATCGAGCACGATCTCTTTTCTTGCAAAAGCTTTACTCCCTCTTCCTGAAAAATGGCATGGTCTCCAAGATATCGAAATACGTTATCGCCAACGTTATTTAGATCTCATTTCTGATGAAGAAGTTTTTAAAATTTTTGAACAACGAAGTCATCTCATCGCCGCTCTAAGAACCTACATGAATCAATTAGGCTACCTAGAAGTAGAGACACCTATGATGCACGCTATTCCGGGCGGAGCTACGGCTCGTCCTTTTATCAGCCATCATAATGCACTTGATATTCCCCTATACCTTCGTATTGCGCCAGAGCTCTTTCTAAAGCGATTGATCATCGGAGGCTTCACGAAGGTATACGAAATCAATCGAAACTTTAGAAACGAAGGATTGTCCACCCGGCATAATCCCGAATTTACGATGATGGAATCTTACGCTGCTGGGGAAGATCTTCGCGACATGATGAATCTCTTAGAGGGTCTCATCCGTTTTTTAGCCCAACAAGTTAGAGGTAAGTTGCATTTACCCTGGGGAGAGACGCTCATTGATTATCAGAGTCCTTTTCGTCGACTTACCTTGCGTGAGGCTCTCGTGTCAGTCGGCGAACTTCCTTCAGATAAGATTGATAGTCACGATTTTATGAAAACACTTTGTACTTCGATTGGCGTACTAGAGACTGGTAAAAAATCGATAGGACTTCTACAGTTTTATGCTTTTGAACATCTGGTCGAAAGCCGCCTCATTCAACCCACGTTCATCACGGATTATCCAGTTGAGGTAAGCCCCCTTACGAAACTTGTTTCGGGTAGTACATCAACAGTAGATCGCTTTGAACTATTTATTGGCGGCATGGAGCTTGCAAATGCATACTCTGAACTTAATGATCCTGTTGATCAAATGAAACGGCTAGAGATACAGGCCAAGGATCGAGAGAGCGGTAACGAAGAAGCCATGCAAATCGATCAAGAGTTTGTAACAGCTATGGAACATGGAATGCCACCGGCGGGAGGCCAGGGTCTCGGAGTAGATCGTTTAGTCATGTTGCTGACGAATCAAGCTAGCATTCGAGACGTGATCTTGTTCCCGCTTATGCGCCCCCTAAAGCCTAAAGATGATTTTCTAGAGAATGATTAATTTATGCCTGTCCCTCTGTTAGATCTCCGTGCTCAAAATGAACTTGTTCGCCATGAAATTGCAGAAGGACTTCAGGATCTGATGAATCGATCCTCATTTATTTTGGGGTCCCATGTCTCGGAGTTTGAAAAAGAAGTTGCTGCTTATGCCCACACCAAATACGCCGTCGGAGTTTCTAGTGGCACTGATGCTCAACTTCTAGCGCTGATGGCACTGGGGATCGGTCCCGGCGATGAGGTCATTATTCCGACTTTCACTTTCTTCTCGACAGCTGGAGTTGTCGCTCGGCTCGGAGCAACTCCTATTTTTACAGACATTGATCCTTCAACATTTAATATGGACCCTTCTAGTCTTTCCAGTAGTCTGTCTCCTAAAACCAAAGCCATTATGCCGGTTCATCTTTTCGGACAAATAGCCGATATGCCTACGATTATGAATATAGCTAACGGATCGGGAGTTCCGGTAGTTGAAGACGCATGTCAAAGTATGGGAGCGCGGGGTTGGGGTAGAGAAGCGGGAGAGTGGGGATCGATGAGTTCCTTTAGTTTTTATCCCACTAAGAACTTAGGTGCTTTTGGTGACGCAGGACTTACCACCATTCTTGATGATGACTCTCTCTTCAAAAAAATTAAACGCCTTCGTGTGCATGGTATGGAACCGGTCTATGTTCACCACGAAGTAGGTATCAATGGTCGACTCGATGAATTCCAAGCCATGGTACTTCGAGCCAAACTGAAGCACTTAGAATCTTGGCACGAAGGCCGTATTCGAAATGCTACCTGGTATCTCGATCGATTAGCTCATCTAGATGCAGATCGAATCGAACTTCCTTCTTTCAAAATTCCCCAAGGCCGTCACATTTATAATCAGTTCACTTTGAAGATCAAAAACGGACAACGGGATGCTTTTAGGGCACATCTGGGTACCCATGGGATTGGGAATGCGGTCTACTACCCCATCTGTCTTCATGAGCAACCCTGTTTTGCATATTTGGGAAAGACTCAGGGTCAGTTTGCTCACTCAGAACAAGCCGCTCGCGAAGTAGTAAGTATCCCAGTTTATCCCGAAATGAACCATCAGCAACTAGAAGAGGTCGCTGATGTCATTGAGTCCTTTTTTCATTAAGGTATTTTAGGGTATTATTAAGTACTGAGTCTAACCTCATGAGGGACAAAGAGATTCTTCTCTTTGGCAATCCAAAGATTGCCTAACCAAATTGGAACAACGCACAAGCGCTGACTCCCCTTCACATAAGGATGTGGATTTATGGAAATTCTATTAATTGAAAATCTTATTAGTCTCGGAAGCCGCGGAGATATTGTTAATGTGAAGCCCGGATATGCACGTAATTTTTTATTACCTAACAAAATTGGTATTCCTGTGACGGCAGGCAATAAGCGCCAAATCGAATTGGAAAAAGAGAAAGCCCAGAAAATTCGAGCGACCGAAGTACTCGAGGCAGAGCAAATCAAGATCAAACTCTCGGGTGTTAAAGTTATTATTTCCAAAAAAGTGGGGGAAAACGGCCACTTATTCGGAAGTGTGACCAATGCGGAAGTTGCTTCACTTTTGCTTGAAAAGGGATTTAAAATCGATAAGCATCAAATTAATGCAGGGCGAATCAAAAGCCTGGGTATTCATTCGATTGAGGTCAAGGTGTATTCCGGCATTACAGCCTCCATTGAAGTAGACGTCGTAGCTCTTAAAGAAAATGAAAAAGCTTAATTAATGATTGGAGCTCATCATGACTAAAGTCCTCAATCGAACGGTAGGAATAGCGGATCTAGCTTCTCGACTAGCCGAAGAACAAGATATTTCAAAAGTGAAAGCGCGCATCATATTAGATCGTGTTCGAGACAAAATGGTTGCTGAACTGACCGCAGGACATCGCGTTAATTTTTTTGGTCTTGGCGTTCTTGAAGTTCGTGATACGAAACCTAAGATAGGCCGCAATCCCAAGACGGGCCAACAAATTGCGATACCCGCCCGAAAAAAAGTTATTTTTAAAGCCTCTAAGCATCTCAAAGAATCCATCTAAATCTTTGGAAAGGCCCTGTAATATGTCAGATCTACTGAAGATTCAAGAGCCTATTAATGAGCCTGTAAAAAACTACGAGCCGGGAAGCACTGATCGAAAGATGCTTCAAGCCACGTTGACAAATATGTCCTCTGAGCAGATTGATATGCCTTTATGGATCAACGGTAAGGCTGTTCGTACAGGTCGGACGGGACAGGCGATTATGCCGCATCGTCACCAACACGTGGTGGGTCAATATCATCAAGCTGGTGATAGCGAGGTTCAGTCGGCTATCAAAGCGGCTCTGAATGTTCACCATGAATGGTCTTCTTGGCCTTGGGAAAAGAGAGCTCAAATCTTTCTGAAAGCCGCGGATCTCCTCGCTGGTCCTTGGCGTGATCGAATCAACGCGTCCACCATGTTGGGCCAAAGCAAAACTGCTCATCAGGCAGAGATCGATGCTGCATGTGAATTGATTGATTTTTTCCGTTTCAATGTTCACTTTTATGAAAAAGCACTCCAACTTCAACCCATATCTACTCCCGAGGTTCATAACCGACTTGATCATCGACCACTCGAGGGGTTTATTTTTGCCGTATCACCCTTTAATTTCACATCTATTGCAGCCAATCTTTCGTGTGCCCCTGCACTTTGCGGAAATACCGTAGTTTGGAAGCCCGCTAGCACCTCAACCCTGAGCGCTCATTACTTAATGCAACTTCTAACGGAAGCGGGGCTTCCTGATGGTGTTATTAATCTAGTTTATGGCTCTGGTGCACAGATTGGATCTCAGATACTCCAACAACGGGATCTGGGGGGAATTCATTTCACGGGATCCACTTCTGTTTTTCAGAACATGTGGAAAACAGTAGGTGATCGAATTCACCAATATCGTGATTACCCTAGGCTTGTGGGTGAAACAGGCGGAAAAGATTTTATCTTGGCCCATCCTTCTGCTGATCCTAAGGCGCTGATTACTGCGATGGTCCGAGGCTCATTTGAATACCAAGGTCAAAAATGTTCAGCCTCTAGCCGGGCTTATATTCCGCAAAGTATTTGGTCTCAAATACAAACAGAATTAATCGAGGTGGTTGAGTCAATAAAGATCGGTGATGTTTCTGACTTCACAAATTTTATGGGAGCCGTTATTGATGCTCCAAGTTTTGAAACCCATAAGAAAGCTATCGAAGAAGCCCGGCACACGGCTGGAACTCGTATTCTTGCGGGAGGCATCTGTGATGATCGTGAGGGTTATTTTGTTCGTCCGACAATTATTCACACTGATAACCCTAAGTATTCAACAATGTGTACAGAACTCTTCGGACCCATCCTCACTGTATATGTTTATCCTGATGCACAATGGGTAGACATGTTCTCGGTTGTAGATCAATCCACTCACTATGCACTTACCGGAGCAGTATTTGCCCAAGACCGATCGGCACTTGAAGAGGCTACCAAGGCTCTTCGTTATAGTGCAGGTAATTTTTATCTTAATGATAAGCCCACAGGGGCTATGGTCGGTCAACAACCCTTTGGAGGTGCCCGAGCTAGCGGTACGAATGATAAGGGAGGATCGATGCTGAATCTCCTTCGATGGATCAGCCCGAGGACCATTAAAGAAACTCATCGTCCACCAACGGATTACAAGTACCCCTATATGGGAAAAGATTAGTCAAGTAATATAAATCACAACAAAAGGTCTTTCTATGAGTAGCAAAAAATCATCTCCGTTATTCCCTCTGCGAAAAGGGATTCATTCTCGTCAAGCGCATGTATCTCTTCCGCCCGGTACGTTTGAAGAAGAGCATGGACGTCAAGGATTTTATGGGAAGGTTTCCCATCTTTATCGACAACACCCTCCTACTAATTGGACTGAGATTGATGGACCACTAAAGCCAAGAAGTTATAATTTGAATCATTTCATTAAAGCCGCTACCGATTCCAAGGAACTGTCAGCTGCCCTTAAATCTTCAGCTCTAGGTAGCCAGGAAGATACTTTCAAACCAATCTGTTTTTTAAAAAATCACGATGTAGCTCTTCATCTGGTCAGTCCGAAGTCGATGCCATTCTATTACCGAAATGCTGATGGAGATGACCTTTATTTTATTCACCAAGGCTCTGGTCTTTTAGAAACTGACTTTGGCCAGCTGATTTATGCCAAGGGAGACTACATCACTATTCCTCGTGGGACGACGTATCGATTTATGCCTGACCTAGGGGATCAGATGTATCTATTAATCGAGGGTTTTAGTGAGATTAATATTCCTGATCGGGGCATGTTAGGCCCCAATGCGCTATTCGATCCCGCTATGATTGATACCCCTGAAATTTCAACCTATCAAGATACCCCTGGTCTGCATCAAGTTCATATCAAGCGTGAAAATCAAATCACTAAAGTTACCTATCCTTTTCAACCACTTGATGCTGTTGGTTGGAAAGGTGACCTAACGGTAATGAGAATTAATGTTAAAGATATTCGTCCCGTTACCAGTCATCGTTATCACCTGCCCCCAAGTGTACATACGACTTTTTTAGGGACCCATTTTGTCGTTTGCACTTTCTTGCCGAGGCCTTTTGAAGAAGACGAAAATGCTATGCGAGTTCCCTTCTTTCACCGAAATATTGATTTTGACGAAGTCATTTTTTATAGCGAAGGTGAATTTTTTAGTCGCGACGGTATTGGGGCAGGCATGGTTACGTGGCACCCTACCGGCATTCATCATGGACCACACCCAAAAGCTATTCCACTATCTCGCACCAAAGACCGTACTAACGAAGTCGCCGTGATGGTCGATACTCTTCATTATCTGCATCCTACACCTGCAGCTGTGGCGGTTGAAACGGTCAATTATTGGGCGTCTTGGAAATAGTGTCATCAACTATAACCAAGCTTAGAAGAGTCCCCATGGGAGTCTTCTTTGTTTATTCTGCAGAATAGATATGAATCCAATACCAAGCATCTTCCAGGCGATGATTGTGAATAGCTTCGGTAATGTATTGCTCTAGATGAGGTTTAGTCATTTGGGCATCTTCGGGTGACCGAAGGCCCATAAAAGAGGGCTTATGATCGCTGTTGGCTAAACGGCCCAAATCATTAGCCGTAAGAAAAGTAGCAGTCTTCAGGCAGTCAGGAAGGGCATCGTAGCCAATAGGCTCTCCCATAGGCTTAGCGACTTTAAATAAAGCTTCTCCATGCGCTCGTGTGTAGTAGGCGCCTCCATTGCGCCCGATTTGATCTAAACGCTCTGGATCGGGGAGGTTATTTAGAAGACAATCTTCAGAGATATGGAAACAAAGAACTTCACCGATAATCATTAATCCCGATCCTGGACCAGATCCTAATTCAATAATCTGATTCAACCGACATTCCATTTGAAAAGGACTCTCTTTTACTAAAGCAGGCTGAATCATCTTTGCTTTTTCTGGAGTAAGTCCTGATTTAACAAATTCATCGAAATTTGGTGGATAGTCCGCTGAGCTAATATTCATCTGTTCAGTCATTGCAAAACTAACAGTGGCTACGACAAACTGTTCTGTTGATTTAATGTTTCGATAAGTATCTTTCAAACTCCCATCTCGACCCCGTCTATTGGGAGCAAAGGCAATGGTGGGCGGATTACTCCCAAAAGCATTAAAAAAGGAAAAAGGAGCAAGGTTTCGACTTCCTTCGCTGTTGATTGTGCTGACCAAAGCAATAGGTCTTGGCGTAATTCCTCCACAAAGCCATGCGTTGGTCTCGATGGGGCTGAGGCTCTTTGCTTCAATGGTTTTCATTAGAGATTCACCTAATTTCCAGATTCGCCAGTGGGGGTTTGACCAAAAAGATTACCCAGGGAGCCGCCCAGAAGCGTGGGAGCTACCCCTTGAAGCCGCTCTTCTTGGCGTACAATCGTATTCGATAAAGATCCCAAGCCCGTGATTTCCATCCTTACCTCATCTCCAGGCTTAAGCCATAGATTGTCAGTAATCTTAGAGCCATTCAATTCTAAAAGACAACCACTACCCACGGTCCCCGATCCAACGACTTCTCCAGGCCTCAGATGAATTCCGTAAGAGGTTCTTTGTAAAATCTGAGCAAAAGTCCAATTCATTGAGTTGGAATTTCCCTCCGATAAGAGTTTATTATTCAGAAAAGCTTTCATGCTTGCCTCAAGCACATCACCAGTAGGGGTCGATCGTAGGCTCAGTTCATCTTTCGTGACCAACCAAGGACCCAAACTGGTTGCAAAGTCCTTGCCTTTTGCGGGCCCCAAGGATAATTTCATCTCTTCCATTTGAAGATAACGAGCGCTCCAGTCATTCATGATCATATATCCAAAAATGGCATCATCACATTCTTCGATCGTTGCATTCCAAAGCGGTTTTCCTAGAACGATGGCGACTTCAAGTTCATAATCCAATTTCATCAGATGATGCCCTTGAACAAGAACTTTGCCTGGACCGGTGATGGCTAAATGATTGGTGAAATAGGTGACAGGGAACAGGTCGAATTCGGGGATCATCTCAAGCCCTCGGTTTTTTCGAGCTGTGGCGACATGTTGGCGAAAGGCGTAAGCATCTCGCATCGAAATAGGATTGGGAAGGGGGCTAAGAATTTCTACGTCAGAAAGATCGAAAAGGGTTGATGGAGGTGGGGACGCAAGAGCTTTTTTGAGTCTTGGTAAATAGTGAGGATGATTCTCGATCAGCTCGAGCATAGTGAGCGATATTGGCTCATCGAGTTTTGAAAAATCAATGCCTTGATTATCGCTGACGACCGCTCCGATCTTCGATTGTCCCAAATGTCTAAAAGTAATGAGTTTCATATCAAAATCCTTATTCCTTTTAGTCTAGCCCCCGATCTTCGATCCCTTAAAATAAAAAAAGGTGCCCATAGGCACCTTTTTTTATGAACTGACTCTAACTTACCAACTAAAGCGGGCTCCAAACTGGAACTGGCGTCTGAAGTCATAACTCTGGGCTATCGGTTGGCCAAAAGTTGAGGTGATCGCCGCCACGTTTTGAACTCGAGTAACGGTGTAGTGATTGGTCACATTGAAGACATCAACCATCAATTCAAATTTCTGCTTACCCTTGAGTGCAAAAGACTTTGCAACTCGAAGATCAATATTATGACTACTTGGTAGGTACTCAGAATTTCGACCGACACCGGCCGGTCGATCTCCTGCGCCACCGTCACCGTTATTATTGAGGTCAGCACCCGCAAAGACATTCCAGGGTCGTCCAGAGAACATCTTCCCGATCATGGAGAATGTCCAAGTATCTTTGGAATAAATCATGGTCAGATTGAATCGATGACGTTGATCTTGATTGGAGGGACCTTGTTCACCCGCAAGATCATAAGGATTATTGGGATAGTAGTCCGTTAACCAGTCAATGTAGTTATCCATCGCACGGCTGAAAGTGTAATTGGCATTCAAAGCAAAATTTGATTGTGGACGCCAATTAAGTCCTAGCGTGGCAGCATTGTAGGAACTTGAACCCGAAGAATCATATAAAAAGACTGATCCGTATCGTACATCAGGACGACGAACCCAAGGATTCGTCGAAGAGTTGGCTGCAGCAAAGTTAGCGTAGGGATTAAGAACGGTTGGATTAGCGTCACGAACCTGCAAAAATCCGTCACCGTTGGAGTGAACCAGGTCTAAAGTGAGCTTAAGCGTGTTGGAGTAGTTGTACTCTGCACCCGCATTGGCTTGAATGCTTCGAGACATATTGATTTTTCCAGGCAAGAGTAGCGATGGGAAGATTCCCGTGAGCGGACTGGCTGTGGGCTCAACTTGAAACCGCCTGTTGGTATTACCGAGTGCATTACTAAAGACTGCGAAAGCAGGAATGCCTTGAAGGATATAGGTCCGCATATCGGTACCGTTGGAGATCGAAAGCGCAGCGAGCGGTCCTATTTGCGTACGACCCGAGAAAACGCCGTAGCCGCCGTATAATCGTAGATCTGAAGCGGCTTGCCAACTGAATGAAAGTCGAGGTGAGACGCGTGAACTTGAATTAGTAACAGAAGCCGTGAGGTTCTTGTCAAAGTTGTATTGTTGAAGAGTTTTTGCAATTCGAACAGGCCCAATGTTAGCTCCCAAAGACGTTGTGTAGTCCGGAGTTGCTAAGGCGGTGTAAGCCGCAGGTACTTGCCCCGTTGATTTAGAAAGAAAATCAGGCAATCCTTCTCGGTCGTAGCGTAAACCTAATTTTAAGGTGAAGTCTTTGGTGACTTCCCAATCGTCTTGAATGAAGGTGCTGACATAGCTTACTTCAGGGCTGTTTTGACTCATGCCGAAATTTTGGGCAAATACAAGCGGCGCGTTGTTGTTGAACGCTGTCAAGCCATCTGTGTATGGAATACCTGAACTAGCAGGAAAACCACCAAACCGATATATCCCACCAAACTGCAGGGGGAGTTGACCTTTAATTTGAGTCTCAAGAACATCAAATCCGATTTTGAAGGCATGGTTTTTGGTGAAAAATGAGAAGGTGTCAGCTACTTGACGGCTTTTTTCCGTTCTCAATTGAGGTAAGAAACGATGGGAACCAAAAGTGGCCACACCAATGATGCTTACATAGGGGGTATTGGCTGTATCCAAACTCAACAAGGAATGATCGCGCATGGAGTACATATAGCGAAATTCATTGACCCAATTAGTAGATGTCCATTGATGATTGAGGCTGAAGGTGTCATCGGTAATGTCTCTTGCACCGCCTGCACTTCGATCCGTCTGTCCACCAAAATCTAGTTGTTTACCATTAAATTCTTCCGTGTGGGAATAGCGAACACTAAGACGCTGATCCGAAGAGAGTAAATAGTCAAATTTAACCAAATTGGAAGTCGATGCTTCCTTGTAGGGGGAAGAACCTGATGTGATGGTAAAACCCTTAGCCGCAACAGCTGCAATTATGGCCGCATTGGTGGTGGCATTGCTACTGAAGGCGACATTAGCTGCATCATCTTTATCTAATTTTTCAACAGAAACAAAATAGAAAAGTTGATCCTTAACAATAGGACCACTCACGCTAAATCCATATTGATTTTGACTGGTAGAAGAATTGGCGGCCGATATCGGGAGTTTAGAATCAAAGCGGGCACGTCGACCAAAATAGAATGCAGAACCCTGATAATCATTTCCTCCGCTCTTGGTGATCACATTAAGGGTTCCACCGGCCGCACGGCCATATTCGGCACTAAAGCCGTTGGTCACAATTTGAAATTCTTGAATAGAATCTTGGCCAAAAGTTGTTCTTGCAGCACCAACCGCAAGGTCGTTGTTGTCTAATCCATCGACCATAATATTGTTGGATCTTGGATTGATACCTGCAAATGAAAGCCCTGAATCCGTTGCAGCACCGCCTTTGCGACTCTCGGGTCCATTGGCTTCTGTGACTCCAGGAGCCGTCAAGCTGAAGGACGCAAAGTCTCTGCGATTAATGGGGAGATTCATAATGGCATCATTAGAAATTGTTGTCGAAACCTGCGTTCGGGTTGGATCGATACCCAGACCTTGGCTGGTAACTTCGACGGTAGCGGAGACATCCTCCTTGGTAAGGGTTATGTCAAAATCCAATGTAGAAGCCAACCGTAAAGAAAGATTACCGAACTTTTTAGGGGCAAAACCCTCGGCTTCTATGGCGATGGAGTAAGATCCAGGATTAACCAGGCGGAATGAATAATTACCGTTTTCATCAGATACTGCGGTGCGGATTTGATTGGTACTCTCGGAAGTTAGTCGTACCATTGCTTTGGCAATGACCTGTCCATTAGGCCCACTAATGGTTCCTTTAAGATCTGAGGTTGTAACGGAGGAACTTTGGCCAACTAGTGCCAATGAAAAAGCACTCAGGGCAGCCAAATAGATGGGGGTATTTTTTCGGTTGTTCATGGATTTTCCTTTAGAGAGGTGAAAGACAAAATTATGAGGCAGATAGTTGTGGAATTTAAGAAAAGTATTGAGAATGGCGCATTGGAGCCCTTTTAGCTCTCTTTCATCATCCCCTAGAGGTGAGTTAAATAACCATATAAAGAATAGATAAGCATTACAAGGAAAATGCTAAGTTCAACTAATACAACGATTACATAGATAACAAAATTTGTACATTATAAATCGATCAACTAATAACAAAACCAATGAATGAAAAGGCTTTATTTGAATAAAGTAACCCTTAAATCCCCCCTGGACTGTTCATGGGGGTAAAACCACTGTTTGATTTACCATACAGAGAAACCCATTACGTGAAGGAACTGCCTTGAGTCATATCTTAATCTTGATTCTATTTTTGGTAACTAGTGCCTGCAATACTCCATTCAGTTATTCACTCAGGCAAACTCGGGCTGTCGAAAAGAAAAGTGCAATCTCTAATTTGGAATCTAAAACTGAGACGAGTACTCAAGATGAAAAAAAAGTTATCCCAAAGGATAAAGAGCAAGATAAAAATCCTCCTCCGGCAATAATTGTTAAAACAAATAAAGTCGAAGCAGTGGTTCAAGAAGAAATCTTAGTAGCAGTTAATTCACACATCATTACACGAAAATCCTTCCAACAAGCCTTTGAGCAACAGAATGCGTCTCTTTACCGACAATTCTCAGGTAAGGCTCTAGATGAAAAACTATCCGAAGCTCGCGCTAAGACTCTCCAGGGATTGATTGATGCTTTCCTCTTGGCAGATAAAGCAAATGAAATGGGCCTTTCTATTCCTGATGACTACGTAGAATCCACCATCGAACAGGTTAAAAAAGAAAATAAAATTGCTTCGGATGAGGAATTTGAAAGAGCCCTGAAAGCCAATCTAGGCATTGGATTATCCGAATATCGAAAAAATCAAAAACGTATGATGTTGGAACAGCAAGTACTCGGAAGGGAAGTGTATTCGAAAATAGCCGTGACTGAGAATGAAGTACGGGCTTATTACGAAAAAAACAAAGATGATTATCGTCTACCCGAAAGATTCCGAATTAGAGAATTAGTTATTCCACGAGGTACTACTACTGAAGAAAAATCTAAAAGCGCGGCAATTCTCCTTGAGGTAGAAAAACAAATCGTCGACAAAAAAAGTTTTGAATCATTAGTTCGTACGTACTCTGCATCTCCTACCAAAGATTTAGGTGGAGATGCCGGCTGGATTAATAAGGGTATGCTTCGTCCCTCCATCGAAGAAGTAGCCCTAGCCCTCAAAGTAGGTGATATTTCCTCTGTGATTGAAACGGCACGTGACTATTATTTTGTGCAACTCGTCGACCGCGAAACCAGTCCATATCAGCCGTTCGCTGAGGTGAAGGATAAACTGTTGGTCAAGGTCCAAGAACCTAAAGCTGAATCGGCCATTGAACAATTTATGAATAACCTAAGAACACGAGCAAATATTCGTTACATGATCCCCAGGGAACAATTGATAAAAGGCTAGTCCTTTTCCTTGAAATTTAGTTTAGGATTACTCGTATGCGTCTCGATACCTTTTTGCGTAATACCGCTTTAATTGCTCGAAGAGATATCATTCATTACTTGTGCGAGGAAGGTTCGATACGCGTGAACGGCATTCCTCGAAGAGGACTATTTGACTTGTCCGGGGGAGAAATCATTGAGTTCACTCTGTTCAATGATCAGTATCAAGTCCGCGTTCTAGCTTTTCCTGCTTTTAAAATCAAATCGAAGGATCAATGGTCTTATTTAGAAATCATTGAAAAAAGAAAAGTGCACAGTGAAATGGAATTCTTTTCAGATGCTTCGTCTGTGCAAACTAAAACACCCAAGTTCCACTAACGAACGTCTTCAGACATTGGCCTCGATTTTTGTTTTAGCTAATTTAAGATCATCCCAAACGGCTTTTCTTACTTCGGGAGTGTACATTCTTAGTACATAAGCCGGATGGAATGTGGGAATTACTGGGATCTCATGAAAAAACCGTAACGTCCCTCTTACTTTTGTGATTCCTTCGGTAATACCCAGCAATTCACGAAGAGGAGTAGCGCCGAGCGTGACGATAACTTTAGGTTGAATTATTTCAATTTGCTTTTGCAGGTAGCCTAAACAAGAGCGAGCTTCTTCGGGTGTTGGGATGCGATTATCCGGGGGTCGGCATTTAACAATATTTGCAATATAGACCTCACTGCGTTTCAAGCCAATTGCTTCAATCATCTTTTCCAGAAGATCGCCTGCACGGCCTACAAAGGGTCTACCATGAAGATCCTCATCTCTTCCTGGGCCTTCACCCACAAACATCATATCCGCATGAGGATTACCCTCCCCAAAGACGAATTGATTTCGGGTGGTGCCCAAGATACATCGTTGACAACCTCGTATCGCCTCCAATAACCCTGGTAAATCTGATAAGGTTTGAATGATTTCAGTAGGCGGATTTCGAACACTATCCGTCGGCGGCTGATAAGCAATGGATGGTGTCGCTGCTACTTTTTTATTTTTTGAGGGACTCATTTGAGGGGGCGTATGAAAATTTTCAGGTCGAATTAAAGAGGTCACCCCAAGGTCTCTCAAGGCGGCTTTCCAGTCTTCCATGTCCTTAGTCATATAGGCTAGTTTAGGGAACTTTCATCCATTTCATGACATACAAGTCATAATAGGCATATCCTCAGGAAAATCTCCCCATGAACGACTTTAGTCCTTTTGGAACAAGCGAGGCCTTTTATGCTGCTTTTTCCGAATATTATCCCAAATTAGTGAGTTATGCCCGCCGGTTTGGGGCCATCTATCCTGAAGATATCACTCAAGAATCCTTTGTTATCCTTATGCAAAGAGAAGATAAAATCGACCATCCGGTTGCTTTTTTATATGGAACCGTTCGTACGCTTGCATTGACGGAGCGTCGGCCGCTTAAAAATCAAAATATTTCTCTCGAATTTATAGTCGATCACGGCAAAGAAGGCGATGCATACGATGCACTTCTTTCCCATGAAATCCGGAAAGAAATCCAAAAGCTTCCCGTTACTTTTCGTGAAGCTATTTGGCTTTTTGTCGTTGACGGACTGTCCGTTCGAGAAATTTCTCACGTTTTAGAAATTCCTGAAGCCACCGTAAAGACTCGCATTCACCGAGCCAAAGCCCAACTGAGAGATCAACTTAATCCCGGAGGTCACCATGTTATGGTTTAGCTCTCGATTCCCCAAAGTACCTAAGATAGAGCCGCTCGAGGATACTCAATTACGATCCGACTTTGGAGAAATGCTCGGCCTAAAAGTGTTATCAGAGCCCACTTCGATAGCAGAATCTCATCGTCTCCAAGAACTGGCTCAAAGCCTTTATCGTGAGGCCCTCCGACGCCGTCGCACTCTTCGCCAGCGATCCCGTTTGAGTTGGATGCTTGCGGCTGCTGCCCTCCCGATTATTTTTGCTTTAGGGTCTTGGGGTATCACCCAGCATCATAAAGCTAAAGCCTTGGCTCAACAAATTGAGCAGAATCGAATAGAACAAAAACGCCTGGTGGATGCCAACCAAAATCTTCAAAGAGTTATCCAGGATGCTCAACTTCAGTTGGCCAAAGATCGCCAAAAATATTTAGTGATTCCTCTGCCCAATCGTGAGAATTCAGTCAATCAGATGAATACCGTTAAGGTTAGGAATAAAACCAACTAACCCACTTGGGGATTATCGCGGTTCCAACCTTTTTCATTAAGCAGACGCACGCCGTGAATGCGCTTGAGTCTGAAAACCATATCCTCTTGGTGTAAATGACAAAAAGCCACTAATGTATCCTCTTCGATGGCTTTAGGACTGAGGCGTCGAAGTTGTGTTCGGTGGGCTGCGGGAGGCAGATATGTGACTTCGACGGCTAAATTATGCATGGTTGCGTAGTCAAGAATTCCTCTCGTTTCTTCGACGGGCTGCTGATCTCCTGATAAATGGAGCATGGGAATGCGACGCTGAATCTGCTGAAACAGGGAAGGGTTTTCATCATGAATCTGCTGAAGAGACTGGCGAATCATTTGTCGGATCGGATCCAAATGGTGGTTGAGCCCCTTTTCGTCAATAAAGGCTAGGCCCGCTAGCGACCAAAGATAAAGATCTTCTTGCGCATCAATGCTTAGAGGGAGAAATCGAGAGGGTTTGGGAAGGTACCCGGCCTCTTTGAGGAATGTATTAATGTTGCCTTGCCCATGAACTTCAATGAGAGTGGGGCTAATTTGTCTCAACCCTAGAGCGATAAATTCAGGACGTACCATAATCTCATTGGCCAGCTCGGGTGTCTTTGTTTCAATGAGGCGAGCATTTTGTTTGATGACCACTTCACCAATTCGACGATCAAGATCAGTCAGTAAATCGGATACCGTTGATGGAAGTGATGAACCCAGCGTATCTTTTATTTCACCGATCGTGACTCCTAAATCAACAGCTTTGATTATTGAATCGTGAGAAAGTTTAAAGTTAGCCAACGTATCGACGGATTCTAGAGATGAAATTTCGGCGAGACGAAGGAGGCGATGTGGATTTTGTAGAAGGGGTGTGAGAATTTCTAAATTTGGTTGAATAACAAGAGCTTGAGTAGATTCAAACAGAGTCCAATGGGCCCGAGTTGAGGAGGGATTTCTACGAATGTATTCCTCAGTTAGGGCTAGGCCATGCACCGAAAGAGCAATAAAATGACCCTTTGAATCCATATCCAATAAACCCATGCGATAGAGGAAAGGAATGAATCGTTCTTTAATTTTCTGGGCATCAAATTGACGAAGCGTTCCTAAGAAATGTAGAAATGTATCCACTTTTAAAATTTGATTGGGTCGATCGAGAAGATGTTGCAAAAAGAAGATACGATGTTCGGACATCGGCATTTGCCATGCATCTAAGTCATGTTCGACAAGATATGAAAATGTTCGCTCAGCAATCCACCTAGGCGGATGAGCTAAAACGGCAGGAATTAATGTCTCGACTCGCCCTTCTCGTTGCCACAATAAGCCGAGTCGGTGGAGTAGAGTAAATAGTAAAGAAGCATCTTCTTCTCCTGCAGGCGTGGCAGAGAAAAGAGTATTATTTCGGGTAATGTGATCTAATTCTTTCTTGGCAGGCAATCCCGCTTTAAGAACACGAACCCCATGAACACACCGGAGAAGAATAACAACTAGTGCCAGAGAAAATCTGAAAGAACCACTGGGGTTAAGCTGAGTACCCTCTGGCGCTTGAAGTGACAATGCTGAATCATCAAAGTCATCAAGTGCGGCTCGGATACGCTCCGGTAGAATCCACATATCTCGTTGTTGTGCAGTAGCCGGAAGAATTAGGCCTAGTGAAAACAGAGAGGGAACCATGAAAGTCGGGGGCTGTTTTCCCTCGGTTAGATGCTTTAAGGCAATTAACTCAGACTCTTGAAGTGAGGCCAAAACACCCGATAAATGATGATGATCCTCGAGGTGATAAATCATGCTTTTGATTAAAGATTTTAATCCATCGGGTCGATCTTTCCATCGGATGGGGATGGTTATATGTCGTCGTTCGCAGATCAATTCCAACTCTCCTTCCGTGCAATTGGAGAGGAGTTGAAAATGATTTAAGGCTTCACTCATGGAAGTAATACCTAAAGAATCACCCTATAGTGTCTCATTGTGATATGTAAAAACATACTAAAAATTAGTTATGCGGCACACTTTGCCAGCATAAAAACAGAGAGTATAAGAACCCTCTGTTTTTAGTCTCGATTGATGGAGCCTAATTGAGCGTTAATGTTCCAGCCGTAATCGTAATATTCGATGGATTAGAAATGCCTTGAACATTAATTTGAGCCCGGATGGGAGTCAAATTAATGGTGCCCGCAGTGCCCGAGTTATTTGCGAGCAGAGCGATTCTTGCTAAGACGGCCGATGAACCATTTACGGGAATACCCGAAGCTCCTTTTTGTGCTATTACTGCGGTGAGAGTGGCATTACTAGACGCTTGATTGGAATAAAAAATAGGAGTAGACGCTCCTATATTGAATACCGTTCCATTTTGGACGAACATATTATCTGAACTATTTACCTTGCTCCAACCTGCTTTTGTGGGATCTGTGGTCATGGTGAATGCAATCCCAGAAAGAAGCTGAGAATCTGTGGTGACAAGATCAAGAACTAGAAGGCTGCTAGTACTCAGCGATGAATTTTTTATCCAACGATATGTGCCGCTAGTAGGATCCACATAACTAAGAGTTTTAGTTGTACTAATGACCGTGATAGTGGCGGTCGCTATTGCCGTAAGACCAACACTGTTAGTGACAGTGAGCGTATAGGTAGTGGTGGTCGTCGGTGAAACGGGGATTGCGGTACCAGACGTGGCTGGAATATTGCCCGGGGTGATCACACCGGTTCCATTACTAAAAACAGGAGTTAGAGTGGTGGAATCTCCCGGGGAGATTGAGGCTGCACCTGCCGTTAGTGATGTGGCTATGGGTGCAGGCGGTGCCGGTGGTTGTGAAGATCCACCACCCCCCCCACCCCCTCCGCAAGCGATCATGAGAGTAGTTAAAATTCCTAAAATTCCAAAACAAAAACGATGATGCAACTGTTTCATAATGTCCTCAGTATCATTCAGAAGCAGTGTAAGTAGGATTATTGATTTCCCACACACCTCTTCCATAAGTAGCAATTCGGATGAAAGACTTATCCGGGGCAATATAAATATCTCGGACGGCCACTAAGGGTAGACCAGCGCCATAGCGAACCCAAGTATTTCCGGAGTCTTCAGAGTAATAAATTCCAAAATCCGTTCCACAGAATAATTTCGTGCCGTCTCCAGGAATATTCTTGATTACATGAACGGGCACTCCAAAGGGAAGTCCACTCGAGGCACCGCCGATAGCAGACCATGTAGTACCCCCGTTGGTAGATTTATATAATTTTGACTGAAGCCCCGTAGCGCCTAGATTACGTGTAACGGATCCGATATACATGATTTGCTCATTCGTAGTGTCAATCCATACCCATGAGTTATTTAAGGCCGCATTGGCTGTTCCACCTAATTGAGTCCAGGTGGCGACATTATTTACCGCCCCATCAAGAACCCCAATCGTAGCGGTAATATCTGAATCTCCAACGTTTCCATCACCATTGACATCAGCCCATTTATTAGCCGTTGCGGTCGATGATCCATGATGTTTCGCCACGACAAGTAAATCTAGCGCATCGACAACGGCGTCATTGTTTAATTCAGGAATCCGAGCTTTATAAAAAGTACCATTACCCCCTACGATGACATGCAGAGCCTGATTAGCCTCTGAGGTATGAAAGTTACGGATTGCACTATTCGTGGGATACCCTGTCATAGGTAATGCAGTCCAACTCGAACCAAAATTTCCACTTTTATAAAGTACATAATTGGTTTGGGTGTATACGGAATCAGGGGCAATAGAATTGCCTAAATGCATTTTGGGGTAAAAAGGTGATGTTGAGTTTGATCCCGATCCTACGATTCCTGTACTTGACGACGAGAAAGCTGACGTTCCTCCATTTGTACTCTTGTATATGCGCGTGTAATAAAGCGACCCGAGCATGAGGTTTCCATTTTCCGGATGGATCAGCGAGGAAAAACCATCTCCACCGATCGTATCTTCGAATATCCCACTATTTTGTAGAGGCCCCGTGCTGCCAAGTAACCCGGTATTAGCCACCGCTTGCCTCACACGGGTTCCGTTATCTTGAAGGCCAATGACCACTCGGTACTTGGAATCCAAGGGAGTAGTAGCATTGGTCGATCCTAAGTTATAGATGAGATGAGTAGCGAGACCAAAATTCCGACGATGGTCGACAAAAGTAATGTCGGCGGGAACACTCGTCGTTCCTGTTGCAGAGGGGACAACTGCACGAAAAGGATCACGTAAAATTGCAAACCCTCCATCAGTTCCAATCAGTAAGATCTGTCCATTCGATGACCACGCCGCCGTATGGTGGTCGGCATGCATATAGACTTTACCTCCCCCGTACCAGTGGGTCATCTGCTGCCAGGTCAATCCGCCATCTTGGCTTCGATAGAGGGCTAAATTAGCAGCCACAAATATATTGTTTCCATTATTAGGATCAATAGTAAGGAGTTGGTTATACCAATCCTGACCTCCGTCAGACGATCCCCCGCTGGCATAGAAAAGACCCGTAGCGCCTGAACCGGTTTGGGCTTGATAGGTAAAACTTGATCCTCCGTTGGTACTGACGAGTAGCCCTTTTGATATCCCACTTCCTGTCTCAAAAATTCCAACTACTTTTGAGGCTACCGCCGCTAACGTAATTCGAAGTATTGAACCTGTAACACCCTGGATCGAAGATGAAGCCCAAGTTGAGCCCCCATTGGTTGAGTAAAAAATAGTGCCCGCCGAACCCTTAACACTACAGACTAAATTACTTTCATTGAGTTTTTTTATAGTCCATACTTGTCCCGTAATACCCTCTGTAACTCCAACTGACACAAATGTTAGAGTTGAGGAAGTATTGGATGAACTTACCTTAAGACCATCATTGGTTGCCCAAAAAATACGACCATCGTTCATCACAAGAATGTCATAACTTCGAGTTGCTGATCCCAAACCTGTCGCAGCAAACCAAGTTGCACCGCCATCGATTGATTTATAAAATCCTCGTCCCTCACCATCGACATGGTCTCCTAGCCCCAAGTAAAGAGTGTTCCCATTATTGGGATCAATAGCCAAAGCTCCAACAGCTTGATTGCCATCAGAACTAGTGGCGGGAAGGCTATCCGTGATGGATACCCAGGACCAACCTGTCGCGCCCGCAGCGGGGTCTGCATTTGTGCATTTGAAAACTCCCCCTCCCGAGAAGGCCACATAGAGGGTCGGAGTCGTAGGCCAATTTGGGTGAGGTGCAATACGAGTCACTCGCCCAGTGTCATGATCAGGCCAAGTGGAATCAATCAGATTACCGAAAGGCCCGATGTTGGTCCACGTCCCTCCACCCAAAGATCCGATAGCACCCCCTAAAAGTGGATACGTTAAGGTAGCGGATGATCCTGAAAAAACAGGTACGGGAACTTTAGATCGATATTTGCTGACTTCTTTTTCAGCAATTTTGTTCACAGCGTCGAGATACTCTAAAGACGAATTGCCAAACCATTCTAGAGCCCATTTTTGTCTCTCTTCTGCCAAATCATGGCCTTTTAATACATTGGGACCCACTCGAGCGGGCAAATTCCTTCGCCTCTCCCCTAAACTCCCCAGTTCTTTATTCTGGCTACTATCTTGCGCCGATAGGCCTTGACCAATAAGCACCATCATTATCAGAGTAAAAAGCTGCTTCATAAAACTCATGCTTACTTCTCCCATGAACGCATGGATAGATTCTAATACTTTTAGGCTCTAGCCCTGAGTAAAGTCTTGCTGGCCTTATAAAAGATTCCTATTTGACCCTTAGGTCATATGCCTTTAGCCTTGAGGGTTAGGTAGCCCGTGACCCCACTTCGTCCCGATAATCCATTGATCGTCCAAAGTGACCGCACTTTGTTAGTCGAGGTTGCTCATCCAGAATTCGAGCGAGTGCGAGATGAGATCTCTCGTTTTTCCGAATTGATCAAGAGTCCTGAACACATTCACACTTACCGCATCAGTCCCCTGAGTCTCTGGAATGCCTCAGCCTCCGGCATCCTCGAAGAGACGATTATCGAAATTCTACTAATGTGGTCTAAATACGAAATTCCACAAAATATCATTCAAGAAATTAAAGACCATTCCACACGATACGGAAAAATTAAATTAATCAAAAAAAATGATCGCTTAGCGCTAGATATTGAAGATCGGGGACTATTTTGGGAAATTTCTAATCAAAAAACACTCCAAGACTTTCTTCAGGAGCCTTTTGCAGATCAGAAAGGGATATACATTCGTGACGGATCCAGAGGAGAAATTAAGCTACAACTCATTCGATTGGGTCATCCCGTTCAAGATTTAGCCGGCTTTAAAGAAGGCCATCCCCTATCTTTTGAATTGAGATCCCATCTTAAGGAGAGTAAGAAACCCTTTGCCTTGAGAAAATATCAACAAGCTGCAGCCGATGTTTTTCATGCAGGAGGCGGTCCTGAGGGGGGTGCAGGTGTCTTGGTTCTTCCCTGTGGCGCAGGTAAAACAGTGATCGGGATGGCCTGCATGCGGGGTTTACAGACGCATACGTTGATCTTAACAACCAATGTGACAGCCGTGAAGCAATGGAAACAAGAATTACTAGATAAAACAACTTTGGCCTCAGATCAAATTGGTCTTTATAGCGGTGAAGGTAAAGAAATAGCCCCTGTGACAATTGCAACGTATCAAATATTGACTTATCGCAAAGATAAAAATGGACCCTTTGACCACTTCAAAATCTTTGAGGCTTCTAACTGGGGACTCATTATCTACGACGAAGTTCACATGCTCCCCGCTCCTGTTTTTAGAGCGGTTGCAGAACTGCAAGCCCGTCGTCGACTTGGTTTAACGGCAACATTAGTCCGCGAAGATAACAAAGAAGAGGATGTCTTTTCCTTGATTGGCCCTAAGCGTGTCGATGTCCCATGGAAAGTGCTAGAAAAGGATGGGTTTATTGCCACGGCTCAGTGCCTTGAAATAAGAATTCCACTCCCGCATGAAGAGAGGATGAATTATGCCGTTTCTGATCAGCGTCAACGCTTCCGAATTGCTTCTGAGAATTCTCTTAAAATATCTGTGATCGCTGAAATTTTAGCACTCCATCCTCAGGATTCCATTTTAATTATTGGTCAATACATTGAACAACTTAAAATCATTTCAGAATATTTTCAATCTCCGGTCCTCATGGGTCAGACACCGGAGAAAGAACGGGAGCGACTCTTTAATCTCTTCAGAAGGGGAGAATTAAAAATACTGATTGTCAGTAAGGTGGCTAATTTTGCAATTGATTTACCTGATGCAAGTGTCGCAATCCAGGTTTCCGGCACCTTTGGCTCAAGACAAGAAGAAGCCCAACGCTTAGGGCGCATTCTTCGACCCAAAGATTCCGACAACGTCAGTTACTTCTACACGTTGATTAGCCGAGATACTACCGAACAAGAGTTTGCCCGCAATCGACAACTTTTTCTTACCGAGCAAGGCTATAAATACCAAATTCAGAGTCGCCATTTAGACAGTCAAGGTAAACTCACCCCTGTCGCTGAATCCTAACCCTATTTTTGTTTAGTCAATAAAAAACTGATGCATCACGATTAGTGAAGGTTTAGTTAGTAAAGCCGTAGCTATACCTGCTAAGACATCATCCATCATAATGCCCGATGACCCCCCTAACTTTTGAGCCCTACCGATTGGTCCGGGCTTCCAAATATCTAATAGACGAAAAAGACAAAAGGGAAGGGCGCATCGCAAGAACTGTTCTTGCCAAGATGCAAAGGGATCTCTCGCGATCACTGAAGCGAGAGGCATCAGCGCAATCCACATCCCAACCCATTCATCAATGACGATATAGGGGGGATCTTTTTTTTCAAGTTCGAACTGAATCCGCTTAATACTACCGGAGCCGATCCACCAGAGTAAAAAAGGGCCCAGAAAAACAAACACAGCTAGGGGTTTTCTCAGGTTCAGCAGAAGCCCAAGAATGACGATGCCAATCCAAGCTGTGAGAGCAGCTAAACTCCCCCATGTACCGGGAGCAAAAGGGAGAAGGCCTGAACCGAACCCCGTGGCGATAACCCAAGAGCTTCGATGAGTTAAGACTTGGGGCTCAGGACCGACTTCGGTAATTTTTTTCATAATTGTCTATGGTTGACTCTAATCCACCCTCCTGGATCTCGCCAACTAAATCATAGGCATGAGCCTCAATAATTTTGACCCATTGGAAGGTTTGGGGTTGGGGATTGCCATCAACAATGAGGACATTTCCATCAATATCAGGGGATTGACCCTCATGCCGACCCTTGAAGATCATAGGAGTTTCTTCATGGGTTCCTTCAATAAAAACCTTGAGAGTTTTTCCGACTTTAAGCTGGTTTTTTGATCGTGCAATATCTTGTTGAAGACTCAGGATCTGATTTTTTCTTCGTATCTTTTCCGATAAAGGAATAGAGTCACCTAAAACAAAAGCAGGAGTCCCCTCTTCTTGACTATAGGTAAATACTCCCACATGATCAAACTGTACCGATGATATGAAAGATTTCAATTCATCGAAATCCGATTCAGTTTCTCCCGGAAATCCCACAATAAAATTAGACCTCAAGTGGATTTGAGGACAAGCTTCTCTAATCTTATGAATTAAATGATCAAAGCTTTTTGCTGACCCCCCTCGAGCCATCTTTTTTAAAAGATGGCTGCTAGCATGCTGGAGAGGCATGTCCAAGTATTTGGCGCAGTTGGGAGTTTCGGCAATTGCACGAATCATGCCGTCGGATAAACGATTGGGATAGGCGTAGTGAATTCGAAACCATTGAAGTCCCTCTACTTTCCCCAACTCCCGTATCAAAGTTGCCAAGGCTTCGGGCTCTCCAAAATCTCGCCCATAGTCAGTTGTATCTTGGGCAACCAAGCAAATTTCCAAGATACCTTGATTGACTAGTTGCCGAGCTTCGGCGACAACACTTTCAACCGATCGACTGCGTTGTCCACCTCGGATCGTAGGAATGATACAAAAGGCACAACTATGATCGCAGCCCTCACTGATTTTTAGATAAGCCGTGGCTTTGGGTGTGGTCACCCAGCGAGGTGAATACTCGTCATATAGATACGAGGGATTCCGATCCAATTCTTCCCATCCAGAACCTCCAATGACTTCTGCAATCTTTTCGATATCTCGGGTACCCAAACATGCGTCAATTTCTGGAATATCTTTCAAGAGAGTTTCCCGATAGCGCTCCACCATACAACCGGCCACAATTAATCGCTCACACGCCCCTTCCTTCTTCATAGATGCCGCCTCAAATATGGTGTCTAAACTCTCGCGTTTTGCATCCTCAATAAAACTACATGTATTCACGACAATAATTTTCGCTTCGTTCATCTTTGGTGTGATCTGATACCCCTTTAGCCTCAAGTGACCAAGCATAACTTCGCTATCTACAAGATTCTTCGGGCAACCTAAACTGACAAATCCAACTTTCACAGAGGCTCCAATCTATTAGGCTACCTTGACTTTGAGGTCGTTAGGACTATCGCCTACATTCACAGAATGTACTGTTCTAGGTCAAACTAATTAAAGTTCTTGGAGGATTCTTTTGTCTAGTTCTGTAGTGACACGTTTCGCGCCCTCTCCGACCGGGATGCTTCATATCGGGGGCGTCCGCACGGCACTTTTTGCATGGCTCTTCGCAAAAAAGCACTCGGGAAAATTCATCCTAAGAATTGAAGATACGGACACCGATCGATCGACGGAAGACAATATTCGTATTATTGAGGAGGGTATGCTCTGGTCGGGCTTGATTTGGGATGAAGGCCCCGACCCAAAGCAACCAGGGGCTTGGCTAGGCGACCAGGGTCCTTATCGTCAGATTCTTCGCATGAATCTTTATAAATCAAAAATTACTGAACTGCTCGACCAAGGAAAAGCCTATCGCTGCCGCTGTACCAAAGAATCTCTAGAGGATCGACGTAAAGCATCCGATCGTGCAGGCAAACCTTTTCAATACAACCGAGGTATCGATTTTGGTCGAGGCTGTCGCGACCTCCGTTACGATGATTCGGCTCCGAGTTCTATTCGATTTGCGATGCCCCTTGATGGAGATATTCTTTTGCACGATGCTATCAAAGGCACGATTAGGTTTCCTTCAGAAAGCCTAGACGATTGGATTATTGCCCGCTGGTCAGAACCTGGTGACATCGGAGTGCCTACTTATAATTTTTCTGTCGTGGTTGATGACGTTGCCATGAAAGTTTCCCATGTTATTCGGGGTGATGATCATGTGGCTAATACACCGAAACAGATCCCCCTTTTTGAAGCCCTCGGCTATACCCTTCCGGTGTTTGCCCATGTGCCGATGATTCTAGGCAAAGATAAACAAAAACTAAGTAAACGTCATGGAGCTGCCAGTATTACGGAATTTAAGGATCTAGGCTTTTTACCCCAGGCCGTTCGGTTGACCCTTGCCAAGTTAAGTTGGACTCCTAAAATCGATGGAAGAGTAGCCGAATCTGCCGAAGAAGAAATTCTTACTGATGCTCAGTTAATCGCATCCTTTAATTTAGAGGACATTCAAACGAGCCCTTCGGTTTTTGATATTGATAAGCTGTATTGGATCAATCAAAAACTAATCATGAATTCTACGAATGAGTTCTTGATTCAGGCCCTCAATCCTTTCATGCCTCCCTCGTGGTCTTCACGCGAAAAGAAATGGCAAGAGTTAGCTGTGAGTTGTACCAAGGAGCGATCACGTACCTTGAAAGAAATGGCTGAGTCCTTATCTTTTTGTTGGGAAGCCCCACAAGTCTTCGACGAAAAATTGATTCTTAAACACTTGTCTGAATCCCACCGGCAAGCACTCCGAAGTGTGAGTGCTCTCAATAATTGGACCACGGAGGGACTCCGAGAGGGTCTTGATCAAGTGCTCCTTCAACATCAAATGAAATTGAAAGATTTAGCCCAAGCCCTTCGGGTCGCCTTGACGGGGGGGACCATCAGTCCGCCGATCCATGAGACGTTATTGCTGCTTGGCCCTGAAGAAATTAAACGCCGATTACTTCGATGGATCTAGCGCCTTGTCTCTAGCCATCTTTTTGCCAAAGTGGTAACTTGAAGAATTGAATTTTCTTTATTAATAGGCTTGGGTTGGGAGAATCACTTCTTTGATCTTTAGTATTTTGTCTCTTACTCCCGAGCTCTCATGGATGCTCATTAAGGTATTAGTGTGCATTGGATTCCTTATGCTTCTGGCTCCTCCTTTGACGTGGGTCGAGCGGAGAGGAAGCGCCATGATTCAAGACCGAATCGGCCCTAATCGTGCAGCCCTTTTCGGAAAGATAAAAATATTAGGGTTGGCTCATGTCCTAGCAGATGGGCTCAAATTCTTCTTTAAGGAAGATCTTATCCCCAAAGATGCTAACCGTTCCCTTTTCTGGATCGCTCCTGCACTTGCTTTTATTCCCGCTCTTCTTGGCTTTGCGGTCATTCCGGTGGGACGCAGTTTTCAAGTGGAAGGTGTCACTTATCATCTGAGTCTCATTGATCCTAATAATGGGATGGGCCTTTTGTATCCGTTGGCAATCGGAGGACTCGCAGTCTATGGCGTCTTGGTCGCTGCTTGGAGTAGTAATAACAAGTGGTCAATTCTTGGTGGAATGAGGGCTAGTGCCCAAATGGTTAGTTACGAACTAGGCCTAGGGCTATCAGTTTTAGCTCTCTTTGTGGCCGTTGGGGGATACGATCCGCATGAAGTGATCCTCGATCAAGTTGAGCACGGGTGGTTCTTATGGAGGCAACCCATAGGTTTTTTAGTTTTCTTTGTTTGCCAGTTTGCTGAAACCAATCGACTGCCTTTCGATTTTGCTGAAGGCGAATCTGAAATCGTGGCAGGCTTTCATACTGAGTTCGGTTCGATGAAGTTTGGCCTCATGGGATTAACCGAATATATTCATATCATTGTCGCTTCAGCCCTTATTGTGACCCTTTATCTTGGTGGTTGGAGCATTCCATTTAATGGGGATGGTGACCGTTGGCCCGTATTGGTAACCGTGGCTTCCTTTTTGGTAAAACTTTTATTTATGTGCTGGGTCTTTGTCTGGGTTCGATGGACTCTGCCAAGATTTAGGTATGACCAGTTGATGTACCTTGGCTGGAGAATCATGTTTCCCCTCAGCCTACTCAATTTAGTTTTGAATGCTTGGTGGATTACGAGGTAAAACACGGTGGCGACTTTAGTGAAAAAAATACAACTTTCTTGGTGGGACCGCCTTTATTTCCCTTCGGTCCTAAAGGGAATGTGGATTACGTGGGGTCACTTTATTCGTCAGATCTTAACCCCTACCTCTAAGCGGTTCACGATTCAGTATCCCGAAATGAAGAAAGAGATGCCCGAGGGATATCGAGGTCTGCATGAATTAAAACAGTTTGAAGATGGATCGATCAAATGTGTCGCTTGTTTTATGTGTCAAGAAGCCTGTCCCGCCCGATGTATCACCATTGAAGCAGAAGAATTCAGTGATTTGAATTTCACCCAAGGATTTGAAGAAAAGCGCCCCAAGGTATTCAAGATCGATATGTTGCGATGTATTTATTGCGGGATGTGTGAAGAAGCGTGTCCTAAGGATGCCATTTGGCTCCGAAAAGACTACGAGTTAGCTGCTTATGATCGACTTTCTCTCAACTACGGTAAGTGGGATCTCATGAATACCTACGCTGATACGGATGGGAAACCGATTCAGACAGAATCCAGCGAATTACCCCCCTCTCCACCGCGCAACTTTGTCACGATGTAATCATGTTTCTTGCTTTTACTCTCTTAACCTTAGGTTCGGCTTTAGCGATGGCCTTTCAGAAAAATGTTATTGTGGCAGGATTATTTTTAGTAGCGACCTTCATCGGAGTTTCTGGACTATTTATTTTGCTTTCTAATCCTGTTTCAGCGGCACTTCAAATTATTGTTTATGCAGGGGCTATTTTAGTCCTTTTGCTTTTTGTCATTATGATGCTCAATGCGCACGAAGAGGAATCGCCTCAAGACGATCTTTACTTGCAACGTTACATAGCACTTGGGGTTGGGGGACTTTTACTTGGTGGAAGTCTTTGGTTCATCAAGCAGTCTAAACTTCTCCAATCCGTCGCCGAACGACCTATTGATCAGATTGCACCCACTTCTCTTAACGAGATTGGGGCTGAAATGCTCACCCGTCATATTGTTTCTTTCGAAATGATTGGCCTTCTTTTATTGGTTTCTATGATTGGGGCCATTACCTTGGTCAAGAAGCGTTTATGATGTCAACGTCTTCTTTTCTTCAAGCCCTGTGGACGGGTGGATTACAAGGCTACCTATTGGTAGGCTTTCTTTTGTTTATCATTGGGCTCATGACGGTTCTGCTTCGCCGATCCTTCCTTCTTCAATTTATGGGTATTGAGCTGATGCTAAATGCCATCAATATTATTCTTTTAGCTTTTGGTAAATGGCAAGGAGGAGCTCCCACAGCTTCAACTTTCTATCTCTTCATCATTGGTGTTGCTGCGTGCGAAGCAGCTGTTGGCTTAGCTCTGATTGTTGAACTTTATCGCCTTAAGAGCACCACTGATGCAGACCAACATTCTACGTTGAGACACTAATGACCTCGGTGATTCTAATTCCTTTGATTCCCCTGTTGGGATTCCTGATCAACGGTTTAATGGGTCACCGCTTATCGCGGGGGCTCTCCCAAGTCATTGCTTGCAGTACCATTGCTTCGTCCTTTGTCCTGAGTCTAATTTGGTTTACCCGCGTCTTAGCGAGCCCCGATCATCGAATTGACTTGGTGGTTGGGGAATGGATGTCGGTAGGAAATCTCCAAATTCCATTTGGATTTGTCATTGATGCTCTAAGTAGTGTGATGTTATTGGTCATTACCGGCATTGGTCTCCTGATTCATATTTATTCCGTTGGCTATATGCATCACGAAAAGGGTACCGCTCGCTATTTTGCTTATTTGAATCTCTTTGTATTCTTTATGACCTTATTGGTCATGAGTTCAAGCCTCCCCTTTCTCTTTGTAGGATGGGAAGGCGTCGGTCTTTGTTCGTATCTCCTTATTGGCTATTACTTTGAAACCGAAGAAGCACCTCAAGCGGGTCTTAAGGCTTTTTTATATAATCGCGTTGGTGATGTGGGAGTTCTTATCGGGATGATGACTCTCTTTTTAATCTTCGGAACTCTGACGATAGGTGATTTACTTCAACAAGTATCCCAACTTAGGCCTGAAACACATTTTGGTTTGATCACTTTTGCCACACTCATGTTATTCATCGGTTGTACGGGAAAGAGCGCTCAAATTCCTCTCTACCTTTGGTTGCCAGATGCCATGGCGGGTCCGACACCTGTATCGGCCTTAATTCATGCGGCTACCATGGTGACCAGCGGTATTTACCTTATATGTCGACTCGCACCTCTTTTTGTACTAACCCCCATCACCCTTCATTTAATTGCGTGGATTGGTGTCGCCACTGCTCTTTTTGCCGCCACGATGGCTCTCTTCCAAAGAGACATAAAGAAAGTTCTGGCTTATTCCACTGTTTCTCAATTGGGGTTTATGTTTTTAGGTTTGGGTGTTACCGGTTTTTCTGCAGGTTTCTTTCATGTTTTCACGCATGCATGGTTTAAAGCCTTACTTTTTTTGGGAGCCGGGAGTGTCATTGTAGCGCTCCATCACGAACAAGATCTTTTCAAAATGGGTGGACTTCGAGAAAAATTACCTATCACGTTTTACACCATGCTGATCGGAGCGCTTTGCTTGATGGGTTTCCCCGGTACAAGTGGTTTTGCGAGTAAAGATGAAATTCTTTATTTAACCTACCTCCATAGTCCGACCCTATGGGGATTTGGAGTCCTCGCAGCTATTTGTACAGCATTTTATACCGCACGATTGATGGTCTTAGTATTTGCAGGTAAGCCCCGCGATTTAAAAATATTTGATCATGCCCATGAAAGTCCTAAATGGATTACTATCCCCCTAATTCTTCTGTCCCTTGGAGCTCTATTGGCGGTCATGTTTGGTTGGCCGGAGTCTTTTGGAGGGCACAATACGATTGCTGTTTGGCTCCATTCGGCCATCACTTATGGTCAAACTGCTGAGCAAGAAGCCCATACATTAATACCGACCTTAGCCTGGACATTAGCCCTTATTTCCACGGTCTTGAGTTTGCTTAGCGCGGGAATAGCTTGGAAACTTTATAGCAAAGGTCTCAGCTGGGAAGAAGGTTTTGAGAGGAAGTGCTCCCGAACTTACCAGATCCTTCGTGAAAAATATTTTGTTGATCAAGGGGTGATGGCTTTAATCATTAACCCTTTCTTTTTTCTAGGGAAAGTGTTCTGGAAATTAGGCGATGTCATTATCATTGACGGCATTGGAGTCAATCTTCCGGGAGCCCTCACCCGCGTCATGGGTGATCTCGGCTCTCATCTTCAAACGGGACGTGTACGAAACTATACGCTGCTTTCGGTGCTTGGGCTTCTGGGACTCCTGATGCTTCTCTTGGTTGCGAGGATCTAATGCCATCTTTTTTTTCAGATACCCAATTCCCACTCACCTGGTTGATCGGTATTCCTTTAATTGCCGGTTTACGCTTGATTGTATTTCCTTCCTATTTATCCGTTAAAACGATGAAGTTGTTTGGCTTGGGCGCCTCTCTATTTACTTTTTTCTACAGCCTTTTGTTGATTCAACCCATGCGGATGACCGGTTTTTTAGCTGAATCACGGCCATGGTTCTCGGTTGCAGGTCTGTCGGCAAATTACGTCCTTGTGATGGATGGATTAAATCTTTGGTTGATTCAACTCACTACCCTTTTGATCCCCTTAGCTCTTTTGGCTTCTTGGAGAAATATTAAAGAGAAAGAACCAGTTTTCTTCGGTCTCTTCTTGATTCTTGAGTCTAGTATTCTTGGTGCTCTATTGGCCCAGGATCTTTTACTCTTTTATATCTTTTGGGAGGTTATGCTTATTCCCATGTTTTTCCTCATTGGAGTATGGGGTGGTAGCGAGCGAAAATATGCTGCAAATAAATTTATTCTATACACGCTCGCAGGAAGTTTAATTTGGCTCCTCTCTTTAATTTATTTAGCTAATCTTGCAGGCGGATTTGATCCTAATCTTTTATCGTTCATAGCTCAAAGCCAATCGACATACATCCAAGAAATTCTATTTCTTTCTTTTGTCTTGGCTTTTGCCATAAAAGTCCCCCTTTTCCCGCTTCATACGTGGCTCCCTGATGCTCATGTTCAGGCCCCGACGGCCGGCTCAGCGATTTTAGCTGGAATCTTGTTGAAGCTTGGTGGCTATGGATTACTTCGTTTTGCTATTCCAATGTTCCCTGAAGTGGCCCTTAGCATGAGTCGAGGTCTCAGCATCCTTTCCGTCATCGCCATTCTTTATGGTGGTTGGGTTGCCTTTGTTCAAGAGGATATGAAAAAACTTGTGGCCTATAGCTCCGTTTCTCATATGGGCTTTGTGATTTTGGGTATTTTTAGTTTCACTCTTATTGGTCTTCAGGGTTCTATGTTGCAAATGCTTAATCACGGAGTGAGCACCAGTGCTTTATTCTTTTTGGTGGGCATGATTTACGATCGGGCACATACGAGACAAATTTCAGATTTTAGTGGTATCGCTCGTCGACTCCCCGTCCTGTCTACCGTATTTCTCGTGGTCATACTAAGCAGCATTGGTCTGCCCCTCACTAATGGTTTTGTCGGTGAATTCTTAATCCTTAATGGGACGTTTACTTCGAGTCTGAGCGGAAGCCTGATTTTAGGGAGCACCGCCTCCTTGGGTGTTGTCTTAAGTGCAGCCTATTTGCTGTGGATGTTTAAACGGATGTTTTGGGGATCGCCTGATCGTCCCTTGGCCCCAGGAAATACTTATCTTGTTAAGGATCTGAGTTGGCGTGAGGGTCTCGTCCTTCTCCCTCTCGTCATTCTCATTTTCTGGATGGGTATTCATCCTCAAACCTTCATGGTCGATAGCGAATCATTAATGAAAACCATAGTGACTCAAGTAATGCCCCCTGTCGCTTTGCCCGGAGTGGTGACCCCATGACCCTTACCTATACTCAGTGGTCAGCGCTCACCCCTTTTCTTTTCCCTCTTATAGGCGCCCTCATAATACCCATGATGGTTCTTACGCGAACTAAGCGGAACGAAAAGCTCGTTCGATGGACGATGTGGTTGGTGACGCTTTGGGTTTTGTACGCTGCTCTTAAATCTGTTCTTCAACTGTGGATCGGTGGGCATCAACCTAGCTATGGCCCTCTCTTGGTTGATCGTTTAACTCAATTTGGTTCATTGATCGTTTTAGGAAGTGCTGGACTATCCGTTCTTCAGTTGTGGGACCACCTCCATCATGAAGGTTGGTTTAAGGGAGAGACCCTAGCTCTCTTTTTATTTTCAGTGGCAGGGCTGATGATTTTCATGGCTTCGACTCATCTATTAGTTTTATTCTTGGCCCTCGAGCTATTCAGCCTGCCCCTCTATGTCCTAACCGGATCCATTCGCGTACGCCCCGAAGGAGCCGAAGGGGGGCTAAAGTATTTTATTTCAGGTGCCGTTGCCTCAAGTTTTTTGTTATTAGGCATCGTTCTCCTTTTTGGATTAACCGGTTCCCTAGAGCTCATGGAAATATCTCAATTTGCTCGACAACAGGGTTGGTCCGATTCTTTGATGCTTTTGGGCTTAGGACTGATGTTATTTGGCGTGTTATTTAAAATGAGTGCAGTCCCTATGCATCAATGGACCCCCGACGTATACCAAGCGGCTCCTCATCCTATTTCTGGATTTATGAGTGTGGCAACCAAGACAGCTGCTTTCATCGTCTTCATCAGAATCTTTATTTGGGGCTTTCTTGGCGATGCCCAAGTTCCCTCTTTAGATCTAAAGCATTTTTTATCCGTTATTGGAATCTCAACCCTCTTTGTCGGTAACCTCACTGCCTTAGTTCAGCAAAATATCAAGCGTATGCTTGCTTTCTCATCCATTGCTCACGCCGGCTATCTTCTTTTAGCCTTTGTTTCGGGTACGGAACAAAGCCTCCAATATGTTTTCTACTACTTAGTGATCTATGGATTTACCAACATCGGGCTTTTTGGCATCCTTACGGCTTTTGGATGGGTTGGGACACAAACCGATTTTGATCATGCCCGAGGGCAAGGATGGAAACGCCCCCTTTTGGGTATGGCCTCCCTGATTCTCTTGCTGAATCTTGCGGGTCTTCCCCCCTTTGCAGGCTTTTACGCAAAGTATTTTATTTTTCGCGAATTAGTCTCAAGCGGTCATTTGAGCCTAGCAATCTTTGGAGTATTGGCTAGCCTCATTGGAGTTTATTTTTACCTACGACTACCCGTGGTTCTCTTTATGGATCAACCGGCTCAGGGCTTGGCCTACGCCCAGGATCATCATGGAGTGAGTTCCTATTTTTGGAGTAGCACGTCTGTGCTAATAGCCGTGATTGCGATTATCGCTTTAAGCCTCTGGCCTCAATGGTTGCTAGATCATATTGCGATTCCCACTGTTCAGCACCCCTTTAGGTTCATTGAGCCATTAATTACGGGTAATTAACCAACTATCCTCTAGTGGAGTCAAAGGGTATGTGGGAAAGTAGTAGTTTAAGCTTTCTTGTAAACGGTACCTCTTTAAACCCTTTTGACTATCGAGGCTTCTAATGAATTTCAAATTCTCACAGATTAAAGATCTTTCTCCTAAAAAGAAAGGCCTAGCCCTGGGCATTCTTTTAGGTTTAGTCATTGGTTTCTTTTATCTAGGCAAATCCGAGGAAATGCCTAAATGGAGAACCGCTAAAATCGATCGGGGGCCTATTCGTCAACGCATCACCGCGACTGGGACTTTATCGGGCTTAATTCAAGTCAATATTGGATCTCAAATATCCGGCATTGTTTCTAATTTATATGTCGACTTTAATACACCCGTCAAAAAAGGACAAAAACTAGCTGAAATTGATCCAACCACTTATGCTGCTTTAGTAAGTGATGCACAAGCTACTGTTCAAAAAACCACCCAAATTTCTAATGATGCAAAGCGTCAGTTTGAGAGACAGAAAAGACTTTTCGAAGCAAAACTTATCTCAGAAAAAGATCTTCAAGACGCTGAGTCAGCTAAAATCTCTGCAGAATCAAATCTCATTTCAGCAAAAGCTGCTTTGACTCGAGCCCAAGTAAATCTAGACTACTGCACCATCAAGTCGCCCTTGGACGGAGTGGTGATTAGTCGATTGGTGGATAGGGGACAGACGGTTGCGGCTAGTTTCAATACACCGAATATGTTCGTTATTGCTCAGGATTTAACTCGTATGAAACTCGAAGCTAATATCGACGAAGCTGATATTGGCCAAGTCAAGCTTGATCAGCAAGCATTCTTTAGTGTTGATGCCTTTCCCGATACTCAGTTCACAGGCAGAGTGATGCTGGTCCGAATTGACCCACGTATTCAACAGAATGTTGTGAACTATACGGTACAAATTGAAGTGGATAACAGTGACCTCAAGATCCGTCCGGGTATGACAGCGAACGTCACCATCTTCACCGCGACTAAAGACTCTGTACTTCGTTTACCCTCATCAGCCCTTCGATTTAATCCCGTGACCTTCCTTCCTCCTAAAGCGCAAGAGGCTTTCAATAAAAAATTGCAAGAGGATCGGAATAAAGCTCAAGAGGAGATGAAAAAAAGAATGGCTCAGATGCAAAATCCAGCCCCTCAGCCAGTGCCTACTCCACCCGAAAAAATAACTACCCCTTCCGAGGTTACTCAGGCATCTCAAGATACGTCAGGCTCCAAGCAGCGTCGGAGTCGATCTGAGGAATCCGGCGAAGGGGAACGAAAAAATATTACGCCTCAACAAGCCGAAGCCTTTAGGAAAAATATGACCCCCGAACAAATTGACGCCTTTCGGAAGCGGCGTGAATCTAGACGTGAGAATTTTTCCGGGCAACGATCTGAAGGTCGAGAAAAAACTAACAAGAGACCCGCTTTACCGGCTGAAAAGCAACCTGCCGAGTCTAAGAATGCTAAGGCTACCTCGAACGTAAAGCCATCGGAACCCACACCAACTTCAACGTCCTCCCCGATGTTCGGGGGCTCCGGTAAAGGATTCGTGAATCGCCGAGAGGATCGAGTATGGATTATCGATGCTAAGGGCGAACTAAAAAATATAAAAATTAATGCAGGGTTAAGTGACGGTCAATTTACTGAAATTATTGCAAGCGAACTCCCTGAAGGAGCTGAAGTACTGGTAGGAGTTTTGGAGCCCCTAAAGAAAAGTGGATCAGCACCCACGACCGCTTCTCCGATGGGCGGCGGTATGGGTCGAGGTCGCTAGACTGAAAGGATTTTGCTATGAAGTACCTTGAATTTCTCAAATTAGCCCTTACGGCTATTCGCCGAAATAAGACTCGTTCTATGTTGACGATGCTAGGAATCATCATTGGTGTAGGCGCGGTGATTACAATGATTGGTATTGGCCAAGGATCTAAACAAGCTTCAGAGCAATTAATTCGTTCCATGGGTACCAACCTCATTACCGTAATTCCAGGTTCTGTTCCCAAGGGAGCATGGGGTCCCGTTGGTCAGGGTGCCGTTGATACCTTGACGGAAGAGGATGCCCTAGCGCTAAAAGAGGAACTGCCCAACAGTGTGGCTTATGCGACTCCGTATGTGCGAACGGCTAAACCCGCTGTTTATGGAGCAAATAATTGGCTCGTGGGGCGCGTGGAAGGGGCCAACGAGCAGTATTTGGACATAAAATCATGGGGCCTCGATGCAGGAAGATATTTTAATTCACAGGAAGTGAGATCTTTAGCCAAAGTCTGTGTCATCGGAAAAACTGTTGAAGAAAATCTCTTTCCCGGCGGAGAAGATCCCATCGGTAAAACTATTAGAATCGGTACAATGCCTTTTGAAGTCATTGGAGTTTTATCTCGCAAAGGTGCAGGTTTTATGGGTGATCAAGACGACGTTGTTCATGCTCCCTACACTACCGTCATGAAAAAAATTATGGGCCGCGATAAAATTCAACAAATTTTAGTTTCAGCTATCTCGGAAGATCAAGTTGATTATGCTGAATCAGAAATTACAAGTTTAATCCGGCAACGACACCGCCTTTCCTCAACTGCCGATAATGATTTTTCTATACGAAAGCAAAATGACTGGTTAGCCGCCTCGGCCCAGCAGAGCGCGATTATTACGACCCTCTTGGCTGTGGCTGCCTCGATTTCTCTTATTGTGGGTGGTATTGGAATCGGTAATATTATGCTGGTGAGTGTGACGGAGCGAACACGTGAAATCGGAATTCGTCGAGCTCTCGGAGCTACGCGACGAAGCGTCCTATGGCAGTTTTTAATTGAAGCCTCGGTTTTATCTTCTCTAGGTGGAGTGATAGGCGTGGGTCTAGCCTTCTCTTTTATTGCTTTAATGCAGGCGATAAATGTCCAAGCTGTGATCGTGGGGTGGGCTGTGATCCTCGGGATGGGTTTCTCATCCCTGATTGGTTTATCGGCAGGTTTCTTGCCTGCCCTCAAAGCGGCCAATCTAGATGTGATTGACGCGCTCCGGTATGAGTGAGTCAGCTCCTTCCCCCTTTGAATCGCTGCGCCATAAACCCTACGCTTGGTTTTTAATCGGTGGGTTTACCCTATTTATTGCTAACCAAATACAAATGGTTGTTCTCGGTTGGCAAATCTATAATCTGACCCAGAATCCACTTTCATTGGGACTTATCGGATTGTCCGAGGCACTCCCCTTTTTAAGCCTGACCCTTTTTGGGGGTTATCTCGCGGATCGATGGGACCGTAAAACTCTTTGTCTTCTATCCTTGTTACCAATTTTAGCCGGGGGCCTATTGCTCCTGACCACTAATTGGACGTTACCGACGCAGCACGTAGGGATTTTTTATGGAGCTCAAGCTCTTGGTGGCGTGGGTCGTGCTTTTTTTCGACCTGCCTATCAAGCACTCGCCGCCGATCTGGTACCCAAAGAAAGTTATGTAAATGCCTCGACCATGCGGAGTGGCACCTTCCATATTTCTATGGTGATCGGACCTGTTCTCGGAGGTTTCTTGATTCCTTTAGGCTATCGAGCGGCTTATGCGGCTGTGTGCGCTCTTATCCTCGCTACGATGATTTCATACCTTAAAATCCAACCCCTAGTTCGCTTCAAGAGCGAACCCTCTGACGAAACGAGGTTCTTTGATGGGGTTCGTTTCGTCTTTACAGAAAAAATCGTTCTGGGTGCACTCACCCTGGATTTATTTGCAGTATTGTTCGGAGGAGCTACTTCTCTGTTACCTATTTTTGCCCGCGATATTTTACAGGTGGGAGAGAAGGGCTTTGGTCTCCTGAGAAGTGCACCGGCCGTAGGCTCCATTATGATGTCTCTATGGCTCACCTTTTATCCTCCTACTCGTCATGCGGGTAGACGACTCTTGATTTGCGTTTTTATATTTGGGTTAGGATGGATTGCTTTTGCCCTGTCCCATTCATTCATAATTAGTCTGATCATTCTTGTAGTGTGTGGTGCAGCCGATAACGTAAGTGTCATTATGCGGTCGGCGCTCGTTCAAACTCAGACTCCCCGGCGTCTTATGGGAAGAGTAGGGGCCGTGAACTCGTTTTTTATCGGCAGCAGTAATGAAATCGGAGCTTTCGAGAGCGGTGTGGCTGCAAGGTTCTTGGGCGTGGTCCCAAGTGTCATATTCGGCGGGGTTATGACTCTTGTCACGGTCAGTACTGTGGCCTGGAAAATTCCTACCCTAAGAAAACTCGATCGCTTAGAGGACGCTTAGCGCTGATTCGTAGTTGGGCTCGTTAGCAATTTCACTCACTAACTCCGTATGAATAACTTTCCCTTCCTCGTCCAAAACGAGGACAGCACGAGCCGCTAGGTCTTTCAATTTTCCCGTTGTTAAGCGAACACCCAATCGATCTAAACTACTAGGATCACGGAATGTAGAGACGGCCATCACATTTTCGATACCTTCGCTACCGCAAAATCGTTTTTGTGCGAATGGAAGGTCGGCGCTGATGCACAAGATCACCGTGTTGGTGGTTGCAGAAGCTTTCTGGTTAAAGATTTTGACCGATTTGCTACAGGTAGGCGTATCGATACTTGGAAAAATATTTAAAATAATCTTTTTTCCTCGTAGATCTTGAAGACTCAACTCTGATAAATCATTTTTAATGAGAACCATTGGGGGGCATGCTTCTCCTGGCTTAGGTAATTCGCCATTGGTTTGTACAGGATTTCCACCGAGCGTCACTTGGGCCATAAAGTCTCCATAGGAGTTTTTAGTTTCTCATGGGCAAAAAATAAATGAAATCTATCTCGGAAGTTTGGCTAAAGCCCCTTTGATAGCCCTCATAATTTGCGCATCGGCTTCATCCGGATTTTGGACGTCTGATAACGCATTGACGGCCTCGGCTTCCCAAATAGGTTCGTTGGTTTTGGCATCAATAATTTGAATCATGATCGTTCCTTGTTCGTAAGTATCTCTTCGTACGGTCGAAATACTTCCACCAATCCCTGGTCCAGGCCAACCCCAACCCCAACCCCAGTAATTTGATGACATGCGAGTTCTAGTCTCTACAGGGACTTGTTTGTATCGGGCATACTGTCTGATCAAGAACTGAGCTTCCGCTATGCTCACTTTCTGATAACCCATCGAGATCAGCTCTCTTTGTATAATAATTTCGATACGTTTCTCTATAAGTGGCCGCTCAGCCAGAGATCGCTGGTTACGACGATTTCCTCGGCCGCCCTCCCGATACTCATCTTGCTCGACCCAAGCCCAAGTCTTTAAGGTTTTGAAATCGATACTTGGGTCATAGTTAAACCGGATAGTAGGGCCACAACCAAGAAGAAATAGGAGACTGATAAAAGCACCATAATATTTTCTCACCATACATTCTCCCATTACCTATGACCCTATCAGGGCCTTCGAGGTTGAGCAAGATCGGGCTTTTCTTGGCCTCAAGCCATCGTTTTAAGTTCCAAATGACCTTTGGACCAAAGAGCATGACTTCCTGAATAATTCCATGGAATTACCCTTCCGTTTTCTATCTGGTGTTCGGTGTGGAAGTGGCCCACGATAAAAATTGAGGGTGAAAACAATTGAGCAACCTCATAAAAAGAATCTTGGGGAAAGGCAATCTTATAATTCTGATTAGTGGTTCTTAGTTTTGATTCTAACCATGACCCTAAGTGCTGACCCCAACTTGCAGGAATGAGTCGAAATAAGATCCACGTAAAGGAAGATCGCGAAAGCAGATTCCATAAGCGGTATTGAATATCTTTCTCGTTAATAAGATCTCCATGCTCAAAGTACAGAGATTCGCCGGTTAGTTGCCCACCCGTTCCTTCGCCCATTAGATCAAATCTTGGGGCTAGGTAGTCGAGGAAATATTCTCGATTACCTAGCCATAAACCGACCCAAGCACCTTCTTGGCGACGGAGATCGACCCAATGTAAAAATTCTTTCTGCGCTGGAGTTTCGTATCCTGGAAGCCCAATCCAAAGATCAAAGCAGTCTCCCAGGAACAGCCAATCCACCCGACTATTTTTTTTTCGAATTTCTTCTAGATGTCCGGTATCTTTTGACCAATGAGGATCTGCAATTACAATCAGTGGCTTACTAGCATCGGGTCGCCTGCATGACCCTCTCATCCAAGAGTGCATAAGCCAAGACCGTGTCCTCATTTTAAGAAGAGCGGGTAGGGTCAATCCCATCAAAACTCCGGCGACCTGGGTGCCCAAACTTATGGGCAGTATCCCCATGGGGACCAATATCAGGGCTACTGAGAGATAGAGATGCCTCCGATATAAAGGGAGAGAGCGGAAGCGGTGGGCTAAGCCCCCATCGATCAGAGCCGTGAGGGATGCGAGGATCACTATATGTACTATTTGCAACATTTAAAGCATATCCAAGAAGAAAAAAAGCATTCAAAAAATAAGAAAGCCCCCTTTTTTAATAACAGACTTGACCCATCTTCCCACTCAGGCCCCCGTCCCAACAAGGGATAATTCTACCTGGCCTCATATTTTCGGCATATATATTGGGTATTTCTCCTGATAGCATTTTGGAAGAGGATAACCTCTAAGGAGATCAACATGGCCAATTTATCACTCCGCGAGCTATCTGACTCGCTAGCCGACGAACTCGGAGCACCTAAGTCTGCTACTTACGATGCCCTGAAGAACGTTTTTGATAACATCGCCAAAGGCGTCCACAAGGGTGACCGCGTGAGCATTTTTGGTTTTGGTACCTTCACCTTGCGTCAACGCAAGGCTCGTGTGGGTCGTAATCCACAAACGGGTGAAGCCATCCAAATCAAAGCTTCTTCGTCTATCGGCTTCAAGGCTGCTTCTGCCCAGAAAAAAGGCAAGAAGTAACTTTTTTCAGAATGCCTAAAAAGGGCCTGTTCACCAGGCCCTTTTTTAATGATTTCTCAATCTTCCAGCATTCTCGAAATCAATAGTTGGGTTCTTTCGATCGCCTTGATAGAATTCTAATTCCACTCTCTGGGGAGTGGTCTAATGGTAGGACAACAGATTCTGATTCTGTCAGGTGAGGGTTCGAATCCTTCCTCCCCAACCATCAAGAAAAAAATGGTCCCATCGTCTAGCGGTTAGGACACTGCCCTCTCACGGCGGTAGCAGGGGTTCGATTCCCCTTGGGACTACCAATCTAAATATTTTCAACACCCGATCTATAAAAAAATAAAGGCATGGCCAATCCTTCAAACGGCCTCTCTTCTACAAGCCCATTGGTACGTGTGGCGGATTCAGTGTGAAGTTAATGTTATTAAGGATCCTGCTTTAGCCATTTTTCTAATAGGCGAAGCACCGCCTAGGGACGGGCTATTTTAACCATTTACTGCTTGGCCGCCCCATCGCGATTTAGGAGATCCAAAAATCACTCAAAGCCCCTAGAGATGAAGAAATAGGCTTATTTTTAGAAAAGAAGACTGAAAAAGAAGTTGGAGTTTCAGGCTCTGTCAAGACAACATGACTTCCTGCGTAAAGCGCATTCCATAGAAGTACCCGACCCCTTGGAGTTAACGAATCAGAGCAGGATAAAGATAGTTTTGTCGTATGATCCCAGCCATGTTTTTGATTTTCTCGCTGTAATCTCAGCAAGATATCTTGGTGAGATAGTGTCGGAAGAGCTAGGCAGGATCCAGTGAGAAGATAATCCCGATCATGGTACGTCCCCCGACCCTCCTCATTATTGAAACGTGAACCACCTAAAATTGAAGGATCAATAGGGTGGCCTTCGGGGTCCCAGACACAACCGCAAGCGGTCACCGCTACTTCGGCAATCCAACTCCAAGGCTCATAGGGACATTTTGAGTCATTCCAAGATGCATGGTAGGTAGTCCCGAGAGGCGGAGCCTCGGCCATCAAGCCCAAAGCGACACCTTCTACTCGATTCCTTAGTTGACTATAGTCTAGAGTGCCCCAAGCTTTGCAGGTAAGAGCCGGTCGATCTTGTAATCTAGCCGCCCGCTGTACTAACAGGTGACGAAGCGTATTCAAGTTAACCCATCATTTCAGAGATACTTCGCCCCTCATGAATTCTCATAATGGCGTCACCAAACATATAAGCCGTTGATAACACTTTAAGACCCTTAAGGGCTGATGCTTGGTTTTCAGAGATGGGAATTGTATCGGTAACAACAACTTCATCGAGTTGCGCTTCATTGAGACATTCCACAGCATTACCTGAGAGTACGGGGTGTGTAACGCCCACTCGAACCGAACGGACCCCTGCCTCTTTGAGCATACGACTTGCGGCCTTGATCGAACCTCCTGTGGAGATTTCATCGTCATAAATAATGGCATCCATTCCGCTCACTTCTCCAATGAGGGCTACGCTTTGTGCCCGTTCCGAGTCATCGGAACGACGTTTGTCGATGATGGCCAAGGGGACACCTAAACGTTTTGCAAAGGTGCCGGCAAATTTAGCAGCCCCAGCATCCGTTGCGACCACTACAGAATTAGATAAATCTTTTGTCTTAAAGTATTGAGCCAAGACAGGTGATGCCAGAAGATGATCTGCAGGCTTTCTAAAGAAACCTAGAATCTGGGGGGCATGAAGATTCATAGTCAAAACCCGATCTGCTCCTGCAGTTTCTAAGAGATCGGCAACTAGTCTCGCCGTGATCGAAATACGCGCTTCATCTTTTTTATCACTTCGTGCATAGGGAAAATAGGGAAGAACGGCTGTGATACGTGCGGCGGAGGCAAACTTAAGGGCATCGATCGTTATCAAGAGTTCTAGTAAATGATCGCTGACAGGGGGGGTCGTTGTCTGAACAACAAAGACATCGCTCTCCCTAACATTTTCTTCGATTTTGACTTTAATATTCTCGTTGCTAAAGCGAGTAATTTTTAATTCCCCTAAGGGCATACCCATGTGTGCAGCAATTGATTTTGCAAGACTTGGGTGACTGCTTCCAGAAAAAATCTTCATTTCTCCTAGCATATGTCGCCCCATTTACTATTCTAACGGAACCTAGACCCTATGAAAACTTAATGATTTAATTCTTAGGTTTTTATACGCTTAATGTCAACGCCTACGGACCGAAGTTTATGGTCGAGATGTGCATAGCCACGATCAAGATGATAAATACGCTCAATGGTGGTAGATCCTTCTGCGACCAATCCCGCAATAACGAGTCCAGCTGAAGCTCTAAGATCAGACGCCATCACGGTGGTACCCGAAAGACGAGAAGGGCCATGCACGTGTGCAGTGCGTCCATCAATATCGATTGAGGCACCTAAACGCTGAAGTTCCATAACATGTTGAAATCTATTTTCGAAAATATTTTCTACAATGGTGGATGTACCCTCGGCTTGGGTTAAAACAGCCATGCATTGTGCTTGAAGATCCGTAGGAAAATCCGGATACGGAGCTGTACTAATATGAATAGGCTGCAAGCGATTAGAGGGTGAGCGCTCTAAACTGAGTATTTTCTTGGTTGCATCAAATTGGTATTTACATCCAGATCGCTCTAAGGCCATCAGCAAAGCGGCCACATGTTCTACGATCACACCCGTGAGGCTGAGAGATCCCCCGGCGATGGCTAAGGCGCATATGAAGGTACCCACTTCAATTCGGTCTGGGATAATTGTGTAATGCGCACCACCGGCACGGATTTGACCCTCAATCCTCAGCGTGGAGGTACCAATTCCCTCAATGGGAATTCCCATTGCAACCAAAAGGTAAGCGAGATCTGAGACCTCAGGTTCTTGAGCAGCATTTCTTAATATGGTCTTTCCATCTGCAAGGGCAGCAGCTAATAAACTATTTTCTGTGGCTCCAACGCTCACATACGGAAAAGTATGATCGATTCCCTTGAGTCTTTTTCCTGCAGGAAGAGTTGCTTCAACATAGCCATGATGAATATCGATTGAAGCTCCCATTTTGGACATCACTTCTAAATGGAGATCAATGGGTCTTGCCCCGATGGCACATCCCCCAGGCAAAGAGACTGAGGCTTTTCCAAAACGAGTTAAAAGGGGGCCCAACACAAGAATCGAAGCTCGCATGGTTTTAACTAATTCATAGGGAGCCTTAAATTCACTGGGTTGATTGCAGGTCAGCGATTGGCTAATAGCCAAAAGAGAAGGACTCGTCTCATGAGAAACCAAGGTTCCGAGGGTACCTAGGACTTTCTCCATTGTTCGTATATCAGCGACAGCGGGTAGGTTCTTTAAAATTAAAGTTTCATCGGTGAGTAGACATGCGGCCATACAAGGGAGGGCGGCATTCTTTGCTCCAGAGATTTCGATAGATCCATGGAGAGATGATCCACCGCGTAAGATAATTTTATCCACGGTCAACTCGATAACTTAGACGCTGTTGATGACCATCAATGAGATTAATTTCTTTAATTTGAGCTGGAGGGGGTATATGTTTCTCTAAGCCATCAGCGATATGTTTAGCTAATTCGATAGGATCGTTAATCCCCAATTCAGATAAAAGTTTCCCACGGAAAGGATCCAGCAGTGCATCCAGATGAGTTTCCAGTTCTCTAAAGTCCATGACCACATCAAAACTGTCAAGTCCTTGTCGTCCAGTCACAACCTCAATTAAGTAGTCATGACCCTCCCACGCCCCATTCGGATGGCGAAAAACGATACTTAATGGGCGTTGAACCGCCGCCTCAAACTTGTATTTATTGGACGTTTCTTTCATTGGGAAATCCTAATCCTTAGTTACATTATCTCCATCGTCCCACGCGGAGGCTAAACTTATCTATTGGAGTTTGTAGAATGAATGGTCTAGGAACCAATTGGTCTTCACGTCATCCCAAAAGAGAGGCCATTGAGAGGGAAGTACTTGATTTTGATGTCCTCTATATCGGGGGCGGACCTAGTAACTTAATAAGTTTATGGCATTTATTAAACCAATTAGAAGAAGCTAAGAAAAAAGGAAAAACACTCCCCCCAATCACTATTGGATTAATTGAAAAAGGGGATCAAATTGGCGATCATATTTTTAGTGGTGCAGTCCTCGACCCCAAGGCTCTCGAGGAGGCGATGCCGGATTATCTTGAGCGTGGATTTCCCACCGAAGGATGTGTTCAGCGAGAAGAAGTCTGGCTTTTGACATCCGAGCGTCAGGGCGTTCAGGCTCCCATTATTCCGCCGTTTCTTCATAATATAGGCCATCACATCATTTCTCTCTCTAAGGTCTGTCGCTGGCTCGCCTCTGAAATTGAAAAGCGATCAGTCGAAGGTATCGATGTCATGATTCTTCCAGGCTTTTCAGCGATGAAAATTTTATGGGAGCAAGACGGTTCCGGTACCCCTCGGGTTAAAGGAGTACAAACGGCAGATAAGGGGGTGGATCGAGAGGGAAATCCTAAGTCCAATTTTGAACCTGGTAATTTCCTTCATGCCAAAATCACAATTTTTGGAGAAGGTCCCCGTGGCCATCTATCGAGAGAATTAGAAGAGGTCTTACACCTCCAGTCTACTTCCGTGAATCCACAGGTTTACGAAATGGGGGTCAAGGAGATCTGGGAAGTTCCAGAGGGCAACATTGAAGAAGGATTTGTGTTGCATAGTACAGGTTGGCCCCTGCCTCAAGGTGAAATTGGGGGATCTTGGGTCTATGCGCTCGGTAAAAATAAGGTTTCTATAGGGTATGTCGTCAGTCTTGATTCACACGACCCCTTTATAGATGGACATGCCGTTTTACAGCTCTTCAAAACACATCCGAAGATCGCTCCATTTTTACATGGTGGGAAAATGCTTCAATATGGCGGCAAAGCCCTTGCTATTGGGGGTTGGTATTCGATGCCCCAACTTGCTTTTCCCGGGGGCATGTTAGTTGGAGATGCGGCTCAGATGGTGAATGCAGCTCGCCTCAAAGGAATTCATTTAGCGATGAAAGGGGGGATGTCTGCGGCTGAAACAATTGCGGACTGCCTCTTAGCGAATGACTTTTCTTTCCCTCAACTCGAAAAATATTCCGAGCGTTTTATGGAGTCATGGGCAGGAGTCGAACTATATACTTCTCGTAATTTTCATGGAATTGTCCAACATGGATTAACTCCATCAGCGTTCACGAAACTTAATGTTGCTCTGCTGACGAATGGCTGGGTACCCGGTGATCCTTTGCGAGTTAATAAGGATGCCGCCCAGACCGAAACGACCGAGAAATATTACGGTAAGAAGGGGGTCAAATATAGTGATGTTCAGGATCTGATTAAGACGGAAGGTCAACAATTTTCAAAATTAGACAATGTCTATGCCAGTGGAACTCAGCATGACGAGCATCAACCTTGTCATTTAAAAATTGTGAAGGGTAATGAGATTTGTGTTGAATGTTATGAAGAAAAAGGAGCTCCGTGTACCGTCTTCTGTCCGGCGCAAGTTTATGAAATGCATCCCGATGCCTTGGGACACGTGAAGCAAGTAGATATTGCTTTTTCTAATTGCGTACATTGCAAAACATGCGACATTAAATGTCCGGAAGAGAATGTTATTTGGACGCCTCCCGAGGGGGGCGGTGGACCCAAATACACTTTGTGCTGAGGTATCCATGAACCCAAAAATGTTTGATATTCTTTGCTGCCCAGTTTGCCAAGGTGATGTTGTATTGTCCGATTATGAGATCGCCTGCGTAAAATGCCATCTTCGTTATCCCATTGAGGATGGTATTCCGGTGATGCTCGCTGAAAGGGCTCGAAAATCTTCATGAACGCCTTAAGCCCCCAGTTACTTCGCAATCAGATTTCTCAAATTCAGGGTCTAAAGATTATCGTGATCGGTGATTTCATTTTGGACCATTTTATTTTTGGTTCGGTACACCGACAATCGCCCGAAGCCCCAGTCCCTGTTCTCGATCTAGAATCTGAAATCTATATGCCGGGCGGGGCAGGTAATGTTGCCATTAATTTAAAAAAATTAGGATGTGATCCCGTTCCCTTTGGTGTTCGAGGTGAGGATGAAGCGGGTAGCATGCTTGTAAAGTATTTAGATGAATCGGGTATTCCCACGTTGGGACTTCATGTTGACCGCAGCCGTCCCACAACGACTAAAACCCGTCTCATTGAATTACCGCACCAACATCGTATTCGATATGATCGCGAAGTTCGTACCTCTCTCGATGATGAATTACGCGATGCCTTGATTCGATCTATATTGGACCTACTCCCCGAAGCGTCCGGAGTATTAATCTCCGATTACGCCAAAGGCGTAGTCGATCAAGAACTCTTAAATCAAGTGCAGCGTGCATGTCAGAATCAGAATATTCCTTGGGTGGTCGATCCCAAGCCTCAGCATAAACAGTTTTACCGTAACGCAAGGGTACTCACCCCCAATACGAAAGAAGCTGCTGCACTTTCCGGCATGCCTTGTGACTCAGATGATGAAGTCGAACGATCTGGAAAAGCACTCATTTCCGAACTTCACCTCGAAGGCCTTTTGATCACACGATCGGAGAAGGGTATGTCTCTCTTTCCATCTCCCCAAGCTCCAGTACTTCACGTTCGAACGCACGCTCGAAAAGTTATAGATGTCAGTGGTGCCGGCGATACTGTCATTGCGGTTTTCACTGCCGCCTTAGCTTCAGGAGCTTCCTGGGAAACGGCCGCCTCCCTCGCCAACCTTGCTTCAGGAATTGCTGTTTCCAAACTAGGGACCAGTTTTGTGACTCCGGATGAGCTTTATCAAGCTTTGGCTATTTAAGCTCTACCGATACATGAAATAGAGTCCCAAAAGGAATCCGTTCTTTCATGGGCTCAAAACTTAGGGTGAAAGTCATCGTTTCTTTGGGTTTTACGCCCTTAATCCAAGTTCCACCGCTCGCCACACCCACCAGTGAACCCTCTTCGTTAAAAACGGCAATCGAAAATGAGGGATATTTCTGAATTGAGCTTGCATTCGTCACTTGAATATTGGCTATCACCTTGATTTCCGTGCTCTTCATGTTAAATAAAGAATTTTTTTGAGTAAAAACTACATGATTAACAATGAGACCGTCCACTTCGTTTTCAATACGAATAATCTTGTCCCATAGAAACGGTAATTTGGTGTGTCCGAGACTCTTCAGGGGTGATGTTTTTTCATCGGCGGGATTTTTTATGAAGGAGTCTTTCGGGGCTACTTCGAGTATTTCGACAGGGCGACATGCAGATAAAAGAAGCACGCCTAAAAAAAAGAAATGTTTGCCTGTTTGGTTTCGATTGAAAATCATAGGGACCCTCACTTAAATATATCAAGTATGATCGATACGAGTCCCCAACTTACGTCCTTAGAGGATTCGTGAAAGAGTACTTGGAGTATTCAATGGGACTCTTTAGACTAGATATTCACAACAAATGATTGGGTGCCGTCGTGGTCTCCGGTGTCTTTTTAACGCTTGAAGGAATTGAGGGGTCTGGGAAGAGTACCCAGATGCGTCTATTGTCCGAGCGCCTCAGAGAAAAAAAATTACCCCTGGTCGTCTCTAAGGAGCCGGGGGGCACATCATTAGGTATTCGAATTCGACAAGTACTCTTAGATCGAGATCCTACAGTGGAAACCTGTACTCCTGAATCAGAACTCTTTCTTTTTTATGCAGATCGTGCGCAGCACCTTCAGGAAGTGATCCGTCCAGCCCTAGCTGAAAACAAGATCGTACTAGTGGATCGGTTTGAAGATTCAAGTCGAGCGTACCAGGGAACCCTTGGAGCTTCTAAAAGTCTTCTCGATCAATTAGCTGAAAATATTTTAGGATCTACCCGGCCTCATCTGACCATTTTGCTAGATATTGACTCCGAACTTAGTCTTCAGCGGGTTGAAACTCGTAATTTATCTTTAGGTCGCGAATTCAAGGAGCGCCGTTATGACCAAGAAACCCTTCGATTTCATCAAGAAGTTCGCTCACGTTTTTTAGAGATTGCAAGGGCAGAACCTCGCCGTGTTTTTATTGTCGAAGCTCATCACCCCCCCGAGCAGGTTTTTGAATCGATTTGGGATCGAGTATCCGAGACGCTCAAAGCACATGGTCATTTGGTCTCCTGATGCCATCTCGATTTATTGGACATAGTGAGCAGAGAGAGCAACTTGCGAGGCGATTTCAATCCAAAAAACTAGGCCAAACACTCTTGTTTCAAGGCCCTACCTCGATTGGAAAAAAACTTCTAGCTTTAGACTTAGCGCAAAAAGATCTTTGCGAGAAAAATAATAGTTGTGGTTCCTGCCAACCGTGCTGTTTATATCTGGAAACAAATCTTATTGATGCTCCTCCACCTAACTTACTATTCATTGCTCCAGAGGGGAAAGCAGGACAGATTAAGGTAGAAAGTTTGAGAAGTGTACAAGATTTAGAGGGCGGTATTTTTGAGTGGCTCGGAACCTCTTTGGGCCCTGATCTGCACAAATGGGTCATTATTGATGACGCACACCAACTAAATACCACGTCGGCTAATATGCTTCTTAAACTTCTGGAAGAGCCACCGTCCCATGTCTATTTTATTTTGATCACTCACCGACCTGAAGCGATGCTTCCAACCATTAAGAGCCGGTGCGAGCGGGTTATCATTTCTCCGCTCGATTCCTCCGAAGTCCAACAAATAGCCCTCTCTCATGGTTGGGTGAAAGGTGAAATTCCGCCCATGTTATCTCTTGCAGAAGGAACGTGTCGATATCTTGATCTAGAGCGCTATGAACGAGCCCTTCTCCAAGTAGATACCTGGTTAAAGTTGCTTGAAGGGAAGGGCGACTTACGAGATATAGATCAACTTTTAACTCAGAAGAAAGAAGATGAAGCGACAGCTTCAAACCAATGGTTGAGGGACACGCTAGAGTTACTCCTGAGAATTATTAATGACCTAAATCGTATTCGATACCATGCTGAACCAAGTTTACTTTTTTATTCTGAAAGGTTAAGAATTATCAGCGAGCGAGAAATCCCTCTTCGAGAAATCGAAGACAAGGCACTTGAGGCACTCCGTCATGTTGATCGAAATCCTTCGGCAAATATGATTCTACAAGAACTGGCTTTTTTATTAACTTAAGACGGCAGGGGTTCTTCGTGCTTGCACTCAGGACAAAGCAAGACGGTAATGGGATCTTTGCCGCGGGGCTTTCTAATCTTTTCTCCCATGTAAGCATTAGCACATTGGGGGCATGCAATCGGTCGAGGCTTATCCCAAGTGATAAAGTCACATTTGGGATACCCTGTACATCCATAAAAAATTTTGCCAAATCGACTTTTTCTTGGAGAAATATCTGACTGACATCTTGGGCACTGAAATCCTTCAAGAATTTCGCGTTTGACTGTTTTGCACGTTGGATAATTTTCGCAACAAGTAAAGAGTCCATAGCGCCCCCATCGTTTTACGAAATATTTATCGCAGTTGGGACATTTCTCTTCGGTCCGTTCGTCGGGAGGAGCCGGAATACCCTTCGGATCCGCTTTGACAATCCCCTTGCAATCTTTGGGACCATGAGGGCAGGCCCAAAAAGGTCCATATTGACCTCGCTTTAGTACCATGGGCGTCTCGCCGCAAAGAGGACATTCGGGTGGATCAATATTAGGATCTACGTCCTCTAGATCTCGCGTGTAGTCGCACGTTGCAAGATCCAACACTTCTTCAGCCTTCTTCTTTTTAGTCTTTTTAGGTTTTTGGTATCGAGTGCATCCTAAAAATAGACCGTTACGCCCTATGCGCTTGATAAGTTTCCCTTTTGCTTCTTCCCCGCATTTGGGACAAGACTCACCCGTTGGAACCCCCGCTTTTAGATCCTGCATTTTCTTTCCAGCTGAATTCACTAATTTGATAAAAGGTTTATAAAACTCATGAAGGGTAGCGGCGTAGGTCTTCTTTCCTTCTTCAATCAAATCTAAGTCTTCTTCTAAGTGTCGCGTATAGCCCATTTCCATGAGTTCCTCAAATCCCTCGACTAGAAGATCGCTTACGACCATTCCGATCTGAGTAGGTTTGAATGATTTTTCAATTTTGACTACGTATTCCCTCTTTTGAACCGTCTCTATGATTGCAGCGTAGGTACTAGGTCGACCGATACCCTCTTTTTCTAATTTTTCTATGAGTGAAGCATCGTTGTAGCGTGCGGGAGGTTTTGTAAACTGCTGACTTACATCGGTATTGATCAACTCTAAAGTTTCATCAGGCTGAAGGTCGGGCAGACCAATGGATTCCTCCTCTTCCTCTTCTCCTTGAAGTTTGGTGGCATCCTTGATGCTTTCTGCCAAGGACTCCTCCTCATCGGCTCGATAAACACTGAGCCATCCAGCGAATCGTTCAATTTCCCCCTTCGCTTCAAAGACAACCACTTGCTTGTTAGCGAGGGTACTTGAAGCTGTGACCGTAGTGAGATCAAAACGAGAGGCTTCCATCTGTGAGGCTACCGCTCGTCGCCATATTAGGGCGTAAAGTCTAAATTGTGAGGGATCAAGATGTCCCCGTATGGATTCAGGAGTCCGATTGAAATCCGTGGGACGGATTGATTCGTGAGCATCTTGGGCGTCCGATTTCCCTTTATAAATCCGCGGTGCCTTAGGAAGAAAATCTGCACCATATTTCTTTTTGATAAAATCACGAGCCCCTTCAATGGCCTCGGGAGCCATTCGGGGAGAATCTGTTCGCATATAAGTGATGAGACCAATTGGTTCTCCTGAACCCAAGTCAACACCTTCGTAAAGACGTTGAGCTGTTTGCATCGTTCGCGTTGCCCCAAAACCTAATTTACTAGAAGCTTCCCGCTGGAGCGCAGCGGTGGTAAAAGGTGCTGCAGGATTTCGATTCTTCTCTTTGGTATTTAGATCTGAAATAACGTAGCTTGCTTTTTTGAGTGCTTCATGAAGAATTCGAGCCTCTTTCTCACTGCCGATTCTCAGCTTTTGTTCTGTATTTCCAAATTGAAGCATCTGATCATCTATCTTTTTAAGACGCATCCAAAAAGTCGCAGGTTTAACCTTTCGTAGGGGCTTGAATTCCCCTTTAAAAGTCCAATATTCAATAGGCTTGAAAGCTTCTATTTCCCTTTCTCTGTCTACGATAAGTCGTAACGCAATACTTTGAACCCGACCTGCGCTAAGGCCTCGGCGAACCTTGTCCCAAAGGACTTTAGAGACCTTGTAGCCTACAAGTCGATCAAGAACGCGGCGTGCTCGTTGTGCATCGACAAGGTTTTGATCGACATTTCGAGGATGCTCCATTGCAATTTTGATTCCATTCGGAGTTATCTCATTGAATAAGACTCGGTGAACAGGTAAATTTTTAGGAGGCTTAATGACTTCCATTAAATGCCAAGCAATGGCTTCACCTTCTCGATCTGGATCGGTAGCTAGATAGATTTCGTCTGCAGCTTTAGAAAATTTTCGAAGTTCTGCAACATTTTTTTTCTGACGGTCAGGAATCTCATAATACTCATCGAAGTCATTATCGACATCGATGGTTTCCCGTTTACCCTCCGATAAAGTAATGGTCTCTTGTGTGGGAAGATCACGAATGTGACCTGCTGAAGCTAGTACTTTGAAATCTTTTCCAAGGTACTTTCCGATAGTTTTAGATTTAGTTGGGCTCTCAACAATAACAAGTTTCACGAGGGGTTCGTCTCCACATTAGGGTGAATAGCGGATAATGAGGTATCCCCATAGGGGTCTGTCAATAGGTCAATCGGCCAACCCCCTCTATTTAAGGGGTATTCAAACAGGCTGAACCCCTTTAATTTATTGGATAAATACATCTTTTAAAAAAATATATATATAGTTTCAGAAAGTCCAGCCCTCTTCGATCCCGAAGAAACCCCTAATCGCCAAAGGGCTGCCTCGCCTTGGAAATCACACTTTGCGGCTTTTAGCGTTCGCTGATAAACTAATTAATCACAAAAAACGCTTCAAAATCGAGGGTTCCTTATGTCTCGTCAATGCTCAATCTGTGGTAAAAAACCTCAATTTGGTAACAATGTTTCGCACTCTAATAATGTGACTAAACGGCGTTGGAATCCCAATCTTCAAACGGTTCGAGCTTTTGTCAAAGGTGCCCCTAAGCGCATCTCAGCTTGTACGGCTTGCATCCAAGCAGGAAAAGTTACTAAAGCTCCTCGAGGATTAGGTCGCGCTAAAAAAACAGCTTAAACGTATTTGATATCATAGCTAAAGGTTAGGTGAGGATCATGATTCTTGCCCTAGATTCTGCCACCGACATTATTTATCTATCCGTTTTTAATGACTCAGAGGCTTTCTCGTTAGCTATTCCCTCAGAACAGGGTAAGCGCCATAGCGTTCTGTTGATGAAATCTATTGATACCCTATTGGCCAATCATAATTTACTTCCAACTCAAATTCAGGGAGTAGTCTGCGGAGTGGGCCCCGGAGGATTTACCAGTTTGCGGGTAGGGGTAGCAACCGCTGAGGGTTTGGCGATTGGCGGCCTTCCTACATGGGGATTTACTTCCTTTGAATTTAGACGGGCGGCTCTCCACTTGGATCAACGCCTCTCCACCTGCTGGATTGCCCTTGAGGGCCAGCGAGGAGACCTGTTCGTTCAGCCCTGGAATCATGAAGCTCCATTGGCGCCAGCTTCATTAAAGTCCATTCCCCGCTTCAAAGAAGCGGTGGGCCACAACCCTTGGTGGGCTCCCCGAGCCATCCTCGAGAAGATCAATCATACTCACCCCCCTATTTCTATTGCGGATGAAGAAAATGCCATGCTTCGAGGGCTAGTCGCCCTTGGCCGATTAAAAATCAAAGCCCCTCCTCAAAAGCCCCTTGTACCGTTTTATATCCGAGATACTGATGCAGAAATTCATCTAAGGTCATCTCGAGATCACCCCGTATCCTCCTAGAACGCGAATGATGAATCTTTTAATTTCCACTGACCCCTATCCTTCCTGGATACATAAACTTGAATTAGAGGTCTTTGGTTCTCCGTGGGGTCCATTAGCCCCTCATGAAATTGTATTTATAGAGACCCCCTGGGCTTATGCGCGATGGAGTATCAATCTCGTCGCTAAAGAGGCAGAGCTTTTGCGTATTGTGACCCACCCGTCCCATTTAAGAAAAGGGAAGGCAAAAGGATTACTTCTAGCCAGCGATTACTATTTCAAACAACAAGGAGTCGACCATTTATTGCTTGAAGTTCGAGAAAGCAACACGGCAGCCCGTGAACTCTATCAAAACCTCGGATGGTCTTTTTATCGCCAAAGAATTTCCTACTATTCCGATGGTGAAAACGCTCAACTTTATGAAAAAAGGCTCTAGATCAGATAGCCTTGTTATGAGGTCTTCACTTGAATCAACCATCAAAACGTGCGCCGGAATTGAATCGTCTCTATCTTGGAGCCGCGCTCATAGCGCTCATTTGGGTCATTTTTGGAATTTATAAAACGTTAAGTGTCCAAGTTGGTGGGAGTCTTGACGCACCATCGAGATGGATTTTGGTCGGCGTAGGTATTATCAATGTCTTTGCGATTGCAGCGCTGCTCTTCATGTTGGTTCGTATCATTGCAAAGCTCTATTTCGAAAGACGACGGGGAATTTTAGGTTCCAAATTGAGGTCGAGACTTGTCACCACGCTTTTTGCGGTAAGTATTATCCCTAGTCTTATTCTGTTTGTCGTTGGGCAAAACTTTATCTCTAAAAATGTCGATCGATGGTTTGAACCCGAGGTTAGAAATGTTCTCTCAAGTGGGAAGCAAATTGCAGACGAATTGGAGAGTAACTACCAGTCTCGTCTTACCGATGCCGCCCGAGTGTTTAAAAGAACCCAAAATCCTGCTTCCACGAGAGTCACAGAGGTTGACATTGATTTAGTAGGGTCTCTTTCAAATAAAAATGGACGAGGGTGGCAATTAAGAACGGTAGATATCAAAAAAGGTCTCAAGCCTCCACCTTGGCCAAAAATGACTGCGTTCAAAAATAGAATTTTGGCTCCCGAGGGAGAGTGGATCCTTCAGACTATCGAGCAAAAAGGGGAATATTGGGTTATTGGCGTTCTGATTCCACTTGATACCTATAATCGAATGCTTACGATACGCCAGCGGTATCGAGAAGAAAGTGATGTCACCAGAGGTCGCGAAGCCATTGAAATTCTACCTCAGCGAACCTTCACTTTTCTTACTCTTTTGACTCTTTTTATTGCTGTTTGGTTTGGGCTTGCCCTAGCCAAATCTTTATCCGAGCCTATTCAAAGTTTAGCAAAAGCAGCCCAGCGAGTAGGATCAGGCGACCTAGAGGTGGAGCTAGCCATTACGGGAAAAGACGAATTAACGTTTCTGGCTCAAAGTTTTAATGCTATGACGCGCGATCTGAAAAAAAGTCAGACATCAATACGAGAACAATCTGAAAATATCGAGCAGCAACGACTTTATCTTGATCAGTTGTTAAGCACGCTGCCAGTAGGTGTTATTAGCTGGCGGGCCAGTGGAGAACTTGCCATTATGAATGCCTCCGCCTGCCATCTTTTCGGATTACAAATCTTCCGGCATGATCTTCAACCCTGGGAATCCATCAAGCGTTTACCAGGTCTTGATGTGCTTGATCGACTCAAAAATGCCGTCAGGGATTCGGGTCGGCGTCTCCAAGAAGAATTTCGTATTGGCGGAGAAGCCGAGGGTCGACTTCTCCGAGCTTTCATAGAAGTTCAATCAGACGGTGGAATCCTCGCAGTTGTCGAGGATCTCTCTCTTTTGGCGCAAGCCGAGAAGCGAGCCGCTTGGCAGGAAGTAGCTCGCCGTATGGCCCACGAAATTAAAAATCCCCTGACTCCCATCCAACTCACCGCTCAATTAATGCTCCGAAAAAGCAGAGAAGGTCGTTTAGATATTGCTTCCGTAGAGGAAGGTTCTCAAACTATTTTGTCAGAGGTCACAAGTCTCTCAAATTTGGTGGATAGTTTTTCAAAATTTGCCCAATTACCTACCCCCGTATTTAAGGCTTGTAATCCAATCGAACTGCTCCAAACGGTGGCTACTCTCTATGAACCTAATCATCCTGAAATTCAATGGGAAGTCACTTCTGATCCTACTTGTACTTTTGCAAAGTGGGATCGAGATATGATCAAACGAGCCCTTATTAATCTGATTGATAATGCCGTATCGGTCTTGCATGAGTACCCACCAACTAAGGAGCCCGCCACTATTCGACTCGCACTGGTGCGAAAAGGATCTGAAGTTTCATTCAGGGTCGAAGATAATGGGCCTGGTGTTTTACCTGAAAACCAAGAACATCTTTTCGAACCTTATTTTTCTATGAAGCGCAAAGGTACTGGTCTTGGCTTGGCCATTGTTCAAAAAATTGTAGAAGATCACGGTGGATCTACTCGTTATGAAGCCCTCCCCCTAGGCAGCCGCTTTATTCTAACTTTTCCACTTTAAGATTTATCCAAAAATTCTTTTGAACTCATCACGACGTGTAACCACCTCAGGATGGCTCAAGTCTAATTTGAGGGGCGTTACGCTGATCCACTGATCTAACACGGCATCTGCGTCACACCCTTCTTGTCGGGAGTAGGTAGGCGCGCTCTCGCCCCCGATCCAATAGTAGGGCTTTCCTCGAGGATCTTTTCTCTGCTCAACAACATCATGATAAGCCCGATTATCTTGTCCCGTTAACCGAACACCCAGGGGCACCTGTTGGGGGAAATTGACATTCCAAATAGTTTGAGGCGGCAGAGGCATCTTTTCCCATTGTTCTAAAAAAGTCGCCAAGAAGGGCTTGGTGTTCTCCAGGTTTCCCCTCGTAGTTAAAGAAAAAGCCGCAGCTCGAGCACCCAAAAGACAGCCTTCAATAGCAGCTGCCACCGTCCCCGAATAAAAAACATCTTCACCCAGGTTCCAGCCATAGTTGACCCCGCTGAGCACCCAGTCTGGTTTTCGCTCCAGCTTGTGATAAAAACCTAAATTTACACAGTCTACAGGCGTACCATCACTTGAATATCGATCTATACCTACCTCGTTCATTCTGATGGGACTATGGAGCGATAGGGCGCTAGAGATAGCTGATCGATTTCGGTCAGGTGCAATGACTACCACTCGGCCAAAACGTGAGGCTACGGTAGCCAGTAGATCAATACCCTCCGATTGAATTCCGTCATCGTTCGTCACTAAAATAAGTCGTTCGCTCATTGTTCCTCAGTTCCGTTAAGGTATCTTAATATATTCTCATTAATAATCTGCCTTCTTCGATCATTTACTTTAATCTTGTTTCTTAGTCTATGTCCAAAGTGCACCCTCACTCCCCTACAGCACCTGAATCCCGGGACTCTCTTTTTTTAAGAGCCATGAATTTACTTAAGACAGCAGGCTATAAAAAAACCATTCATCGAGAAACCCTCGTACGCTTCTTTCTAGTGAATCCCGGCCCCCTCACTTCAGAGGATATACAAAAACGAACTAAAGGCTTAGATAAGGTAACGATTTATCGATCGCTAGCTAGTTTTGAGTCCGCAGGGCTTCTGAGAAAGATTGATTTTGGGGATGGGCTTTTACGCTATGAACTCAATCTTAATGATGGCGAGCACCACCATCATGTCATATGTACGCAATGCGGCAGAGTTGATGTCATTGACCACTGTGAAGCATCCCCCGTGTCCCATATAGAGGCTCAAACAGGTTACCGATCGATTCGACACTCTTTAGAATTCTTTGGGCTATGTCCCCAATGCCAATAATTTCTTCACTGTAAAGGATGTGGTAATGACTGCTAAAGTTCCTGTCTCCTACGAGTCTTATCTAAAAATCCCTGAGTTGACGAACATTCAGGTTCCTTTGGCTGAGCCAAGTGCGCACGATGAAATGCAATTTATTGTGGTTCACCAGGCCTATGAATTGTGGTTTAAACTTCTAACCCATGAAATTCAAGCGATGATTACTTTTCTCAACAAAGGCAATTTACCCCAATCTATTTGGACCATGAAGCGGTGTATTGAAATTACCCGGGTATTAAATCAACAAATCCATGTCATGGAAACGATGAGCCCCACCTCTTTTTTAGAATTCAGAAATCTTCTCAACCCAGCCTCAGGCCTTCAGAGTTATCAATTTAGATGTTTAGAGTTCATGTCCGGCTTAAAGCACGAACGATATCTTGGCCTGTATGAGGCAGACTCTTTAGCTCATAAGGCGCTTACCCAAGCACTCAGTGAGCCGACGATATGGGATGCATTCATGACATATTTGAAATCTCTAGGGTTTGAAGTAGGGGGAGATTCGGATCAATTAGCATCCTTAAAAATTATTTACACTGAACCTAAATGGAATTCACTTCATTTCTTTTGCGAGTCTTTAATGGACTATGATGAGTCCTTCAGGGTTTGGCGACACCGCCACTTTTTGATGGCGGAGCGCATGATTGGATTCAAGCCTGGAACTGGGCATCAAGAACTTCCCAAAATTAAACATCCTCAAGCAGGAGACCTCCCTTCGGGCGAATCAGGTCAGGCATTTCGAGATGCAGGAGTTCATTATCTTAAGAGCCGAACAGAACCGAGGTATTTCCCTCTTCTTTGGGAACTCAGGACACACTTAGGTTGATGTGATTCATCCCGATCCTATCCAGCGGGGTGATCTGTAGATTGGTCGGCGCGACAAGATTTGAACTTGCGACCCCTACCACCCCAAGGTAGTGCGCTACCAGGCTGCGCTACGCGCCGAAATTCTAACTCTAAAGGTGTCCACGAGATTCGTCAAGTAATGATAATCGGGCGACTCAATTGATCAATCATTTCGCGAAGAGACGCTTTTGCTTCTTCAATTTGATTGCTTCGATTGATCGACGGTAGCGAATCAACCTCAAGATCAATCGTGATGGGTAAATCTTGAGATTGTGCCGTTTCTTCCTGCGGCGATAAAACTAAAGTATGGATAGGCTTCGAAGCTTCTTGTGCAGCCTCGCGAATTGATAGACCAGATTCAATTAGGCGTTTCATCTTTGTAAAAATAGGAAGATCATCACGATGGTAGTAGCGTAAGTTTCCTTGACTTCTCCTGGATTTGAAGGATTCGATATTGAGTTCCCAGTATCTTAAATCTTTTGGGGTGACCCCAATGATCCGAGCCGCGTCTCCAATCTTAAACCAAAGCTGTTGCATTAGTTCTCTCGATGCTCAATGCCCAAAATCTTGAGGCGCTTATAAAGGTTAGAACGATCCACGCCGGCTTTTTCGGCAACGCGAGTCATATTACCTTTTTGGAGTTGAATCTCTCGCTCTAAGTAAATTTTTTCAAACCAATCCCGTGCATCTTTAAGGGTGGCAAATTCAGGAAAGGAGAAAGGATCAACATTATGAATTTGTCGAGAAGGCAAAGGGAGAAGATCGCGTTTATGAATTTCTGGAGTACGAGATAAAATCATGGCCCGTTCCATCAGATTTTTGAGTTCACGTACATTGCCAGGCCATTCGTGAGAGGTCAAAATACTACGTGCTTCCGGAGTTAGCATCTTGGGACTCTTTCCGGAACTTTTAGCAATCTGCTTAATGAATAATTCTGATAGCGGCAATATATCTTCGGGGCGTTCCCGGAGCGAAGGTACTCTGAGCGGCACAACGGCTAACCGAAAATAAAGATCTTCTCTGAATTGGCCTTGCTTAATGAGTTCTCCTAGATCTTTATTGGTGGAGGCAATCACCCGACAATCCACCGTCACCGAGGTTTCTGATCCCAGAGGTTCGATTCGACCCTCCTGGAGGGCCCTTAATACCTTAGCCTGGGTTCGAAGGGACATATCACCGATTTCATCTAGGAACAGGGTTCCCCCATCCGCTTCTCTAAAGCGTCCTCGAGCATCCTTCAGGGCACCCGGGAAACTTCCTCTTGCATGACCAAATAATTCGCTCTCGATGAGATCATCGGAAATTGCAGCACAATTAACTTCAATAAACGGTCCATGCGCACGAGCACTTTTTTGGTGAATTAGCCGGGCAATGTCTTCTTTGCCTGTTCCATTCTCTCCGGTAATGAGAACTCGTCCATTGGAGGCCGAAATAAGAGTAAGGCTAGAAAGAAGATCCCGCATGATAGGGCTTTCAGCAACAAAAAAACGCTCCTGCTCGATGAGAGACTTTAGTTTTTTATTTTCACGCTCCAATTTAGATTGACGAATAGCATTGCCGGCAACAAGCAAAAGCCTCTCTAAATCGATAGGTTTTTCTAGAAAATCAAATGCTCCATACTTGGTAGACTCAAGAGCTGTATTAATAGTTCCATGACCACTGATCATAATGATGGGTAATTCAGGCTGAATCTTTTTGAGTTCTTTCAGAGTTTTGAGTCCATCAAGTCCTGGTAGCCAAACATCTAATAAGACAAGATCGACGGCTTCGCCATCAGGTCCCCCTATGAGATCAATAGCTTTTTCCCCATTATCGGAGCGAAGGACTTGATAGCCCTCATCCTTGAGCGCTGTACTGAGGGATTTTCTAATCCCAGGTTCGTCATCAACAAGCAGGATAGTCTTAGAGACTTGCATGGAGAAAGATTATCGCATTCACAGGGAAAGTGTAATTATTACCCTGATGAAAAGCGGTTGAAACATGGGAAAATAGTTTTCTATGCTGATTGATGCACACTGCCATCTAACGGGAACCTATCTCCTAGAGTCCGAAGTCGCTCCGACCCTGACCCGTGCGGAAGCCCAAGGTGTCACGGGATTCATTGCCGTAGGTACAAGCCTTGAAGACTCCCATGCGGTTCTTGACTTGACTCAAAAAGCCCCCAACATTCAAGCGAGCCTTGGTATCCATCCCCATGAAGCAAAAACCTGGAATCACGACACCGACAGGGAGCTAGAATCCATGCTACGAAACCCCTCAGTTCGATTTGTCGGAGAAACAGGCCTCGATTTTCACTACAACTTGAGTCCTCGGGATCAGCAAGAACAAGTCTTTCGACTTCAGATTAGGCTAGCAAAAAAAATTCATAAGCCCCTCATGATCCACACTCGAGAAGCACCTACCGATACACTAAAAATTCTTAAAGAAGAAGGTGCAGAAGAAGTTCAAGGAATTATCCACTGTTTCTCCGAGGATCTACACTTTGCCAAACAAGCCATCGACTTAGGTTTCTATATTAGTTTTTCTGGTATTCTTACTTTCAAAAAAGCCGAGATGATTCGTGAAGTAGCTCAATGGGTTCCTCAAGATCGTATTTTGGTTGAAACTGACGCCCCTTTTCTTGCCCCCGCTCCCCATCGCGGTAAGCCCAATGAACCTGGCTTTGTTCGCTTTACAGCCGAAGCCCTTGCGGGTCTTCGGGGGCTTTCTCTTAATCAATTAGCTGATATTACAACTCAGAATCTAGGGACCCTATGCGGTTGGCATCCATCCTCTTTGTAGCCCTAAATTTAATCTCTCAAAATATCCAATCTCTTCCTTGGGTTAATGCTCCATCTCGAGCAGTTCCTCAAAATATGAAAATTAATATTGAAGAGGATGTCCTTCTCCCGCCTTCTATTGCGGGAAGCCGAAGAGTTGAGATTTATGAAGACGGTACCCTAGTCATCGTTGACCAAAGAAATCAAATTATTTGGAGAGGATCTCTACCCGGACGACGCCTGAGATCTTGGTTTGGAAACGGGGCTCCCCTACCGTATGAACAACTTACGAATCTTCGTTTCCCCGAGTCCATTCCAGAGCGGACTGTTTTTTCAACTATTCAGGATCCACGGGATGATTTTCATCATCTTCTTTGGCTGATAGATGACGGAGAGAATTATTTAACATGCTTAAATCCTGTAACGTTAAAGATTGCTTATCTCAAATTACCTAATATACGAGACCCCCGGATTAGGTTTGTGAGCCGAGGCATTCTCGTGTCTTCGTCGGATAAGGACTGGATGATTTCTTGGATCGATCTCACGACAGAAATCAAATATCTCAACACAGTAACTCCACTAAATCCTGCGGGAACCGCCTTCAAGCCTTTTCCCAATGCTGAAAGCCTGGGGCTTAAAACAACGCGCACCACACCCTTTGAAGATCGCCCAAAACCAAAAGATGAATAAGCGATTTGTTTTTGGGATACGCCGGAGCCCTTAAACTAAAGATTCTTACTCTCATTGGATTTTGATTTATGCCTGAAGGCCAACAGATACAAAAAATGTTTTCAAAAATTGCACGACGATATGACTTCGTCAATCATGCTTTGTCTCTAGGAATGGACTTTTACTGGTGGCGACGAATGGCTCAGAAAAGTGGAGCCGCTCCTCAAAAACTTTTTCTTGATGTTGCCGCAGGAACGGGTGATTCATCCATTGCTTTGGCTCGTTTGGGTGCCGAGGTCATAAGCACTGATTTTACTCATAGCATGTTGCGATTATCGGCTTCTAAAAGCTATCAAAAAAACCTTGAGGATAAGATTTGGGGGTTTGCAGATGCCGATGCTCAGCGACTCCCATTTAGGTCATCTCAGTTTGATGGTGTGACAGTCTGCTATGGAGTGCGAAATATTGAAAATAGAGCACAAGCCTTCAAGGAGTTCTTGAGGGTACTCAAGCCTCAAGGTCAATTAACAATTCTTGAGTTTTCTACCCCTCCTAATCCTGTTTTCAGAAAACTCTATGATGTGTATAGTTTTTATGTGCTCCCCTTCATCGGCTCTCTCGTGGCTCAAGATCGCAGTGCTTATGACTATCTTCGCAAAAGCATCCGTGCCTTTCCAAATCAGGCTTCACTAGCAAGCGAATTAAGATTAAGTGGATTTAAGTCAATTGAATGGATCAACTTGACTGGAGGAATAGTCGCTATTCATTCAGGGATTAAGGAGTAAGATCTTACTTATGAATAAACTTAAAATTAATCTCCCTACTAACCTTCTTCAATCCGTACTCAATGCTAAACCCGTTGAGGGAAGTAGTAAGTCAGCTGAAGCAACGAAGTCGTCCGAAAAGAACGTAGATACTTCGAAGGTTAAGATGTCGACTAAGCCAACTAACAAGCCCTCAAACTTAGGATTCACCCGAAGTAGTAATCGAGGTAAATAGCTAGAGAAGCGATTGGCCGGTCATCTCTGTCGGTTGAGGAATACCCATGAGAGTAAGAAGAGTGGGGGCCACATCCTGAAGAGATCCTCCACTTCTTAAAGATAGTCCTTGGGTGCACTTTGCTATCACGACGATCGGTACAGGATTCATGGTGTGTGCGGTATGTGGATTTCCTTCTGAGTCGATCATCGACTCACAGTTACCATGATCGGCAGTGACCAATAGCGCTCCGTCCGATTGTAATGTGGCTTCAGCAATATCTCGAATACTTTGGTCCAAGACATTGCATGCGAACTCAGCCGCTTTTAAATTTCCTGTGTGACCTACCATGTCTCCATTGGCCAGATTACATACTAAAAGTTGGTAGTTCTTCGATTGAATAGCGCCCACAAGTCCCTTGGTAACCTCCGGACAACTCATGGCGGGCTGTAAGTCATAGGTAGCTACTTTGGGCGAAGGCACGACATGGCGATCCTCACCGGGGAAAACACTTTCCTCACCGCCGTTAAAAAAGTAAGTGACATGAGCATATTTTTCACTTTCAGCCGTTCGAAACTGCTTCCAGCCTTTTTTACTAACGATCTCTCCAAGAATATTTACTAAGGGTGTCTTAGGATAAAGAACTTCTAAATGAGGATTTAACGTTTCATCATAAGAAGTCAGAGTCACCACATGAACGTGGGGCCGAGATTGGACATTGAAGGACTGAAAATTTGGAGTAACTAAGGCATGAGCCAGTTGACGCATGCGATCTGCGCGAAAGTTGAAAAATATGACCCCATCACCGTCTTGGATGGGATGAAAATTCTTGAGTCTTGTTGGTGCAATAAACTCATCTGTTTCGCCTCGACTATAACCTTGCTGCAGAGCGGCTCGACCCTCTTCTGCCTGAAAAGATGCTTCGCCATCAACAAGAAGACGATAAATACTTTCGGTACGCTCCCATCGTTTGTCTCGATCCATAGCCGTATAGCGACCGCATATTGATGCTAGTGTGATACACGGTAACTTATCGAGGTGTCCCTGGAGTCGGTCAAGATAGGTGTCAGCACTCTTTTGAAGAGTGTCTCGTCCATCAAGAAAGGCATGAACCGATGTGGAGATTCCCATGGCTTGAGCCCAATGAGCCAAGGTGAATAAATGATCTTCGTGACTGTGAACTCCTCCGTCACTCAGGAGTCCAATAAGATGAAGTCGCTTCTCGGAACGCTTAAGGGTTTCCCCTAACTTAATTAAGGATTTTTTAGTTAGAAAGGAACCTCTTTGAATATCTTCATTAATTAAGGTGAGATCTTGTTGAACAATGCGACCTGCTCCAAGGTTCATGTGGCCCACCTCCGAGTTTCCAAATTGCCCCCTAGGAAGGCCCACGAATTCACCGGACGTTTGTAACTGTCCACTCGCGTAGTCTGATCTCAGCTGATTAAAAAAGGGCATGCCAGCCAGTCGAGGCGCATTATGGACACGTTCTTCACTATCCCCAAAACCGTCCAGAATCAGAAGTGTGACAGGGCCCTTGACCCGAAGTGAGGCTTTCATTTAATTTGTCCTCGAGGCGAAGAGTAATTGAATCACCGCCATACGAATAGGAACGCCAAATGCTACTTGTTTTAATATAAGACTTCGTGGATCGTTAAAAAGTTCTGAGGTTAATTCAACCCCATGATTAACGGGACCTGGATGCATGATCACGGCGGTCTTAAGAGCCCGAGCAAAACGCTCGGAATTCATTTGATAGAATTCCACATATTCTTTACGGGTGGGAATGAGCGTATTAGTGCCTCGTTCCGTTTGAATCCGCAGCATGATAAACGCATCCTGATGAGGGAGAATACGGTCTAAATCCGAGGTGAGTTGAGCCTCAGGCCAAATGGTTTGGAGTTCTTTGGGAAGGAGGGTTGGAGGGGCTACCAGTGAAACGTGAGCGCCTAGTTTGGTCAGTAACCATGCGTTAGATCGAGCAACTCTCGAGTTGCGAATATCTCCAACAATAGCAATTCGGAGGCCTTCAATTTTTCCAAAATGCTCACGCAAGGTGTATGCATCCAGAAGAGCTTGCGTAGGATGCTCATGAGAGCCATCTCCTGCATTGATGAGGTGACAACCCAGGTGACGAGACAAGAAATGAGGAACCCCCGGTGCAGAATGACGAATCACCATCATGTCAGCCCCAATAGCTTCTAAATTAAGAGCCGTGTCGAGGAGCGTTTCGCCTTTTTTAGAAGAACTTGATTCAACATCGAAATTAACAATATGAGCCCCAAGTCGTCGTTCAGCAATTTCAAAGCTGGTACGTGTGCGAGTGCTGCCCTCTAGGAAAAGATTGATAATGAGTCGGTCTTTAAGCACATGGGAAAATTTAGGCTCACTAGGAGCGCCAAGGCTTTTAGCCAGATCTAAAATACGGTAAATATCTTCGCTCGTTAACGACTCAATCCCAAGTAGATGGTGGTGAGGGAAGGGAGGGGGAGGCATGCTCATAGGGTCCTAGGGGGGAAGACGCGTAATCCTAAGGATGTAACAAGAAAGATCGGAATCGAAGGGACTGGGGCAGAGAGAGGATACCTACTTAGGCCTTCTTTCGTTAATTGTATCAACAAATCTCGGCGCTTATTGGCTTTCAAGCACGTTGTTCCTTGGATATCGTCTCGTTCTTGGCGACAATGAAGAAAGAGGTAAATTGTGACACCTTTTCTGATGGTTAAAGATCTTAAATCCCATATTGGAGAGATGGTTTCATTACGGGGTTGGGTTAGAAATATCCGTACGAGTAAAACTCGTTTCATTGAGCTTCGAGATGGATCTGGTTTTATTCAATGTGTGGTAACGGCGAATGATGCTTCGTCAAAAAGTTATGAATTAGCGGGCACGCTTACCCAAGAAAGCGCTTTAGTCATAACAGGCATAGTCCAGGCTCATCCTAAAAGTGGAGAGCCTGAATTATTAGTTCAAGACATCGAATTGATTGGGTCGAGTATCGACTTCCCCATCACTCCTAAAGAGCATGGCACTGAATTTCTCATGAATAATCGCCATCTTTGGATGAGGTCTAAGCGTCAATGGGCGATTCTAAAAATTCGCCACACCATCATCAAGGCAACCCGAGATTTTTTCGACCAAGAGGGCTTCACGCTTTTCGATTCACCCATCTTGTCACCAAGTGCCTGCGAAGGAACCAGCACGCTTTTCCAAACAGATTATTTTCATGAAGGAACGGCGTTCTTAAGTCAAAGCGGTCAACTGTACCAAGAGCCCGGTATTTTTGCTTTTGGTAAAGTCTATTGTTTTGGTCCAACTTTTCGAGCTGAAAAAAGTAAAACACGTCGTCATCTTACCGAATTTTGGATGGTTGAGCCCGAAATGGCCTTCGCTCATCTCGACGATGTTCTCAAATTAGGACAGGGCCTCGTTCAATTCATCCTCCAGAGAGTTCTCAATGATCGTCTTGAGGAATTAAAGATTATCGAGAGAGACACAGCGCCCCTCCTTCTTGCGATGAATGAATCGTTTCGCCAAATGTCCTATACGGAAAGTGTTGAGCAATTAAAAACTTTGGGAAGTGATATTGAATGGGGTCAAGACTACGGTAATGACGATGAGACACTTTTGATGAATGCGCACGATCGTCCGCTATGGGTGCACCGGTTCCCCAAAACGTTCAAAGCATTTTATATGGAACAAGACCCTCATGATCCTCGCTTAGCCCTCGGAGCAGATCTTCTTGCGCCTGAAGGCTATGGAGAAATCATAGGGGGCGGTGAGCGTGCTTCGAGTGAGGCTTACCTGCTAGAACAGATCGCTCATCATGGATTGAATCGAGCCGATTATGAGTGGTATCTCGATCTGAGACGTTTTGGATCAGTACCTCATGCCGGTTTTGGTATGGGGATTGAGCGGGTGGTTGCCTGGATTTGTAAATTACCCCATGTTCGCGAAACGATCCCTTATCCTCGAATGATGGGAACTTTACGACCCTAATTACAATTGAAGTTCGTAACCAGGGAGTTTAGAAATGGCTTCTCGAAGAGGTTTTTCTTGCTCGGCATTCCCTAAGGAAACCCAAAAAGTATGGCTGATATATTGACCCTTGCAAGCCACCGCATATCGGTGTGCGTGATGAGCCTGTGGGCCAAGTATTTTTGAGATAAGTCCTTCGATCATATCGGCCTTTAAGATTTCTGAGCGCCCCATGACTTTAATGGGAATCAGTAAAGGGTCATCGATCATTTTGTTGATCCTCGTTAGAACGTCATATTTCTATGTTGACTTACTTCTTTAATTTTATGAATTTCATGGTGATGTTAGGCTTAATAGAGTGGAGTTTTTATGGTGTCATCTTTCATGCAGCACGAGTGGGTTTCCCCTTATTTCATGGGGTCCACCGATCCCCACGAAGCCGACATCGGCCTCTTTGGATTGTGCTGGGATGGAACAAGCTCTTTTAAGCCCGGGTCTCGATTTGCAGGTTCAGCCGTTCGAGAGTCTTCTCAAGGAATGGAAGAGTTTTCTTTTTATCAGCAAGCTTCTTTACTCGACATTAAATATACAGACTATGGGGATCTCTTTCTTCCCCCTGGACAAAAAGAACGGGTTCTAAACTCTATTGAAAGCGCCGTCCACGAGGTTGTTGCGGCTGGTCATTTTCCTATTGGATTTGGGGGCGAACATTTATTGGCTTTCCCCTTAATTATGTCGGCTTATGAACGTCATCCAAATCTTGCCGTCGTTCATTTTGATGCCCATGCAGATCTGAGATCTGAATTATGGGGAGACGAATTGACCCATGCAACCATTTTGGGACGCGTTGCCGACAAGATTGGCTACGCAAACCTGAAGCAGTTTGGTATTCGATCAGGGTCGGCCGAGGAATGGAAGTTAACTCAGCAGCACGATACACTCCGCCCTTTCACTAAAGAGTCCATTAGAGAGCACTTGGATTCCTTAGGTGACCGACCGATCTACCTTACCTGTGATCTTGATGTCCTTGACCCCTCCATTTATCCAGGGACGGGAACGCCGGAACCCGGAGGTATTCTTTGGGATGTCCTTATCGGAGGACTCAAGCAGTTATCTGGACGTCGATTGGTGGGGATGGATTGCCTAGAACTCTCGCCTCATTATGACCCTTCAGGTGTCTCCGCCCTTACGATGGCTAAGACCTTACGCGAGATGATTATTCTAGCTAGCCGACGTAAACGTTAAGAGGTCTCGCCGGAACCCATATCCCGTAAATCCTTACCTGGTTTGAATCGAATAGATCTTCCTTTGGGAATATCTACCGACGATCCAGTTTTGATATTTCGGCCCAAACCATTTTTTCTAGGTCGAGGTTCGAAAACGCCAAAACCCCGAATTTCAATTCGATGGCCCTCCAAAAGGGCCTGCTTCATTCGTTCAGTCAGAATGTCCACGACCTGGATAGCCGTATGACGACTACAGGGGTGGACGTTCATGATTGTGTTAGCGATATCAAGTTTGATCATGGGGACCCTTCAGGAGAATGTGGTGTCTATGAGTTACAGAAATGATAATCCTAATTTCTAAAAATGAAGATGGATTTCCATCGTTTAAAAGTTCCTAAAAGTCCACATAACTGCTACAATTACAGGTTCTAGCCTCATAAAATTGAGCCTGGGATCGATGATATCCCCGTCTTTTGCCCCTCCCTTGAGAGGGGATCCTTATCTCCTGAAAGAATAGGTTTTCATGAATTATATCGAGAGCATTCGAAACATTGCTATTATCGCCCACGTTGATCATGGTAAGACCACTCTCGTGGATGCCATGTTCAAAGCAACCCATACATTCCGTGACAATCAACGCATGCAAGAGCGTGCGATGGACTCAAATGATCAAGAGCGTGAGCGTGGAATCACCATTCTTGCAAAAACCACGAGTGTCAAGTGGCAAGATTACCGTTTTAATATCGTTGATACCCCGGGACACGCAGACTTTGGTGGAGAAGTCGAACGGGTACTGAGCATGGTCGATAGCGTTCTTTTGGTCATTGATAGTTTTGATGGGCCGATGCCACAGACTAAATTTGTCACGCGTAAGGCGCTTGCTCTGGGACTTCGTCCCATTGTCGTCATCAATAAAGTAGATCGCCCTGGAGCACGGCCCCTTTGGTCTCAAGAGCGTGTTTTAGATTTATTAATTGAACTTGATGCGAACGATGATCAACTTGATTTCCCCTGTGTCTTTGCCTCGGCCAAAAACGGCTACGCCATGATGAGTATGGACGAGGTTAGCACCAATATGGATGCGCTTTTTAAGACTATTGCGACACAATGTCCTCCTCCCAAGGGATCGCCATCTGCGAATCTCCAAATGTTAGTCACCCTTATGGACTACAACGATTTCGTGGGACAAATTGGAATTGGACGGGTAGTTAATGGGGAAATAGAAGTCGGACGAAACGTTTCTTTAATCAAACAGAATGGCGATATTCAAATGCATAAAATTACCCAGCTCTATGGTTTCGAGGGCCTTACTCGAGTCCCGCTCGCCAAAGGCCAGGCCGGGGATATTGTCGCTATTGCCGGGATTGAAGATATTAGAGTGGGGGAAACAATCTCGAGCGTGGAGCAACCGGATGCCTTGCCTTACGTCCAAATTGATGAACCCACCATTTCAATGATGTTCATGGTGAATAATGGACCCTTCTCGGGTCAAGATGGTAAAAATGTTCAAAGTCGAAGAATTCGAGAGCGCCTTATGAAAGAACTTCAACATAATGTAGCCCTTCGAGTGGAAGACACTGAAAGCCCGGACTGCTTCAAAGTATCAGGTCGAGGAGAATTACACCTCTCTGTTTTAATTGAAAATATGCGCCGAGAAGATTTTGAACTTTGTGTTTCAAGACCTGAGGTTATCATTCATACGAATCCAGAAACCGGCGAGAAAGAGGAGCCCTACGAAGATCTTGTGGTGGACGTACCTGATATTTATATGGGTATTGTGATGGAAAAACTAGGCCAGCGTAAGGCCGAGATGCAAGACATGGGAAATGAAGGGGGTCGGCTTCGCCTTCACTTTAAGATTCCGAGCCGTGGCTTAATTGGCTATCGGACAGAATTCATGACGGATACTCGCGGCGAAGGCATTATGAATGCACTCTTCAGTCATTATGGGCCCTTTAAGGGAGAATTGCCTGGGCGTAAAAATGGAGTTTTGGTGGCAATGGAGACCGCCGAGGCCGTAGGGTTTGCCCTGATGAATCTCGAGGATCGTGGAGTCATTTTCATCCATCCACAAACAAAGTGTTATGAGGGCATGATTGTCGGGGAGCATTCTCGAGAAAATGATCTTGTCGTCAATATCGCCAAAGGTAAAAAGCTTTCTAATATGCGTGCCTCAGGTTCCGACGAAGCGACTCGTCTTACTCCTCCTCGAGAGCATACCCTCGAGCAAGCCCTCGAATATATTGCTGATGACGAACTAGTTGAAGTCACCCCTCATTTTATTCGTATGCGAAAACGGATTTTAGATGCGAATGAAAGAAAGAAAGTCGAAAAAAAGATTTCAGAGAGTTATTAACTTCTAAAATAGGATCATATGACTGGCCATCTTATTTTGATCCCTACGCCCATCGGAAATTTGGGTGACATCACTGTTCGATCGATGGAACTCCTTAATACAGCTGATGTCGTGGCGTGCGAGGATACCCGGCGAACCGGGGCGTTACTCGATCATCTTGGGATCGTTAAAAAACTACTACGCTTCGATGATCATGCAGATGAAGGTGTCTATAAGGAGATTCAGACTTATTTAAAACAAGACCTAATTGTTGCTTATTGCTCAGATGCTGGCATGCCGGGTATCAATGATCCGGGATTTGAGATTCTAAGATTAGCGCGTGAAGTATCATCTCAAATTACGGTACTTCCAGGCGCAAGCGCCGTATTACTGGGTGTCGTTGCTTCAGGATTACCTTGTCACAAATTCTCATTTCTTGGCTATCTGCCCAACAAGAATACTAGTCGACAAGAGGCTTTGAGGTTGATTGCTGGGCGAGAAGAGACCACGTTGGTCTTTGAGGCGCCCCATAGAATTCATGAAACGCTTAAGGAAATCTATCGGCTTATGCCTGACCGCGAAATTGCGTTGGGCCGTGAATTGACGAAGATGCATGAAACTTGGTATCGAGGTACCCCGCAAGAGGTCATAGCCGCTCTCGGCACTGAAGATCGAGGAGAAATGGTCTTAGTGATTTCGGGTGCCGACAGTAAAAATGTAATTCACGATAAACAAGCCGCAATTCTAGGAGACACCTTACCCGAGTGGGCTATTCGCTATTTAGAAGCTGCTCGAAGTGGGGGCATGACCTTACGAGAAGCGGCCAAGCCTTTAGCCCGGCATTTTGGAGTCACGGCTTCTGAAATCTACCGAAGAGCTGTTGAAAATTATTAGAGCTTTTCAGCACACGGTAGGGAAATGGTAAAAGTAGATCCTTGATCAGGGCCTTTAGAAGTGACCTTAACGCTTCCTCCATTGAGTTCCACCATTTGCTTTACCAAGAAGAGCCCTAAACCAGTTCCAGGGACGCGGCGCGTCATCTCCTCGCCCGATCGATAAAATTTATCAAAAATCTTGGTGAGATTCTGAGAATGAATTCCATACCCTTGATCAGAAATGGTCAAGATGGCGCGGCTTTTATCAACCTTAAGCTGCACCTCGGTTGTCCTTGGACTATCCGCATATTTAAAAGCATTAGATAGGAGATTTTCGATGATGATTTCAATCTGCTCAGGATCGGCTTTCACATAAATGTCTTCCTGGATCTCTTGGGCGAGTCCTAGATTGCCAGGACCCAACTTTTGATCCATCGTCGACAAGATTCTCGAGAGACTTTCACTTAAATTAAGAAGTTGGGGATTAGAAGATAGTTCGCCTGCTTCACCCCGGGCGACTACAAGAAGATTCCCAACAAGATCGGACAGTCGAGTAAGATCCTGGTTCATTCGAAAGGATATCTTCGCTAGCTGCTCTTCCTTAAGTGACTTAGAAAAAAGAGTCTCTGTCCAAATACGAATGGAAGCAATCGGAGTTTTGAGTTCATGAGTTACCGCATCGAGAAAATTCTTTTGACGCAGCTTGAGATCGAGTTCGTCATTTAATTTGTTATATATCATTATCAATCCCGTCAGGATTCCAATAGCCATAGCACCGCTCTGAAGAGCCGCTTTCCAAATCACTGATACACGCTCACGCTCTAGATTCTCTAACTTACTCTGATCCGACGTCAGATAGGCATCAAACATGTCCAGCAAAGGGGGATCATCTGCGGCCACAGGCTTTGGCACAATTTGAACATCTGGAAATTTAGCAGCAATATCTGCGATTCTTTCTTTGCGGCTCTGGAGCTCAGTAGGTAACTTTGAGACAATAACGATGTCCGAGCCATCCTTTTTGCCGAGAGCTCCGCTATCTTCGTAGTATTTGAGTACTTTTGAACTATCGTAAAGCCAAGCTTCGGCTCGAACCGACTTTAGTTTTTCAATACGAGCACTTAAAATATCTTGTGTCTGTGAAATTTGTAGTGAGATCCACCATCCTATAAGCGAAATCAAAAGGATAGTGGCCACAATAAAGACGAATCGCTGTTGATCTATCTCTTTATCTGGATCAGTGCTCATTCTGTGTCCCAACCAAGCTATATAGTGAGATAATACTAGGCATTCTGGGAGAAAGAATGGCTTTGCGCAGAGAATCTTTTTTACCTTTTTCGAGACCCGTCATCGGTCAAGAAGAAATCAACGAATTAATTGATTCTATCCATAGCGGCTGGCTGACGACTGGACCTAAAACTGCTAAATTCGAAGAGCACCTCTCGATCTATAATAATGTGCCTTTTGTCCGAGTGATGAATAGCGCTACAACAGCGCAAGAGGTATCGCTTCAGGTGATGGACCTTCAACCTGGAGACGAAGTAATTACTAGCTCTTTGACTTGGGTAAGCACGCTCTCTACCATCATTCTAAGGGGAGGCATCCCGGTTTTGGTGGATATCGACCCTCGCACACTTAATATCGATCCTGAAAAAATAGAAGCTGCAATCACTCCCCGCACAAAGGGTATCATCCCAGTTCATCTAACGGGACTTCCCTGTGATATGGATTCGATTTGGGCCATTGCTGAACGCCATCAGTTATGGGTGATTGAGGACGCAGCTCAGGCTATGGGTGCGTCGTATAAAGGAAAAAAGATTGGAAGCGATCCCCGTTCGGTGATGTCAATCTTCAGTTTTCATCCAAATAAAAATATGACCACGGGTGAAGGGGGCGCAATTGCGTTTCACAATGAAAACTATCTCAATCGGATTACCCGATTACGCTTTCACGGCATTGAAAAAGATGCATGGAAACGTCAAAGTAAAGAGGGAAATCTTCACATCGATGTAGTTGAGCCCGCCCGAAAAGCGAATTTTATGGACCTTCAAGCCGCTCTTGGACTTCATCAGTTACCCAGACTAGATCAATTCAATCTTCGACGCGGAGAGCTTTTTAAGCGCTACCTTCGTCTTTTTCAGGACGTGGATGAATGCCGATTACCCTGGGAAGGCGATGAGACCTTTGGACACTGTTTTCATCTATTTGTTTTTAGGATCCTGCCAGAAAAAGCTAGACTCAGTCGAGACGAATTCGTACAAGCGCTTAAGGATCGGAATATTGGCTCAGGAATCCACTATCGACCCGCTCATCTTCACACGTTTTATCAAAATTACTATCAATCTCATCCCCATGCGCTTCCGCCCCAAGGCTTACCTCATTCGGAATGGAGTGGGGATCGCTTGTTAAGCCTTCCTTTGTGGCCGGGACTCACGGAAGAAGATCAGGATTTGATCGTCAATATTATTAAAGACATATTGATAGCTGCTAGTAAAAAGTAAGCGGGCCTACTCAAATTCGAAAAAGGGACCCTCTTGGATGGTACGAGCATCAATGACTTGACCCTTTGAGTCGAAGGAAATCAAACCTTGCGTCTGTGTTGAAGTCATTTCCTGAATTCTTTTACCTAAGGCTCGCCTTAGGGCAGGACTTGAGGCCTCTGATTCAAAAAAAACAGCACCTACGCGATAGGTTTGTTTATTTTCTTTGAGTAATCCTAGATCCGTAAGTTGACGAAGATCTACAAAACTAGGTGCAGAGGTCATCAGGCAACGGGCTTGAGCGGTTTTAGGAAACGCGATCACTTCGCGGATACTGGCTTCTCCAGCAAATAGCATGGCCATTCGATCTAATCCCAAAGCAATGCCTCCCATGGGAGGGGCTCCGTAGCTAAGTGCTTCAAGTAAAAATCCAAATTTTTCTTGAGCCTCGGCTGCTGAAATACCTAAAAGCCTAAATATACGAGATTGGAGTTCAGAACTGTGAATACGAATGGATCCACCTCCAATCTCGAAGCCATTCAGAACTAGATCGTATGCCAAAGCCCGGCAGGCACTGGGTCGATCTTCAAGTAGTTCAAGATCGTCAGGATGGGGGCTAGTGAATGGATGATGAACGGCAACCCAGCGATGTGATTCTTCGTTCCATTCAAACATCGGAAACTCAGTAACCCATACAAAGGCAAATACCGAAGGATCAATAAGCTCAAACTGTTGTCCACAAAGATTGCGCAGCTCACCTAACACTCTAGAGGTTTGGGTATCTGTTCCTACTGCGAGAAGAATTAAGCCTTCTCCACTAAAGCCCAGTGCTTTAGCAATTTCCCCAGCCTCTTCTTCTGATATAAACTTTTTTAATGAACTCGATAGACCTTCCTTACCCCATTTGATATAAGGCAGGCCACCCGCTCCTAGATGTTTGGCCTGTTCTTCAAGACGATCCAGTTGTTTTCGGGATAGATTTCCCGCCACCGGCCCGGAAAATCCCAGGGCTCTCACTCGACGTTGCCCTTGGCTTTCAGCGGCATTTCTAAAAAGCTTAAATTCGGAATGGGCAAAGAAATGAGTCACATCAAAAATACGATTTTCAAATCTTAAGTCAGGTTTATCCGATCCATAAAATTCCATTGCATCTCGATAGGTTATTTGAGGTATTGGTGTATGTATCGTCCGTCCTACCATACTGGAAAGACGAACCATGAGTCTTGATATCAAATCCTGAATATCATCTTGATTAATAAAACTCATCTCGACATCAACTTGGGTAAATTCAGGTTGGCGATCGGCTCTTAGATCCTCGTCTCTGAAGCACCGACAAATTTGAAAGTATCTTTCGAACCCTGAAACCTGAAGTAATTGCTTGAAGAGCTGGGGACTCTGGGGGAGTGCAAAAAATTCTCCTGCATGAACACGACTTGGTACAAGGTAGTCTCTCGCACCTTCGGGTGTTGATTTTGTCAAAATGGGAGTTTCGACTTCAATGAAATCATTTTGACGAAAATGATCACGAATAAGGTGAGTCATCTCACTTCGAAGCCATAAATTCTTTTGAAGAGAGTTTTTTCTCAAATCCAAGTAGCGATATCGAAGGCGTAGTTCTTCTCCTGCAGGTTCTTCCCCGTCTTCAACGGGAATGGGAGGCGTCAAAGATGAATTCAGGATTTTGAGGTCGAGAATTCGAACTTCAATATCTCCTGTTGGCATCTCTTGATTGGGACTTTTTCTAAGTTCAACAGTTCCTTGAACCGACAGTACAAATTCACTTCTTACAGATTTTAAAGTATGCAAGAGTTCAGGTGAAATAGTTGTTGTATCTGCTGTGAGCTGGACGAGTCCCCAGCGATCTCTCAAATCGATGAATATCAGGGACCCAAGATTGCGTACTCTTCGAGCCCATCCCAGTAAATGCACGGTCTCACCTACATGAACGCGAGATAAATCCCCGTTCCGGTGACTTCGTTGCATGGACTGTTTTGGTGATTTGGTCATTCAAATCCTCTAATTTACAAGAATAAAGGTATCAGCATAGAAGTGCATTACTTATATGCTGATACCCCTCCGTATAGAGACTAGAACGTTGAAATGCGAGGTTATTTTAGATTATTTTCAAATAGCTTGAAGATACGCTTGAATTCGTCTGCCCAACTTGTAGCCTCTCGAAAACCATGGTCTTCAGCGGGATAGAGTGCTAATTCCCAATTTTCTTTCCGGAGCTCGATCAGTTTTTGAGCCAAACGAACGCTGTCTTGGAAATGGACGTTGGTATCGATAACTCCATGACAAATCAAAAGAGCACCTTGAAGACCTTGAGCATGATAGATGGGTGAACTACGTCGATAGGCTTCACTTTCTTTTTGGGGTTCACCTAGAATATTAGAGGTATAGCCATGATTGTAATGAGCCCAATCAGTAACCGGACGTAACGCTGCTCCTGCATTAAAAACGTCAGGCTTCGTAAACATTGCCATCAAAGTGATGAAGCCCCCGTAGCTTCCTCCATATATTCCAATACGCTTGGGGTCTACTTGGAATTCTGAAGTCATCCAACGAGCAGCGTCGACGGCGTCATCCAAATCTTTACCACCCATGAAGGTAGAAATCGCGGTTCGCCAATCTCGTCCATATCCGGAGGACCCTCGGTAGTCGATATCGAGAACCAAATAACCCTGTTCCATTAAAAAATGATGGAACATGTATTCTCTCGGATAAGTAGACCAACCTTTGTGGGCATTTTGGAGATAGCCAGCCCCATGAATAAAGAGAACCGCGGGACCCCCTGCCTTCCACTGAGTTGGCTTGTAGAGTCGAGCGGGTACTTGTGCTCCATCTCGGGCAGTAAAGGTAAGCACCGGTGGAATAATCCATGGACGACTCTCAAAATCATTTGAGATCGACTTTGTTATCTGAATAGGTAACTTATTAGTGTTTAATTGCTTAATAAAAATTTCTGGAGGGCGATTAGCGGATGAAGCAAGATCAGCCATTGTTTTGCCATCGGGAGAAATATATGGTTCATGAAATCCTGTGGTGTTGGTCAATGGACGTCGTTCTCCCCCATTGACGGATAAGAGGTAAACTTGTTTTTCTCCGTGATGTTTTTCATTGGTGACTAGTAGGAAATCCTTTTTATTAGGCATGAGAGTGACTGATTGAACTTCCCAGGAGCCACTCGTCAATGCCACGGGCTTGCCTCCCCGATAAGACATTCGGTAAAGATGCGCCCAGCCACTCGATTCGGATTCAAAATAGATCTCTTCATTATTAATCCATCCAAAAACAAAGGCTCCGGGCCCTCCGATCCAAGCTTTATCCTGATGGCTATAGAGAATCCGGCCCTGTGCCATATCTAAGTCCATAGCAAGAATCCATTCGTCTTTATTATCGGTAGCACGAGCATAAGCAATAGCCCGAGTTCCTTCTTCGTTCCAACTAAGTTCAGATAAACGAATAGATCGCTTAGATTCCTTGCCCTCCTCAAGCATCATTTGAAAGGGCTTTGTTTCACCGGTCTTAGAGTCGATTCGAATCCATTGAGAAGTTGATTGTTGATCGCCTACGAGCGACCTCGAGGGAATATTTTCAACATAGCCCTTTTCGGTGACATAGGAAGGGACAATCGTATTGATGGCTTTCGCTGCAGGAAAATTCAAATTAAGTATGATATATCGACCGTCAGGTGTCGGTCGTATCGATGCAACAGATGCAGTTGGAGGAAGCACAAACGGCTTTCTTGTTTGCTCCTCGCGTCGTGTTTGATCATCTTTCATGCGCCGATCCGTTCGTCGTCGGATGGTCTCAAAGAGAACCCGCTCTTCTTGTTTGACCCACTCTTGGCTATCGGTTCCCCGATCAGCCTGATCACCTAATGACCCCCGACCTCCGCGACCTGGGGTAGAAAAAGATTGCGTATCCGACCCCGTACTTCGAATATCTGTGTGTTGTAAAATTTGGCCTGTATCAAGATTGACGGAGAATAAATTATTAGAACGAACGAAATAGACGTCTGAACCTTTATTTCCAAAAACAGGGGAAGACTCTGGCTCTGTAGTAGAAGTCAACGCTACATTAGTCTTGGTTTTAATGTTGTGAAGATAAATATCCCCTTTGTCTGAGAATGCAATCCATCGACCATCGGGACTTTTAGATCCTCGCGCGGGGGGAAGGTCTCGAAGTTCTTCTTTAGACAGTCTTCGAACATTTTTGCCGCTTCGGTCTACGCTAAAGATTTCCATAGGATCATCGATATCTGCACTACTTGGTTTCCAAGAAAAATAAAGTTTCGATCCATCCGGCGACCAATAAATATTTTGGGGTGTGTTTCCATAAAGGGAAGGACCCTGCATGATCCAATCTATGGTTAGAGGCGAAGTGATTTTTTGTTGCGCCCCTAAAAAAAGGGAACAGAGCATGAAACTTAAGGCGACTCGATGTCGTAGGCACATAGGGTAACTCCTAAAATATCGATTAAATATGAAGAATGCGCGACGAAATTTCACTCAGTAGCCATTCCTCTTGTTTACCAGTCATTAAAAATTTAACCGTAATAATACCCTTGGCTTTTTCACTCTCGCCCAAGATGAATGCGTGAGAGTGACCTTTACGGTTAGCGGAGGAGAGAGATTTTTTTAGAGGGACTCCTCGCGTTTCAAGTTCAACCGAATGACCGTCGGCCCAAAGCGATCGAGCTAATTCGAAGGCGTCGTTGATCATTGTTTCACCTACGGGGATCAAAAGAATGCGGGGCTTCGATGGTAAAGAAATATTCTTTTTCATGACCAAAGAGACGAGTCGGTCTAAGCCAATAGCCCAACCGAATGCGGGCGTTGGGGGACCGCCTAGGTCCTGAATGAGCCGATCATAACGTCCTCCACCCAGAAGTGCGGATTGGGCTCCTAAATCGGAAGAGAGTACTTCAAAAGTAGTCCGAGTATAGTAGTCCAACCCCCTTACCATTTTAGGGTTAGACAAAAAAGGGATGCGGGAGGACTGAAGACGCTTTTGAAATTTTTCATGATGCGACTGCGACTCATTGCTCAAAAAATTTAGTATTTCAGGGTGCCCTGTTAGAGCCGTTTGGCAGGAGGAAACTTTGCAGTCGAGAACGCGAAGAGGATTATCTTCGATGCGGCGTCGACAATCTTCGCAGAATGCCTGTTCTCGATCCTTCACAAACGCTTTCAGCGCAACATAAAAAGAAGCACGCTCCTCGGGAAAACCAACTGAATTAATTGAGAGGGATAGATCGCCTAATCCTAGTGATGTAAGAAAGTCAAAAAGCATTATGATGCTTTCAACTTCGCTTTCAGGAGAGGCTATACCGATGGATTCAGCTCCGATCTGCCAAAACTGTCGATAGCGACCCGCTTGCATTCTCTCGTATCGGAACATCGGACCGATGTAAAAAAGATGTAAGGGGTCATTGCTTTCGAGGAGTTTATTTTGAATGATCGCCCTGACTACAGAGGCGGTATTTTCAGGCCTAAGCGTGAGACTTCGGTCAGATCGATCTCGAAAGGTATACATTTCTTTATTCACAATGTCCGTGGTTGAGCCTACACCCCTAGAAAAAAGATCAGTTGATTCAACAATGGGTGTACGAATTTCTTGGTAACCGTGCGACTCCATGATTTGGTGGCACGCTCTCTCGATAAACTGAAAATAGGCTAATTCAGTACCCCAAAGATCTCGCATACCTTTTACAGATTGAGTCATAGTGGAGAGCCGCCCGCAGCGTGTTACTGATAGTGTAAGCATAAACCTAAAATTATTGAATGAATAAGGGGCTTGAGCGTTAAGTGGGTAGCGAAAAATTTAGTATCCTAGAGGCTGGAATAACGTTATGTCAATGAGCCCTCAAGATGAAAAAAAGATGATTGTGATCGCGCTGAGCGTTCTTTTGCTCTCCCTGATCGCTGCAGCGCTCTACTGGGCACAAATATTTAAGAGCTTATTGAAAAATCAATGATTTATTGATAGGGGGGTATGAAGAGCCAAATGAGAGATTCCTAAATCATGTATTGGTCATCGAACATTACATAAGAACCTTCAGGAACCCGGGCCCACTTGTTATGCTTAGAGAATGAATTCACAACCTGTAGCTGCTTCTGATTCAAAGCCCAGTTGGACCCCTCTTTCGGTCAGTTTTCTCATTCTTCATCTGGTATGCCTAGGGGTTTTTTGGACCCCCTTTTCTTGGCCTCTTCTAGCAGGGCTCGTTATTAGTTACGTCATTCGTATGTTTGCAATTACAGCAGGCTACCATCGTTATTTCTCACATCGCACTTATAAATTAAATCGATTTAATCAGTTCTTGCTAGCTTTTATCGCGCAGACCTCAGCCCAAAAAGGTATTTTATGGTGGGCCAGTCATCACCGTAATCATCATCGATTCTCGGATCAAGATCAGGATATTCACAGCCCTCTTACTCGAGGGTTCTGGTACGCCCACGTGGGCTGGATTCTTTCAGATACTCATGACGCATACGATTCCAAAAATATACACGACTTTGAGAAGTATCCTGAACTTCGTTGGTTAAACACTTATCATTGGGTCTGCCCCGTACTGTTGGGGGTGGTCTCTTTTTCTCTCGGTTACTTAACGGGTCTCGGCCCTTGGGTCACCTTACTTTGGTTCTTCATCCTTCCAACCGTTCTTCTTTTTCATGGAACGTTTACGATTAATAGTCTATGTCATCTTTGGGGTTCGGTGAGATTCTCAACCGGCGACGGAAGTCGAAATAATTTCATTTTAGCTTTTTTGACCCTGGGAGAAGGTTGGCATAACAATCACCACCATTTCCAAAATGGTTGTCGCCAAGGTATTCGTTGGTGGGAATGGGATCCTACCTTTTATATCTTAAAAGTGTTCAGTTGGTTGTCTATTGTGAAAGACATTCGTCCTTGGCCCTCCGAGTTTCTGATGGTTCATAAAGACGCTCCCATCTCATCTGATTTCTCTTGAGATAGCGATCTTTATGGCGCGGGTGGCGATTATTGGATCGGGTATCTCAGGCTTAGGTGCCGCTCGTTTTTTGTGTCGGACTTATGATATTAGCCTTTTTGAAAAACAAACCAGGCTTGGGGGTCATACCCACACGCATGATTTATCGATTGGAGAAACCCGCGTCGCAGTCGATACGGGATTTATCGTTCACAATAAAGCAAATTATCCAAACTTGGTTCGACTCTTTGAGGAATTAAATATCGAAACATGTGATTCGAATATGAGTTTTGCTGTGGATCGACGCGGGGTATCCGATGGTCTTTCTTGGTGTTCTCGCGGCCTTAATGGAGTATTCACTGAGCGTAAAAATATTTGGAATCCTCGCTTTTATCGTTTTTTATACCAGATACATCGATTCAATAAAGTTGGGAATCATTTTCTTTATGAAAATGATTCCCAGAAAGCAGCCCTCACCCTTCAGGATTTTTTAAACCAACATGATCTCGATGACACGTTTTCCGAAAACTATATTTATCCGATGGCATCGTCGGTTTGGTCCATGTCTCGACAGCACATGAAAGATTTCCCCATATTGACCCTGCTTCGTTTTTTTCAAAATCATGGAATGCTTGGAATGACTACTCAATATGGCTGGCGAACCATACGGGGAGGAACGAGTCGTTATATTGCCCCTTTGGTCGAGCCCTTCAAGAATCAAATCTTTCTCAATCGAACACCAATCCGTATCCAACGGCAGGTCGATCGAGTCGATCTATTTTTTGCGGATGGAACACTTCAATCTTTTGATCATGTAGTATTGGCTTGTCCTGCTCCCGACGCGCTCAATTTACTTAGTGATCCTTCAGATCGAGAACGCGAGATTCTTTCTGCTTTCGAGGTGAGTCAAAACCCTACTATTCTTCATCGAGATCGAAATTTATTGCCACCCCAACGACGCAGTTGGGCCTCTTGGAACTACCCGGTCAATCCCGAGGGGGGTCCAGCGAGACTCACCTACCACATGAATCGTTTACAGCCCCTAGCGACCCGAGAAGATCTCTTCGTGACGCTGAATGCCGAAAGCCATATTGATCCAGCCCTCATTGAGCGACGTATGGATTACGTTCATCCAAAATACAATGAGCGAAGTATCGCGGCCCAGCATCGATGGTCAGAAATTAGTAGCGTGGATCGTCGTACGCATTTTGCAGGAGCATATTGGAACTACGGTTTCCATGAGGATGGTCTTGTCTCAGGGCTTCGTGTCGCTCGTGCCTTGGGGGCTAAATGGTAGCCTCAGGCCTTTATCGTGGATCTCTTCGTCATCGACGATTTACTCCTAAGTCTCATGAATTTACTTATCCCATTTTTATGGCCTTCTTGGATATCGATCGTTTATCAGAACTCATGCAGGCTTCGCCCTGGGTCAGCCATAATCGTTTCAATTGGGCTAGCTATGATGACCGGGATCACTTAGGAAGCCCCCACTTACCTCTTCGTGAAAGACTCAAACTTGAAGCGCAATCTCGAGGGATAGATCTTGGATCTGGAAAAATCTTCCTCTTAACCCATTTGCGGTATTTCGGGTATTGCTTTAATCCTGTTTCTTATTTTTATTTCTATAATGATGCAGGAGAACTAAAGGACATCCTTGCCGAAGTAAACAATACGCCATGGGGTGAGCGTCATCTTTATTGGATGAGCGAATTTCCTATGCGTCAGGAGGGTCCTCGTCGAACCTTTGAAGTTCCCAAGGTTTTTCACGTTTCCCCCTTCATTCCGATGGACTGTCGGTATCTCTGGTCCTTTGACGACCCAGCCCAACGCCTCGGGATCCATATCCAGGAATTCCAACAAGATCATTGCTTTTTTGATGTCGATCTTAATTTAGTCCACCACCCATGGGACGCCCAACAGATTCGACAAACGTTATTAGCGTTTCCCTTGATGACACTAAGGGTGATAATAGGCATACATTGGCAGGCTTTTCGCTTGTGGCTCAAGGGAGTTCCCGTTCAAACGCATCCTAAAAAAATGGAATCCCAAAAATGATTAATCGGCTCCTTCGTTATTTCACCGTTCGACTGCTCTCAAAAATTGAGAGCGGGTTCCTTGAACTTCGAACAGCCGATCAAACGTATTTTTTAGGGGATCCTCAAAGTTCTCTAAAGGCCATAGTTATCATCCATGATGCACGAACTTATCGGCTCGGCCTATTTCAGGGTGAAGTGGGATTTGGCCTTGCCTATATGAAAGGCTATTGGTCTTCACCGGATCCCGTCGCTTTGGTACGCCTCGTAGTTCGCGGTATGACCCCTCTGACAAAAGATCGGGGCCTCTTGTCCTGGTTAGGAAAAAAGATCAATCGATTGCGCCATCTCTCTAGAGACAATCATCTGCAGGGTTCTCGATCCAATATTGCTCATCACTATGACTTAGGCAATGATTTCTATCAGTTGTGGCTCGACCCCACCCTAGCTTACAGTTGTGCCTATTATCGATCATCGAGTGACTCCCTCGAGGTTGCGCAAATTCAAAAGTTTTCTCGTATTGCTGAAAAACTCTCTTTGAATTCTCGCGATCATATCCTCGAAATTGGCACAGGCTGGGGGGGCTTCGCCCTTTATGCCGCAAAACATGTTGGATGTCGCGTTACGACTACGACGATTAGTCAACAACAATTTAAATACGCACAGTCGCTATTTGAAAGGGAAGGGGTAAGCCATCTCATCGATATTCGCTTTGAAGACTATCGATTATTAAAAGGGATCTACAGCAAGATTGTCTCGATTGAAATGTTTGAGGCCGTAGGCCTCAAACATTACGATGATTACTTTAGTTGTATTAGTCGACATTTGGAAACGGGTGGCTTGGCTTTAATCCAGACCATCACCATGAATGAAACTCAGTGGGAAACCTATATCAAAGGTACTGATTGGATTCAGCAATATATCTTTCCTGGTGCAGAACTCGCCTCTTTATCTGAGATATTTAAATCACTCGGTCGAACAGGTTCGCTCCGGATCTTGCATCACGAGGATATTGGTGCTCACTATCATCGAACCTTAGATGCTTGGCGTCAAAGATTCTGGACTGAGATTGATAGGGTGCGCGCCTTAGGGTACAGCGATGAGTTTATCCGAATGTGGGATTGGTATTTAGCTTATTGTTCAGGAGCATTTGCAGAGAGGTATATTGGTGATTCACAATTACTACTAGGTCATCCTGAAGCAATAGGGGTGAATCATGAACCTTGGAGTCGATCATGAACTATCTTAAATTATGGGCGTGGGCAGTTTTAATTGCGATGCTTATCGTGACGACTTGGGCCTCGCTTCAGCAATCTATTTTTGATGTAATTAAGTATTTTCCTGACGAACCCTGGTGGGTTGCAACGTTATACGATACCTATTTTGCTTTTGTCTTCTTTTGGCTTTGGATTCTTTATCGCGAAGGTTGGTCCATCTCAAGCATAAGTTGGTTAGTTGCAATTCTTCTTCTAGGCAATATTGCGATGGCGATTTATGTTTTGATAGCGATTCATAACGCCCAGAGCCTCCCAGACCTTTTTCGTCGGCAATCTTCATGAATAAGTGGCTGAAAAAAAAGGTCATAGATCCCCTTGTGAATCTTTTAAAACAGGGGACCACGCCAAGTAAATTGGCATGGAGTGTGGCAGCCGGTCTTGCTATTGGTACCAGTCCTCTCGTTGGTACTTCGACCCTTGTTTGTATTGCGGCTGGCTTCCTTTTTCGGCTTAATCATCCTGCAATTCAGATTGCTCATCTGGCTTTATCTCCCCTACAAGTCCCCTTTCTTTTCTTCTTCATTTATGCCGGTGAAAAATTATTTGATCAACCGCATGTTGTTCCTATAATCATTCAGGAAATTAAATCTGGATCATTCTCGCCTTTTACTACGCTCGAAACGTATTGGACTAGTTTTTGGCACGCAGGAGTTGTTTGGGTGTTGGTAGCCATCCCTTTGGTCATTATTCTTGGCCTGATCCTCAGCTTTCTTTTTCAGCGCATCAAACACTCCATGGAAACGACGCCATGAACACATTCGAACTGATTCTGTATGGAACCTTGATAGTCTCCAGCTTGCAGTTTGGACTCTGGCTGTATTATCGAGCAACCGACAATGCCGCTTGGGTCGATGTGGGCTGGGCATATGGCTTAGGGCTCATCGTAGTTTTTTATGCCTGCTTTGGTAGCGGAAGCCTCACTTCACGACTCTTGGCGGGAATCATGGGGGGTCTCTGGAGCGCACGTCTCGGGACGTACCTTTTTAATCGTGTAAAAAATGAAAAAGAAGATGGACGATACGGTGAGATTAAGCGGAACTGGAAAACGAATTTACCCCTCAAATTTTTTCTTTTCTTTCAGGTTCAAGCACTATTAGATGTCATCCTTTCCATTCCTTTCCTTGTGATGGTCCAAGATTCCCGAGAAGATCTTCAGTGGACTCACTGGTTAGCCCTGAGCGTTTGGGTGGTCTCGATGGTAGGCGAGGCCGTGGCGGATCGGCAATTGGCCCATTTTAAATCAAATATAGATCACAAGGGTCAAACCTGCCGACAAGGGCTGTGGCGCTACTCGAGGCACCCCAATTATTTTTTTGAATGGTTGATCTGGGTGGCTTTTGCCCTGATGGCCATTCCATCTCCCGGAGGTTATTGGTCTTTAATCTGCCCGGCTCTCATGCTTTATTTCCTTCTTCGCGTGACGGGAATTCCCGCGACGGAAGCTCAAAGTTTGCGAAGCCGACCAGAGGACTATCGACGCTACCAAGAAGAGACTTCTATGTTTATTCCTTGGTTTCCAAAGAAAGGGATCTCTTCATGAACTTGACCGATCAATTACTTCGCCGAGGTTGGATACCCGATGGGTTAATTCGTTCTCAAATCAAGAGACTTATCCGCCTTCGTCTTAAAGACGAGTATGCCGGCGGAGTGGAGGCTGTTCATACTCGCTTTCAAGCACGCCTCGTTGATTGGTCTCAGGGACCCATTGCCATCAATACGCAAGAGGCAAATGATCAGCATTATGAGGTGCCCCCTGCCTTCTTCCAAAAAGTGCTGGGGCCTCATCTCAAATATTCATGCTGTTGGTTTGATAGTCCCCAGCAAAGTCTAGAATCGGCGGAACGAGCGATGCTACAGCGAACTTGTGAGCGCGCAGATTTAGCGAATGGACAAAAGATTCTTGAGTTGGGTTGTGGGTGGGGCTCTCTTTCTCTATGGATGGCTGAACATTTTCCAAAGTCACAAATTACGGCAGTCTCTAATTCAAAAGATCAGCGTCTCTATATCGAAGGCCAAGCCCTTCAAAGAGGTCTCTCCAATCTTACGGTTATCACTCAAGACATGAACGCCTTTGAGATCGAAGAAACATTTGATCGCGTCGTTTCTGTCGAAATGTTTGAACATATGCGAAATCATCGAGCGCTGTTAGCTAAGATTTCCAAGTGGCTTAAGCCGCAAGGTAAATTATTTGTACATATCTTTACCCATCGGGACTTGACCTATCCCTACGAAGTAAAGGATGAGACGGATTGGATGGCCCAGTATTTCTTTACCGGTGGAATGATGCCAAGTGATCACTATCTCCTGAGATTCCAAGATTCACTCAAACTCGAAGATCATTGGCGTGTTGGCGGCCTCCACTATGCCTATACTTCAGAGGCATGGCTTCAAAATCTCGATGCTAACTTCGATAGTTTAAAAAATTTATTTGCGACTTCCATGAGTCTTCCTGAAGCGGAACTTCAGTTAGCACGATGGAGAATATTTTTTATGTCTTGCGCGGAGTTATGGAAATACAGCGATGGTAATGAGTGGATCGTGTCTCATTACCGATTTCAGCGCCCTGCATAAAAATTATATTTTATAGACATTACGAGATCGGTTTCTCTCAGTGTGCTTTTTAACTCATAATAAATAAGAAAGCAGGTTCTTCAGATGCCCACAAGTCCAAGTTCTCCAACTCGTTTTAAAAAAAGATTGCCTCTCGGATGGATCGTCTTGGGGTCAATATCGCTCGTCGGTCTCATCGCTTGGATGTTGTCTGAAGGAGCCGCACTTTCTGTGAGTACGAATACCCCGACGCTTTTTAAAAAAGGGACTCAAACCCCCTTGGTGACCGCGTCCGGTTATATCGTAGCTAGGACCCGTGCAACCCTCTCCAGCAAGGTTTTAGGTCGCGTCGCTTATCTCGGTGTTCAAGAGGGCAGTTTGGTATCGAAGGGCCAGGTCCTAGCTAAATTAGAATCACCCGATATTGAGGCCTCCCGAAATGCTATTTTTTCCCAGGTTCACCAAGCCCAACAGGATTATGATCGAAGCGCTACGCTGCAGAAGTCAGGTTTTGAGAGTCCAGCAAACACCGAGCGACTTTTAAGTCAGCTGAATACCCTGAAAGCCCAACTAGCCTATCAGGACGCCCTGTTAGAAAGCATGACTTTAAAAGCCCCTTTCACAGGAATCGTGACGCAAAAACTCTCCGAGGTTGGTGAAACTGTCGCTCCCGGAAGTGCCGGTGGAGCGAATGCCATCAACGCCATTTTAGTGATGGCCGACTTTGATACCTTGGAAGTTGAAGTAGAAGTAAGTGAATCAGGAGTTGGGAAGCTCACTCCAGGAATGGCTACTGAAGTTCGAGTAGATGCGCTAGAAAAGAAGAAAGATAGTTCGATTTTAAAAGGCCATTTGCGAGCCATTTATCCAAGCTCCAATCGTCAGAAAGCTACCATCATCGTTCGCGTAGCCTTAGATCAAAAGGACCCACTTTTGGTTCCCGACATGGGAGCCAAGGTAACTTTTTTAGGAGCTCCTTACCAAGAAGATGTTCTAGTGTTGGGGCGTGAGCAGGTTTACCGAGATCCTCAAACGTCCGAAAGTTTTACATGGGTAGTAGAGGATGGTCGTGCCACAAAAAAATCAATCTTAGTTCTCAATGCTGAAAATCCATTAGGTTACGAAATTTCAGGATTAATTCCCTCATCGCAACTCATTATTGCTCCCCCCGATAATCTAAAGCCAGGGCAAAAAGTCACCCCCAAGCGATTGTAGCCATGAGCCAACCAACTGCGCCGATCATTCACATTCAAAGTCTGGCGAAAAGTTATTTCCGAGAGACCCTTGAAATTCCTGTGCTCCAAGGACTGGACCTGGATATTCCCGCGGGAGGCTTCTATGCCTTGATGGGGCCTAGCGGCTCAGGAAAAACAACCTTGCTCAACCTCATTGCGGGTATTGATCGACCCACGGGTGGTTTGCTTGAGGTATGTGGATCCAATTTAAATCAACTCAATGACGACGAACTGGCCTCTTGGAGAAACGAGAATATCGGTTTTATATTTCAGAATTATAATTTGATCCCCGTCCTGAATGCCTTTGAAAATATTGAATTACCGTTACTTTTAACCTCGTTAACTCGAGCTCAGCGCAAAGAAAAAGTTGAGGAAGTTCTCTCATTGGTAAATTTGATGGATCGACGCGAAAATTATCCTAGGCAACTAAGCGGAGGACAAGAGCAGCGAGTTGCTATTGCACGTGCCATTGTCGGAAACCCTAAAGTTCTCGTTGCCGATGAGCCAACCGGTGCGCTTGACGCAAAGAATGCCGATGAAATTTTGGAAATGATGCAAAGGCTCAATGAAGAATTCGGTAAAACTATTCTCATCGTCACTCATGATCCCAAAGCAGCTAATTGTGCTCGGCATCAGGTTCATCTTGAAAAAGGTATCCTCGATAAAACCGTGGAAGTAAATCGATGAAATTTCTTCATTTAGTATGGAAGTCCCTGATGCGTTCAAAACGTCGAACGTTTCTGATTTTATGTACACTCATCCTCTCGGTTTTTCTTATTACGATTCTTCAATCTCTATTGGCAACGTTAGATGCGGTTTCCAACAAGCCGACAGAGGGTAATCGATTTGTGGTCAGGCATAAAAGTGGATTGACTCAATTTCTACCGATCAGTTATGGAGAATATTTGCGCCAACAACCGGAAGTCTTAGCCGTTGCAAATTCCCAGTGGTTTGGGGGCTATTACCAAGACCCCAAGAATTTCTTTGCTAATTTTGCCAATGATGAGACCACGATGTTTCAAGTGTTCTCTGACCGTATTTCTGGACTCACTGAAGCTGAAATCAAAGAGTATCAACGAGACAGAAAGGGATGCATCGTTGGCCAAATTCTAGCTGATAAATACGGGTGGAAGGTTGGAGACACCATTCCTTTAACCGGAACTATTTTTCCGATGAGTCCCCAGCTCACTATTCGCGGCATCTTTAAAGGTCGCATGGCTTCCGAAGAGAATACGCTTTATTTTCACTACAAACTCCTTGAAGAAGGGGTCCAATTCATGAAGGGTAAGACCGGAGCTTTCTGGATTAAGACAAAAACATCGGATGACATTCCTCGTGTAGCCAATCGAATTGATACCCATTTTGCCAATTCACCGGTTGAAACCATGAGTGAGGCTGAAAATGCTTTCTACCTCACTTTTGTTAAAATGTTAGGAAATATCGGAGCAATTATTCACGGTGTGACCATCGCCGTCCTGATTGCGATTACCATTGTGACGGTTGGAACGATGTCGATGGCTATTAAAGAGCGAACCACAGAGATTGCCGTTCTCCGGGCTATGGGTTTTAGTCGAGCACGTGTTCTTTTCCTTCTGATGGCCGAAGGACTCTTATTGGTTACCTTGGGCGGAGCCCTGGGTATAGGTCTAGCAAGTCTAGTCGCCAAAATTTTAAGAGAAATTCTTGGAAGCGCCCTCATTTTCCTTCAGGATTTTCGCTTAGCCAACGAGACTATTTTGTTATGCATGGGGATGGCCCTCATTATTGGGTTCATTTCAACAATCATTCCGGCTCTTGCTGCTACCCGTAGATCTATCGTGGAAGGTCTCAGGGCACTGTGATGGTTCTTTTTGTGGGATTTATTCTCGTATTATTTGCTACTTATCTCGCCTGGCTCATTTATGCTGCGATTAAATTTCCGCTTCCCTTTGTCTATAATCTTCGATCTTTATGGGGGCGAAAATCGTCGACGTTAACCACCGCATCTGCCATCTCTTTAGTGGTCGCTATTTTTATTGTAGTTTTATCGTTAGCTCAGGGAATTTCTAAAGCGTTTGTAACTTCAGGCTTACCGAATCAAGCCCTAGTCATGAGGCCTAGTTCTCGTTTTGAACTCAATTCATCCATCACCCGGGACCAAGCCAGGATCATCAAATCTAATCCACTCGTAGCGAAAGACAATATGAACCCCATTGCATCAGCTGAAGTGATAGTCATTAAGCTTTTCAATAAATCGGACGGCGTAGGTTCCAATATCACAGTACGAGGCATGGAGGTCACGGGTAGAAGCATGCGTCCCCAGGTTAAATTAGTCTCGGGGCGCTGGTTTCAGCCAGGGCTTTCTGAAGTCACGGTTCCGGTAAAGATGCAACTAAGATTTCCTGAGTTAGTCGTGGGTCGTAGTTTTAAAATGGGTGGTCGCCAATGGGATATTGTTGGAACTTACGATGCCGCTGGTTCGTCTTTTGATTCTGAAATATGGAGCGATGTGAACGACGTAATGCAGGCGTTTAAACGAGAAACGTATTCAACTGTTTTAGTTCGATTACGCTCGGAAGATGACTTGGGATCCTTTACGCTTCAGATGGAGGAAGAGAAGCGACTCAAATTGGAAGCCGTGCCTGAGCGTTCCTATTTTAAAGAATTAACCAAGGCCGGAGACCCCATTCGTATTATCGGAAATCTTATTACCGTTATTCTTTCGATCGGCGCCATGTTTTCAGCGATGAATACTATGTATGCTTCCGTAGCAAGTCGAACAAAAGAAATTGGTACGCTGCGAGCCTTGGGCTATCGGCGACGGGAAATTTTAGCGAGTTTTCAGTGGGAAGCGATCGCGCTCTGTGTTCTCGGGGGACTTGGGGGATCTTTGCTAAGTTTTCTAGCGGACGGAATTCAAACAGGGACCACAAGTTTTGACACCTTTAGCGACATCAGTTTTGCATTTACCATTACCCCTCGTCTTCTCGCCCAAGGACTTTTTTTTAGTGTGGGTATGGGTATACTTGGGGGCCTGCTACCAGCATGGCGAGCGTCAAATATCCCCCTCACAGAAGCCATGAAAGCCTAATTGGAGAGGCCTCATTGGTCTTTCATCCTTGATGAATCAGCGATTTCCACGTATTCTAGAGAGTCCACAATGGGCAAGCCGTGAGCATCGTTCACGTGGGTTTACGGTCGGCCATACAGGAGTCTCCCCATGAAAGAAGCTACTCATCCAGAAATGCACATCGTTAAAGTTCATTGCCAATGCGGTAATGAATTCATGACGCGATCTGTTAAGAATGAATTACGCGTAGAGGTGTGTTCCGCTTGTCATCCTTTCTGGACAGGGAAACAGCGACTAATGGATACCGAAGGTCGGGTCGATAAATTTAATCGTAAATATGCTCCAAAGCCCGTTGTTGCTAAAGCCCCCAAAGCAGTCGTGGAAGCACCCAAAGTGATTTCGACACCCAAAAAGAAAAAGACTATCGAACGTAAAACTTCTGGTAAGGCAGGCGCTTCCATCACAAGTGAGACCAAAGCCCCTTCCAAAGTTACTAAAGCCAAAAAAGAAACCCAAGCTTAGGTACGCTCAAGTTGAATAAAGAACTCGGGGACGAGTTCTATCTCTTGACGACTTAATGGATGGAATTTTCTTATGATGCTAAAACAACTTGAAATCGTAAAACAACGATTTATCGACATTGAAAATCAATTACAAGATATGACGATCGTTTCGGATCACCGAAAGCTCCGTGAACTTTCACAGGCGCGAAGCGAACTTGAGCCGGTCGTCAAAGCGTATGAGGTTCAGAAAAATCTTCTACAGCAACTATCTGAGGCAGAACAGATTCTTGCCGACAAATCGTCTGATAGCGAATTAAAAAAAATGGCGGAAGCAGAAATTGGCCCGCTCAAAATCGAAATCGAATCCGGTGATGCGCTTCTGAAACGATTGCTAATCCCCAAAGATCCCAATGATCATAAAAATGTGATTCTCGAAATCCGAGCAGGTACAGGTGGGGAAGAAGCAGCGTTATTTGCCTCAGAGCTCTATCGTATGTATCTTCGTTTCGCTGAGCAAAAAGGATTCAAGACCCGAACCCTTGATGTTAGTGAAGCTGAAGCAGGAGGCTTCAAAGAAGTAGTTCTGGAGATCGAAGGTAAAGGGGCCTATTCAATGTTTCGTTTTGAAAGCGGTGTACATCGGGTCCAACGAGTCCCCAAAACTGAAACACAAGGTCGAGTTCATACCTCCGCTGCGACCGTTGCGGTGATGCCCGAAGCCGAAGACGTGGATATAAAAATCGAAGACAAAGACCTCAGAATTGACACATTCTGCTCTGGAGGAAAGGGGGGTCAGTCGGTTAATACGACCTATTCAGCTGTCCGCTTGACTCATATTCCTACGAATACCGTTGTGAGTTGTCAAGACGAGCGGAGCCAAATCAAAAATATGGCTAAAGCTATGACGGTTCTTCGATCCCGCCTCCTCCAAAAGGCCATGGATGATCAAAATCAAGCGAATGCCGCACTTCGTAAATCCCAAGTAGGTTCAGGGGATCGAAGCGAAAAAATTCGTACCTATAATTTCCCCCAAAGTCGTGTAAGTGATCATCGTGTCAATGTGACGATTCACAGTTTAGATAAATTTATGCAAGGCGATCTCGACGTTATTTTAGAACCGCTTCGTGCTCAATACGAAGCCGATCGCCTCCAAGCGTCGGAACTCACTGGAAATTGAGATGCTAGAATAAATCGAGGAACACTAAATGTCACAGGAAATCCCCCTCTCTTTATCGGCTCGTCGAGAATCTATTCTCCGGACCTTAATTGAGACTTATTATCGAGAAAAAGAACCCGTAGGGTCCAAACTAATCGCCGAACGTCATACTGAGCCACTTTCAAGTGCCACGATTCGAACCGTTCTATCCGACTTGGAACATGATTCGCTGCTAACGCAGCCACATACCTCAGCGGGTCGTATTCCAACCGAAAAAGCCTATCGTTATTATGTTGATCGTTGGCTTGATGAATTTGTAGCCAAGCGCCCCAGCCTCAGCACCAAACAAGATTTAGAGGCCTTGCTTCAGATGCCGGAAATTGATCTTGAACCGTGGGCTCAACGAGCGAGCCGAATCCTCTCGGAAGTTCTGGGGGGCGTTTGCGTGGCATTACCGTCGCGTATGGTTTTATCCACATTAGTGAAGCTTGAATTCGTTCCCTTGGGCACCGATAAAATTGTAGCCATTTGGGTGGATAACCAAGGTGACGTTGAGCACCGAGTCATTGAAAATCAATGGCATTACGCCCCTCATCAACTTATTGAAATGGGTAATTTTGCCACTACGCATTTTCGAGGACTTACTTTGGCCGAGATGCAGAAAAAAATGATGGAAGGCATCGGTGAGGGAGTTCATGAAGTTAAGGCCCTCCTCGCACAACTTCAAGTGATTGCAAGGGATTGGGACCAGCAAAGTCATACCAATCCATCGACGGTAGTCATTCAAGGACTTTCTCAACTCACCCATCTGCCCGAATTTGAAGACCTCGATCGCTTAAAACACCTGGTAGAAAATTTTGAAGAACAAAGTCGCTTAGCGCACCTTCTGAACGCTTTTGCCGAGAAAGCTTCCAAGGACACACAAGTGATCTTGGGAAGCGAGAATCCTTATCTCGGTAACTTGGGGCTTACCACTACCGTGCGTCGTGTCCAATTAGACAAATCGGGTTATGTGACTTTGGCTCTCATTGCCCCGATGAGAATGGATTACCCCCATGTTTTAGGGGGTTTATCTTGGTGGGCCAAGGAAATTAGTAACCGTTCTCATTCCTGAAAGCGACTCCATCTATGCATCCCGAAAATCTATCGCCCTCTGAAGATTACTCCAATCCTTCTCCCGAGCTAGTTCCGGAAATCACGGAAATCGAAGCGCTACGCGCATCGGAAAAGGAACTGCGAGAGCAATATTTACGCTTAGCCGCAGATTTCAAAAATTATCAGAATCGTGTCACGAAAGATATACAGTTATCTATTGAGCTCTCAGAAAAAAAGATTCTTTTAGAAGCTCTTCAGAGCCTGGATTCACTCGATCGCTGTTTAGCAACAAATTATCAAGAAGTCCCCGCTCTTCAGCAAGATATTAATTTAATTCATAAGCAATTGACGGATTCATTAAAGCGATTAGGACTGGAGCCTCTGAAAATTCAGGTGGGCGATCTCTTTGATGCGAGTCATGCCGAAGCCCTCACGATCGTTCATCAGCCCGATCTAGCCGACAATAGCATTTTCACTGTTTTTGAAAAAGGCTATACGCTTCGGGGCCAATTGCTTCGCCCCGCTCGGGTTGTAGTCAATCGACATTTAGATCCGGCTCCCCCTGATTCTTCGACGCCTTCTGTTTAGCTTTGAGTAGATGATGAAAAGAGATTATTACGAAATATTAGGCGTAGACCGTTCAGCCTCGTTGGACGAGATAAAAAAAGCGTATCGAAAATTAGCCCTTGAGTTTCACCCTGACCGAAATCCCAATAATAAAGAGGCCGAAGACAAGTTTAAAGAAGCTGCGGAAGCCTATAGCTTTTTATCGGATAGCGATAAACGACAGCGATATGACCAGTATGGACACCAGAGTTCCGGTGGAGCGGGCCAGTCGTTCCAATTTGACCCCAGCCAGTTCCAAGGATTTGAAGATATTTTAGGTAGTTTCTTCGGTGGAGGTGCCTTCGGAGATCTGTTTGGTCAGCGGGGCGGCGGCTCATCCAATCAAGGCTCGGATATCCAAATAAAAATCAAGGTCACATTCAAAGACGCAGTATTTGGAAAAGACAAAGAGGAAGTGGAACTAAAAAAATTACAACGATGTGAAAATTGCGTTGGCTCTGGATGCCAAAAAGGCACTGGACCTCAGACTTGTTCCCAATGTCGTGGATCAGGACAGCAAGTGACCCGCCAAGGCTTTTTTCAAATGATGGTGACATGCTCTAAATGCGGAGGGCAAGGATCTTGGATACCCAATCCCTGTAAGACCTGTAATGGAGAAGGGCGTACGCAACGTTCTTTCAAGACGAGCTTTAAGATCCCCGCCGGAATTGACAATGGAACACGACTTCGATTGAATGGCCAAGGAGAAGTGGGTCCCCTTGGGGGACCGGCGGGGGACCTTTATATTCTTTTTGAAGTAGAGAAGGACCCCCGATATCAACGTGACGGTGACGATCTTCATCAAATTGTTGATGTACCTTGGATGACTTTTGTAACCGGCGGAAAAATTAAAATGGAGACCCTCTACGGCGAAGAGACAGTAACCGTCACAGCGGGAACCCCTGCCGATAAGGTAGTTCGTCTAGCCAATGCGGGGGTACCCCGCGTCCAGCGATCTGGCCGGGGCGATCTTTACCTTCACTTACGTGCTTGGGTACCGACTCAGCTAAATGAGGCTCAACGGGGGGCTCTCGAAGCACTTAAAGACGCCTTTTCTGATACCCCCACAGAGTCTTCGGGTTCTATTCTTGACAAGGTTTTTGGCTCTAAGAAAAAAAAGAAAAAATAGCTATTCTTTTTTCCGAAGTCTTTCTAAATTTTCTCTTGCACCTCGATGACGAGGATTGATTTCGAGTGCTTGTTGAAAACTTTTTTTGGCCTCCATCCATTTTCCGAGGCGTTCGAGAATTTGACCTTGGCGAACATAAGCTCCTTCGCGGCCTCCTGATCCTCCTTCGATCGGACCCCGGAGAGCATCCTCAATCAACTCTAATGCTTCAGGGAGATGGATGCCCGTCCGCGCTGAAATCTTGGCACATTGTAACTTTAGTAATGAGGATTCCTGAAATTTCGGAATAGAGACTTGCATCAATTGCCAAGCCTCTTCGGGTCGATCACTAGAGAGCAAAGCATCGCCAAGACTTTCTAGGGCGTGGGTGTTTAGATCGGGTTTAGTCGACAAGGTTTTAGCCACCTCGTATAACCGTTCTTTTTGGCCCTCTACACCCAGAGCCTTTTTGGCCTCATCGCCCCCGAGCGCTTCGAGATAAGCCGTTACCAGAAGAGATGTATTACTTTTTAGACTCAATCCTTCTTGAAAAATAGATTCTGATTCTTTCCATGTTCCGAACGATGCTTGAAGAATTCCTTCTAAAGCAAGACCCCAGGCTCGGTCGATTTTTTTTAAAGTTTGAGCGCATTGAAAACTGAGAGGTTTGGAACCCCCCAAGAGCAGTGGTAATTTTCCCCGACTTAAACCTAAGGTGAACCAGGCATACCCATAGGTTGGATCGCGTTTTGTACTCACCTCTATGGCATCTAATGCCTGGGAGATTTGAAGCATACTTTTTAAAGAGATATTCTCAATGGCTAAACCCATCAGAGCAATTCCCTTGGCGAGATGAGCATCGGATAATTGATCGTTTTGTTGCAGTGCCTTATTGGCAAAAATCAGGGCTTGATCAAAATCAAGAAATCCAGATAGAGCCTGTGACTTAGTCGCGAGGGCTATGGGATGAGAAGGGTTTACTGTCAGTAGGCGATCTGACCTATTTGCCGCCTCAATAAAGCGCCCCTCTTGAATCAGGCGCCTTAAGTCCCCAGATACATCCTCCGCCCCACCGAGTGGTAGACACAGGGCGAGCGATATAAAGAGCTTCATTGAATGCTTTAGGTTCATCAACATGGTAAATATACTTAATCCTAGTATGTAAGACGCATTACCCCCCTATCTTCTTCATTGTTCCTCGGAGTTTCTCTATGCTGATGAAAGGAAAAAAAGGCCTCATTGTAGGGGTAGCTAACAAGCGATCGATTGCTTGGGCTATCGCCCAACGTTGCGTGGAACAGGGAGCTCAGTGCGCCTTCAGTTTTCAAAGTGAGCGACTAGGTGAAAATGTAAAAGAACTCACCAATGATCTCCCTGGTTCTCTCATGTTTCAGATGGATGTAAGTGATGATGCACAAGTTCATAAAGGTTTTAATTATCTTCGTGAAGCCTGGGGCCAGATAGATTTTTTAGTACATGCCGTGGCGTATGCTCCTCGTCAAGCGCTCGAAGGGGATTTTGTCAGTACAACTCGAGAAGATTTTAGGACCGCACTTGACATCAGTACTTATTCGCTTCCTGTGCTAGCCCATGCAGCCAAGCCGCTCATGACCCAAGGTGGAAGCATTGTGGCACTCACTTACCTTGGTAGCGAACGAGTGATGCCGAACTATAACGTCATGGGTGTGGCCAAAGCCGCTCTCGAAAGCGCTACGCGCTATCTCGCAAGTGATTTAGGCCCGTTTAATGTTCGCGTGAATTGTATTTCTGCCGGACCCATCAAGACATTAGCCGCAGCCGGTATCGGGGGTTTTTCCTCAATATTAGATCTGCATCGTAGCAAGGCTCCGCTTAGGAAAAATACCGAACTTGAAGAAGTTGGAGACGCCGGAGTCTTTCTTCTATCCGACATGGGCCGTGGCATCACGGGGCAAGTGCTTTATGTCGACGGCGGCTATAGTATTATGGCTCTATAAATAACTTTCTAGAAAGAGAGCATGATAAAAAAATATTTTTCTTCACTATTCGAATTGAGTAATTCTGCTTCAATTATCCGGGCTATTATTTTCACCTCAGGTCATATTTTTATTGAAACCATTGTGATCTCGCGTATTACGGGCGCGAGGATTGAATTAGCAGGTACAGCTGCGATCGTCGGACCTCTCATCAGCGGAGCTTGGTATTGGGTGATTGACCGATGGTGGACTAAACGTCATGCCGATGTTGAACATGGTGAGTCTGGCCATCGACACTAGATCCTACATGAGTGATTTAAGCTGCTCCATTACCTCGTCTACGTGACCCTTCACAGAGACCTTGGGCCAGATAAAGCGAATGACTCCTTTGGGATCGACCAGGAAAGTGGACCGAATAATGCCTTGTACTTCTTTTCCGTACATCATTTTTTTACCAAAAGCCCCCAGGGGTTTAAGCAGTTTTGCCTCTGGATCAGATAACAGTAGGAAGGGAAGTTCGAATTTGTCTCGAAACTTTTGATGACTTGCATGGCTATCGCGACTGATTCCTAGGACTTGAACTTTCATTCGTTTAAGTCGGGACCAATTATCACGAAAATCACAGGACTCTTGCGTACATCCCGGTGTTGAATCTTTCGGATAGGCATATAAGACCGTCCATTGACCTCGGAAGAGACTTTGATCAATCATCCGTCCGTCCTCATCTTGCAATTTGAAAGTCGGAATTTTTTTACCAATCAAATTCATAAGCCCTCTTCTACTGATTACTTTTATGTATCTTACCCTCAGATTGGGACGAATAGCTTGGTTCTTGCTAGTCTAGGAGGAGAGGTTCCTTTGTTGACAGATTCATCAAAACGGCTATGGTGGTTGTCTCTTTTGATACCCCACAAAAGAACTCTAACTCTTGGTCTGATAGCGACGATTGCCTGCAGCACTGCAGCGAGCTTCGTACCGTATTGGTCTGGTAAAGCGGTTCATAGTCTTGAAATGAAAGAGTGGAATCAATCTCGTATTTTTCTAATTTGGATGCTCGGGTTTACCGCACTAGCGGGGGTCTTTAGATACGTAATGCGTAAATATCTTATCGGTCTTTCTCGGGAAATCGAAAAAGAACAGCGCGAAGAACTTTATGATTTTTTACTCTCACGCCCCTATGTCTTCTATGAACGTCAAAAAATTGGCGATTTGATGAGCCGTATTGGCGAAGATGTGAGTACCGTTCGTATGGCGACCGGCCCAGGTCTTATGAGTTTTCTCCAGACGGCAAGTGTTTTACCCGTCACGCTGAGTTTAATGATTTCCACAAGTTGGAAATTAACTCTAGCCGTTATGCTCCCCTTTTCTCTTTTAGCTTTTGGTTTTTATTTTTTGGGTCGTATGAGTCATCAAGTACAGCAAAAACTTCAAGTTGCATTCTCGAATCTAAGCACCTTCAGTCATGAAACGATCAGCGGCGAGCGAGTGGTTCAGGCTTTTGGTCTCGAGAATATGCGAGTTGATAAATTTGACGACCTCAGTCGTGCTCATGCAGATCTGAGTATGAAACAAAACGTGATTTATGGGGCGTATGGTCCCGTGGCAATGTTCATTGGTGCGCTGGCCACTTTATCTTTGATTGGCTATGGCGGCACGCTCTATCTCCGCCAAGCCCTATCGTTGGGTGACTTAACGGCCTTTTCTGGTTATTTAGTAACTCTCGCGTGGCCAGTCATGTCTCTTGGGTGGGCGATAAATCTTTTTCAACGGGCTCGCGCAGGTCAATTACGTATTGACGAAGTCATGGCTCCCATCGAAAGACCCCTCGATCCCCCCGTGACGACCTTGATGATTGCCGAGCCCGCCTCTCTTGAGGTGAAAGATGTGGTTTATCGCTTTGATAGCTCACGGGGCGTCGGTCCCTTAAGTTTTGTGCTTGCTCCAGGAACTTCGTTGGCGGTGGTGGGTGGAGTAGGGTCTGGCAAGACCATTCTGCTTCAGGTTTTGGCTGGACTCCGGCCTCCTCAGAAAGGACAAGTCTTTCTAGATAATAAAATTCTTGATGAATCTTCACTGAGGAAGCATTGGGAAAATCTAGGTTGGGTTCCTCAAGAAGCTTTCTTATTCTCAGAGTCATTACGTAAAAATCTCATCATGGGGTACCCAAAGGCTTCCCCGGATGAAATTCAAGAAGTGACCCAAGTCGTTTGCCTTGATGATCTAATCAAACGCCTTCCAAACGGTTTGGATACGGTGGTTGGCGAACGAGGAGTCATTCTCAGCGGCGGAGAGCGCCAGCGGACGGCTTTGGCTCGCGCCTTGCTTCGGCGGCCTCGCTTATTGCTTTTAGACGACGCCTTATCGGCAGTTGATGCAGAAACTGAGAGTCAAATTTTAACCAATCTAAAATCTTACTTGGGTAAAACCACCTTGGTGCTGACCTCTCATCGCGTATTTGTTGCTGAGGCGTGTGAAAAAGTCTTGGTGCTTGAAGAAGGTCAAGTTATTCAACAAGGGACAGCCAATGAATTAGCCCAAGTTTCCGGTCTGTATGCCCGTCTTAAGAAATTACAAAGCCTAGAGCGTGAGTTAAGCCAAAAAGCGGAGATCAAAGACCTTCACGGAAAGTAACTTTATTAATTTCATGAAAATTAGTCAACCCCAATTTGACTTTTTCAAGAGCACTTTCACGAAGCGTTTGCATACCATGTTGCTTAGCGAGAGCTTTTAATTCCCTCAAAGGTGCATTCTGATATAGTTTTTCCCGCATCTCATCGTTTAGACCTAAAAATTCAACAATGGCTTGTCGCCCTTTAAAACCCGTCCCGGCGCATTCCACACAACCTTGTTTCTCAAAAAAAGTTCCCCCAATAGCCCAATCAGAGGACACCCCGTTGTTTCCTAATTCTTCCGGCGTTGGTTGATGGACCCGTTTGCACTTAGGACAGAGGATTTTCACTAAACGTTGAGCCAGAATGCAGTTGAGAGAGGATACAAAATTAGACGTGGAGACGCCCATATGGGTAAATCGACCAATGACATCGAACACATTATTGGCGTGTACCGTTGTGAACACTAGATGGCCCGTCAGTGCCGACTGAATCGCTATTTGGGCTGTTTCGGCATCTCGAATTTCTCCTACCAGAATTTTGTCAGGATCGTGACGAAGAATAGATCTCAAGCCTAGGGCAAACGTGAGCCCCTTTTTTTCATTGACGGGAATTTGAGTGACCCCTTCCAACTGGTATTCCACGGGATCTTCGATGGTAATGATCTTGTCTTCCGGATTTTTGATTTCACTGAGTACCGCATAGAGTGTTGTAGTCTTACCGCTACCCGTCGGGCCAGTGACCAAAAACATACCATAGGGTTCCCTTGAAAATCGACGTAAGCGGGCTAACTCTAAAGGGGAAAATCCTAAAATATCTAAATTCAAGGCGGCAAATTCTTGGGTTAAATTTTCTTTATCTAATATACGAATGACGGCATCTTCGCCATGAATCGTAGGCATGATCGATACGCGAAAGTCGATGGCTCGTCCTCGCACCCTAAGTTTAAAGCGCCCATCTTGGGGTTGTCGTTTCTCGGAGATGTCTAGTTCAGACATGACTTTGATACGAGAAATAATCGATGGAGCAAACCGCCGATCTATACGCTCGGAGGCAGAATAAAGGCTTCCATCAATTCGATATTTAATCAGGATATGAGTGGCCGAAGTTTCAAGATGAATGTCGCTAGCTCGCCTTTGAAGTGCATTGAAAATAGTAGTGTCCACAAGGCGAACAATGGGAGCTTCATCCTTATCGGTTAATTTTTCAAAATCAAGAACCTCTTCGTCGATATCTTCTTCGCGAAGGACTTGAACTTTGAGCGCTTCACCCGCTTCGTCAAGAATTTTTTGTCCACTCTCAGATTTCTTCAGTACGTCCTGTATTTGCTGCGCAGGAGCCCCGACAAAACTTAGGGGCCGACCGAGTTCAAAGCGCAGGATATCTTGAACTAGAACATCGAGAGGATCAACCATAGCGATGATCAATTTTTCCTCAAAGACTCGCACAGGCACAAATTGATACTTAACCATCAAATCAAGGGAAATGGACTTGAATAGAGCGTAATCAACTGCCTCAATCGCAAGGTCTAATTCAGGGTATAAACCCATATATTTCAACGTCGAATCCTCAAGGGAGTCGGTTGATAAGGGCTTAGGTGCACTTTTTTCAGGGAAGGGATTCATGGATATGACCGTTCTTTTTTATGTGCAGAGAGATGACTAGATCCGCGAGGTCTAAATCTTATTATCCCTCGTTTAGATGATTGACCCAAGCGCTACCAAAACCCCACAATATAAGGGAGCGGAGATCCCATGCAAGGCTATGCACCTATTTTGTTGCTTATTGCCATATCCCTAACACTACCTGCTTTGGTATGGAGTCTTTCTCGTTTCATTCGCCCCAGCTTCTACAGTACCTCCAAACACTCCACGTACGAATGTGGAATCACGGCCACCACGGATGCGCGAGAAAAGTTTAGTGTCAGATATTATCTCGTTGCGGTTTTATTTTTAATTTTTGATGTTGAAACAGTTTTTCTTCTACCTTGGGCTCTTCAATTAAAAGAGCTGTGGATTTTTGGTTTAGTCGAAATGGGATTTTTTCTGTTTTTGCTATTAATTGGGTATGCCTATATTTGGTCTAAGGGCGCCCTGAATTGGGAGTAAGTTCATGTCCGTGATTTTAAATCAGCCCTCATCTCTCGAACACATCTTGATCACCACCAAAGTGGAAAAGGTCGTCAATTGGGCCCGCGCTTCATCGGTATGGCCCATGACCTTCGGGCTTGCTTGTTGTGCGATCGAAATGATGGCTGCAGGAGCAAGTCGTTTTGATTTTGATCGATTCGGTGCAGGTATTTTTAGAGCCACTCCTCGTCAATCAGACTTGATGATTGTAGCGGGCACGGTCACCTACAAGATGGCTCCAGTAATTAAGAAACTTTACGACCAAATGCCTGAACCCAAATGGGTCATTGCGATGGGCTCTTGCGCCACCGCGGGGGGTCCTTTCGATAGTTATCACACCATTCAGGGCGTCGATAAAATTATTCCGGTTGACGTATTTATTCCGGGATGTCCTCCCCGTCCAGAAAGTTTGATTTACGGCTTCTTAAAGTTACAAGACAAGATTATGACGTCCAGCATGTCTGATCGCTACGCTGAAATCTTCGAGTCTGTAGGGTAATCGATGTCTATCACCAAGGTTTGGATCGAAGAAGGTTGCATTGTTTGCAATGCCTGCGAAGCCGAATGCCCCGATGTCTTTCATGTCACTGCCGATAGTTGCCACATCAAATCTGATGCACGGGTCGATGGACAAGAGGATGAAAATCGTTCTTCAAAATCTGCCTTACAAACCCCGCTTCAATCCTCACTAGAAAGTAGTATTATTGCCGCTGCAGTGGCTTGTCCCGTCAATGTCATTCAGTACGAACAAGTAGTCTCCGAAGTTCCGGTTGAAGCCCCTAGGGTCGATGTCGTCGTACAAGTAGCAGCCCCCGCAGTAGCTCCCACAGTAGCCCCCACCGAACCTGAATCTACTTCGACTGCGATTGACACTCCCTTGCCTCAAACCAATGCTTCCGTAGCTACTAAGCCACGCATCACAGAAGTATGGATTGATGAAGGGTGTATTGTTTGCAACGCTTGTGAAGCCGAATGCCCCGAGGTCTTTCACGTCACTGCCGATAGTTGTCATATCAAAGCCGAGGTTCGGCTAGATGGAAAAGAAAATGAAAATCGTATTGAAAAATCCAAAATCAAAGAGCTGCTAGGAGAATCTCTCATTGAAAAAATTATCTCGGCTGCTGCGGGTTGTCCGGTCGACGTAATCAAATACGGCGTTCTCGGCGATGCTCCTAAAATTGAAAAGAAAATAGATGCAGCGCACGGTCACAGTCCAGAACCCAGTCAGTCTTTTGTGTGGAATATTGCAGCAGCACCCAATCGAACGGTTGTGATGCCCAAAACCGTTCCTCTGCCTAGCCTTAAGATTTATTTAGCCGACCAAGAAAATCAAAAAATAGCGGATGAAGCCAAGTGGCAAAAACAATTGGCTGATTATGAAACCAATAAAGCCAAGGCGCTCGCGGAAGGCAAAGAAGCCCCCAAGGCTCCCGTTCGACCTGCGGCCAAAAAAGATGAAAACGATGTCGTAGCACCCACCCCGATTTTAGCGGACGCCCCCGAACTCATTTATCTGCAGCAGAAATTAGGTTCGAAAGTGGAAGAAATTTTTCAGCAGTCCGGGGAATTAGTTTGCCAAGTCAATCCGGATTTCATTCTTGAAGCTTTAGCCTTATGTAAAGAGGACCCTGCTCTCAAATTTGAGATGCTCGCCGATGAAACCGCAACCCATTATCCCGCTGCCGATGCATTTAAATTCTCTATTGTTTATCATTTGACAAGTCTTTCAAGACAACGTCGATTACGGTTACGTATTTTAGTACCCGAGGGTTACGACGTGACAAGTGCTGTCGCAGTTTATCCCGGTGCGAACTGGCTTGAACGAGAAATCTTTGATATGTTCGGTATTCGCTTTAAGGATCATCCCGATTTAACTAGAATTCTCTGTCCTGAGGATTGGGAGGGATTCCCGTTGCGAAAAGAATATCCAACGCTGGGTCTTGGTCAACGTGAAATTGATTTTCGAGAAGATCGATCGGGCGTTTTGATGCGCTTGTCCCTTGAAAAAGCCGGGAACCTAAGTATTAATCTAAAAAAACCAGAAGCTAACTAGGAGTTTGATCGGTGTTTAAAAACGAGGAATTGGAAATTAATCTGGGACCTCAGCACCCTTCCACACACGGGGTGCTTCGCGTCAAACTTCGTCTCGACGGTGAAACAATTGTGAAATGCACTCCCGTGATTGGCTACCTCCATCGTGGGGTTGAAAAAATCTGTGAGAATAAGACCTTTTTTCAAGGTCAAGTTTGGACCGATCGTATGGATTATGTCGCCTCGGTAAGTAACAACCTTGGATGGGCTGAGTCCGTCGAAAAATTGTTTGGCATCCAAGTCCCTCGTCGAGCCCACTATATTCGTACCATGATGACTGAACTCAATCGCATCAGCTCTCATCTGCTTTGGCTCGGGACGCATGCCCTTGATATTGGTGCCATGACCGTATTTTTATATGCGTTTCGAGAGCGCGAAGAAATCCTTAATTGCTTCGAGTCTTTCTGTGGTGCTCGTCTTACCACTACCGCCTTTCGCATCGGGGGCCTTCGCGAAGACATCCCCCCTGGCTTTATCAAGCAAGTTCAAGCTTTTCAAGATCGATTCTTGAACTGCATTGATGAATATGAGACGTTGTTGACTGAAAATCGAATCTGGAAAAAAAGAACGATTGGGATTGCTCCCATTCAAGCTGATCAATGTATCGCTTTCGGTGTTACGGGCCCCGTTCTTCGAGCTGCGGGTGTCAACTATGATGTTCGAAAAGCTTTCCCTTATGCCGCTTACGCCGAAATGGATTTCGATGTACCGACGCGTACTGAAGCGGATACCTATGCTCGTTATCTTGTTCGCCTCGAAGAGTTTCGTCAAAGCCATCGGATCATTCAACAATGTATCGATGGACTTCCAGAAGGTAATGTCATGGCAAAGATTCCTAAGGTTTTAAAATCTGAGGTCAATGAAATCTACCATCCGATCGAAGCCCCCAAAGGGGAATTAGGTTATTACTTAGTCGGAGAGAAGGGCTCTCAAAACCCTTATCGTTTTCATGTGCGCGGCCCCTCCTTTGTCAATCTTCAAGCCTTACCCCAAATGACCGAAGGTCGCTTGCTTGCTGATGTCATCGCCGCCATCGGAACGCTTGATGTGGTACTCGGAGAGGTGGACCGATGATGACACCTGTGCAGCAAGTGGTAATGGCGGTCATTCAAATTACCGTACTCATTTCTATAATTCTTTTGATTGTTCCCGTGATGACCTTTGCTGAACGTAAAGTGATTGGCTATATCCAAGTCCGATTGGGGGCGACGCGCCAAGCCGGAGGTATTCGAGGTTTTGCCGCAGGCATCAATAAACTCTCATGGGCAATGGGCCGAATTCCCATCTTATCTTTCTTTCGTGGATTGCCAGTCTTTGCTGCAGACGGACTGAAATTACTGCTCAAGGAAGATATTGTGCCGGATAGAGCCGACCGTTTTGTTTTTGTGATTGCGCCGGTCGTCTGTATGATTCCGGCCTTTGCAACCTTCGCAGTCATTTGCTTTTATCCCGGAACGTTATTTGTCTTTCCGGATCAATTTCCAATTGTAGGCGGTTTGCCTTTCACGGGATTCTTAACCGATATCAATGTCGGGTTGCTTTACATTATGGCCGTAGGATCTATCGGTGTTTACGGCATTGTCTTAGGCGGTTGGGCTTCTAATTCAAAATATCCCCTTCTAGGTGGACTTCGAAGTGCGGCACAAATTATTAGTTATGAAATTCCTCTGAGCCTCTCGTTATTAGCCGCCGTTGTTCTTTCGGGTACTTTAAATTTTAGAGAACTCTCCGTTTACCTAGCAGGCGTCCCTACGGTAACGGCGGCCGGTGATGTGGTTCAGATGCCATTAATTGCAGCGGTCCCACTCTTCTTTGGCTTCTTTTTCTATCTCACCTGTGGTTTTGCTGAGACCAATCGTGTTCCGTTTGATTTAGCTGAAGCAGAAACGGAACTAGTGTCGGGATTTCATACGGAATATACCGGCATGAAATTTGCTTGGTTCATGTTAGCGGAATACGCCAATATGATGGCGGTATCAGCCATCGCAGCCGGTTTCTTTTTGGGCGGACACTACTTACTACCCTTCGGCCTGCAGCGATTCGTGCCCGACGGCATTCCTTTTCTCGCCGAACCAAGTTTACTATTCTTCTTTGGAAAAGTTTTCTTTTTACTCTTTGTCTTTCTTTGGGTTCGAGCCACTCTCCCCCGTTATCGCTACGATCAATTGATGAGTGTAGGTTGGAAATGGTTAATCCCCGTCACCCTTATCAATCTTCTCATCGCGGCTGCGATCCGATTTGCCTTTTAGGATTTCTATGTCTATTTTGAAAAAACTCCTACCCATCGACATCGCCTCAGGGATGAAATTAACCGGAAAATATTTCGGTCGAAATTTTTTACAAGCGAATCGATCCAAGAAGCACGTTCATATTACGGTGGAGTATCCCGAGACCCCTATCTCGATTGCTCCTCGCTATCGGGGCCGACTCCAAATGCTTCGGGATGAACAGGGAGAAATTAAGTGCGTGTGTTGCTTGGCCTGTGAAAAAATATGTCCGACACAGGTGATCACGATTAATAAAGGCAAAAAAGAAGGACGTAAAACTCCTTATCCTACTCGTTATGACTTTGAGATGGAACGCTGTATTTTCTGTGAATTTTGTGTTGAAAGTTGTGGCTTTGATTCCATTATCCTGAATCATCAATTTGAACTCGCAGCTTATAATCGTGAGGATTTTTCAATTGGCATGCACGGAGAGTACCAAGATATGTTTCGTGTATCTCCCGTCGGTCAGTACTCTATTTCTTCATCGGCTTCTCCCGATGCCCCTGATTACACCCAGTAGGATCCACTCATGAATGCCCTTTTTACGAGTATCGGTCACAACCTTTTCCTCGTCTTTGGTCTTTTGGCCTGCGCGGGTGCAGCGGTAATGATTCTGTCTACCTCTGCGGTTCACAGTGTTCTCGGTTTTCTATTTTCTATGATCATGGTGGCCGCTTGCTTTTTATGTCTAAGTGCAGAATTTTTAGGCATGGCCCAACTCTTGGTTTATGCGGGCGGTATTGTTGTCCTTTTCTTATTTGTGGTGATGTTAGTCGAATTGACTAAATACAAAGAAAAGAGTTTGTTTACCACCCAAATCAAATGGTCTTTCCCTCTTGTATTAATTGCACTAGGTATCTTTGCCTATACGATGAAGTCCAATCTCTTTGATGCCGCAACTCCAGTGGCCCTATCGCTCTCTTCCGGTCTAGCCGAGGGTCTCTCAGTCAGTGCTCAAAATGCACAAATGGTTAGCCGTGGCTTATTTGCAGGGTTTTTATTACCCCTAGAAATCCTCTCCGTTATTCTCTTGGTGGCGCTTGTGGGCGCCTTGGTACTTGCGAAGTCGGAGCGTGTATCGTGATTTCCCTGAATCTAGTCCTTTTTATCTCTTCTTTGATGTTCTTCATCGGAGTCGCAGGCGTTTTGATTCGACGTAATCTTTTAATTATTTTGATGTCGATAGAACTCATGCTCAACGCAGCGAATTTAAATCTCATTGCATTTGCCCGACAAAGCGGCACCGTAGATGGCCAAGCTTTTGCCCTTTTGGTCATGGGCTTTGCCGCGGCTGAGGTCGCCGTCGGTCTCGCCTTAGCCGTCGCGTTGTATCGACGCAAAGATACAGTCCAAGCCGATGATATTAATTTATTGAACGGATAAGCCTTTATGAACGAATCGACTCTCATTCCACTAATTTCAGCATCGCAACCCGTATCGTATTTATGGCTGATCCCCTTTCTTCCGCTTTTTGGGTTTCTGATTAATGGCCTTACCGGTCGCCGTCTTCGAAATAATCAGTGGGTCAACGGTATTGCGCTCGGTTCAGTAGCAGGGTCTTTTTTATTATCCGTATTTTATTTCTTGTACCTCTTGCAACTCCCTGAATCTTCGCGAAGCCTCCATCAATCCCTCTGGACGTGGTTTGATGTCGGAGCAGCTCAGATCGCAGGTCAGCGCCTTACGTTCGCGACCGTAGAATGGGCCTACAAGTTCGACGTCTTAAGTGCAGCGATGGCTCTCTTAGTTACAGGAGCAGGCTTCCTCATTCATCTTTTTAGTACAGGCTACATGGAAGAAGAGCAAAAAGATTTTAGGTATTACCGATTTATGGCTTATCTCAATCTTTTTGTATTCAGCATGTTGAACTTAGTATTAGGTTCCAACATTCTCATGATGTTTTTGGGGTGGGAAGGCGTCGGACTTTGTTCTTATTTGCTGATTGGTTTCTATTTCAATAAAACCTATGCAGGCGATGCAGCCAAAAAGGCCTTTGTAACCAACCGGATTGGTGACTTTGGTTTTATGTTGGGCTTTTTCTTAATCTTCATGATTTTTGGATCTTTGGATTACGATACGCTAATGGGTTCGGCAAGATCCCTTATGGCGTTGCCCTCCATCACCCTCTTTGGCCATACCGCCGCTCCCACTTTCTGGATGAACTTGATTGGGGGTTGTTTATTTGTAGGGGCCATGGGCAAGTCTGCTCAAATCCCTTTATATGTTTGGCTCCCTGATGCCATGGCAGGTCCTACCCCAGTCTCCGCCTTGATTCACGCGGCGACGATGGTTACCTCGGGACTCTATATGATTACGCGACTCAATTTTATCTTTGTGAATGCGCCCGCTGCACTTCATCTAATTTTATTTATCGGAGCCCTCACCGCCCTCCTAGCCGCTTCCATGGGTCTCGCTCAATATGACATTAAGAAGGTGTTAGCTTACAGTACCGTTTCTCAACTCGGATTTATGTTCATGGGAATGGGTGCGGGGGCTTTTACAGCTGGGATGTTCCATGTCTTTACCCACGCTTTCTTTAAGGCTTGTCTATTTTTAGGTTCCGGCTCTGTGATCATGGCTTGTCACCACGAACAGGATATGAGAAATATGGGCGGCCTTAGAAAGTACATGCCATGGACGTTTTGGTCCATGCTCCTATCCACGTTTGCAATTGCCGGGATTTTCCCTTTCAGTGGCTTCTTCTCTAAAGACGAAATCCTTTGGAAGGTTTTCGAGGGCTGGTACGAAGGTGGAACCTACGAGGGTTCCACTCTCTATCTCTCGGCTTGGCTGATGGGTATGGTCGCAGCTTTTTTCACAGCATTTTATATGATGCGTTTGATCTGTATGACCTTCCTTGGAAACTATCGTGGGGGAGGGGAGGATCCGTATCATCTCACTGTCCCGGGAGATACGCATGGCCATGATGCTCATCATGTAGGTACTCATGTTCCCCATGAGGTGCCTTGGAACATGTGGGTACCGGTTTTTATTCTGGCTCTACTCGCGGTCGGGAGTGGTTTTCTTAATGTGCCGCATGCACTCCATTTTCTAGGACACGCCTATTTCTCCGAATGGCTTACTCCCATCCTCTATCAGGTTGGAGCCGCTACGGAAGGCGTCGAGGTGGTTTCTAAAGTTGAATATGCACTAATGATTTGGGCGACCGTTATTTGGGCTCCCGGTGCTATGGCCTTAGCTTATTGGTTTTATGCAGCCGATCCTTCTTGGTCTCGCGCAAAGACTTTCGTTAAAAATTATCCCAATCTTTTTGAGTGGGTCCATGCTCGATTTTATATTGATGAGTTTTATGAAGCGCTCCTGATCACACCTACGAAACGACTCGCCGGTCAGTTATGGTCTTTTGATACCTGGGTGGTAGACGGTATGGTCAATGGAGCTGCCCGCGCAACCCTTTTATTTGCTCGGGCTAGTTACTGGTTTGACACTTATATCGTGGATGGTCTCGTCAATTTTGTCGCTTGGCTGCTGCAACAATTCGCCTCTCTCTTCAAGGCTTTCCAATCGGGTCGAGTTCAAAACTACGCCTTTGTCACACTTTTGGGCTTCGTTCTTCTAATGTTATTTAAGTTCCTTGGTTAACACCTCAAGTATGGAGATTTCATGAGTTCCTTCGCCAATACGCTCCTCATGCTGACTGCGACCTTTATTCCCTTTGCCGCGGCTCTGGTTTTACTCTTTGTGCCTAAAGATCGAAGCGGGATCATTAAGAAAGGGGCTTTGATCGGGACGGTTTTGAGCTTTGTCTTAAGCATTCCTTTTTTCTTTGCCTACGATCGAACGAGCGATGCTGTTCAATGGGCTCAAAGTTGGTCATGGATACCTTCATTAGGAGTTCGGTTTAGCGTGGGCATGGATGGAATCAGTTTATTGTTATGGCTTCTCACGACCTTCATAGGGCCGATCGCTATTTTGTGTTCTTGGGAAGCGATCACCGAACGCTTGAAGGAGTATTATATTTGGCTGTTGGTGCTCCAGACCGCAATGCTTGGTGTTTTCATCACGCAAGATATGTTCCTTTTTTATGTTTTTTGGGAAGTCATGCTCGTCCCGATGTATTTTTTGATTGGTATTTGGGGAGGACCTCAAAAACTCTACGCAGCGATTAAATTGTTTTTATACACCCTTGCGGGCTCTGTTCTTTTACTGGTAGCCGTGCTGGCGATTTACTTCTTGCAAGCGAAGACGCATGGAACGCTTGATTTTTCTCTAGAATCTTTTCAAGCAATGGCTCCAGTTATTGCTCAGCAAACTAAGACTTATCAAACCTTGCTTGCGTTGGCGTTCTTTGTGGCGTTTGCAATTAAAGTTCCCATGTTCCCCTTTCATACTTGGTTACCCGATGCGCATGTTCAAGCGCCGACGGCAGGATCGGTTATTCTTGCCGGTATTTTGCTGAAAATGGGAACCTACGGTTTTGTTCGCTTCTTGCTACCCATTTTCCCTACCGCGGTCAAGGATCTCATGCCCTGGTTCATTGCGATGTCCCTCATTGGGATCATTTATGGTGCGCTCGTGGCCATGATTCAGAAAGACATGAAGAAATTAGTGGCTTATAGTTCGGTCAGTCATTTGGGTATGTGTATGCTCGGTATCTTTGCTCTGAATCCCTATGGATTTAAGGGAGCATTGTTCCAAATGATCAATCACGGTATTAGTACTCCCGGCTTGTTCCTTGCGGTGGCCGTTGTTTATGATCGTCGTCATACGCGTATGATTGCTGATTTCGGTGGTCTTTCTGAAACCATGCCTATTTACTCCACCATTTTTATGATCATGACGATGAGTTCTATTGGCTTACCCCTCCTCAATGGATTTATTGGTGAGCTCATCATTCTGCAAGGATCTTTCCAGGCTTTCCCATGGGCAGCCGTAGTGGCCACCACCGGAATTATCTTAGGTGCTGCATACATGTTATGGATGTTCCAACGGGTGATGTTTGGCCCGATTTCGGATGTCAACCGAAAGATGACCGATTTGACTCCCCGTGAAATGGTGGTCTTTGCCCCCTTGGTGATCATGGCGGTTTGGATTGGTCTCTACCCGCGTCCGTTAATGGAAATTATGGATCGTCCTGTAGCTAAATTAGTTCGACAAGTTAATCCAGATTATTACTTGGCCCCCTCCGCCAGTTCGGATCAAGAAAAAGCTAAGCGAGAGGGCATGCAAGGTATGGTTGCCCCCGGAACAGATGAAAACTCTAACCTTACTGAAACTTCTGAGGAGAAGTAATGATGCCTAGCTTTGTCCAAAGTCTCTGGACCGCGCTTTGGCAAGACGCGCCTCTTGTTCAAGCCCCCTTTTTCTTAATCGGGATAGCAAGTCTTATGTTGTGGCCTGGGGATCTTCTGATTCCTCGGGATCAAAAGCGTCGCTGGTCTCTTTTTACTCAAATCATTCTTGGCATTACTCTTTACCTTGTTGTTGTTACGCCTCATCGATCCGGATTCTCGAACATGTTCCGTATCGACACAATGACGCAAGCCTTTCAGTTGATTTGTACTGTTGCCACGTTGGCAACCGTAGTCTTATCGAAGAAACTCTTGGATCTCATGAATGAGCATACCGTGGAGTTTTATACGCTATTGCTCTTCACCTTATCAGGAATGTTATTACTATGCGGTGCTACCGACTTAGTGACGCTTTACTTTTCTATCGAGTTGATGGCACTCCCCATTTACGTATTAGTAGGCTATTTTCGTGATCAAGAACGGGGTATTGAGGCTGGTGTGAAATATTTTCTGCTCGGTGCTTTTTCTAGCGGCATTATGATCTACGGTATCAGTTTGCTTTATGGTGCTACCGGGGGCACGACTACGAACTTCGAGGGACTTTCCACGGCCTTGGTGGCCGCGATGGATGCCCGAGGAACCATGGTGACCCTAGGTGTTTTAATGGTTCTCGTGGGCATGGCGTTTAAGGTTGCGGTGGTCCCCTTTCACATGTGGACGCCGGATGTGTACGATGGGGCGCCCACTCCGATCACCGCGTTCATGGCGAGTGCGCCCAAAGCGGCGGCAATTTTTGCTTTTGCTAAAGTCTTTGGGGTAGCTTTTCATAATATTCCTAATGTATGGACCTTCGGCATGGAGTACATGGCTGCTGCCAGTATGATCCTTGGAAACGTGGCAGCTCTACGTCAGCAATCCATGAAGCGCATGTTGGCGTATTCCTCTATCGCACATGTAGGCTATATGATGCTCGCTATTCTTTCTAATGATCCAAATCTTTCAATCAGAAGCTTTTCAGGCGTTCAATCTCTTTGGCTCTACATCTTTGCCTATCTCTTTATGAATTTTGGTGCATTTGCCATCATTACCTTTCTCCAAGGGAAGGGCGAAGGCGAACGAATCGACGACTTTCGGGGTTTATCGCAACGTAATCCATGGTTAGCTTTTGCCATGATGCTTTTTCTTCTCAGCTTAGCGGGTATCCCTCCGCTTATCGGATTCTTTAGTAAATTTATCCTTTTCAAAATGGCCCTTGAGCGAGGTTTTGTCGTTCTCACGGTTATTGCGGTACTCACGAGTGCCGTCAGTGCTTACTACTATTTGGGTGTAATCAATCAAATGTACTTTAGATCGTCGACGGGTAAAGATTCTCTTAAGATGGATCGCATGACCGGCGTGTTGGTGAGCGTCTGTGCACTCATGGTCTTGCTTGGTGTGTCAGCTAGCGGATGGCTGATCGACATCGTTGATAAAATTAAATTATGAAAGTTGATCCAAAACCAAAGAATTCAGGTCCTCACGAGCGCGCCCTTTGGAGCGATCTGAGCTCGATCGCCTTCGTCTTTCCCATTGCCATTACCTTGGGTTTCTTTTTAGGAAAATGGATTGGGGGATGGTTTGGGCGCCCGGTCTTAGGGCAATGGATAGGTTTAGGGTGGGGCATTGCGAGCGCCTTTTGGGAACTATTCAAGACATCAAAGCGACTGAACGCCAAGAGTTCATTTCCTCAAAACAAGTGATGCTTTTTTCCTCCCGTACGCCTGGGTGGCAGACCCTTCAAAGGCTAGGTAGCATTCAAGTCGGTCTCTGGATCCTAGGCCTCTTGATCTTTTTTACTCAATCTTTTTCGAGCCTCGCTGTCTTTGCTTTATCGGGAAGCCTCAGCATATTGCTTTGGGCTACCCAGCGGATCTTTTTAGATCGCATGCTCAGCGAAAATCTTAGACAGCGTTGGGTTTATGGAAGTCTTTTTGGTAGCAAACTGATATTGATCATTTGGTTCGTGCGTGAGATTATGAGTTATTACCCGAGTGAAGGTATTCCTTTGGCTTTCGGGATAAGTCTTTTTCCCGCTAGTATCCTTTTCGAAGCCCTTCGTTTGATGTTGACAAAAAGTTCGCCAAAGGCCTAACAATGGAACACCACGCATCCTTCTTAGCTAAATGGTTGACTGAACTCTTCCATTTAACTCGATACCAATGGGAGGGGTTTGGCATTATTCAAGAAGAAGGCCATTCGGCTCACGAATATTTTTCCGTGCTGGAACGCTATGATCATTTATTAAATGCATCGCTTGCCGTTTTCTTTACCTTGATCATTGCGACGTGGGTTCGTAGTCGGATGACTAAGATCCCCGGTCCTCTTCAGCAAGTCTTTGAAATGGTCATCGGCGGTTTAGACGATATGGTTAAAGCGAGTATCGCTCATCATGCTGAACGCTATTTACCCTTTATTGGCACCATCGCCTTGTTTGTATTTTTCAATAACCTCTTCGGTATTACGCCGGGTCTTTCACCCGCCACTAGCAATTGGAATGTCACCCTCGGGGCGGCGCTCGTTGTTTTCTGTTATTACAATTTTCACGGCATGAGAGAAAAAGGATTCTGGTCTTATTGGAGCCATTTTGCAGGCCCTGTGGTTTTTCTGGTTCCCCTCATGTTCCCCTTGGAAATTTTAGGTCTCCTGAGTCGTAATTTAAGCCACTCGCTCCGTCTTTTCGGGAACATTGCAGGCGAACATCTTGTGGCGGGCATCTTTTTTGCAATTTTGCCTCTCTTTTTACCCATCCCAATGTTATTTTTAGGTCTGTTCTTTGGTTTAATTCAAACTTTCGTTTTCACTGTGCTTTCTATTATTTATTTGTCGGGCGCTGTTGCCCATGATCATTAATTTCTTAACGGAGCAGCTGATCCTGCTCATCTTTTAGGGGTTTTTATGAAAAAGTTCTTCACCACCACGTTACTTTTTACGGTTTCCGTAGCGCTTTTTGGAATGGAAGATGCCACTTCTACCGTGACTAAGTCACTTTTTGAAGGTCAATTCCTCGCTCATCTCTCACTTGCCATTGCGGCTGTGGGCTGTGGTTTGGCCCAAGGTAAAGCCGTTGCGGCTGCTTGCGAAGGTATTGCGCGTAATCCTCAAGCCGCGGGGGAAATCCGTACCACTATGATCATTGGATTGGCTCTTATTGAGGCGTTGGTTATTTACGCGCTGGTGGCTGCTTTCGCTATCAAGTAAATCTCAATTAAAGTTTTTAAAAAAAGGGCGCCGGAGCGCCCTTTTTTTAACTGAAATTCTAGTGGATGGTTAGTGAGTTTTAGCCGTATTACCGGAGGGCCATTGACTCACCAGGGTTGCAATAAACATGAGCGCCGCCCCCGTTAACGAAACGGCTCCCCAGTGATCCTGAATACCTGGGATCCACCCGGTGGCTGCCAGGATGGCCCCAAAGACCGGCTCAAGAGAAAAGATCACGCCTGTCTCTGTGGAGGTGAGAGAAGGCTGAAAGCGACACTGAAACCAGAAAGCTATGGAGGTTGCAAAAATCGCTAGGTACAGCAGTGGGATCCAAAAAGAACTTTGATAGCTGAGTTGCTTTAGAAGATCAAATTGTTCTGGGGTGGTTTGAACAAAAGCCATAGCGCTGAGAACCACAGCGACCACCGAACACTTAAGGAGAGCCAGGATCAGAGGAGCCGTACGTTTAGCGTAGATAGACGTTAAGACGATATTCACTCCAATGAGAAAAGCAGAGAGGAGGGTTTGCGAATCTCCCACAGTCCATCCTCCAAAGGGCTCTTCCGGTTTATACGCAAAAAGACCTAAGCCGAGAACAGCGATGAGTGAGGCGATGATGTGATATCGATTGAGTTTGTCGCCTAAAAGGGTTGCAAGGATGAACGTGAAAATGACATAGAAGCCGGTGATAAATCCTGACTTAGTCGCGGTTGTTGTTTGCAGCCCGTGCATTTGAAGCCAAAAGATAGCGGCCAGCCCAATTCCCAGTACCAAGCCATCGATATAAGTCTGACGGGGGAACCGTAAGGGTTGCGTCAATACGAATCCTAAAAGTATTAAAGATCCGATGGTAAAGCGCAGACCTAGAAGCAATTCGGGAGTCAAGCCGGTCATTAAGAGATATTTGGCGATGGGGAACGTGAGCCCCCATATCAGCGACGTTAATAAAATAAAAAAAAGACCACTAAAATGGGAGGCACGTTGCGGTACGTTCATTCAGAATCCTTAATCAAGTTCCCAAATGATTTTGATGGGAATACGCATTTTATGAGCTCCAATAATATCAACATTAATAATGTCAATACCATAACGCTTTTTTGAATTTATTTTTTGTGCATTACCGTCGATGACTAGGAGCGCATCTTTTCCTTCAATCCTTGTCGACGCTTTGATCCAGGGGGAGGTTCCAGTATCCACTGCATTAATGTCGACTTGCTGACCAAGATTGGATCGAAAACGGATGATGGTTTGAGCCAAGGGTTGGGCCGACAGATTGATCCAGAAAACTGCTTCTTGGCTAATATCGAGATCCGGTATCACTTTAGCTTTCAGAGTCAGTAACGGGGTAGGATTCTGAGGATCATTCGTCACCACTTGAATGCTTTTGGTCACATCTCCTTTGAGCCCCGTTGTATCGAGGGTGACTTCAATTAGGGAACTTTCTTGAGGCTGAAGGGCCCATTGCCCCAAGACCGTAGACGTACATCCACATGAAGGTCGCAATTCAGAGATTTGAAGATAGGTTTTGCCCTGATTCGTGACTTTATACACTCCTTTGACTTTCGTATTACTTTTGACCGATCCTAGGTCGAGTATTGGGTTATCAAACTTAACAGTTTGAGATTGAAGAATTCCAAAAAAAATGGGTAGAAGGAGAAGAAATTTCTTTTTCACGAAACCGATCCCGCTAATGACTTGGCTGTTATCCATACATCCATGGCAGTTAATTTTGTCATGCAAGGGTGACCTTTGACAAAACACGTTGATTTGAAACAAGGAGAACAAATGACACCCGATTTATGAAGCTCATGGCTATGGGGTCCCCAGGGCAGGGATCCTCTTGGATCCGTGGCTCCATAAAAAGTTAACGTCTTCGTCCCGGTGGCCGCAGCCAGATGGGATAGTCCCGAATCATTCCCAATCGCCAGGCGAGCACCATGGAGCCAAGCAGCCGCTTCTTGCAGTGTCGTTTGACCCGCTAAATTGATCCCATCCTCTTGAGCGATGGTTCGGCATAAATCGATTTCTTCAGGCGAGCCAAGAAGAGCCACTTGAAAACCTTCGGAACGAAAGAGTAAAAGCAGTTGGCGATAGGCTTCCGCTGGCCACATCTTCGAGGTCCACGTCGATCCCGGCATCAGAACTATGTAGGGTTCGGTAGGGCGTGCAATCTTGACATGAGGTTTAAAGTCTGCAAAGGGCATCTCAGGGCTCTCGGGCCATCGCTCGCGCAAGACTCGGTGATAGCGAAGCAGAAAGGGACCCGTGGCACTCCAAAAGGGTTGACTGATGGTGTTAAAAAAACCTGCCAGACTTTCAGAAACACCAATGCGTTCAGGGACGTCTGCAAGCCAAGCTGCAAACGCGGGACGCATCGATTTGGTGAAATGGATGGAGCGCGCAGGCTGAAACTGACGTAACGTCTTCGCCATCATCCAAGCCGAGGGCTTACGATCTTCTGCAACCAGGTAATCACAAAGATCACTGCCCTTGAGTATTTCAACGGTAGCGCGGGGACCCCAGACGACTAAGGGACCCACGTTAAGCATGCGCAGAAGCCTCAAGACAGACATCTGCATGGCTGCGTCACCGACAAATCGAGGGAAACGGACCCAAGTGGCTTGCTGAGGGATTAAATCCATGGAGCTAAGATGCTTTCAAGAGTGGGCTGATGTTTAACCGCATCTATTAATGTTAACAAGAGATCTGCCGTTCCTTTTTTCTCATTGTCCCATTGGTGTTTATGATGAAGCACCTCGGCTACTTGACGAGAAACTTTTTTAAGGGCGGACAGTGGAATAGCCTGTCGGTCATCCTCTTTGTCGATCAAAAAAACGCCCCGATGTCCTCGCGCTACGGCTTCAATGCCTCCAACGGTGGGAGCAACAATGGGGACTCCGTAAAAAAGAGACTCCACGAGCGAAATAGGAAAGAAACCTTCGTTTCGGCTGGTAAGAGCGAACAGATCCAAACATCGAAAGGCATCATCAAAGTGTTCGAGTGCACCCGTCATGATCAGTGAGCCCCGCAGTCGACTTTTCTTGGCGTAACTTCGGATTTGATCTCGAAATAAGGGATCAATTCGTCCGGCTAATAATAAGGTTACGGGCCGGCCCAACGTCGCTTCTAGGCAGACTCCTAATTGGATAAAAGCGTGCGGATCCTTTCGGCTATCTACTTGTCCACAATAACCCATCACCAGAGCGTCGGATGGAATCGACCAAAGCGCTCGAGCCTCTTGACGCGAAGCCTCATGGATTTCTACCCGTTGTTGGGGGAGATGATCTAAATAGATGGGATGCATGATGTAACAAGAGGCTGGGCTAAGTTCCCTTCGAACAGCCAAGGAGAAGTCGTAAGTACAGATCCAGGCATCAACCCAGCGTGCAATCCATCGGTATCTTCTAAGATGGCGGGGGTAGTGCTCGTGAAGAGTGACCAGCAAGGGGATCTTAACACCCTGAAGGGCAAGAAGGAGCAAGGCGAACATCGCTCCCTTGTGGTTACAGAGCACCACCACATCCGGCCGATGAGTTTTGATCCAGCGATAGACTCCCCACACCGAGGGGCGATACTCGATAGCCACTACGTGGGGATTCCGCTGACGAATTTCAGACTCTAGATCTCGTCGGCGCTTCTCTTTTCGAAAAAGCACCGAGATCTCTACAGGAACGTGGGCAAGGGATGCGATCTGCTCAACCAGAACGCGTTCGCCGCCTCCAAAGGATAGTTTTCGATGAGCGAACAGGATATGTTTCAAAAAGATTCACCGATAAAGGAAGGGAAAAAGATGGCCGCTCTTAACATCAATAGTCTAAGGACATCTAAATTGAATTATAGAAGAATTGTGAGAAACTAAAGCACACCCTCTTGGGTTCGATCTTGATAAGCGAGGCCCCATGACGTCCAGTAAAGGCTTTTCACTTCTCGAACTATTAGTGGCCATGACCATCATTGCCCTTTTGGGTACATTGGGGTTCAAACAGTATCAGCGTTACTCCATGAGTTCGCGTCATCTCAAAGCCCAAGACGACCTGAAAATTGTGGCCGAAGGCTTGGATCAATATTATTTGAAGTATGGTCAATACCCTGACTTACCCTCCTATGAATCCATGGTGACCACCAATTCGCCCCTCCTGAAAGAAAATTTCATCAAAGTGGGGATGAAAAATAATGATCCTTTCGGTCAACCCTATCAGGGGCGCGCTTCGAGAAATACCTATGAGCTTAAATATTTAGGGGTACCCGATCGTACCCAAGAATATCCCGGGATAACCCGGACGCCTTCTCAAATCACGGGTAATGAAGTGAGCGAGGGAAGTTCCATAAAATGATCGATCTCAAAAATCTCCCCGAAGAAGGTTGGCGACAACGCGATCGGTATGATCGGCTTGAATTAACCGATGGATCCGCAGTAGATAAGATCACTTTTGATCTCTTTTTATTGCCCTCTAAAGAAGACGTCTACATTGATTTAAAATCCCAAGCGACGTGGCTGGGTGCCTGTCCTCGTTGCCTTGCCCCTGTAGATGTTCCCCTTTCGATTGATGTCCAATTCATGGGTAGCTTTGATCCCGATCTCTTGATCGGCGGTGATCATGCTATCGGCAAACAAGATCTTGATGTAATTTATTTTGAATCCCATGAAATGAATGAAAAAGATTTTGTGCGTGAGCAGATCGAACTTCAGATTCCCTCCTATGCACTCTGTGATGAACAGTGCCTCGGTTTATGTCCTCAGTGCGGGAAGAATTGGAATAAGGGTCTCTGTCATTGCCAAGAGGACGTAACCCCTGAACCCTCTGCCTTGGCTCTTGCCTTGAAGAAACTTAATCTAGACTTAAACCGCTAATTTGTTATCATTAGAAGTTCGGAGTTTGTCATGCCAAATCCAAAACGACGCCATTCGAAAGCCCGCCGTGACCGCCGTCGTGCTCATGATGCATTAGTTCCTGTTTCTGTCACAAAATGCTCCAATTGCTCAGAACCTAAACGACCTCACCGCATCTGCACGCATTGTGGCTTTTACCGAGGTAAACTCGTTACGCGAGTCTCGGCTACCGTCTAAAAAAAGGACAGAGCGGATTGTCTGCTTATCGGATCGCACTCGATGTCATGGGAGGCGATTTTGCTCCTGAAGCCACCCTCTTGGGGGCCCTTGATGCCTTGAAGGCATGGCCCGAGTTGCAGATCACCTTAGTGGGTCCCGAGGATCTTCTTCGTGAAAAATGTAACTCCAAGGAATGGACCCCTGATCTCAAAGCGCGGACGGTCATTGCTCATGCTCCGTCTGTTGTTGACTTTCATGATCAACCTACGATTATTCTCAAGGAAAAAAAAGATAGTTCAATTCGTGTGGCTGCACAACTCGTTCGTGAGGGCGTCTGTGATGGAATGGTAAGCCTAGGTCATACCGGGGCCGCCATGGTCGCCAGTACGCTGGTGATTGGTAAATTAGAAGGCATTGACCGTCCGGGACTCGCAAGCCCTATGCCAAGTCCTAAAGGAACCCCCACCCTCCTTATCGAAGTTGGGGCTAGTATCGATTCTCGGCCCGAACACCTGGCCTGCTTTGGACTGATGGGCTCTATTTATGCCGAGCAAGTCTTTCAGGTTAACCGCCCCTCGATAGCCGTGATGAGTGTGGGGGAAGAAGAGACAAAGGGAACGGAAGTGACTTTAAAAGCGGCAGAACTTTTACGCAACACAAACCTAAATTTCAAGGGCAATGCTGAGGGTCGAGATTTGTGGAATGGGAAATTTGATGTAATTGTCTGTGATGGTTATGTCGGTAATGCACTCTTAAAGAGTGCCGAAGGGACTGCCAAGCTCCTCAAGAATGGAATTAAAGAAGCTCTCACTTCGAGCTGGCTTGCTCGCGCAGGCTCCCTTCTGATCATGAAGCCGCTACGAACTTTTTTCAAAAAGCTTGACTATAAAGAATTCGGGGGCCTACCTCTCTTAGGAATTAAAGGGGTATCCATCATTGGTCATGGAAGTAGCGATGCCCGTGCTGTCAAGAATGCCATCCGAGCTGCGATGACTAATATCGAGCATGATCTCCCCCGGCGGATCGCTGAAGGGCTCACCAAGATGGGCTCTGCATGACAAAGGTCGCTTGGCTTTTTCCAGGTCAAGGGTCCCAATTTGTCGGGATGGGAACGCCCTTAAGTACTCGACCTGAAAATCAAGCCCTTCTTGAAACCGCTGAAAAAATCTTAGGGTTCTCTTTGCAGCAGTTGATGGAGCGGGGACCCGAACCGATTCTAAAACTGACAGAAAATACTCAGCCTGCTATTTTAATGCACTCCTGGATGGTCCTCACCTCTTTCAAGGATCGACTTCCTACGCCTCACTTTGTTGCCGGTCATTCTCTAGGTGAATATTCCGCCTGTGTCGCCAGCGGCACTTTAACCTTCGAAGAGGCCCTTCGAACCGTTCACCAACGAGGACAGGCGATGCAGTCCGCCGTCCCCGAAGGTCAGGGAACGATGGCGGCGATGATTGGGATGAGTCGTGATGAAGTCCTAGCCTGCTGTGAAACGGCAGTCCGAAAAATGGGTGGAGTCGTTGCCCCAGCGAATTTTAATGGTCCCGGTCAGATCGTCATTGCAGGTCATGTTCCTACTGTTCGCGCTGCGATCGATGAAGGTAAAAAAATTAAAGGTAAGCGAGCCATCGAACTACCGGTTAGTGCCCCCTTCCATTCCTCGTTAATGTCCCCCGCGCGACAAACCATGACCCCAATTCTTGAAGCCCTTCCTTTTAGAAATGCAACCATCCCCTTGGTGCAGAACATTAATGCCTTACCCACGCAAGATAGCCATCTTCTCCGCCAAGGGCTGGTTCAACAAATTGATCATTCGGTCCTTTGGGAAGACACGGTGGATTATCTTTTTCAAGCAGGCGTTACCACGTTTATTGAATGTGGTCCCGGAAAGGTCCTGAGCGGTTTAGTGAAACGGCAAGCCCTAGATCGCCAACGGGATGGAATCACAAGTATTGCCATTGGAACAGAAGAAGACTTAGCCTTGTTAAACTTAAAGGAAACCTAGGATACCCATGTTTTCACTTCAAGGAAAAATTGCCATCGTCACCGGAGCTTCCCAGGGAATTGGAGAAGCCATTGCTAAAGTTCTCGCTCTTCAGGGTGCTCAAGTGATAGCGGTAGCACGTAATGAAGTCAAACTCAAACAAACCGTGACTATGATTCAGCACGAGGGTGGTTTGGCTGAATACTTGGTCGGTGATATTTCTCAGCCTGAAGAAGCGAAACGAATTGTGGACGCCGTGATTCAAAAACATGGTGCCGTTCATTGCCTCATCAATAATGCCGGGATTACAAAAGACAAACTGATGATTCAAATGAAACTCGAAGAATGGGATGCGGTATTAAACACCAATCTTCGAGGCCCGTTCCTAATGACTCAAGCGGTGACGCGACCCATGATGAAACAACGTTGGGGTCGTATCGTGAATATTGCCTCTGTCGTGGGGCAAATGGGTAATGCCGGTCAAGCCAATTATGTCAGCGCCAAGTCGGGTCTCCTAGGTTTAACCAAAACAGTCGCTCGTGAACTCGGATCACGAAATATTACCTGTAATGCAGTGGCCCCAGGCTATATTGAATCGGCGATGACACAAGATCTCGGGGAGAATGTGACCGCGGGTTTTATCCAGAAAATTCCATTGGAACGCTTTGGTCAATCTTCCGACGTCGCCCATGCCGTAGCTTTTCTTTGCTCTGAGGAAGCCGCCTATATTACCGGCCAAACCCTAGGGGTCAACGGCGGCATGTTCATGGCTTAGTCGGCTTGATAATTTGAGCCATTTGAGTGCCATCCGCCCATTTCAACGTGAGTTCCTCACCGATATGAACCTGCTTGGCCGAGATAATGGGTCGTCCTTTAGTATCTAATGTGAGGACAAACCCGCGAGATAAAGGGGCCTCGGGGTTAAGCGAGATCATTCGTGTGGTTGCAGTGACATAACGCTCTTTGATAAGGGGGCGAATTTCGAATTGACGAAGTCTTTGCCGCTGATGGGTTAATTGGGTCTTGAAAAGCTCCACTCGACGGATGGGATCTCTACCCGCTAGACGGGCTTGATGAATTTCTAATTGATGCCTTAGTTGAGTGATTCGATTGGGGACGGCATAAAGCCCGTCGCGATCACTTAATAAATTAAACTCGGTTTCACAACGTCCTATCACTTCTTTCATCACTCGATTTAATTCTTGAATTTGAGCGAGAACCTGGAGTGACAGTTCGTTACGTTCGGTTGTAATAATTTCAGCTGCTTGCGAGGGTGTAGCCGCTCGTTGGTCGCTGGCGAGATCGACAAGAGTGGTATCAATTTCATGTCCGACGCCGGTCACCAAAGGTAATCGACAAGCGGCTACAGCTCGAACAAGATCAGGGTCGTTGAAGCCCCAAAGATCCTCGGGAGATCCTCCTCCGCGGACCATCAAAAGAACATCACACTCCCAATGAGGTTGCTGAGCTTCTTCTAGCATCTGAAGGTTTTCAGAGACGCACCGCTCTCCCTGGGCCGCAGCGGGAAAGATTAAGACGTCCATCCCGGGGGCTCGGCGGGCGGTGACTCGCAGGACATCCTGAAGCGCTGCTCCGCCCAAGGCGGCGATCACCCCAACTTTTTTTGGAGAGAGCGGCAACTCTTTACGCGTTCGATCAAAGACTCCTTCAATGCGAAGTTGCGCCTCTAATTGCTTTAGTTTCGCCTGCAAATCTCCTTGACCAGCTAATTCACAATAAGTGAGGGCGAGTGTCAGAGTTCCTCTTGGAATATATACGCTTAAATTAGCCTGAATGATAATGCGCTCTCCATCCTTTGGAAGATGCTTCAAGGTTGGAAGAACAGTCCTCCAAATAGCGCAGGAGACGGCTGCATTATCTTCCTTGAGATTAAAGTAGAGATGACCGCCGGATGATTTCACGCCGGATACTTCACCTACTAAATAGAGGCTTCGATATCTAGGCTCCGTATTTTTTTTCAGATGCTCCAGAAAGAAAGAGACCGAAAGGGGTGCCTGAAGATCAGACATCAGTTGGTCGGGAACACTGGTTGGCATGAGAGGCTCGATAAAAATGGACACTAGAGATAAGGATAGGAGTACGAGAGAAGGCTTAAACTATCCTAGCAATTCGTTGGGATTTGTTGCTCCATTTCGATCAGTTGCAAATCCCCTACCTTGGAGATTCCATAGCGAGGATCGTGGTTGGGGAAGGGATGTCGTCGGGTTGTTCTATGAAAACCCCGACGCTCATAGTATGCAATTAAATCAAGTCGCTGATCAATGACCGTCATCCATAGTCTCGAAGATCCATAGGATTGGGCCAACCCTTTGAAGTGCTCCAAGCAAAAGCGGCCAAGACCAAAGGATTGAAGTCGAGGTTCTACCGAAAGCATTCCAAAATACAGACCTGCTTCTGATTGTTTGAGATGCGCACAAGCGACAATTCTCCATGCTTTTGTACTTGGGGGTGCTAGGGTTCGTAGAGCGACGATGAAATCCTTATCCTGATCTAAGCCGCGAAGGAGGGAAAAGTCAGCCTCCATTAAAAAAATAAAACTATCCTTTTCATGAAGAAGGGTCTCGAGCATGGGGCGATCCGTTCGTTGACCCTCGAGAAGATCCGCCTCAGTGGTCCATCCAAGCCGAGATGAATCCCCGCGATAACTCCCATTGATGAGGGGAAGGAGGCTTTCAATATCCTCGAGCTGAGCCCATCGGGTACGGAGGATCCCATGGGAGAGTAGTTCGGCAATCATGCCCTTTAGTTTAGGCCTTGACCCGGTAGTCTTTTTGGGATTAATATTGTAAATGCAACTAATTTGCATTAACAGGTATTTATGATTCTCCCCCCCGATTTCCGATCTCTGGCCCTTCTATTAGGGGCGAGTTCTATCATGATGGCTTCGGCGAATAGCGGCACGATTCGAGGACAGATTTTGGACGGACAGGGTCGACCGGTGGGAGCGACTCAAGTTCGCATCGACAATAAAATTTCGGGCTATAGCAACATCACGGAAACCTCCAAGGACGGTAGTTTCGTTTTGAGTAACATACCGTCGGGAGCATACCATCTAGAGGCCTCGAAAGACGGAGTCGGAGAGAGTCACACAACGATTGAAATTACAGCATCGCTTCCTATTAAGCTCACATTGGTGCTTAAGCCTAGTGCCTCCGCTACGGTAGCGATCACGGAAGAAGCGATGCTCATTCCCGATACCCCTTCGAGCTTTATCAACGTCGAACAAAATCTCATTAATACGATACCTTCGAGTTCTCGAAGCCGGGGACTTGAGCAGCTCTTAATGATGACCCCGGGCTTTATGGCCGACGAGAACGGCCGTTTTCATTTTCGGGGAAGCCACGGTCAGTCCACCTACGTGATGGATGGTATGCCGGTCACCGATAAAATTCAATCGACCTTCTCGAATGTTCTTAATCCAGAAGATCTCCAAAATATTGAAATTATTACCGCTGGAGTCCCTGCAGAATTTGGTGGGAAGCCGGTCGCGGTCTTTAACCTTACTAGTAAGTCAGGCCTGGGTTCGGGCGATCAGGGTGGGAATGCAGCAATCAGCATGGGTTCGTTTAATATGGCAGAGACCACCGCGCAGGTTCGTGGCGGATCGGATTATGTGGGTTATTTTGTTTCGGCAGCTCAATCTAAAACCGATCGCTATTTAGACCCGGTAAATTTTGACAATCTTAATAATCAAGGTCGTAGCAATCGTTTTTATACTCGTGTTGATTGGGTACTCGATGAAAAAAATATTCTTAAATTTAATTTAAGTGGCGGAAGTTCTTCTTTTCAGATCCCTAATCTCGTCTCCCAAGAGCAGCGGGGCCAAAATCAAACTCAACGCAATGAGGACTTCAATTTGTCCACGTCTTATGTTCGGACGTTCACGGATCGTTCCGGTCTTGAACTTCGTTCGTTTTATCGAAGGGGCACAAATCAAGTCAATCCCACCGAGCCCTTGGATTCTGACGAGCCTTTGGGAGGCCCGGATTTCCCTGCATGGATTCGGGCAAATCGAACTCTAGAATCGAAGGGCGCCTCCCTTGTTTACCACCGTTTTTTTGAGTTGGGCGAATTTAAGTCGGGCCTTGAATATGTCGCCTATCCCATCAAGGAATCGATACAATTCTTCGTTGAATCTGATAGTGAGAATGAGGCTCTTACCAAGAACCGCAATCGTCGCCCGGTTGAAACTAATTCTGCTCTCGAATTTGAACCCGGTACCCTCAACAATTTTGAGGATTCTATTAAACCTCAATTATTTTCTGTCTTTGCTCAATTTAATTATCATCGGGGGCCATGGACGTTTAATATGGGTCTTCGGGGAGATGACTATCGCTACCGTACCCTTCAAACTTCCGAGGTCCAGCCCCGTCTTGGGATGTCCTATCGTTTCAGGGATACCAATTCACTCATCCGCGGGTCGTATGATCGCTTATTGATCATTCCTGATAATGAATACCTCGCTATTTCATCACGCGGCAGCCTCTTAAAACCCGAGCTACAAAACAGTTTTACTCTCGGCATGGAACAAGGCTTTGGTTCTTTCGGTCGTGTGCAGTTTGAATACTGGGAGAAGCAATCGTCAAACAGTGCAGATTCCGAGCAACTATTCAACACGGGTATTTTATTTCCCATTCATGTCGATAAGGGTAAGTTTCGGGGATGGAATGCTCGGTTCGATGCGCGCTACAAGACCTGGTCTAGTTTTTTGAGCCTGGGTAAAACACGAGCTATTTTTGTGGCTCCCGTGACGGGGGGTCTCATGCT